>Ga0207691_10008035_pt1 | contig 10141 bp, 7 predicted proteins | sample KBSM13metaG_FD_184327 | JGI IMG/M metagenome (GOLD analysis project Ga0207691, IMG submission 184327) | Miscanthus rhizosphere microbial communities from Kellogg Biological Station, Michigan, USA - KBS M1-3 metaG (SPAdes) (version 2) | ecosystem: Host-associated > Plants > Roots > Rhizosphere >... | reverse complement strand
GACGGGGATGCCGTTGAGCGCGACGTCGGGGACATCATGATCGATGATGATTGCGCCCGTGCTCAGCGATATCGTGCTGCAGGCGAGCGCGGTCATGTCGATCACGCTGGCATGCGTTGCCACGGCTGCGCGCAGGCTGCCGGCACCAGCATCGTTGCAGTTCGTAACGGCAACAGCTGTCGCGGCTTGCGCGGGCGCGGCAAGCGATGCCCGCGGCTGGAGACGCTGGACGGCATTGCGTGTTGCGGCGCCGGTACTCGCGGCGAGGTCGCCGTGGGCCATCGAACCCAGCGGGTCGGCCCCGGCATTGGATCCGGCCCAGGCCATCATCAAACCCGCCACGGCAGGGCGCGGGTCGAAGGTACGTGATGCGGTACTGCTGCGCGGAGTGCTCATCGCGATGCTCTTTAGTCGAACATCGGGTCGACTTGGAGCGGGGAACGTCTTCCAGCACCGGATCACGCCATTCGTGCTGACCGGCTACCTGATTGCCAGCGATGCCAAAGCTGGACTGGCGTTGCTACGGGCCCTTCCTTCAGCTACTCGAGCGAGCCCAGCCGCACTGCCCCTGCTCTCGCATCAAGGCCGGAACCACGCGTTGCCGATCTGGAAATACACGGCCGTCGTACCGGGACTGTGCGCCACGTCGATGCCGGCATGCATCCCGAACTTGCTGGCCAGCTCGTAACGAAAACCCACGCCTCCACTGCCGACACTCTGGTTGGCGGAAAAATCGCCGCGACTGGTTCGCGTCGCTCCGCCTCCGCCGAAACCGACCAGACTCCAGCGGCCGGAGAACTGCCAGCGCAGCTCGGCCTCGACCGATGCCGCACGGTCGCCCTGGTAGCGCATCGCGGGGACGCCACGCAACTGGACGAACGGCCGCATGAAAAACGGCGTGGCGGAAGAAGACCACGAATAGTTGCCGCGTGCGCCCAGCGTCCAGGCAGGCGTCAGCGGGAGCCAGCCCATCACGATCTGATCGAAGCGCTCGAAATCATCGGTTGCGCCGAGCGCCTCGCGCGAGGCGAGCCAGGACGATTCGGCATAGGCGCCACGCGTCGGTGTGAAGACGTTGTCGCGCGAGTCGTATTCAACGACGGCAGTCGGCGCAGAAATCTTGACGCGGGCGCGATCGGCGAGGCCGGGAAAGATAGGCTCGTCGCGTAACTTCGGGTCCACGTCGGCATAGACGTAGCGCAATCCGATGGCCCATGCCGACTTCGGGGCCAATTGCCAGTTGGCCTGCGCGACGGCGCCGGTGAACTGCAGCGAGTAGCGCACCTTCTCGTCCACGGATTGCAGGTCCGGACCAAGACCGTAGAAATCCAGGTTGATTTGCCCGGTGCCGCCACCGACCTGGGTGCGCAAGCGCCCGTCCAGCCAGCGGCTCGCATCGCCCGCAATGCCGCCCCACGTCCCGTTCTGTGTCGCGAGCGCGCCGACGGCGGAGATGTTCGGCCGTGCCCAACCCTCCTCGCCCGCCTCCTCCCGCGGTCGCAGGAACATGCCGGCAAAGCCGCCACCGTAACCGACGGCGGGTTCCGTCACCACGATCGGCACCGGCAGGAAACCACGGGGATTCTCGAGAAAATAGCTCAGATCGAGCTGGCCGTCGTCGGGGTCCAGGAAGCGCGCGCGACCCTCACGAGGGGGCTCGGCCTGGACCTGATCGGCGGCGACACCGGCACCATGCGGATGGCCCGGGACCGCTTGGGCGCCAGCGTTTGAAAGCGCGCCCACCGCTAGCGCAAGAACCACAAACTGCCGCATGCGTGCTCCGGCGATAATGAAATCAGGGTGCCTTTACAGCATACGGCCGACTTGACGGGGGTCAAGTACGATCACAGATATGTCACGTATGTTTCCCGGGCGACGTGCGCCCAAGGTTGAAACATGCACCGCCAGAGAAGAGTGCTACTCTTATGTTGCCCGTCGCACGCTGTTGGCTGTGGGCAATGTGGCGGACGGAGCATGTCGTTCGTGGGACGACGTGCGATCGCAACAACAAGAAATCATCCAGGAGGTGTGCCGTGGTGAAGATCGTGAGAATTTGTACGCTGGCCCTGTTTCTGGCGTTCGTGAGCAGCAACGTATGGGCCGACGATGATGCCGATACGATCCAGCTGTTCAAGAATGCCGGACAGAGTGGCGCTTTCTTTGCGAAGAGCTATGGCTACGCGGTATTTCCGACCATCGGCAAGGCAGGTCTCGGCGTCGGCGGCGCGCATGGCAGCGGCCATGTCTACGAGAAGGGCAAGGTCATTGGCGAAACAAAAGTGAATCAGCTCAGCATCGGCTTGCAGGCTGGCGGCCAGGCCTACAGCGAGATTATCTTTTTCAAGGACAAGCGCGCGCTCGATGAATTCACGTCCGGCAATTTCGAGTTCGGAGCAGGCATCAACGCAATCGCGATAACCGCTGCGGCCGGAGCGGAAACCGGATCGTCCGGATCAAGCGCGGGTGCGAGCGGCGGCAAGAAGGACGCCGCTACCGCAGGCGCGTTTCACAAGGGTATGGCAGTCTTCACGATCGCAAAGGGCGGCCTGATGTACGAGGCATCCATCAGCGGTCAGAAGTTCAAGTTCGAGCGGACTGGCAAGTAGCAGGACTGGTCCACTCAGCAAGGGCTCGTGGCGCGCGGGGCCCTTGTCGTGCAAATGTCTACGAGCAGGCAGCGTGCAATCACGCTGCTAGCGCGCGCAGTGAAATCATTCAGGAGGTGTGTCGTGACGAAGATCGTGAGAATTTGTGCGCTGGCTCTTTTTCTGGCGTTCGTGAGCAGCAACGTATGGGCCGACGATGATGCCGAAACGATCCAGCTGTTCAAGAATGCCGGACAAAGCAACGCTTTCTTTGCGAAGAGCTATGGCTACGCAGTGTTTCCGACGATTGGCAAGGCCGGTCTCGGCATCGGTGGCGCGCATGGCGACGGGCATGTCTACGAGAAAGGCAAGGTCATCGGCGAGACTTCGATGACCCAGGTCAGCATCGGCTTGCAGGCCGGTGGCGAGTCATACAGCGAGATCATCTTTTTCCAGGACAAGCGCTCGCTCGATGAATTCACGTCCGGCAATTTCGAGTTCGGGGCAGGCGTGAGCGCCATCGCAATAACCGCCGCGGCAGGCGCGGAAGCCGGCACGTCCGGATCCAGCGCAGGCGCGAGCGGCGGCAAGAAGGACGCGGCAACGGCCGGCGCCTACCACAAGGGCGTCGCCATATTCACGATCGCGAAAGGCGGCCTGATGGCCGACGCTTCCGTGAACGGCCAGAAGTTCAAGTTCAAGCGGACCGCCAAGTAGTACTCACACTCCCGGCAAGGGCCTGCGTAACGGCAGCGCCCTTGTCGTGCAAGTGAGAAGGAAGTCAGGAAACGTTGGAGCAGCGCCCCGTCATCTGCTGACACCCTGCTTCGCCTTCTCTCTCCCTAGTCCCTAGTCCCTTCTCTCTTCCCTCTTTTCCGGCGCGCCCCACTGCAGTGGCGTGATCCGGTTCGGCTCTTCGTTCTTCGTGGAAACGCGCGATGCGGGTGGCGGCTCCAGCCCGCGGTCGCAGCGGACCATTTCCATGTCGAGCAAATCCGATGAAGTCTTTCGTTCGCACTTGCCTACCGCAACCCGGCTCTCTCGCAGCCGCACTGTCGCTCGCGCTCGCAGGAGCCACCTCACCACTGTCCCTGGAAGCACGCACGGCTGCCCAACTGCTCACCGTGCAAAACTGCAACGACAGCGGCGCGGGCAGTCTGCGGGACGTTTATGGCAGCGCGCAAGATGGCGACGAGGTCAGCATGACCCAGCTCGCTTGCAGCACCATCACGCTGACGAGCGGCCCGATTCTCTCGCGAATCGATGCCGGGTACGTGGTCCTGCAGGGGCCGCTGGACCACACGTTGACCGTGAGCGGCAATCATGCGGGGCGCGTGATCATGCACGACGGTTTGCGTGTCACCGTGAACGACCTCTACGTCACCGCCGGCGTTGCGAGTGACGCTACCGGCGGCGGCTGCATCTATTCCAGCGGCGACGTGCACCTTGGCCGTTCGACGGTGAGCGACTGCGAGGTATCGACCAGCGGCGCGACTGTCGCGCGCGGCGGCGGTATACACGCTGTCCGCAGCGTGGTGCTGGTCAACAGTCGCGTCACGGGCAATCGCGCGCATGCCGCGGCAGCGGATGCGGAAGGGGCCGGAGTTCACTCCGTCTATTTCGTCTCGAGAATCCAAAGCACGATCAGCGACAACACCGCCAGCAGCGGTGGCTATCACTTCGCGCGCGGTGGCGGCGCCTTTGCCAGCACCTACCTGCGCTGCGACGACAGCACGTTTTCCGGCAACAGCGCCGGAAGCGGCGGCGCAATTTATCTCAGCAATGTGAACCAGATCCTGACCCCTTCGATGTCGAACGTCACGATTTCCGGCAACAGCGCGCTCGGCGCGGCCGGCGGCATCTTCACCGGCCGCAGCATCAATATTTTCAACAGCACGATCACCGGCAACAGCGCAGTGTTTGATTTCGGCGCGGGCATCTATCTGGGCGGCGGCGACGTCGAACTGCACAGCACGATCGTCGCGAACAACACCACGGGTGGCGGTCTCAACGTTGCCGACATCGCTGGCCACGGCGGCGCCGCGATCACTGGTGCTCACAACCTGGTGACCGCCTCGACGCTGTTGTTGCCGGACGACACGATCATGTCCGAGCCGATGCTCGGCCCGCTCGCCGAAAACAGGGGACGCGCGTTCACCCATGCCTTGCTGCCCGGCAGTCCGGCCATCGACAAGGGCGACAATCCGCTCGGCCTTATCCACGACGAACGCGGCTACGACTGTCCACTGGACCGGCAATGCATCCTGGCGGAAAGAACGATCGGACCGGCAACCGACATCGGCGCTTTCGAAGTCGGCGCATTCGACCAAATCTTTCACGGCGAATTCGACGTCGAGGCGTAATAACGGCCTTGGGAGAGTCCACCCTAACCGCGGATATCTATACGCCGCTGTTGCAACCAGGCGCCTTGAATGGTTCTACGTTCCTGATTCGTCCAAATGGCACACGCAATGCGCGGCTCGTGGGACACGGCCACGGCCACCACGCCCTGGTGGCGCGATTGCGATCTGTTGTTTGCACAGGGATTCGAATAGGCGCGCTGCGCGAAGCCGCAGAGCGCCCGCTCAAGGCTGTACTTCAACCGCTCCAATATCACAGTGTGCCTGCTGCGGACGCACCACGCCGCGCTGATCGCGCGCATTGACCGGATAGCCGGTGCATACGACGTCCGAGCCCGTTTCGATCGCGGAACTACCACTTGCCGGCAACATGGTCGGCGTCGCACCACCGTTGTTCTGCAGCAGACCCAGCAACGGGTTACTGTCGAGGTTGCCGCCGTCGTCAGCTCCAAACGCGGGAAGCCAGCCCGCACCGCTGCCACCGGAACCCATGACAACGCTGTGAGAGAAGTGCGGGATGTCGGCGACGATGATCAGCTCTTCGTATCCGACAGGCCCGGTGTCGCCCCAAAGGATCGAATTGGCGACGTTGATGGCCGGCGCGCCGCCGACGCTGTATTCCGCGATCGCGCCGCCTCCCAATGCCGAGACATTGCCGCTGAACGTGGCATTCGTCACCGAAAGCGTACCGCTGCCGCTCTGGATGTGGTGATAGAGCGCGCCGCCGTAGTCGGCGCTGTTGGTCGTGAACGTGTCGTTCACGTAGGTCGGGCTGCTCGTGCCGCCGCCGGACACTCCGGTGTCGTGATAGGCGCCACCGCCGTTGCTGGCACGGTTTCCGGTGAACGTCGATTCGCGCACGAGCGGACTGCTCTCGCCGCCATTGGTGCCGTCGGCGTACAGCGCGCCGCCGAAGCCTGCGGCGAAATTCCCGGCGAAGACAAGGTTGCTCAGTGTCGGGTTGCAGAGCCTGATGCTTTCGGAGCCGTCGCAGTACAGCGCGCCGCCACGATCGTCCGGTGCAACGGCGCTGGCCTGACCCGCCGTGATCGTGAGCCCGTCTAGTTGCGTGTCGAGGCCGATGACGACCGCCGAGCCGTCCAGCGTGACGACGTGGTAGCTGTTGGCGCCGGCGATGTGCGTCCAGTCGGTGACAACGCCATTCGCGTTCTCGTCGTTGTTGTCGATGTCGCCGGACAGTACGGTCGCATGCAGCACGGGATCGCGCACCGTGCGAGCGCCGGCGAAACCGCCGTAGACGCGCACGTGCGAGGCAACGCTGAAGGTTGCGGCGCGATCGCTGGCTGGACCCGGTTTGTAGATGCCGGCGGCAACGCGGATGTGCATGCAGGCCGCGTTGCCGAGCGCAGATTGCAGGTCGCTGTATGCATCGCCCCACGAGGTGCCGTCGTTTGCACCGGTTGCGCCGGAACTGACGTAGCAACCATCAGCGAGCGCGAGGTCGAGCTCGAGGTCGTTGCGCCGGATTCCGTCGCACGCGTCGCCGTCCAGACACAAGCCAGCGCCGACTGTCGCGGTGATGAATGGCAGCGCGACATCGGTGCGGTAGTACGAACCGCCACCAGCGCACCCGACAAGTCCGAATGACGTCGTCGCAATCACGACCGGGAATCCATCGCCGTCGTAGACGAACACCGGCCCGCCGGAATCACCTTCGCACGTGATCGGCGAGATCTGCGCCGTACTGACGAAGGCGCTATCGAGGGAATCGATCCTGACCTGGGCAATGCGCTTCTTTCCGGAATCGCCCCCGCCACCGCTGGTAATGCCATAGCCCATGACTACGACGGAACTGCCGACGATGTCCGTCGTCAGCGGCTTCGAAATCACCTTGAATGGCAGCACCGGCAGATCAACGTCTTTGATATGCAGCAAGCCGACGTCATGGCCGTTCAGAATGTTGCCAGCGTCGAACGCCGGATCGAAGACGGCGCCGTCGACCACATACGGGACAACGCCCGGCGCACTGTCGTCCGGTCCAACGACGAACAGGAAAACCGGGGACGGGCCGACCACGGCCGGCGAAACGCAGTGCGCGGCGGTCAAGACCCAGCGCGATGTTATCGCCGTGCCGGTGCACGTACCGGATCCATTGCTGGTCGTAGAGATTACTTCGCCGACCGCGGGCCATTGCGGGCTCGTTTGCCCACCGATGATGCTTGTTTCAGCGTATGCGCTGCCGGCAATTGCAGCCAGGATTCCGGCACAGCAGCGTGCGAATTCAGCAGAATGGATTCGATTCATGGATGCTCCCGTCGAATCAAACGCCATGGCGCAGCGCGCATGCTAGCAGCATCTGTGGGCGCCGCAACATGCGCCGGGGATCAAGACTTCTAACCGTGGTTTCCCGGCATACAGAAAGCAAAACGTATGCCCTAAAAAGATGCGCTCAGGGTTAACTTCCCGGGGAATTGCCAGCAGGCCACCAGGCAGGAAGGCGCCGGCCGCCCGTGGAAAATGGACTGATCTCTTTCTTCTCGAAATGATCCCCGCCCGTCCGTTTCGCCTTATCCGGAATCGCAACCTCTCGATGCCAAAGCGAAGGAAGCCGAGGCGTCCAGCGCGGGGGATTTCGTTCGTCTCCACTATTCCGCCGGCAATCCCGCTATGCTTTTGCTTCCGCGTCATGGAGGACCAAGTCGATGACTTCGCCTTCGATTCGTGCAAGGAACCTGGCAGCTGCCATTTCCATGGCGCTTGCCGCCGGCGGTTTGCAAGCAGCGACGATCACCGTCGACAGCGCCGACGACAGCCCGGCATCCATCGCGTGCAACCTGCGCAGCGCGCTGAAAGCGGTCAACGACGGTTCAATCGCGGGTGTGCCGCTCTGTAGCGCGGCCGTCAGTGGCGATCCTTTCGGGACCAACGACACGATCGTCCTTCCGGGACTCTCGCCGATTACGCTGACTCAGGGAGCGCTCACGGTGACCGCTTCGTCGGTCACGATCAACGGGACCGCAGCGATACCGCTGCCAACTTTCGCGCCGGGTTCTGCAAGCGCCTTTCCGTATCAGACCATCGACGCCGCGGGCGGCTCGCGCGTGCTTGCCGTCGCCGATGGGGTCACGCTCAGCGCGAACGGCCTCAGCCTGAGCGGGGGCCAGACTGCCGGGAACGGCGGCGGAGTCTCCATTGGTGCCGGCGCCACTGCCGTGTTCAGTAACTGTTCCGTCTCGAGCAACTTCGCTGCGAACCACGGCGGCGCGATATACGCTGCACCGACATCGACGCTCACGCTGATCGATTCCACCCTATCGGGAAACTCCAGCCTCACCGGTGGCGCGCTCTTTGCGGACGACAGCTCGGTAACGGTGACGAACACCTCGATCGCCTACAACTACGCGTCCTACGCCGGCGGCATCTACGCGGTCGCCGGTGCACTCATTCTGGATCAGGCGAGCATCTACGCCAACACCGCGCGGACCTATAGCGGTGGCGTCAGCGTGACCAACGGCGCGCTGACGATGACGAATTCGAGAGTGTTCGCCAATAGTGGGGGGCGCGGCGGCGGCATGCTTCTCTCTTTTGCGACTGGCACGATCACCAGATCGACGATCAGCGGCAATACCGCGGCGTGCCGCTCCTTCTGCGCCGGCGCGATCCTTCTCGACCAGTCCACGTTTGCCGTCAGCGATTCGACATTGAGCGGAAATGTCGCGGCTGGCCATGCGAATTACATAGCCGGCGGCGCATCGGTGTCCGACAGCACCGTAACGTTCGTGAACTCCACGGTCAGCGGAAACGTCGGCGTCGGCGACCGCAATATCAGCGGGGCATTCCGGGAGGTGCAATTCTTGCCCTACAGCGGCCTCACACTCATCAACAGCACTGTCACGAACAACACGGCCGTAGCGATTTACGGCACCGCCGCTGGCGGCGTCCTGCTTGATTCGCTTCACTTCTCGCCACCAGCATCGAGCAGCAATAACGTCGACCTGCGCAACACGATTGTTTCCGGAAATGTGCCAGCCGGCAGCGACATCGTCGTCGACACATTCAGCAATTCGCCCACCGCGCAATACAGTCTGCTCGGCTCGGCGCAGAACATCTTGGCCTTCAATGATCCGGCCAATCACAACGTTTTCAGCGATGCGCCGGGACTCGGCCCACTGGGGGACAACGGCGGGCCAGCCTGGACGCACGCGCTGTTGCCAAACAGCCCTGCACTGTCGGCAGGTAGTGCTGCCCTCGCGATGTTTTCCGGACAGCCGCTCGAATTCGACCAGCGCGGACCCGGCTTTGCCCGCGTCTTCGGCGGCGCTGTCGATATAGGCGCGTTCGAAGACCAGAGCGACCCGCTATTCGCGGACGGATTCGAGGGCGAGCCATAGACTCCGGCGCTCGATTCCTGCGGAGTACTCTGATTTTTTTGGGCAGCCACGAAGCGCGTTCACGACGATTACTCGTTGCGGTGCTCCGGGCCGTCGTCGTGAGCGAGACCGCCGCCTAGTCCAAGGCCCATGCCGGCGCCGATGCCAGCGCCGGCACCACCGCCCATGCCTCGCGATCCGCCGCCCCCTTTCGTCTCTCCCGCTCCACCGCCTTCACCCTTGCTGCGCGCCGCCGGCAACCGCGTGGGGCCTTGCTTCGGAATCGAAACGCCAGCAGCAATCGGTTCCAGATCGAGTACGCGGCGAATGAAGTCGCGCAGCGACACCACGAGATCGTGGGTATGCACGGTGCGCCCGGCGACCAGCTCCGCAGCAGCCGCGGCCGCCAGCCGCACCTGTTCTTCGGTGCCCAGCAGGACGATGTCCGACAACGCCGCTTCGACCGCATCGCGAATGCGCCGTGAGCGATCGCTGCCGGAACTCGCGGCCCGCGCCGGCTCGACCCCGGTCGCTGCATCGTCGCGTCGCCGCAAATCACGCAGGTGCGTGGGATCGACCGCGAGATCCCCGGTAAACGAACCGCCGAGCGTTTTGTAGGCCGCGATCAGCGTGCGCAGACGCTCGTTGATCTGGCGATTCTCGCGCTCGCGGCGTTGCTGGATGCTCTGTTGCGCAAGCAGACGGATGCCGACACCGATCAGCGTGATGACTGCCAGTCCGAGCACTGTCGAAAGCAGGCCCTCCCAGGAACTGAAATCAAGATTGCGCATGCAAAGGATCCGCGGATGCAGTGGCCAAAGTCTAACCCGGCCGACGATGGCTGCGTCGCGGTGAAGGCGCGCCG
>Ga0207691_10008034_pt1 | contig 10143 bp, 8 predicted proteins | sample KBSM13metaG_FD_184327 | JGI IMG/M metagenome (GOLD analysis project Ga0207691, IMG submission 184327) | Miscanthus rhizosphere microbial communities from Kellogg Biological Station, Michigan, USA - KBS M1-3 metaG (SPAdes) (version 2) | ecosystem: Host-associated > Plants > Roots > Rhizosphere >... | reverse complement strand
ACATCCGGATACCGATGATCGATGTCCGCCAGGATATCAGGCCGCCCATGGCGCACGGCGTCTTGTACGAAGGAACGGATTTCCCTTGAAGAACAATTTTCCCCGGTAACGATGTATTTCACAACGACGTGCGCTCCGCGCCGGCGATACAAGAGAAGGTTGCGCCAAACGGTTTGATATTCGTCCCGTTTCTTCATCTTCTTGTATGTCTCGGCAGCGCCCGCATCCACAGAGCAAAGAATATGAATGTTGCTGCAATCCATGGTCTCGTCCACCACTGCGGCAGGCACGCGGACACCATTGGTGTGCAACCACTGAGTGTATTGGCGGCGGCTGAACTCTGTCAGAAGTTCTTCGAACTCATCAAAGAGCGTAGGTTCTCCTCCGCCTCCCCAATCAATCAAGGTGTCGTTTGCAAGCAGGTCTTTTGTAAGGAGCTCACGGATTGGGCCCAGAACGCTGTAACGCGCATCTCGATAAGGAACTGGATTGCGCCGCGGAGCGTAGTCGGCCCATTGCAGCCAGCAGTAGTTGCATTCGAGGTTGCAACGAGCATCGTGGGTAATTCCTATCCAGTCGAACTTCCCACTTCGCTCCGGCCAGCGTCGAAAGAGCAGATTTGGGCAGTCGCGGCAAGCGGGATGCCCACCTTGTTGGTTTTGTCTATGAATTTCATCTTTCGCCCTGCGGATTGCGCTGAAGTCCAGCGGGCCGCCTGCGTAGTCCATAAGTTTCGGCTCGCCTCTCCCATGATGGATTTCAGCACACGCGCGCAGGGAGCCGATTGAGAAACACAAGCCGCCTTCCAGCCATCGACAGCTGTAATACCCATCATCAGGCTGTGGTAGCGAACGGATCGAAGCATCTTCCTGTGCAGTTTTGTTCATAAGATCAGGGGAAGTTCCAGTTGCTTTACGAGCGTGTGTTCGAGTTCCGCCTGGCGCAGTGCCCTGAGCGATTCATCGAAAATCCGAAGCGTTTCCGCGAGGTCATCTTCTGAATGCGCTGCGGTGGGCATCATAAAACCTCTAAAAGTAATGAGGCCGCGCTGCAGAAGCTGCTGTTGAAGAAATGTTCGGACGAGCGGACCCCGCGCCACGTCATCGCGAGGATGCGAGAATCGCAGTACCATGCGAATCGGCAGACCCTCCATTTGCGCCTGGACGTTGTATCGCCGGCACAAGGTGTCGATCCCAGACATGAGTTTGCTACCGAAGTTCCAGACATCGACGCAAGGCTTCTCCGTTTCATGGATGCGAATCGCCTCCAGAGCCGCCGCAAAGGCATGCGGTTCGCCTTTGTAGGTCGGGTGGTACCGGATCTTGGCCATGACTGCGGTAAAGATCCGGCGGCTTCCCAGCAGTGCGGAAATCGGGGAACCGGCGCCGAGCGCCTTGCCCAGGCACGTGAGATCTGGCCGAATATCCAACGCGCGTTGGACGCTTCCTTTTCGATAGCGAAATCCAGTAAAGATCTCATCGAAAATCAGCAAGGCCCCTTCACGGCGGCAGAGTCTGGAGACGTCCTTAAGGAAGTCAGGGTCCGCATCGGGGACCGGTCCCTCTCCGCCGCCTACCCAGGCAGCGGGCTCCAAAATAACCGCTGCGACTTGTCCGGGATAACGCCCGAAGAGGTGGACGAGATTTTGGATATTGCCTGGAGCAAACGGTATGGCGCGCTTGTCATCGGAGTCATTCCATCGTGCCAACCATGGTAGCCACCGTACAGAACGAGCGGCCGGCCGCAAAATTCTCGCGCCATACGTACGGCTGCGGTTGTGACGTCGGAACCGTTCTTTCCGAATAGCGCCATTTCGGCGCCGGGAAACAACGCGCAGAGCCGGTCCGTAAGCTCGATTTCTATGTCTTGGGGCAAGCCACTTAGGGCTCGTTTGTGGAGGGAGTCTGCCACTGCCTGCGCAATTCGCGGCTCTGCGTGGCCCAGGAAGCAGGCGCCCCAGCCACACGTATAGTCGAGATACGCTCGGGCTTCGGTATCATAAACGCGCGATCCCTTGGCCTCCTGAACGAACAGAGGATACCGCGAGCCGCTGGAACTCCAGTGAACGCCCTCGGAGGGTAGGTAGAACCAATAGTTCTTCAGATAAGCGGATTCCATAAGTCTTACGGAGCGTGAAACCATTGCCCCGGTGATATTCAGCTCCGTTCGGAGCAGGGGAACTTCCGCGTTGCGTCCATTTGTCAGCTTGAGTTGAAGGCAGGTTTGGCCGGTACGATGAGGACCGCGCCACCTGAACGCAAGAACTCGTTCCCGGCCCGTGCCCAGTGATTGCGTCGCGCGGCCTTCAAAAAGCGCATGTCTGCCGGCTTTTAGTACGACAACTGGTGTATCGCCTGCTGTTTCTGACTCTCAGGAATCCGTTGTGTGAATTCGGATATAAGCAATACGGTCGCATGACGCAGGCATTTCCTCCGGGAAATTATGCTCAAGCAGCTGCACGGTCATGGCTGGCAAATCCGCACAGAGTGGTTCATGGTGAGCAAGACTTTCGCCGGCCGCAAGGCGCGCCAGTCCGATTCGAGTTTCAATTTGATGAAAAGTTGAGCCTGACCTGTTTGCGAAAAAGGCGGGATAGAAAAGACGAAATGGACACGATCTGCGGGGGGAGTATCCTTCCGCGGCCTGGCAATTATTCTCCGCCCGTCGATAATAGCTTCAACGTATGCTCCCTGACGACTCTGTATCCAGGAATCACGTCCCACATTCTCGACCCACAACCGCGCAACACCCGGCTGACCAACGATCATTTCCTGCGGCAGATCCGCAGCCAGCATGCGTGCGCCGGCCATGTTTACCCTCGGATTTGGCGTTATTGCACTCATGTCTCGCACCAGGCCCGCGTCTTTCAGGCCAAGCATCGTGTCGTGCAATCGCGTCAGACTCGCCTGGATATCCAGCCCGTAAGGACATTCGCATGTCACCTCGTGGCATTGAGAGCACGTGGAAAACTCGCCCCGGGTGCAGCGAGAAGTACTCCGCCTCATCCCAATTCTCGTAGGCCGCTCCCGGATGCATGCTGACGTATGCGGCCCGAAAGAGCCACGACACTGGCAGCTTCTGGCTACACAGATCTTCACAGGCACCGCAGCGGCTGCATAGAGCGCTTTGAAGCGCGAACACCCGGCGCTCTACTTTTTCGCTCCCGTCTTGAAATTGCTGCGGTGAATGTCCTGCCATGGCGTTTTGAGTGGCTTCCCAAACCGACGCCGTTCCGGGAACAACACAGGAGATCTCTTTATGTCGCAGTATCGAACGCAGGATGTCTGCCGCGTCCGGAGAATCTCCGTCCGCAGGAATCAGATCGCGAATGGGAAAAGCTCCGCCGCCGGTTAAAAGGCCTCCCGCAAAAGGTTTCATGATCATCAGGCCGACGCCGCGTTCCGCCGCCAGAGGAAAAATCTCTTTTGCCGTAACGTGCAGGTTTTCCGGTTGTCGGGGCCTCGGCGGATGCACGGACAGGAGGTGAAAGCCAAGCGGGTTGAAGGCCAGCATGAGCGCGTCAAAGACGTCAGCGAGTAAGAGTTTTCGGATGAAATCCGGGCTGCCGTGAGTCGTGCAAAATGTTGCCCGAATCCTGCCTTCTTGCTTTTTGCGCGCAAGGAACTCCACCATGCCGCCCGCGCGCCACACGTTCTCGTCGAAGTTTTCCCGATCGTCAATGCACGCTATGCCATACAGGTCAATGCACTCGCGATCGAATGTCCTGCACGATTCTTCAAAGAGCCGTTCGAAGTGTTGAACACGTCCGCGGGAGTTCCCATGAGTGTCGTAGCCCTGCGTGCAAACGAGAACCTGAGAGCCCACCGGGCTTTCGCGGATTGCGCATGCGACTAATTTTTCGGCCCCTTCATAGTCCGGTGCAACATGTACGAGATTAACTCCCAGGTCAAATCCCTGGAGGAGCGTGTCTATTGCATCCTGCTCGGGCACAACCCGCAACTGGCTGGTTCCAAAGCCAACGGCCGATACCATGATTCCGGTCTTTCCGAGAGGCCGATATGACATGTGGGTCGTCATGGGTTGCAGTGCGCAGCGATTTACATTCGGCGATGTTTGGCCCAAGCGGATATGGTCCGGCCACAACTTCGGAAGAATGTGGTTCGACTACTTCAACGGATTACCAAGGATTCACGCCCGAAAATACTACAAAGCTGCGGGTATTAACATATTTGATGCATTGAACAAACATCATCTCTTCTTAGTCGTTGCCACGACTGAGATGCCTTCACCTTGCATGTTCCGCTCCTACTTTTGTGCTAATCTCGCGCCCGTCGGGCATGGAGACCGACTCGGATGGCCTCCGTTCGACAGTTTTCTGGCACCGTCTTCCGCGCAAGTTCTGGCCGCCCACTATGCGATTCCGACAGGAGGAAGCGTTTTTGAATCCGAACGGTTGTTTCCGATGAATCGTCGATCACAGTTTGTCGTGTTTCTGCTTCTTGTGAGTTTTGGATTGTGCATTTACCTGCCCCTGCTCTCCCGAAACTACGACCTGAACGGACTGGCCGAAGTCGAAGGATTGAACGCGGGTCGTCCGGGACAACTGTTCCTGCCCAATCACATGCTGTACCGGCCGATTGCGTATGCCATGCGGCAAATTCTCGCAGCGTTTGGCATCACTGTGAGCGGGGTCTCGCTACTTCAAACACTGAGCGCGATTTTCGGTGCGCTGGGGCTCGGCTTCGCTTTCCTCGCGCTCGAACGGATTGTCGGGGATCGATCGATTGCGTTCTGGGTCAGTCTGATACTGGGCGTGTCATGGTCCTACTGGACAATGAGCACGGATGTTTACTATCTCAGCTTGTCCGCAATGTTCGTGGCGGCAGCGTTGGCTGTGTTCGTTCACGCAAAGTCGGACGCCGCATTCGCGGCATGCGGGATCCTCGTGGCACTTGCCATCCTGTCGTTCCAGGCCAATGTTTTTCTGCTACCCGGATTGAGCGCGGCGATCCTCATCGGGAAGTTTTTTCCCGGGACACAAATTACTACTCGCCGCCTGGCAATGCTTTGGGGAGCCGCGGTTGCTCTCGTCGGCGTTGTGTTCCTGGGTGTTGGGATTCTGGTTTATGAACTCAAGACGCCGTTGGAATTGATCCACTGGGGATCGAGTTATACCGGCAAGGCTCTTCCGATGTGGGGCAGTTGGTCTCCAAGACGTTTTCTCACGATTGTCGGGACCGGGTTTAAAAGTATCCTCGGCATGGAACTCTGGATGTTCGAGTCCTTTCAGAGGCGTTTCGGCAATGGTCAGATCCCGGGGTGGGTTCCCTTCTCAGGGGCCCTTGCCCTGGCTGGAATTCTGATCCTTGCATTTCGGTCGGGTTCATCCAGGAAGAACGGTGAGTCTCAGGTCGCGGCCTGGTTGCTCATTCTCTATTTCATCTACATGCCTTTCTATATCTGGTGGGATGCCACCGAGCCCCGATGGTTCAACCTCAGCAACATCTTTGTTGCCGGATTGGTCGGAATCATTGCGTCGCGGTGGTCGAACCGGTCCTTCTCCAAATTCGTTTTGCCTGCGATTTTTCTTATCCTGGCTGGCTTCAATCTTGCGACGTCGGCGTGGCCGAGGCGTTTCATACCTTCGACGCCCTTGAGGATGGCGGCCTGCGTGGCGGATCACATGGGAGAAAAGGATCTATTCCTGGCGACGGAGTGGAATTGGGCGGGATACCTTGATTCGATCCACGATCGCGACGTTATGAGTTTCCTTGCTGAGGCTGCACGAACCGGCGACAAGAAGCTTGCCTCGGAGGCTATTTCACAAGCAGCGAGAGAACGACAGCGTCAAGGAGCCAACGTTTACATGATCGATGTCACGACATTTCCGCCGGAATACCAGACGTGGCTTACGGGGCAGACGGGACTGACAGCTGCCGATTTGCTCGTGTTCAAAGGCACTAAGGCCTTCGAATGTGTCTACTCACCTTTTATTCGATTGGATCCTCTATAAGGGCGGTTTCTGCGCATAACAGATAGCCGAGAGTCCGAACGGTAAGCGTCCACCAGAACCCAGCACCCGCGCTTCGGCTCCGAGAATCCCGCGGAACACCGAATCGAGCCATCCTATGCCGGATGGCAGGGGTTTGACATCGGAGCCCTTGCCAATCCCGAGGCGTTTCATAAACCGGCGAACCAGGACAACGGGGAAAAGGAATGTGTTGGCGTACGTTGCCAGGCTCACCTCGAATCCCGTTTCCCGCAACTTTGCGCGAAGTTCCGGGCAAGCGTAGCGGTGCATCGTGTGCAGATCTGCGTCGTGAGACGATCGCAGCCATTCAAATGCCGGCACTCTCGCGAAAAGAAATCCTCCGGGCTTCAGCACTCGGTACATTTCCCGTATTGCCTTGTCACCTGACGCCACAGGCACCTGACACAATACGTCAAACGAGAAAACGAAATCGAATACCGATGAAGCGTAAGGGATCTCCACCACAGAAGCCTGACAGACTTTCTGAAAGCCGCGCTGGCGAACGCCGGCGATTGCTTCGGAGGCAATATCGAGAGCAAACACGGAATGGCCCGATTTCTGATAATGCCCGATGTTATAGCCCGTCCCGCAGCCTGCATCGAGAATACGAAGATTGCGATTCTTGAGCTCGCCCCCGACGATGGCGTCTGTAATGGCGCGCATTGCGACAAACCACCAGAAACGTTCTTCGAGGTTGTAGAGATACTCGAAGTCTTTATCGCGCATCAGCCTGCTTTAACGATTTCGGACTGGGGGTCTGAATCGTCGTCTTAAAGTCACGAATGGAGATTCCCTGAATCAGCATGTAGAGAGCCGCCAGGGCGATGGTGGGCGCGTAGCTCAATACAAACGCGATCAGTGCTGTTGCCGTTGCCTGTTCCACGGGAATTCGAAAGAGAGTCGTAAGGCAGAATATCCAGGCAACCTGGAAGCCCCCTCCGATGCCGGGAATCTGAGCGATGGAGCCTATCGCCAAAGCGACCATAACGAGTGTGGCCGCGCTGTAGGAGAAATCGAAATCCATGCCGAAAAACAGAAACCAGGACTGTAGTGTCATCGCGGCCCAAAGCGCTGCGGAATGAAGCATGACAACCGTGAGGCTTCGTGCGGTCGTGAGAGCGTTCAGGCCGTGAGCAAAGTTTTCCAGAAGCTGGGCCATTCTCGGGAATCGGAGGCGACGAACCAGCTGCGCGATCACATCGACGTGCCGTCGGAAAACAAACAGGACCAATATGGCTACGACTGCCGTTGACCCGATGAACCATCCCGCAGTTTTCAAGCTCGACAATACTGTGACGGATCCTTGAGGCACTTCGACGCCGATCAGTGCCCACGCAAAGACAGCAATCAGCATGAGGGAATCGAGGAACCGCTCAACTATGACCGTGGCTATCGAAGCGCTCGGCGGTATGTGTTCGCGGCGTGTTATCCAGAGTGGCCTAGCGAGCTCCGCCGCACGGCCTAGCAGATAAATTGCGGAGAAACCCACAATCGTTGCCCAGAACAGTTGTGTAAGCGGGACCCGTTTCATAGGCGCCAGCAGTTCACGCCAACGCAGCGCGCGAATGAAATAAGTCCCAAGCGAAAAAATGATGGATGCAACCAGCCATCCCGATTTGAGATTGGAAAGACTCGAAAAGAACAGTGCCCAATCAAAGTCCCCCTGAGAAATCCGGTACGCCACGATCGCGGCGATTCCACAGGACGCCAACAAAAACAAAACTTTCCGATTCATTGCGGGGCGATTATCCCAAAAAGGTCTGTGAATGGTGACACATTTGTCGGATCGTGCTGCCAGGACACAAGGTTCAGTGATCGAAACTATTGTCTCTTCTGAATCATCGATTCGTAGAGAACGGCAGGGTGTCGCTCTTCCGTCACCGAAGGATAGGCGCAGGCGTCTTTTTCTTTTGGATTGAAGAGCTTTGCCTCAGCAAATGGCCGATTCGGACGATAGCCCGGCCCCTTGGCATTGATGCCAGGTCGCGCCATCAACTTCTCGATAGGGTAAATCGTCTCGGATCGGTCATAGGCGGTCTGATGATGCTCGCGGCTCATCACGATTGCTTCTTCCGGGCACGCATCGACACAGAAGCCGCAATAAATACAGCGCATCATGTCGATATCGAACCGGCGTGGGAACTTTTCGATTTCCGGGTTCGGATGTTCTCCCGCTTCGATATAGATGCATTCCGCAGGGCAAACGGTCGCGCACATATAGCAGGCGACGCATTTGAGACTGCCATCGTCTCTCAGCGTAAGGATATGGGTTCCGCGAAACCGCTCGGAATAGTTCCTCTGCTGTTCCGGATAACTGATCGTCGGCATGTCTCTCTTGACGAGGCTGGTAAATAGCCGGCGCAGCGTTACGCCGAATGCCCTGAAGGTTGATAGGACGGTCGCCCCCTCGCGCCGCGCGCGTTCACTGACATTAATCGTTGGGACATCAACCGCATAACCACCGCGAACAGGCGTCATTGGACTGTCTCCTTTTGCGTTTCCAACCCGAGCGAACCTAATGCGGCGTGCGTCATGCCGGAATAGGCCGGTGTTTCGCGGGCCATCCAATCGAAAATTGCAGCCGGATCAGGCGTCACTTGCGTGCCGGCGAAGCCGAGCAACTGCGACATCATGGTGTAGAGGGGGCGCGATTCGCCAGCGGGAGCGACAGCGCGGTTCGCAATTTGAACACGCCCGCTGAAGTTCGTGTAGGTTCCGGATTCTTCAGCCCATGCCGCCATAGGCAACACAACGGAGGCGTTGGTCGTCCACAGAAACTCGTGGGTCGTACTCACAACGGAGTACTCCAGCCCGCGAACCAATCGTTCGAGGCTGCTCAAGACGACCGGATCATCTTCGCCGACGAGTTGGGGATGAAAGGAGATCCACATCGCGCGGACCTGCTTTCGCTCGACCAGTTTGATGACGCCCTGCAGACCGTTCAGATTCCCCGCAAGTCCGAGATCGAGCGCACCGTGCGTGTTGGGATGCTTGTCGAGTCGTCTGAGCAGGTCATCCTGGAGCTTCTGATACGTCTGGGTCTCATTGCCGAGACGAAAGTCGATTCGTCCCTGAAAATATTTCTTCATGAGAAATAGGGCTTCGTTCGTATTCGTGGCCGAACCAAGAGCCGCGACCGCATCTGCTCCATGTTCTTTTCGAATCGACTGGAAGCGCTGGTGAACCTGGTCCAATGAAGCGGAGGGATCTTTCGTGCGCGCAGACCGCAGGCGCGGCCAGCGCTCCAGCGTATGGAAGCTCAGGCGTCCTTCATCGCACAGCCAGCTCTTGTTCACGGCGACATTGCGACGGCCGACGGTGCGGTAGATTGTGCCTTCTGTTGCGCTAACACCGGGAATCCCTCCGCCCAGAGCGCGCGCCGAGTGATCGATCCGGAGGTTGCACCCTGTGCTGCAACCCCCGCACACGGAATTTGTTTCCTTCAGGAACCACGATCGCACTTTGAAGCGGAAATCTGCGCTTGTCAGCGCTCCCACAGGACAAATGTCCACGACATTGCCTGAGTACGGGTTGTCGAATGTCTTGTCGCCGTGGATTGCAATCTCGGCAGAATGCCCTCGATTGAAGACGCCAATCTCTCCGGTGTGGGTGACATTGCGTGTGAACCGCACGCACCGCGTACACAGGATGCAGCGCTCGCGATCAAGCTTCACCAGTGGTCCGAGAGTGACCGCTTTGATGCGCCGCGTCTTCTGGGTCCCTGGATACCGGCTCGAGTGTCCGGCGTGTTCCATGTAGTAATCCTGAAGCCAGCATTCGCCCGATTGGTCGCAGACGGGGCAATCGATCGGGTGATGAAGAAGCAGGAATTCCATGGCATAGCGCACGGCCTGTTGCACGCGGGCGGTATTCGTGCGAACGATCATGCCGTCTGTTGCGGGTGTGGCACATGCGGGCACCAGCTTCGGAAGTTTCTCCACTTCAACGAGGCACATCCGGCAGCTGGCTTCGATACCAATGTCCGGGTGGTAGCAGTATCGGGGAATTTCGATGCCGGATTCGTCGGCTATCTGAATGATCGTCCGTCCAGCAGGAACCTCGTACACCTGATCATTGATCGTGACCTTGGGCATAAACTTTAAAGAGTAGCACGGGCTCCGTTATGTCTCGATAGGCAAGTCGAGACGATT
>Ga0207691_10008033_pt1 | contig 10143 bp, 7 predicted proteins | sample KBSM13metaG_FD_184327 | JGI IMG/M metagenome (GOLD analysis project Ga0207691, IMG submission 184327) | Miscanthus rhizosphere microbial communities from Kellogg Biological Station, Michigan, USA - KBS M1-3 metaG (SPAdes) (version 2) | ecosystem: Host-associated > Plants > Roots > Rhizosphere >... | reverse complement strand
ACAACGCCGAAGCCCACGGCCAAGGCATTTGCGTTCGCGATGGACGAACCGGCGGAGGACCACAATGTCCGATGAGCCACTGATCGTCGGTCCCGAGAGCGCAGTCGCTCCCGCCTTGCTGCGACGCGAGCCGGATCACGTCCGCCAGATCGACTGGACCTACGCCGGGGGCATCGCCGCACTCCACCTGCTGGCGTTGCTGGCCTTCGTGCCGTGGTTTTTCAGTTGGACCGGCGTCCTGCTCGTGCCGATCGGCATGTACACGTTCGGCACGCTCGGCATCAATATCGGCCTCCATCGCCTGCTGACGCATCGCAGTCTCGCGTGTCCGCGCTGGCTGGAGCGCACCCTGGTCCTCATGGGGACGTGCGGCTGGATGGACTCACCGGCCTATTGGGTGGCGGTCCACCGCCGCCACCATCAGTTCGCGGACGAGGAACGCGATCCGCACAGCCCGATGGAGAGCCTCTTCTGGTCGCACCTGGGCTGGTACATGGTGAAGGTCGACCCCGAGCGGCGCGCCGAGCTGGTGCAGCGCTACGCCAGGGATGTCCTGCGGGATCCGCTCTACGCGTTCCTCGAGCGCAACGGCAACTGGTTGTTGCCCATCGCCATCTCGTGGCTCGTGCTGTTCGCGCTCGGGTGGGGTGCCGCGCTGGCGGCCGGCGCCGGTACGACTGGCGCCGTCCAGTTCGGCGCCAGCGTGCTGGTCTGGGGTGGCTTCGTGCGGGGTGTGGTGGTGTTCCACATCACCATGAGCGTCAATTCAATCACCCATCTGTGGGGCTACCGGAGCTATCAAACCAACGACAACAGCAAGAACAACGTCTTCATCGGGATACTCGCGGCCGGCGAGGGCTGGCACAACAATCATCACGCCGATCCTGGTTCCGCCCGCCACGGCCGGCGCTGGTGGGAGCTCGACATCGCCTGGCTCCTCATCCGCCTGCTCGAACGGGCCGGCCTTGCACGGGACGTCGTCATGCCGTCGCCACACCCTGCCGCGGCGACGGCCGATCAAGATCGGCCGTGAGCCCGGCGAGCGAACTGCACGGTGTCGCGCCGCATGCCAGCGTCACGTTCACTCGATGCTGGCGAGCTTCGCGCTCTCCTGCCAGAGCCGTTTTGCCGCGTTGTCGTCCTCGGCCTGCGGGGCGGGGGCGCTCGCCCGGCACTTGAAGAAGTAACCACCGCTGAGATCGGCGACCTCCGGGGAAGAGGCGAGGTACACGAGGGTTTTCGCTCCCCCCTCGGGCGAGATCGCAAACAGCTGCGCAGCCCGCAAGACGAACGGGAGGAGGCCGCCGCTTTCTTTGCCGAAGCGGCTGGCGACGAAGCCCGGATGCAGGCAGTTGACGGTGACGCCTTTGCCGACCCAACGGCGAGAAAGTTCGCGCGTGAACAGGATGTTGCACAGCTTCGATCGCTGATAGGCCGACACGCCGTTGTAGGCCCGCGCGAACTGCAGATCCTCGAAACGGAGTTGCGCGCTCTGGTGGGCGGCCGAGGCGGTGTTGACCACCCGTGCCGGCGCCGCCGCGAGCAAGGGCTCGCGCAGACCGTGGCTGAGCACGAAATAGGCCATGTGGTTGAGGGCAAAGGTGCGCTCGAGCCCTTCGGCGGTGAGGCGGCGATAGCTGAAGATCGCACCGGCATTGTTGACCAGGATATCGATCCGCCGCTCTTGCGCCGCGATCTCGGCCGCCACGCGCTTGACTTCTGCGATGAGCATGAGATCGGCGTACAGGACGCGGTGCGCCGCGCCGGGAGCGCGCGCTCGCAATCGCCGGAGCGCGGCCTCGCCGCGCGCCCGGTCGCGCGCGATCAGAACGAGCCGCGCCCCCATGGCCGCGAGCCTCTCGGCCGCGACCTCGCCGATGCCTGACGTCGCGCCGGTGATGACGCAGGTCTTTCCTTGAAGATCAAGCCGCTTTGCGCACATTGCTCCCTGACCGTGCAATGTCGTCCTGCGTGCGTCCCAGCCGCTCTCTTTCCTATACGGGCAGGGCGGGCAGCGGCCGCCGAGCCATGGCGCTTCGCTGCCGCGGCCCGGCATCGCAGGCCATACGCTGGTCCAGCACATTCACGGCGTAACGTGAAAACGGTCCCAGGTGCAGGTAGACAAGCGACAGCTTGAGCACCGCGCGCAGGCTGCGCGGGTTGTGCCAAAGGCAATCGACGACGGTCTTCCACACCTCGCTGCGCATCGAGGTGTCCCGCACCATCGTATGCCAAGCGAGACGAGCGGCATCATAGAGGTCCCTTCGGATCGGAGTTCTCGCCCTGCGGCCGCGACAGTCGAGCGCCCGCGCGAGCCGCCGCACGCGCCCGAAGTAGCTCGGCGCGTCGTAGATTTGTCCGATCACCGCCTGGCAATCGCGCATCACCTCGATCGCCGGGCGCCGCGTTTCGAAATTCAGCGTGAAGTTCAAATTGCTGAAATGCATGATCTCATAGTCGCCGTGAAGCCGGCCCTCCTTTGCAAGCCGGCGGGTGAGCTGCGTGTTCGGCAGCGCGGAAAGGAGCGCCACCATGCACACCGGCAGCGCCGCGTCCTCGATCAACGTCACCATCGCATTGGCAACGCCGCCGTGCTCGGTGTCGAAGCCGACAATGAACCCGGCGGACACGAAAATTCCGGCGGCATGGATCTTGTGAACGCTCTCGGCGATGCTACGTCTCGTGTTCTGCTTTTTCCCGGCCGCAATGAGCGTATCGGTATCGGGGCTTTCGATCCCGACAAAGACCGTGAAGAAATTCGCCTGCCGCAACAGATCGAGCAGCTCGTCATCGTCTGCGAGATTGATCGATGCCTCGGTCGCGAACTCGAAGGGATAGCCGCGTATCCGGAGCCACCGTGCCAGCTCCGGCAGAAACTTCTTCAGCGCCTTCTTGTTGCCGATGAGATTGTCGTCGACGAACTCGACCATGCCGCGCCATCCGAGGCGATAGAGTCCGTCCAGCTCGGCCAGCATCTGGTCATTGGTCTTGGCCCGCGGCACACGTCCGTAGAGCTCGATGATGTCGCAGAATTCGCAGGTGAAAGGACAGCCGCGGGAGAACTGCACGCCTACAGAGAGGTAATTTTCGAGTTTGAGCAGATCGAACCTCGGGATAGGGCTCTTGCGGACGTCGATCTGAAATTTGGCTGCCTCGAATACGCCGTGCCCCGCTCCGCCGTCGATCGCCGCGACGAACTCGGCCATGATGTCTTCGGCCTCGCCGATGACTTGGAAGTCCGCTTCGCGATAGACATGCGGACTGGAGGTCGCATCCGACCCCCCGACGGCAACCGGTATTGCGCGTGCGCGGCACATTCTGATGATGTCGAGCGTATCGCGCTGTTGAACGATCATGCCGCCCGTCATGACGAGGTCGGCCCACGCGAGGTCCCGTTCGGTCAGTTCCTCGACATTGCGGTCGAGGAAGCGCACGCTCCATTCGGGCGGAAGCAGCGCCGCGACGGTTATCAAGCCGAGAGGCGCGGCGGCGGACCGCCGGCCAATCGCCTCGCAAGCGGCGCGGAAATTGAAGAACGAATCCGCGACGAAGCGCGGATAAACCATGAGGACGTTGCGGGCACGCATGCCGGCCATGACCGTGTCCACAGCACATGGTTGCGTCCGGCGCGTCGAGTTAGCGCCAAGCGCGGAAGCAACGGGGCAATTTCAAATGCTTCGGGCGCATCTCGACGCCAGCGGCTCGCGCGCTCGTCACGGGCCGCGGCGATTTGGGCATAACGACGTTCCATGCGAGGCCGAGTCTTGCTAGCAGGCGGATCACCCAGAACACCGGGTCGAACTCCCACGCGCGGCGGCCCTGCATCGCGGCCTGCGGATCGGCGTGATGATTGTTGTGCCATCCTTCGCCGTGCGCGAAATACCCGACGAAGAGATTGTTTCGGCTGTTGTCGTTGGTTTCGTAGCTGCGATAGCCCCACAGATGCGAAGCCGAATTGACGAAGGCGGAGACGTGCCAGACGTAGACCGTTCTGGCCGCAACGCCCCAGACGAACACGCTCGCGGCAAGCTGCAGGGCCGCTTGCGCGCTCATGCCCGCAAGCAGGCCGCCCGTGAGGGCGGCTGCGGGAAGCAGGATCCACGAGGCGAGGGCGACTCCTTGCCAGTATTTGTCGAGCCAGACGTAGAGCGGGTCGCGAAGCAGGTCGCCGGCATATCGTTTCGTCACATGCCCGGCCAGCATGTCCTCGGTCTGGAACGTGATCCATGCAATATGGCCCCAGAGGAAATTGCGGCCGGGCGCATGTGGATCCTCTTCCTTGTCCGCGAAATGGTGGTGCATCCGGTGAATCGCGACCCACCAGGCAGGCGCCCCCTGAGCAGAGCAGACGCCGAGCATCGCGAGCACGTGTTCGAGCCACCGGGGGCATGAAAAGCTGCGATGGGCCAGCAGCCGATGGTAGGCGAGATTGATGCCGATCATCCCGAAGAGATAAATGCCCGCGGCGAGGAGCACGACGCCGGTCCAGCTGAAGAACCAGGGCACGAACACCAGCAACGCGAGCAGGTGGACTCCGACCGACCAGATCGCGGCAACCCGGTCGACGCCTCGAATGCGAGTGGCGTCTTCTTCGCCGGGAAGGGTGGCGACGGCGCTCGTTGCATCGATCTGAGCCATATTCTTGGACATGATCGATCAAACGTTGTCGGCGACGGCGGAAGGCGCAACTGCCAACGGGACGGTCTCGCGCCAACTCTCTTGCGGCGGCAATGGCTCCTTTACGCGGAACCAAAGAACATATAGGGCCGGAAGGAATGTCAAGGTCATCAAGGTTGCCACCGCCAACCCGCCGATGACGGCAACGGCGAACGGTCCCCAGAACACCGTCGACACGATGGGGAGCATGCCGAGAGCCGCGGCTGACGCGGTCAGCAGGATGGGGCGGAAGCGATGCATGGTCGCCGCGACGACCGCATCCCACGGGTCGCGGCCCTCGGCGATCTCCGCATCGATCTGGACCATCAGAACGACGGAGTTGCGCACGTCCATGCCGACCAGAGCGATCACACCCACCAACGCCACGAAGCCGAGCGGCTTGCCGGTCAGGAGCAGCGCGCTCACCACCCCGATGAAGCCGAGTGGCGCGACGCTGAGCACCAGAAGCATTCGGCGGACACTGTGCAACTGAACCATCAGGATCGCGAGCAGCAGGACCACCATCAGCGGCACCTGGGCCATGAGTATCGCTGCGACCTGGCACTCTCTTCCGCCACTCCGCCGACCTCGATCTTGTATCCCGCGGGCAAGGTCGCATCGAGCGCGGTGATCTTCGAGCGAAGATGGTCGACCGCGGTTTCGGGCTGAACACCGGGCGCGACGTCGGCTTGAACGGTCAAGGTCGGCAGGCGGTCCCGCCGTCGGACGAGGGGGAGCTCCTGGCCGTACTCGATTGCCGCGACTTGCACCAAAGGGACGGTCCGACCGTTTGGCAGCGGAATCTGCAACGTCCCGAGACTGTCGAGCGACACTCTTTCCTGCTCGGGTCCCCGCATCACCACGTCGATCAGGTGAATGCCGTCGCGAATCTGCGTGACCGTGACGCCGGAAACGACGATCTCGAGCGCCTGGGCCAGGCTCTCGGAGCTGAGATTCAACAGTCTCGCTTGATCCTGATCGACCCTGATGCGCAATGTCTTGCCGGTTTCGATCCAATCGAAGTTCGGATTGCGCAAATCCGCGCTCTGTGTCAGCAGGGCTGCGAGCTGGTAGGCGATCTTGCGGACCTGGCCGGTTTCGGGCCCGCTCACGCGGTACTGCACCGGCCACCCCACCGGCATCCCCATTTCGAGCGGGTAGACGCGCCCGACCGCCTCTGGAAACTGCTCCTGGAACGCGCGCTCGATGCGGGCGTGCACCCGCTCCCGCGCGGCCAAATTCTTGGTGAGCACCACGGCTTGAGCAAGGGAGTTGTTCGGGAGCTGCACCAGCATCGGGAGATAAAAGCGAACGGCGCCTTGCCCGATATAGGTGCTCCAACGCTCGATGTCGGGATCAGCGCGCAGCAGCCGCTCGAGCTCGGAAATGGCCTTCTCCGTCGCCGCAATCGACGCGTTCTGCGGCAGCTGCATGTCGACGAAAAGCTCGGGCCGGTCGGCGGATGGAAAGAACTGCCGCGGCACCAAGGCGAGCCCCACCATGGCAAGCACGAACGCCACGCACGCGAGCGCCACCGTGGCCCGGCGCCACCGCATGCAGAGGAGGAGAATTGCGCGAAAAGCCCGCATCCCCCGGCCCGGTTCGTGACGGGTGCGGTGCTTCTCCGAGAGCAGCACGACGCCGAGCAACGGCGTGAAGATGGCGGCGACGAACCAGGAGGCGATGAGCGCGACGGCGACCACTGCGAACAGCGAAAACAGGTACTCGCCGGCAGAGCTCTGGGCCATGCCGATCGGGAGGAATGCCGCCACGGTCACCAGCGTGCCGGTGCCCATCGGAAAGTGAGTCGTCATGTAGGCGTGAGTGGCCGCCTTGGCCTTGGTCCAGCTTTCCTCGAGCTTCCTGATCATCATCTCGACGGTGATCATCGCGTCGTCAACCAGGAGGCCGAGCGAGATGATGAGGGCGCCGAGCGAGACCCGCTGAAGCGCGATATCACTCAAGTCCATGAAGATGAACACGGTCGCCAGAACCACCGGGATCGACAGGGCCACCACGGCGCCCGCCCGCAATCCGAGGCTGAGGAAGCTGATCGCAATCACGATGACCAGCGCCTCCACCAGGGATTGCATGAAGTCGCCGACCGCGTGGGACACGACGTACGGCTGATCCGCCACCAATATCGGCTCGATTCCGATAGGCAGGCCGTTCGTGATCGAAACCATCTCCCGCTTGATGTTGTCGCCGAGAGCGAGAACGTTGCCCCCCTCGCGCATTGAAATGCCGAGCGCGATCGCAGGCTGGCCGTTGACGCGGAACATCGGTTGCGGCGGATCGGCGTAGGCGCGCGTCACCGTGCCGATGTCGTTCAGTCTGACCAGCTGCCCGTGCAACACGAGATTCACGCGCCGCAGGTCGCTCTCCGAGGCAAACCCGCCCGAAACCCGTACGTGAATGTCTTCCTTGGCGGTCCGCACGACGCCGGCCGGCGCCACGGCGTTTTGCGCCTGCAAGGCGCGCACCAGTGCGCTGCGATCGATAACGAGGCCGGATGTCTGCTGCGCCGAGACCTCCAGATAGAGGCGCTCGTCCTGCGCGCCGATGATATCGACCTTGTTGACGTCCTGCACCAGCAGCAGGCGAGAGCGCACGCCCTCCACGTAGTCGCGCAGTTCGCGATGCGTGAAGCCGTCGGCGATGACGCCGTAGATGATCGAGTAGGTGTCGCCGAACTCGTCATTGAAGGTGGGGCCGATGACCCCCTGCGGCAGCGTCCAGCGGATGTCGTCGACCTTCTTGCGGACCTGGTACCAGATGCCCGGAACGTCCTTCGCCGGGACGCTGCCCTTGAGGGCCACTCTGATCGTTGCGCGCCCCGGAACCGTATAGCTGGTGACGTGGTTCACATACGGCGTTTCCTGGACCTTCTTTTCGATCTTCTCGGTGACTTGAAGAAGGGTGTCGGAGATCGTTGCGCCCGGCCACTGCGCCTGAACGATCATGTCCTTCACGGTGAAGGGCGGATCTTCGGCGCGGCCGAGACGGCTGTACGACCACGCGCCCGCCGCAAGCAGCATGATCATGACGAACGTGACGAACGGACGATGGTTGATCGACCATTCCGCGAGATTGAAGGTTCGCCTCATGACGCGCCGGAGAGCAGTTTTACCTTTTGCCCCGGATGCAGAACGTTCACACCGGCGGTGACCACAACCTCTCCGTCTCGCAAGCCGTTCGATACGATAACGGCGGAAGGATCGTAGCGTAAGATCTCGACCGCACGCAGCGCGACCGTATTGCTGGCTGGATCGACCACCCAAACGGACGGCTTGCCGTCCGATTCGATGACCGCCGTGAGAGGAAGCGTCATGATCGGAGGTGTGTCGAAAGAGATCGCTCCGCTGACCATGCCGCCAAGGAAAAATTCGAGCGGCGAGCTGTCGAGGCCGACCTTGACGGGAAACAGCCGTGTCACGGGATCTGCCTGCGGCGAAACTTCCCGGATTCGGCCAGTGGTCTTGATATTCGGGTTGTCGACCAGCGCGACATGGATGAGGGGATCCAGCGGAATCCGTCGCGATAATGCCAGCTGGGCCGGCACCTCGAACAAGGCATCCTTCTGGTCTTCTCGTGCGACCTTAACGATCATTTGGCCGGCGCGGACGAATTCGCCCGGTTCGGCTCCCTTGGCGGTGACGATGCCGCTAACCTCGGTTTCTAGCTCGGTGTACTTAAGCCGGCTCTGATTCGTGCGGTGGCGTGCTTGCGCGGAGTCCAGCTGCGCCTGCGCGGTTTGCAGTTGCTGTAACGACTGGTCGTAAAGAGCGCGGCTGGTGATGTTGCGCTTTAGCAGATCGCCTTGGCGTCCCTCGAGCTTTTCCGCTTGCGCCAATGCTGCCTGGGCAGCAGCGATATCGGCTTCGGCTCCTTGCAGTGCGTTTTTTTCGTCTTGCGGGTCAAGTCGTGCAACGAGACGACCACCGGTGATCCTGTCGCCGACGGCGACCGACCGCTCGATCAGCTTTCCGTCAATGCGGAAGGCGAGGCTAATCTCGTTCCGCGCCCTGATCTGCCCGATCAAGACTACCGGTTCGGAGATCACGCGACGTTCGACGGTGACGGCGCGGACGGACCTGATTTGGGGTGTTGGAGGGCCCGGTTGTTCACAGGCCATGAGCCCCGCCGAGACGAAACCGATAACGGCGAAGAGCTTGAGGCGCATGTCGCTCCCTCTGCCACATCCCTACCGGTAAGATGGCCTCCGAGTCACTAATCCTACTTGCGCAGCCGAAATGAATTCCACCAATAAAATAGCATGAGGGCAAGGGACGCTGCCCACGCATCGAGAGATTTCGGTCGGGTCTCTCTTGTCGGCGTGCCAGTCACATGGACGCAAGCAAAATCAATGCGTTATGAACCGCCCGCAATCAACTTCCATCCCAGGGAAACACCGCCCCGAGAACCACAAGGGGGAGGGGAGCAGACCGAGTTTGCCTTTGACTGCTCCGATCCCAACAGGATGTGATGTGCTCTGGCATTTCCGCCCGCGGGAGTGCAGCTTGCTCCGAACGCTGAAGCATTGTCCCGGTCCTCCCGATGCGATCAAAGCGCGCGGCGCGTCGTTGGGAATTCATAGCGCGTCAGCGTGCCGCGGTTGACACGCTTACACGACAGCGCCGAGTTGATGCACTGTGCTCCGCAGGCGCGCAGAATGATCCGGCGTGGCAGCCGTGTTGCAAATCATTCGTCGCTATATATAGTTGGATACATCGAGGCTGATCAGGGGGCGAAAACCATGACGACCCTTAAAGTGCTGCTAACCTCATCCGCGCTGTTGCTGTCTGCGATATCGGCCGGAGCGCAGCAGCCCGCCACGCCTGCCGCACCCGCGGCGCCCGCGGCCGCACCCCCTGCGGCTGCGCCCGCCGCACCGCTGGTCTATGGGGCGCCGATCACCCTTGAGATGGCAAAAGGGGTAGTGGCCGCCGCCGAGGCGGAAGCCAGGAAGAACAACTGGAACGTGATGATCGTCGTCCTCGACAGCGGTGGGCATACCGTGATGTCGCAACGGCTGGACGGCACGCAATACGCGTCGATCCGTATCGCAGCAGGCAAGGCGCGCACGGCACTCGAGTTCAAGCGTCCGACCAAGGCGCTCGACGACACGATCGCGGCCGGCGGCGGCGGGTTGCGGCTGCTCAGCGTGGGCGGCGTGACCGCGATCGAAGGCGGCATTCCCATCGTTGTCGACGGCAAGATCGTCGGCAGCATCGGAGTTTCGGGAGTGACGGCGCAGCAAGACGCGCAGATCGCGCGTGCCGGCGCGGAGGCGGTAAAGTAAGTTTCGGGCGCCGGTCCGACGTGATATTCGAGTTGAACCGCTAGTGTCCAGATTCCGAAGTTCGCATCATTGTGCGGCACGCTCGCTTGCGAACTTCGGAATCAAAGGGACACTAGCAATCTATGATTCTAGTGCGGTTTTTGGATTTGAAGTTCCTACACAAACGCGCGGCTATAATGATAGGA
>Ga0207691_10008029_pt1 | contig 10145 bp, 8 predicted proteins | sample KBSM13metaG_FD_184327 | JGI IMG/M metagenome (GOLD analysis project Ga0207691, IMG submission 184327) | Miscanthus rhizosphere microbial communities from Kellogg Biological Station, Michigan, USA - KBS M1-3 metaG (SPAdes) (version 2) | ecosystem: Host-associated > Plants > Roots > Rhizosphere >... | reverse complement strand
CTGAGGTGCGGGAAGAGGGCGTAGTGCTGGAACACCATGTTGACGGGCCTCTCATACGGCGGCCGCAGCGTGACGTCGGCGCCGTCGATCGCGATGCGGCCCTCGCTCGGCAGCTCGAACCCGCCGATCATCCGGAGGAGCGTCGTCTTGCCGCAGCCCGAGGGCCCGAGCAGCGAGAAGAACTCGCCGCGCCGGATGTCCATCGACACCGCGTCGACCGCGGCGACGTCGCCGAACCGCTTCGTCAGGCCCCGGATCTCGACGCTGTGGTCGCTCCCCATCGGACCTAGTCTGTCATCCCGGGGAGGCCGTGTGGTTCACAGCGAGAGGATCCACGAGCGACTTCCCCTCTCTCGTCGGTTGGCCCGCGAAGCGGGCCGCCAGGAGTCCGAGCCTCTCTAGAAGCTCACGCGGAGGCCCAATCGCAGGGTCCGGGGCTGCTGCCACGTCAGGGGTTTCTTGTAGTGGAGGTTCGTCGGCGTCGGGCTGTCGTTGTCCGCCTGGTCCAGCGCATACACCTGGTCGAGCGACGTCGCCTTCTGCCGGTTCAGAACGTTGAAGACGTCCGCCAGAATGTGAATCGTGACGAACTGGATCGTCAGCGCGTAGTCGAAGTGCGTGTCGAACTCGTAGACGTTCGGCGTCTTCCCCTCGCTGCCGCGCTGGGTGATGAAGATCTCGGGACCGGCATAGTTGTTCCACCAGCCGATGCGCGAGAGAGGGGTCCCCGTCTGGTAATAGCCCGAGGCGGAGGCCGTCAGCCCGAACGGGAAGACGTACGCCGCCTGCAGCTTCGCCTGGTGGCTGCGGTCGAGCGACAGCTTGCCGTAAGCGTTGACCTGGAACTCGGGATAGTCGAAATCGTCGGTGATGTTGGGATCCTTCGCGAAGAAGCCGCCGATCGCGCGGAAGGCGCCGTCGTAGTTGCCCTGCAGCGTGCTGTAAAGGTAGCTCGCGTAGACCATCCAGCGGTCCGACAGCCGCTTCTGGGCCGTCAGCTCGATGCCCTTGAAGTACCGCCGCGCCGGATAGAACTGCGGCGCCGGCTGGCAGTCGCCACCGAGGCAGACCGTCTGCGAGAAGCCGGGGTTGATGAACGCGTAGTTGTCGCAGGTGTCCGAGGGGACGCAGGTGTCCTCGATGATGCGCCGCAGGCTCCGGTAGATGCCACGCAGCCCGAACGTCCACGTGTTCCCCACCTGCCGCTCGAACCCGACGACGATCTCGTCCGCGTAGGGCGCCCGGATGTTCGGGTCAACGGCGTCGACCAGGTCGCCGCGGATGACGCACGAGTTGTCCTCCGACTCCGCCGCGGGGTCGCAGTTCAGGTCGGTCGGGCTGAAGTTGTACGTCGCTCCGTCGCGCTCGGCGTTCAGCGAGCGGATGTTCATGTCGAGGGGAATGGTCGGGACGAAGTGGCTGTAGGAGCCCGACACCTTCGACTTTCCGTCGCTCATGGGATCCCACGAGAAGCCGATGCGCGGCGAGAAGTGGTTGACGTTGATGTAGGTGATCTCGTTGAGTCCCCGGACCTTCTCCTTCTCCCAGCGGATCCCCGCGTTCAACGTCAGGTTGGGCAGGACCGACCACTTGTCCTGAAAGAAGAACGCGAGGTTGTCGTTGTTCGGCGTCGCGATGACCGGGGCGAGCGTCACGTTGTCGATCGTCGAGTCCGGCGAGGCGAAGAAGCTGTGGAAATAGACGTTGCGGTTGTCACCCGGATACGGCGAGAGGATCGTCACGAACTGGCCGCCGCTGTAGGTGCGGAAGACATCGGCGTTGACCCGCTCGAACTCGCCGCCGAACTTGATGTCGTGATCTCCGAGGAACCAGTTGCCGCTCGCGCGGTAGTCGTAGCGCGTGAACTTCTTGGTGTCCCACTGACCGGTGCCGTCGGTGCCCTGGAAGCCCCCCGACGCGATGGAATTGTCGCCGGTGTTGTCGAGGTAGGCGATCACGTCGCCGCCGGGACCCGGTAGCGTCGAGACGTTCTCGCGGTGGTACGCGAACTGGGCCGTGGCGAGCCACTTGGGCGAGAGGATGCCCTCGTAACGGCCGCCGAAGTCCGTGCCGCCGACCGACACGGTCCCGTCGTAGGTCTCCGGAGGTCCCAGGATCGGGCCGACCGCCCCGGTGTCGTCCGTCGGATCGCCGAAGACCGTCCCGATCAGGGTGTGCTGGTCGCCGATGCGCCAGGTCAGCTTGCCCGAATAGAGGTTGCTGCTCGTCTTGAGGTTGGTCGTGTCGCCGATGACCTCCGGCGGCCCCTGGGTGACCTGCGTGTCCTGGGAGTTGTGAACGTGGTCGTAGGCGCCGAAGAACCACAGCTTGTCCTTGATGACGTAGCCGCCGACGTCGGCGCCGTAGTCGTCCTTCGTGAACCCGCTCGGGATGCCGGCCGAGGTCAGCTCGTCGAGGTGCTTGTTTTCCGCCTGAAGGCCGTTGGCGTTGAAGTAGCCGAACGCGTCGCCGTGGAACTCGTTGCCGCCCGACTTCGTGACCACGTTCAGGATGCCGCCCTGGGCTCCTCCGTACTCCGCCTCGTACCCTCCGGACTTGAACTCGACCTCCTGGATGAACTCGAAATTGAGGACCTTGCCCTGGTTGCCGATCTCGGCCCCCGTCGTGTTCGCGCCGTCGACGAGGTAGCTGTTCTCGAGGCCCGTCGAGCCGTAGACCGTGATCGAGGTGTTGCGGCTGTCGGACGCGTCCGTGTTGACGCCCGAGGCGAGCTGCGCGATCGAGGAGTAGTTGCGCCCGGTGGGCAGCGCCTGGAATGCCTTCTGGTCGAGGCTGCGGCCCACGGTGTTGGAAGTGGTCTCGATCTGCGCCGCCTCGGCCGTCACGACGACTTTCTCCTGCGCGGAGGCCATGAGCTCGACCTTGATCATCGCGTCCTGGTCGAGGCCGAGCTGTACGGTCTCGGTCTTCGACCCCATGCCCTCGAGCTTCGCCGTGATCGTGTAGGTGCCCGGCGGCAGGTTCGGAAGGCTGAAACGGCCCTCGGCATCCGTCACCGATGTCCGCGCTCCCTGGAGATGGGGGCCCTTGGCCTCGACGGTCACGCCCGGCAAAGCGGTCTGCCCCGTCTGCACGACGCCGCGGATGGTCCCGGTGGTCTGCGCGCGGAGCGGCTGCGGAGCGTGGAGGAGGAAGAGGGTGCAGAGGACGCCGAGCAGGCGGACCCAGAGCTTTCTCATGACGAGGCTCCTTGTTTGCCGCCTACGCTATGGTCGGCGCGCTCGGACTGTCAAGTTGACCTGAGGTCAGAGGAGCGCGCGGGAACGCGCGCAGGTCCGGCAGGGAGTCGGCGTCAGTCCTTCGAGGAAGCCGAGGACCCCAGCAGCTTCACGATCTCCTTGAGCTCGCGCACGACGCTCTTGCGGTCGAACTCCGAAGTGGGCGGCGCGGGCTTCGCGGGCGCCGCGGGTTTCGCCGTCGCGCCTGCCGAAGGGGCCGGCGCGGGCGCCGGTCCTCCGGCCTTCAGGAGCGAGGGCTGGTCCGTCGCGCGGGACTGCGGCAGGGGCGCCTTGGAGCGCTGGTCCCGTAGCGGAGGCGCGGCCGAGAGTCCCTCGTCGAAGCGGCCCTCCGCGATCTCGGCCTCCAGCCGCTTCTTGGCGCCGGCGACCGTGAACCCCTCGTCGTAGAGCAGCTCGCGGATGCGCGAGATGATCCGGACGTCCCGGGCCGTGTAGAACTTCGTGCCCGCCTTGTCCTTCCCCTCCGACAGGGCCGGGAACTCGGTCTCCCAATAACGCAGGACGTAGGGGGCGACTTCCGCGATCCGGCAGGCGTCGGCGGGTCGATAGACCTCGTGATCGGCCTTGGCCACGCGAGTAATCTACCCCGAACCCGCTCTCCGGCGGGAGGACTTTGAGCGAGGACGGGTGCGGGATTTCGTCCCCGCGTTCTCCCGTCCCCGGCCTCGGACGTTGATGCGGATCGGCGAGCCCTCGAAGTCGGCCGCCTCGCGCAGGAGGTTCTCGACGCGACGCTCCTCCGAGAAGTGGAGCGGGTCGGCGCGGCTCGCGACGAGCGCGAACGTCGGCGGCGCCACCGCGGTCTGCGCCACGTAATAGACCTTGAGCGGACGCCCCGACGCCGTTCGGGGCGCCTTGTCGCGCAGCGGCCGGCCGAGGACGCGGTTGAGCTCGCCCGTCGCGATCCGGCGGCGGCGATTCTCCGCGACGCGCGCCGCGGCCGCGAGCACGCGGCCGACGCCCCGTCCCGTCGTCGCCGAGATCAGGAGGATCGGGGCGAAGCGCGCGAACGGGATCTGATTCGCGAGCGCCTGGCGGAAATCGTCCGCGGTCCCCTCCTCGCGCTTCCCGGCGAGGTCCCACTTGTTGGCGAGAAGGAGGAGGCCCTTGCCCTCCTGCTCCGCATAGGCCGCGACGGCCGCGTCCTGGCCGGTCGGGCCCTCGCTCGCGTCGACGACGAGGAGAGCGACGTCGCACTCCTCGATGCGCTTGCGCGCCTGCACGACCGAGAGCACCTCGGGGCCGCGCTCGGTCCGGCCGCGACGGCGGATCCCGGCCGTGTCGACGAGGCGGAAGCGATGTCCGCCGGCCTCGAGGCCGGCGTCGACCGAGTCGCGCGTCGTGCCCGCGGTCTCGGACACGATCGCGCGCGGCTCGCCGAGGAGCGCGTTCAGGAGCGAGGACTTCCCGACGTTGGGCCGGCCCACGACCGCGACCGCGATCTCGCGATCCTTCGCGGTGGCCCCGGTCTCCGCCTCCTCTTTCGGCTCGTCGTCCTCGGACCCCTTCTCTTCCTCCGCGACTGGCGCCGTCAGCCGCTTGCCGATAGCGTCCTGGACGTCGTCGACGCCGATCCCATGCTCGGCCGAGACGCCGAGCAGCTCCGGGAACCCCAGCCCCCAGGCCTCGCTCTCGCCATCGCTCCCCTCGCGCCGGTCGATCTTGTTGGCCACGACGATGCACTCGCGCCCGGCCTCGCGCACGACGCGCGCGGCGGCCCGGTCGCCCGGAAGGATGCCCGCCGAGGCGTCGAGCACGAGGAGGACGAGGTCGGCCCCTCGGATGGCGGCGACGGCTTTCTCGCGCACCGCCGCGGGAATCCTCTCCTTCCCGGAGGGGTCGTAGCCGCCCGTGTCGACCAGCCGGTACGGACGGTCGTCCGGGAGCCGCGCGTCCACCTCCAGGACGTCGCGCGTCATCCCCGGCAGGTCGTGGACGATCGCGCGCCGGCGCCTCGCGAGCTTGTTGAAGAGGGCGGACTTGCCGACGTTGGGCCGGCCCGCGATGACGACGCGGAATGCACGCCGCGCCGCCGGCGAGGCGTTCGCGGAGAGCTCCCGGGGACGTCTCACTTCGACGCCCTGGGAACGCCTCCTTCGAGACGGAGCTGGAACCGCGGATGCGTGAAGGGGTGCACGTCCGGGAATCGCGTGAAGATCCAACCCGCGAAGATCTCCTTGCCCTTCTCGAACACGGTGATGCGGGCCGCCGGGTTCTGGGCCTCGACTCCCTCCGAGGTGATCGCGCCGCCGCCCATCGTGAACGCGGGAAGGAACGCGTCTGCGCGAACGACGATCGACGGGTCCGGCAGCGGCGTGGCCTCCCCCAGCGGGACGTCGACCGTGCCCTCCTTGCCGCTCTGCTTGTCCTTCCAGCCGAGCCGGATGCCCGACCACGCCTGGGCGACCTCCGGGGGGACCACGAGCTGCGTCGGGACGGCCTCCGAGCCGCCCTTCGCGCCGCCGCCGCCGTCCGTCGCCGCGGCCTGCGAGGCGGCCGACGCGTCGCCCCCGGGCTCGTGCGAGACGGCCATGCGGATGTCCGGGTTCGGGACGCCCCGCTTCCGGCACGCCACGGACAGCGCGAGGATCAGGACGAGAGCGGCTCGCCTCATCGCGACACTCCTCGCGGCGTCATCGCGAGGGCCTCCGGCCCCGCGGCCGGGCGGTCCGCCCGTAGGCCGGGCGCGCCTGCGGAGAACCGCGCTCCGGCGCCGGCGCCGTCGTCGTCGCGGGCCTTCTCGCAGCCGGACGCGCGGACGCCGCAGCTCCGGCGAGTCGGAAGTCGAGCCTCCGGCGGACCTCGTCGATCGCGACGAGCCGGACGCTCAGCGAGTCCCCCAGGCGGAAGGCCTCTCCGGAGGAGCGGCCGCGCAGGCGGTGCTGCTTCTCCTCGTAGACGAAGAAGTCGTTGCCCAACGCCGTGATCGGGACGAGCCCCTCCACGAAGTAGTCCTTGAGCGTCACGAAGACCCCGAAGGATGCCACGCCCGTCACGTACGCGCCGAACTCGCGATCGACCTTGTCCCGCATGAAGACGATCTTCTTCCACAGCAGGCTCTCGCGCTCGGCCTGCTCGGCGCGGCGCTCGCGTTCCGACGAGACGGCGGCCATCTCGTGCATGTCGTGCTGCACGGCCTCGAAGTCCTTCGCGGAGACCGGTCGCCCGTCGGCGAGAAGGCTCGAGAGCTGGCGGTGAACGATGAGGTCCGGGTAGCGGCGGATCGGCGAGGTGAAGTGGCAGTAATACGGCGCCGCCAGCGCGTAGTGGCCGCGGCACTCCTCGCTGTAGATCGCCTTGCGCTGGGCCCGCAGGAGCAGGTCGTGGAGGAGCCGCTCCTCGGGCTTTCCCTCGATCGCGACGAGCAGCTTCTGGAACGCCGCCGGCGGCACCTCCGCGAGGTCGCCCTTGAGCTCGTAGCCGAAGCTCTCGAGAATCTCCCGCAGATCCATGAGGCGGTCCGGATCCGGGCGGTCGTGGACGCGGTAGATCGCGGGCTGCTTCGCGAAGAGCAGCTTCTTCGCGACGGCCTCGTTCGCCGCCAGCATGAACTCCTCGATCAGGCGGTGCGCCACGTTGCGCGACTCGGGCACGATGCCGACGACCAGCCCCGCGTCGTCGAGCACGATGTCCGCGTCGGGCAGATCGAAGTCGATCGAGCCGCGCGCCTCCCGGCGCCGCCGCAGGAGCGCCGCCAGCTCGGCCATGAGGCGGAACCGCTCGACGAACGGGCCGTAGCGTGTCTGATCCTCTCGCGTCGGCGGTGCCTCGATGAGCCTCGCCACGTCGGTGTACGTCATGCGGTGCGCGCTGCGGATGACGCCCTTGACGAACTCCGAGCCCACGACGCGGCCGGTCCCGTCGAGTTCGAGAATCGCGGAGAGGACCAGCCGGTCGACGCGCGGGTTGAGCGAGCAGAGGCCGTTGGAGAGCCGCTCGGGAAGCATCGGCAGGACGCGGCCCGGGAAGTAGACCGACGTGCCGCGCGACCGCGCCTCCTCGTCGAGAAGCGAGCCCTCCGTCACGTAGTGCGAGACGTCGGCGATGTGGACGCCGAGGCGATAGCCGCGCGCCGCCCGCTCGACCTCGACCGCGTCGTCGAAATCCTTGGCGGTCTCGCCGTCTATCGTCACGATCCCGTGCTCGCGGAAGTCGCGCCGGCCCGCGAGGTCCTCGCGACGGACCTCCTCGGGGTACCGCTCCGCCTCCTCGACGACGGGCTCGGGGAATCGCGGCGGGAGGCGATGCGAGCGCAGCACGATCTCGATGTCGACGCCGGGCTCGCCGAGGAAACCCAGCCGTTCCTCCACGACGCCATGGGCGACGCGGCGAGCGTCCGGGAACGCCGTGAGATGGACCTCGACGATCTCGCCCTCGCGGGCGCCTCCGCGGCCGCCTTCGGCGATCCGGACGACGGCGTCGACCTTGGGGTCGTAGGGCACGACGGCCCCGCGGCCTTCCTGCGTCTCGAAGCGCCCGACGACGCGCTCGCGGGCCCGGTCGAGCACCTTGACCACGACTCCGGAGCGCCGCTGTGCCGCGCGCTGGCGGCCGCGGCCCGCCGCCGAGGTCGCCCGCGAGCGCTCCTCCCGGGCCAGGACCGTGTCGCCGTCCATCGCCCCGTGCATCCCCGAGCGGGGCACGAACAGGTCCTCGCCCTCGTCGGCGAGGACGAAGCCGAATCCCTCCGGGCGGACCGTCAGCCGTCCCGCGACGAGGTTCGAGTACTCGATCGCGGAGTACTTCTCGCCGCGGACGCGGACGATCTCCCCGCGGCGCTCGAGCGCTTCGAGCCGCTCGCGGAAGGCGTCCTCGTCGTCCTCGCGGAGCTGGAGCGCCTTGACGAGCTCCCGGAACGTCAGGACACGGCTCCCCTTCCGGCGCAGCCTCTCCAGGATCTCCAATTCGCGTGGCAGCACGCGCCGGAGTCTATCGTCAGGGCCGGGATTCGGTTTTCGGGAGTGGCGCGGCGGGCCGATGCCTATTCGGAGTCGTCCTTCTTGGGCTCTTCCTGGTAGCTCGTGAAGAGGCCGGGCAGGTCGTCGACGGGCTCGGCCGGGGGCGGCCCCATCCGCCTCTCCCAACCGCAGGACTGACACTTGATGACGCCGTTGACGGGCGTCGAGTCGGGGTTGTGCGGATTCTTGCAGTAGGGGTTGGGGCAGTTCCAGGGAAGGCTCGGCATGGTTTTTTTTGGGCCGCTCTCTACGATTTTACTCCTCCGCGAGGCCGATGGACGGCGCATCTTCGAGGGCGAGGGCCTCGCCGCGTCCCGCTTCCCACTCCCTGGCCCGCGGCAGGACCGCGGCGACGGCGTCCCGAAACGCCGCGAGCGCGAGTCCCCCGAAGCGGTCCGGGAGTGCGTCGAGCCTGATCCCGCCCGCCGCGAGGAGACGCGCGCAGCCCGACGCGTTTCTCCGGTCGAGCGCCTGGTGGAACGCGGCCGCGACCTGGATCAGGCCCTGCAGCAGCGTCCGGATCTCTGCCTCCTCCCGCAGCCACGCCGCCTCCCAGACCTCGTGGGCCTCGAAGAAGCGCCCGGCGTTGAAGAGGCGCCGGCCCTGCTCGAGCGCCGCGCGCGTCTCCGCGCGGAGCGGCGCGGCGGCCGATCCGGGACGCCTCAACGCGAGGCGGGCAGCTTCTCGACGCGGAGCTCGCGGCTCTCCGGCGGCTGCCAGCGCGCGGCGTCCTCGGGAGGCTGCGCCACGAAGGCGCCGAGAAACGACTCGGTCGCGTCGAGGAGCGCGGCCCACGCCGGCGAGGTCTCCTCCGTGGCCGAGGTCGCCTTGAAGAGGCCCGGCGACACGGCGACGAGGGCGCCGATCGTCGTGAAGTGGATGTGATGCAGCGCCCCGGCGCGGATGAGCCAGCGGTCGGAGCGGTCGAGGGAGCGGATGAGCGTGAAGTCGGGCGCCATCTGCGGATCGAGCTCCTCGTAGACGTGGAGCAGCGGGGCGCGCATCCGCTCCTTCGAGAAGCCTCGCGCCTTCTCGAGCAGGCCCGCACCCGTCTTCGCGCCGATGCCGCCGTCGAGGCTCGCCACCGCCGCGACGTCCGAATCCCGCATCGCGAGCAGCACTGCGGCGCGCGCCCCGAAGCTGTGGCCCACGACGCCGATCCGCCCCTCGCGCGCCTGCGACCCGAGCGCTCGGCGCGCGAAACCGAGGTCCGTCGCCTGCTCGTCCGCCTTCTCCGGGATGTCGGCCTCGCTCTGCATCGGGCCGGAGATCCGCGTCGGCGAGGGCACGCTCGCGACGAGGAATCCGTGGGCCGCCAGTTCCTCCGCCAGCGCCGCCATGTCCTCGGCAGACTGCGCGTTCCCCGGCGCGAGCAGGACCAGCGGGAAGCTGCCCTCCGCGGCCGGGGCCTCCCGGATCGCCCGCATGGGCGTCGCGATGAGCGCCTCGGCGTCGGCCGACTCGACGCCCGTGGCGGCCAGGAACTTCCGGTACTCGCCCAGCATCTGCTCGACCGACCCGGGCGAGGGCGGAGCGAAGGACTTCTCGGAGAGGCCGAGCGCCATGTAGTCGCGGTACCGCATCAGCGAGGAGGCGGCCGCCTTGGCCGGCTTCGCCGGGTACCAGACGGCGATCTGGATCGGCCGCCCCTCCGGCGCGCTCTTGATCGCGCGCGTCGTGTCCCGCTTCTGGATGACGCGGAAGCCCACGGGCGACTCGGCGCCGCGGGCCGGGAGGGCAAGGCAAAGAGTGCCGGCGAGAAGGAGCTCAACGGCTCGGCTGCGCAAGCGACTCCCCTCCTTTGTCGGTTGGACCGCGAGCGGCCCGCTAGGAGTCTTCGTCTGGTGCGAAAGGAGGGACTCGAACCCTCACGGTGTTACCCACAGGTTCCTGAAACCTGCGCGTCTACCAGTTCCGCCACTTTCGC
>Ga0207691_10008028_pt1 | contig 10145 bp, 10 predicted proteins | sample KBSM13metaG_FD_184327 | JGI IMG/M metagenome (GOLD analysis project Ga0207691, IMG submission 184327) | Miscanthus rhizosphere microbial communities from Kellogg Biological Station, Michigan, USA - KBS M1-3 metaG (SPAdes) (version 2) | ecosystem: Host-associated > Plants > Roots > Rhizosphere >... | reverse complement strand
TTCGACGGATTCGGCGTCGAGCCCACCGTCAGCGTGGAGGCCAGCTTGTTGACGGTCTGGGTGACGGAACCGGAGGCTGCGGCATAGGTGGAATTGCCGGAGTAGCTCACGTTGATCGTGCGCGCACCGGCCGCGAGCGCGGACGTCGTGCATGTCGCGGAGCCGGAAGCCAGCGCGACGTTCGAGCAGGGGGTCATCGACGGCGTCGCCGGATCCGGAGCCGATTCGGCCGGGGTCGAGCTCGCCGCGACCGACCCGACCACGCTCGGCCCGTTCATCGATGCCGGGATGACGACGATCGACCACCTCGACCTTCCGGCCGGACAGGTCGGCCTGGTCTACGCGCTCGACGGCTACGCGGGCAACTACGGGATCAAGGAGGAGGCCCGCAGCTACCTGCCCGATTTCGGTCACGGGCCGACCGCCCCGTGACGATCGCCGGGCTGGTCGTCTCGGCGCTGCTCGCTGCCTGGCTGCTGCCCGCCTGGACGACCGACATGCTGAGGAGCGGGCTGACCCGCGAGAACTGGCGCGGGCGGACCGTTGCCTTCCCGAGCGGCGCGCTGGCGATCTCGGTCTCGGTGATCGCACTGGCGCCGCTGGCGGTCCTCAACGATCGCGCCGACCTCGACCTGCTCGAGCCCGACCTCGCCCGCTGGGCCGCCTATCTGCTCGGCATCGCGATGCTCGGCCTCCTCGACGACATGCTCGGCCGCGGCCACGCCGGCGACACCGCCCGGGGCTGGCGCGGCCATGCTCGCGCCGTCCTCTCGGGACGGCTCTCGACCGGGGCGATCAAGGCGGCGGGAGCGTTCGGCCTCGCCGCCTTCGCGGTCTCCGGCCTCGGCCGCGAGTGGCCCGGCTACCTCGCCGACCTCGCGCTGCTGCTTTTGACCACGAACCTCTTCAACCTGCTCGACCTGCGGCCGGGCCGGGTCGAGAAGGCGCTCGTCCTGCTCCTCGCCGGGGTCTGCATCGGCGCCTGGACGATCTACCCGCTGCAGCTGCTCGGCGTCTTCATCGGTCCGCTCGTCATCGGCGCGGCGCTGACCCTGCGCGAGCGGGCGATGCTCGGCGACTGCGGCGCCAACCTCGCCGGTGCCGTCGCCGGGGTCGCGCTGTTCGCCGCGCTCGGGACCGATGCGCGCCTGATCGCGCTGATCGTCGTCGCGGCGCTGACCGTCTTCGGCGAGTTCCGCTCGATCTCGGCGACGATCGAGCGGGTCGCACCGCTCCGGGCGCTCGATCGGATCGGGAGGCTCAGTCCCCGCCCGTGAGCCGTGAGTAGTCGACCCGCTCCTCGAAGCGGGGGAGGCCGTCGTCGGGGACCGGTGCCCACGCCGGCGCGTAGGCGGTGAACTGGTGGAACGCGGGGCGGACGCCGGGGTCCTCGTCGAAGCCGCCCATCCGGATCCCGATCACCGAATCGTCGTCGGGGTTGCGGGTGATCAGGGCCGAGCCGCACTCGCCGCAGAAGTACTTGTGCCAGCCGGAATCGGGCTTCCAGGCGCGGATGTGCTCCTCGCCGTCGGTCACCGCGAATGTCTCGGCGCGGGCCAGGGCGCTGACCGAGACCGATGAGCCGGTCCGCCGCTGGCAGCGCTTGCAGTGACAGTAGGCGGCGCCGATCGGCGGCTCGGTGAGCTGCCAGCGGACGGCGCCGCAGCCGCAGCCGCCGGCGAGGGGCGTTCCGCTGTCGCCTCCGCTCGCGTCCATCCGATTGGACCCTAGATGACCGAGAGCCGCCTCCGCAAAACGCGGAGTTCGCCGCGGCCGGCGCTCGCGCCGGGCCGGCTTCCGTCCTCTGGGCGGCTAGACTCGGGTCCCGGTTTGAGCGTTCGGATGCCAGCAGGGGAGACGAGGTTCCTCTTCGTCACGGGAGGTGTCGTCTCGGCCCTCGGCAAGGGGATCGCATCCGCATCGATCGGCCGGCTTTTGGTCGCGCGCGGCTTCCGCGTCCAGCTCCAGAAGTTCGACCCCTACATCAACGTCGACCCCGGGACGATGAGTCCGTTCCAGCACGGCGAGGTCTTCGTGACCGAGGACGGCGCCGAGACCGACCTCGACCTCGGCCACTACGAGCGCTTCACCGACTACAACACGTCGCGGGCGTCGAGCGTCTCGGCCGGGTCGGTCTACAACACCGTGATCGCCCGCGAGCGGCGCGGCGACTACCTCGGCGGGACCGTCCAGGTGATCCCGCACATCACCGACGAGATCAAGCAGAAGATCCTGATCGTCGCCGAGGCGCAGTCGGTCGACTTCGTGATCACCGAGATCGGCGGGACGGTCGGCGACATCGAGTCGCTGCCGTTCCTCGAGGCGATCCGCCAGCTCTACACCGACCTCGGCCCGAAGCGGGCGATGTTCCTGCACCTGACGCTCGTCCCCTACGTCGGCCATGCCGGAGAGCTGAAGACGAAGCCGACCCAGCACTCGGTCAACGAGCTGCGCCGGATCGGCATCCAGCCGCACGCGGTCCTCTGCCGCTCCGAGTCCGGGCTCGACCGCGACATCCGCCGCAAGATCGCGCTGTTCGGCTCGCTGCCCGAGGAGGCGGTGATCTCCGCCCGCGACGTCGACAACACCTACAAGGTGCCGCTCGCGTTCCGCGCCGAGGGGATGGACGACCTGATCCTCGACCACTTCGCGATCGAGGCGCCCGCGCCGGACCTGACCGACTGGGAGGAGTTCTGCCGCCGCGCCGATGCCGCCGAGGGCACGGTTCGGATCGCGCTGGTCGGCAAGTACGTCCAGCTCGAAGATGCCTACAAGTCGGTGATCGAGGCGCTCAAGCACGGCGGCTGGCATCACGGCGTCAACGTCGAGGTCGATCTCGTCAGCAGCGAGGAGCTCGACGTCGATGCGCTCGCGGGAGCGGACGGGGTCCTGATCCCGGGTGGCTTCGGCGAGCGGGGGATCGAGGGCAAGATCGCCGCCTCGCGGTTCGCGCGCGAGAACGGGATCCCGTTCCTAGGAATCTGCCTGGGGATGCAGATGGCCGTCGTCGACTACGCCCGCCACGTCTGCGGGATGGAGGGCGCGAACTCGGCCGAGTTCGACCCCGAGACGCCGTACCCGGTCGTCGATCTGCTCCCCGAGCAGAAGGAGGTCACCGATCTCGGCGGGACGATGCGGCTCGGCGCCGACCCGGTCAAGCTCCACGACGGCACCCGGGCCCGGGAGATATTCGGCGGCGAGGGCGTCATCTACAAGCGCCACCGGCATCGCTTCGAGGTCAACAACATGCTCCGCCGCCGCCTCGAGGACGAGGGCCTGGTGATGAGCGGGACCTCGCCGGACGAGCGCCTCGTCGAGATCGTCGAGCTTCCCGACCACCCGTTCTTCGTCGCCTCGCAGTTCCACCCCGAGTTCAACTCGCGCCCGACCCGCCCGGAGCCGCTGTTCAGGGATTTCGTCGGGGCAGCCAAGGAGCAGGCGGGCGAGGTTGCCGCCGAGTCGGCCTCCTCCGACGACGAGATCACGGTCCGCCACACGGCCTAGGAGACAAGGGCCCGGCGGGTTGCGGTCCCGGCGGGACTCAGCACGAGCGAAGCGAGTTGCCCCGCCGGGGCCGCTGCCCGCCGGGCCCTCGCGCACGCCGAGCCCTTAGCCTCCCGGCGGTGAGCGAGGAGAGGCTGCTCGAGAGGTTCGTCCGCTACTGCGAGATCCCGAGCGTGACCGGGAACGAGCGGGCGATGATCGACCTGCTCGCGGCCGAGCTCCGCGAGCTCGGCATCGATTCCCGCGAGGATGACTCCGCGGGGCCCGCTCGGGCCGGCGCCGGCAACCTGATCGCCCAAGCGCCGGCGGCGGAGCGGGACGGCGGGACGGAGTCGGTCGCCTTCTTCGCCCACGTCGACACGGTTCCCCACGACGAGCCGATCGTGGTTGTCGACGACGACGGCGTCTTCCGGACCGCCGGCGAGACGATCCTCGGCGCCGACAACAAGGCCGCGGTCGCGGTCGTGATGGAGCTCGCGGCCCGCCTGGTCGCCGAGCCCGGGCCGGTCGGGCTCGAGCTCGTCTTCACCGTCGCCGAGGAGCAGGGGCTGCGCGGGGCGGCGGCCCTCGACGTCGAGTCGCTGCGATCGTCCTACGGCTACGTCCTCGACCACGCGACCCCGATCGGCGAGGTGATCGTCGCCGCCCCGACCTACAAGAAGCTGATCGCCGAGTTCCGCGGCGTCGAGTCCCACGCCGGGATCCGCCCCGAGGACGGTCGCAGCGCGATCGCGGCGGCGACGGCGGCGATCGCGACGATGGACCTCGGCCGCCTCGACGCGGAGACGACCGCGAACATCGGCGTCATCGATGGCGGCACGGCGCCGAACGTGGTCGCCGGGCGCTGCCACGTCGAAGGCGAGGCGCGGGCGCTCGACTCGGGCCGGGCGGAGGCGGTCGCGCAGACGATGGTCGATGCCTGCTCGTGGGCCGCGGGCGAGGCCGGCGTCGATGTCGACCTGCTCGTCGAGACCTACTTCCGCGGATACCGGATCAAGCCGGCGTCGCGCCCGCTCGCGATCGCCCGCGCGGCGCTCGAGAGCTGTGGTGTGGAGCCGGTCGAGGTCAGCACCGGCGGCGGCAGCGACGCGAACGCGCTCCGCGCGGCCGGTTACGACGCGCTGCTGCTCGCCAACGGCACCGAGGCGAACCACACTCCCGACGAGTCGGTCGCGGCCGAGGCGCTGGTACGGATGCTCGACGTCTGCGCCGCGATCGTCGCCGAGGCGGGTCGGGGCTGACGTGCTGAAGCTGCGCCGCGGCACCGTGGTCGAGGTCGAAGGCGACGGCCGCGTCGTCGTCGAGGTCGACGGGGAGCGCCGCCGCGCCTGGGCCGACGAGACGATGGTCGGTCCGGCCGAGGCCGGCGACGACGTCGTCGTCAACACCGCGGCGCTCGACCTCGGCCTCGGCTCCGGCGGCTACGACATCGTCCACGTCAACCTCACGCGCGGCCTCGCCGGCGGCGAGACGCCGCCCGGCGTCCACGTGATGAAGCTGAACTACAGCTCGCTTCAGCACGCGGTCGACCCGGTCGAGCTGCCCGCCGATTCGCCGCCGCGCCCGTCGCGGGCGCTCGCGGTCCTCGTGCTGCCGCTCCACGGCCATCTCGCCCCGGCGGCATGGGCGGCGGGGGAGGGGGGCGCGGGCCGGATCGGCTTCGTCCAGGCCGGCGGCGGCGGGCTTCCCGGCAGCCTCTCCTCCGACGTTCGCGCGCTTCACGCCCGCGGCCTGCTCGCCGGTGCGATCACCGCCTCGCCTTCTTACGGGGGCGAGCGCGAGGCGATCAGCCTCATCGGCGCGCTCCACGCCGCCGCCGAGCTCGACTGGGACGCCGTGATCGTCGGCCCGGGTCCCGGAATCCTCGGCTCCTCGACCCGCTACGGCCACGGCGGAATGGCGGCGCTCGATGGCGCCCACGCGGCGCTTGCGCTCGGCCTTCCGACGATGATCTCGCCGCGGATGTCTTCCGGCGATCCGCGGCCACGTCATCTCGGCCTCAGCCACCACACCCGCTCCGTCCTCGACCTGCTGCTCGCCGGCGTCGACGTCCCCGTCCCCGCCGCCCTCGACGACCTCTGGCCGCTTGCGGCCGGCGATCCCGACGACGAGCTCGGCGAGGCCGCCGGCGGCGGTCACAGGCTCGTCGAGGCGGCCGTCGACCTGCCCGGCTACGCGGAGTCGGGTCTGCCGCAGCGGACGATGGGCCGCAGCCTCGACGACGACCGGCTCTTCTTCGCGGCGCCGCTCGCGGCCGGGACCGCGCTCGCGGCAGCGACCCGCTAGCCGCCTCCGCCGCGCGGGTGCGCGGTTGCACCGGCAGGGGACCGGGCGGCGGGCCGAAAGATGGAGTCGTGCCCGCGTCGACGGCGACTCCCCCTGCCGAGCGGCCGGTCGATGCCCGGTTCGAGGCCCTGCTCCTCGACTTCCTCGCCTACCTCGAGTTCGAGCGCGGCCTCTCCCGGAACACCCTGACCGCCTACCGCACCGACCTGCTGCAGTACGGCGCGTTCCTGGCCGAGCAGGGCCGGACTGCGACCGACGCCGAGGGCGCCGACGTCGCCGAGTTCCTCGCGGGCCTTGCGGCCGGGGACGGGGAGCGCCCGCCGTCGAGCGCCGCGACCCTGAACCGGAAGACCGCCTGCCTGCGCTCCTTCTACCGCCACCTGCGCCGCGGCGAGCTGATCGACGTCGATCCGACCGCCGACGTCCGGCCGCCGAAGAAGGGCCGGCCACTGCCGAAGGTGCTCGGCTACGCCGAGGTCAAGCGCCTGCTCGAATCGGTCAGCGGCAGCGACCCCGCCGACCTGCGGGACCGGGCGATCCTCGAGGTCATGTACGGCTGCGGGCTGCGGGCGTCGGAGACGGTCGGCCTCGAGGTCGGCTCGATCGACCTCGAGCACGGCTTCCTCCGTGCCCACGGAAAGGGCTCGAAGGAGCGGATCGTCCCGGTCGGCCGCGAGGCGAGCGCCGCGGTCAAGCGGTGGCTGCGATCGGGCCGCCCCGAACTCGCCCGCGGCGGCGACGTCCGGGCGCTGTTCCTCAACCAGCGCGGCGGCGCCCTCACTCGCCAGGGCCTCTACAAGGTCATCCAGGGCCGCGCCCGCGACGTCGGCCTCGACGACAGGATGAGCCCCCACACGCTCCGGCACAGCTTCGCCACCCACCTGCTCGCCGGCGGTTGCGACCTCCGGTCCGTTCAGGAGATGCTCGGCCACGCCGACGTCGCGACGACCCAGATCTACACGCACCTCTCGCCTGACCGGATCAAGGAGGTCTACTTCGAGGCCCACCCCCGCGCGAAGGCCTGAGCACGGCGCGGCCGGTCGGTGAGCGCCGGCGGTGGGTGAGGAACGCTGCAGGATGCGTCGTTTCTCGCCCGCGGGGAGGTCCTAACCTCCCTGGCATGCCGGAGCTGCCCGAGGTCGAGACGATCCGCCGCCAGATCGAGCCCGAGGTGGTCGGAAGACGGATCGTCGGGTCGCGGATCCTCGACGCGCGCTGGACCCGGCCGCTCGATCCGGAACCGATCGCCGCGGCGCTCGTCGGCCGCGAGATCGTCTCGGTCGGTCGCCGGGGCAAGTACCTGCTGGTCGGCCTCGACGATGGCTCGACGCTGCTGATGCACCTGCGGATGACCGGCAACCTGCTGCTCGGCGAGCGCGGCGAGACGAGCCGGCGGTTCGGGATGGACCGGCTCTACCCGGCGCCGACCGAACCCGCCTACCTGAAGGCCGAGCTCGACCTCGACGACGGGCGGGTGCTCCAGTTCACCGATCCGCGCCGGTTCGGTCACGCCTCGCTGCTCGACTCCGGCGAGCTCGATCCGTACCTCGACTCACGGATCGGCGTCGAGCCGCTCGGCGACGAGCTGACGGCGGAGCTGATCGGCCGCGTCGCGGAGGGCCGGACCGTGCCGCTGAAGTCGTTCCTCCTCGACCAGAAGGGGATCGCCGGGATCGGCAACATCTACGCCGACGAGGCGCTCCACCGGGCCGAGCTTCACCCGCTCTCCCCGGCGGGCTCGATGCGGCCCGAGCACTGGGAGGCGCTGCGCGAGGGGATCGTCGACGCGCTCGAGGAGGGCCTGCGAAACGGCGGCGCCTCGATCGACGACTACCGCGACTCGCGCGGCGAGGAGGGCTCGATGCAGGACGAGTTCCTCGTCCACACCCGGGCCGGCGAGGAGTGCCCGCGCTGCGGCGAGCGGATCAACCGGATCGTCGTCGGCGGTCGCTCGACCTACTTCTGCCCCGGCTGTCAGGTCCGGTTGCGCCGACGGCGGCGTCCGCGGCGGCGGGCCCGGCGATGAGCGTGCCCGAGCCGCCGCCGGGCTTCGCGATCGGCCACTGGACCGCCGCCGAGGCGCGGACGGGCTGCACGGTGATCCTGCCGCCGGCGGGCACCCGGGCGGGCGCAGACGTCCGCGGCGGCGGGCCGGGAACGCGCGAGACCGACGTCATCGACCCGCTCGCCAACCCGCAGGAGGTGACGGCGATCCTCTTCACCGGCGGGAGCGCTCACGGCCTCGCCGCCGCCGACGGGGTCGTCCGCTGGTGCGAGGAGCACGACCGCGGCTATCCGACACCGGCCGGTCTGGTCCCGCTCGTCCCCGCCGCGGTGATCTACGACCTCAACGCCGAGCCCGGCCGCCGTCCGCCCGTCCGGCCCGGCGCCGACGCCGGCTACGCGGCCTGCGAGGCCGCCCGACCCGGCATCCCCGGGCGCGGCAGCGTCGGCGCCGGGCGCGGCGCCGCGGTCGCCAAGGCGCTCGGCCGCGACGCTGCGACGCCCGGTGGGGTCGGCTACGCGGCGACGGTCACCGGGGCGGGGGAGACGGTTGCCGTGCTCGCCGTCGTCAACGCGACGGGCGACATCACCGGTGCCGGCGGCGAGCTGCTCGCCGGCCCGCGTGGCGCCGATGGCGAGATGACGCGGAGCGCCGAGATGTTCGCGTCGGGCATCGAGCCGCCGGAGCCGCCGCCGGAGCGCCAGAGCACCACCCTCGCCTGCGTGATGACCGACGCCGGGCTCGACAAGGTCGGCTGCGCGAAGGTGGCGCGGATGGCGACGGCCGGCGTCGCCCGCGCCGTCGATCCGGTCTTCACGCCGTTCGACGGCGACGTCGTCTTCGCCCTCTCCGACGGCGTCCCGCGCGACGATCCCTGGCAGCTGATCAGGATCGGCACGGTCGCCGCTTCGCTCGTCACCGCGGCGATCCGCGACGGCGTCGAGCGGGCCGGGTCCAGCCCCTGACCCGCCGACCGGGCCGTCATCCTTCGAGGTGGAGAACCATGCCCGGAAGCTTCAAGACAGAAGGGATCGTGCTGCGCAGCATCCGCTACGGCGAAGCGGATCGGATCCTCCACCTCTACACCGCCGAGCGCGGCCGGGTGAACGCGATCGCGAAGGGCTCGCGGCGTCCGAAGTCGCGGTTCGGCGGCCGCCTCGAACCGTTCTTCCGGCTCGACCTGATGCTCCACGAGGGGCGCAGCGACCTCTGCACGGTCACCGGCGCCGCAACCGTCGCGGGCTACCCGGCGCTGCGCTCCGACGGGGTCGCGATCGAGGCCGCAGCACGGGGCTGTGACGCGGTGCTGCGGTTGCTCGACGTCGCCGAGCCGAACCCGCCCGCCTACAGCCTGCTCTGCCGCTACCTCGACCTCCTCGACCGCCGCGCCGCCGAGGCCGGCGCCGGCGCCGGAGTCGGCCCGGACGGGCACGCCGTCGGGCTCGCCTTCCGGTTGAAGCTGGCGCTGGCGGCCGGGTTCTCGCCGGAGCTCGGCTCCTGCGCCCGCTGCGGCGAGCGCGAGGGGATCGTCTCGTTCTCGGGCGCCGCCGGCGGCGTCGTCTGCGGCTCCTGCGAGGGCGGCGGCTTCCCGATCTCGCCGGAGGCCCACCGGTTCATGGTCGTCGCGGTCGGCCGCCCGATCGCGGAGCTGCCGGAGACGCCGCCGGTCGCGCTCCGTCAGGTCGACCGGGCGATCGGCGACACACTTGCTCATCATGCCCACGTCAACCTCCGTGCCGTCGCCTGATCCGATGACCGCTCCCGGCGCCGATCTCGAGGCCCGGATCCGCGCCCAGGAGGACGAGTTCCTCTGGGACCGGGCGACGCGCTCGTACCCGGGGAGCTTCCGCGAGAACCTGCGCTCCGGCGCCGGTATCGCGGCCGTGCGCAAGGTGATGGAGATCTACTCGCGCCCGTCGCTGACGTGGGACGACTTCGCCTGGCTGCGCGAGCGGACGAAGCTGCCGATCGTGGTGAAGGGGATCCTCCATGCCGACGACGCCCGCCTGGCGGTCGAGCACGGCCTCGACGCGGTCGTCGTCTCGAACCACGGCGGCCGCCAGGTCGACGGTTCGATCGCCTCGCTCGACGCGCTGCCCGGTGTGGCCGAGGCGGTCGACGGACGGATCCCGGTCCTGTTCGACAGCGGGATCCGAGGCGGCGCCGACGCGTTCAAGGCGCTCGCGCTCGGCGCCACCGCGGTGCTGCTGGGACGGCCGTACGTCTACGGCCTGGCGCTCCGCGGCGAGGCCGGCGTGCGCGACGTGATCCGCAACCTCGTTGCCGACTTCGACCTGACCATGGCGCTCTCCGGCTGCCGGACCGTGACGGACATCCGCCCGGAGTGCGT
>Ga0207691_10008027_pt1 | contig 10146 bp, 5 predicted proteins | sample KBSM13metaG_FD_184327 | JGI IMG/M metagenome (GOLD analysis project Ga0207691, IMG submission 184327) | Miscanthus rhizosphere microbial communities from Kellogg Biological Station, Michigan, USA - KBS M1-3 metaG (SPAdes) (version 2) | ecosystem: Host-associated > Plants > Roots > Rhizosphere >... | reverse complement strand
GACCAAAAAACGTGGGATCAAAGGCAAACGGCTCAACGCCGCCTGGGACCACGATTACCTGCTCAAACTCCTGGGGGGCTGAGAATGCGGTTGCCCTGCTCCGGCGCCTGCGGATCCCCGCTACATCTTGACATATGGCCCAACGTCAGATAGAAGTCGTTTCAGGAATTGACGAGTCGGGCGGCGGTTGGCCGTCGTCGCAGACTTCACCTCTGTCGAGTCATCTACACCAGTAACGGGTTTTGGGGCGCTTCCGCGTCCGGCATTTCGCGTTGCGTTCGGGCGTAGGAACTTAGGCATTTCACGTCTTTTTCGCGGCGGCGTCGCGCGGGCGCCGGTCCGCGGTTTCATTCACCCGCGCGACATCTCACAGCAGCTGGAGGAGCGATCATGTCTCGTACAGCGTCTGTATCACGTCTCAGTCGTATCGTGCGCCGCCCCGTCGACCGGCCGGCGACCCAACGCGCACGCGGGGCCGCGCCCGGGGTCGGTCCAGGCGGGTTGGAATCGTTGGAATCACGCTTGCTGTTCGCGATCGTCCAGCCCGCGGGGCAGGACTACCTCTTGTTCGAGGCCGAAGACCCGCAGGCCACGATCACCGATCTGGACGGGGACGGCATTACGTGGAAGCGCGTCAACGGATCGAGCGTCAACGCGGCGACGAGCGCGCCGGTCGGCGGCGCCATCCGCTCGTTCCGCGACGCCGCCGTCACCGACAATAACGAGGGGCAAATCAGCTACCCGGTGCAGCTCACCAGCGCCGGGCCGTACTTCGTGTACGCGCGCACGTTCTACCGGAACATCGACGGCGACAACAGCATGTACCTCCCCGCCAACGGCGGGCCGATCGACGCCCAGCCCACGCAGCAGTGGGACAACAACAACGTCAACGGCGAATACCACTGGAACCTCACCGACAACACCAGTACGGAGTTCAGCTTCACGAACCCGACGCCGGGCGCCGTGACGAACTTCAAGATGAACATCCGCGAGCACCTGTACACGGTGGACCGGGTCGTTCTGAGCACGCGGGAGATGACCGAGGACGAGCTGAACGCGCTCACGCCGCAGACCGTCCGCCTGACGCCCGCGCTCTACCCTGACGTCAACGGCGTCGCCATGACGTTCGACGCCGTCACCGGCGCGACGGGGTACGACGTCCTGCGGGGCACCTCGGCCGCGGGCCCGTTCACCGCCGTCACCGGGGGAACGGGACTGACCGACACGTCGTTCGTGGACGATTCGCTTCCCGCCGGGTCCGCAGGCCAGACGTTTTACTACGTGGTCCGCGCGCACACGGACGCCGGCACTACCGACACCGCCCCCGTCGCCTACGTCGCCGGGTCTGGGCTGCTGGCGACCCACTACGAGACCGAGTTCTTCCAGGACAACCCGGACAACGATACCGACCCGCACGTCCGCACCGACAACACGATGGACGAGAACTGGGGGGACGTCGGGCCCGATTACCTTGCCGCCGACCCCTCCAGCGCCGACCCCGACGACACGTGGTCGATCGTGTTCAACGGCCGGATCCGGCCCCCCACGACCGGCGACTGGACCTTCCAGACCGGCAGCGACGACGGCATCGACATCCAGATCATCGACCCCGACACCGGCGCGGTGCTGCTCCAGGGCCCTCCGGGCGGCATCAACCTCCTCCGCGGGATCGCCTACCCGTTCCAGGACACCGTCGGCACCGTGAATCTGACCGGCGGGAAGTTCTACAACTTCCGAGTGCGCTGGAGCGAGAACACCGGCGGCGCCGCCTGGCGCGTCGGCTGGCGCGGGCCCGGCCAGGGCTTCCAGCCCATCCCGAACGAGGTGCTGTTCAGGCCGGACGCGACCGTCGTCCCGCTCAGCCCGTCCGGCCTCTCGGCGCGGCCGCGGAGTGACGGCGCGTTCCTGTCGTGGACCGACCGGGCGAACAACGAGACCGGCTACCTGCTCGAGCGCAAGGTGGGCGCCGCGGCGTTCACGCAGATCGCCGACCTGCCCGCGGAGACCACCAGCTATACCGACACGGGGCTAACCGTCGGCAACGTCGTCACCTACCGCGTCCGCGCCAAGAACGCGACCGGCAACTCGGCCTTCTCCAACGAAGCGACCACCACCGTCGGCGGTGCCGGCGGCACTGGCCTGCTGGCGAAAATCTACGACACGCGGTTCTTCACCGACAACCCCGACGACGCCGACGATCCGCACCTAAGCCACGACCTGAACCTCGACCAGAATTGGGACGTCAGCGGACCAACGGAATTGGTGGCCGACCCGGACAACGGCGACGCCAACGAGACTTGGTCGGTCGTCTGGACCGGCCAGCTCCAGGCCGAATTCACCGAACCCTACACGTTCTACACCGGCAGCGACGACGGAATTGAGTTGACGATCGTCGACCCGGCGACGGGCCAGGTGCTCCTCAGCGGCCCGCCCAACGGCATCCAACTCCTCCGCGGGATTGCCTACCCGTTCCAGGACACCGTGGGCACGATCAACCTGACCGCCGGCAAGAAGTACGACGTGAAGGTCCGCTTCAGCGAAAACGGCGGCGGGGCCGCCTATCGCGTCGCCTGGTCGAGCCCGTCGATCCCGTTCGAGCCGATCCCCGACCTGCAACTGTTCGAGTCGACCGGGACCGAAAACGTCCGGCCGGCCCAGAACCTTAAGGCCAACGTCATCTGCACCGACCGCATCACCGTGAACTGGGTCGACTCGTCGTTCAACGAGACCGGCTCGGTCCTCCAGCGCGCCGACAGCGCCGCCGGGCCCTGGACCGACGTCTCCACGCTCGGCCCCAACGAGAACTCCAGCTTCGGCGACACGGGCCCGTTCACGGTCGACACCAACTACTTTTACCGCGTGGTGACCAGCGGCCCCGGCGGGCCGGCCACCTCGGACGTCCTCACGGCCCGCACCTACGCCGGGACGACTCTCACCGACACGACGCTCCAGCGCAACGGCAACGCGACTTTTATCACGGTGCCGGCGACCGTCGACGACGACACCCAGGCGCTGCGACTCACCGACAACGTCAACGACCAGACAGCCAGCGCGTTCCTCAAACAGGCGCTCACCTTCGACCGGGACTGGACTACGACCTTCGACTGGTACATCCCCGAGCGCAGCGGGAGCCGGGCCGACGGGTTCACTTTCACGGTACAGGCCGTTGACCCGACCGCCATCGGCGGCGGCGGCGGCAGCATGGGCGCGACGGGAATTCCCAATTCGCTCATCGTCAAGTTCGACCTCTACCCGAACCTCCAGAACCAGACCGGCATCTACATCAACGGCGAGGGAATGGCCGACGACGGCACCGACATCGGCTTCGACATCGCCAGCGGCCACCGGTACCACGCCACCATCACCTTCGACGCCAACCCGACGGTGGATGATCCGAGCGACCAGCTCACGCTGAAGATCGAGGACGTGACCGACCCGACCGTCACGCCGTTCGAAACGACCTTCACCACCGACCACGCCGGCAACCCGTTCGACATCGCAGCGCTGCTCGGCAGCGCTTGCGGTTACGTCGGGTTTACCGGCGCGACTGGCGGCGAGAACGCCGAGCAGGACATCCTCGACTGGACCTTCGACGGCGTGGCGGTGCCGCTGCCCGGCAGCTCCGGGACGGTGATCGCACGCGTCACCCAGGTGTTTGTCAACGGCCAGGGCATCACCGGCCAGACCAGCGCCAACGGCATCGCCTTCCGCAACCTCGCGGGAGTCGACAACACGTTTGGCTACCCGGTCCCGGGCCCGAACCAGCTCAAGTCGATCCCCTGGAGCAACGGGATCAACAAGATCTCGCTACGGTTCGACCAGGACGTCGCCGGGACGCTCGCCCAGGGCGACCTCGTGGTGCGCGGCATCAACACCGCGAACTACGCGATCTCCGGCTTCACCTACGACGCGGCCACCAAGACCGGGACGTGGACTCTGACGAACCCGATCGTCAACGACAAGGTCAACCTGTTCGTGGACGACGCATTGGTCGGTGGCTTGGATGGCGAGTGGACGACGGCGCAGGCGTACCCGTCGGGCAACGGCACGGCGGGCGGCGACTTCACGTTCCGCCTGAACGTGCAGCGTGGCGACGCCAACCAGGACGGCAGCGTCAACGCGCTGGACCTGGGCCAGCTCAAGAGCAAGCTGAACCGGACGGCCACCAACCCGGGCAGCGGCACGACGGGCTACAGCGTGTTCGCCGATCTGAACGCCGACGGTCAGATCAACGCGCTGGACCTCGGTATTGCCAAGGCACGCCTGAACAACAGGCTGCCCAACGGCGAGCCGGCGTCGCTGTTCAGCAGCCTGCCGGTCACGCGGTAACGTGCTCACCGGATCGCCGGCGGCGGGTCGCAGATTTTCAGCACCCGCCGCCGTCGGGTCCGATTGCCGAGTTGCTTACAGTCTTACTCCTCCAGGGGTCCCGGCCCGTGTCTGCCGGGGCCTCTTTTTTGCGCGCGTGTCTAACGCCGGTTTCGGACGCACCTTGATCGGGCGACACGGTTCGCCCCGGCGGCCGCGCCCCGCTATCCTCCCGCCCCGATGCGTGACCTGCGGGTGCAGTATTTTCTGACCTATTGCGTGATCGGTGCCGTGCTGCCGTTTGTTTCGCTCGTCTTCCGGGACGCGGGGCTGAGCAACGCGCAGGTCGGGTACGCGTGGGCGGTGTGGAGTTTCGCCGTCGTTCTCAGCCCGGTGCTGGTGACCCTCGCGGCCGACGCCAGGGCCGACCCGCGCCGCCTGCTCGCGCTCGCGTCGGCGCTGACGGGGGCGAGCTTGCTGGCGCTGGGTCTCGTGCGCGGCGTCGGGCCGGTGCTGGGCGTTTGGGCGGTGTACTGCCTGGCGTCGCTGCCGGTGTTGCCGCTGATGGACGGCGTCCACTTCAGCCAGCAGCGCCGGCTCAAGGAGCGCGGCGAGCCGCAGCAGCCTTACCACCTCGTGCGCGTCTGGGGGACCGTCGGGTTCATCATCCCCAGCGTCCTGCTGTTCGTGCTGTTCCAGTTGCACGTCGACCTGCGCGCCGCGCCGTGGACCGGGGCGGCCTGTGCCGCGCTGGCCGCGCTGCAGGCGCTGCTGCTGGTGGACCCGCGACCGAGGCGCGCCGACACGCCCGAGCTCGAAGACGAGATCGAGGCCGAACGCCAGACCGAGCGCCGGCTGCCGACGCTCGCCGCCGCCAAGGCGCTGCTAAGGCCGCACCTGATCGTATTCACGGGCGCGGTCTTGCTGCTCCAGATGGCCAGCACCGTCCACACGGCGTTTTACCCGATCTATCTCACCGAGATGGTCCACCTGGACAAGGTCTGGGTCGGCGTGGCGTCCAATCTGGCGGTGTTCATCGAGATCTTCTTCGTCTCCGGCTGCGCGATGATGGTCCGCCGGCTCGGCGTCAAGCGACTGCTCCTGCTGGCGACGCTGGCGACGGCGCTGCGCTACGGGCTGGTCGCGTCGTCGAGCCGGGCGGGCGTGGCGTTCGGGACGCAGGTGTTTCACGGTATCTTCCTGGTGGCGGTGGGCGTGCTGCCGCAGATCATCCTCGACCCGTACGCGCAGGACCGGTTCCGCCATTCCATGCAGGGGTTGTTCGTGATGATCACCGGCTCGGGCCGGGTGGTCGCGAACGTCGCCGCCGGCCAACTCGCCGCCGGCGGCATCGGGCGGCTTTACGGTTATGCCGCGGTGATGTGCCTCGCGGCGGCTGCGCTGATCCTGTTCGCGTACCGGGAACCGGCAGAGTCGGAGGTGACGACGTCGGAGGCGACTGGACCGACGGCGCCGGCGGAGAGCACCGTCCCGACGCCGGAACCCGCCCTGGCGACGCAGCCCGGTCCGGCGCCGGAAATTGGTTAATGGACCGTTGCAGGGAAGTGCGATCCGCGCGTCTCTCTGGAGTTGTGTCAGACCTCCGGGCGGCTCCGCCTAGGCCGAGTATGCCGCCGGACGCGGGCCGGGCGCTTGGTCCGCGGCGGGCGCCTGCCCCGCGGCCTGCGATTCGGCGATACCGCCCAGTCCCGAGGCGCGGACCTCGGCGAAGCTGGTGATGCCGAGCATGGCCTTGTGCAGCCCGTCGTGGACGACGGAGTAGTAATTCTGGGAGGCCAGGTGCTGGCGCAGCACGCGCTCGGGGGCGTGGTCGAGGATCAGGGCGCAGTCGTCGTCGCCCAGTGTCCACACGCCGAACAGGCCGATGCGGCCCATGTGGCCCAGGTTTCGGCACGACGCGCATCCGCCGGCGCTCCAGACCTGCGTCGGCATTTCCGCCAGGGGCATCGACTTCAGCCAGCGCTTGTCCAAGTCGCCCGGCGATTCCAGGCGGCGGCACAGGGGGCACAGGCGGCGGACGAGGCGCTGGGCGATGACCATGCGGACGGAGGTGGCGATCTCCGAGTCGCTCACGCCGAGGTTGCGGAGGCTGGTGATGGTGCCGACGGCGTCGGGGCTGTGGATGGTGCTCATGAGCACCCGGCCGCTGCCGGCGGTGTCGACCGCGGCGTCCGCCGCCGCCGCGTCGCGCACCTCGCCCATCAGGATGTAGTCCGCGTCCAGCCGGAGCACGCCCCGCAGGGCGTCGGCAAAAGTCAGGCCGTGGCGGTCGTCGACCTGGATCTGGCTGATGCCGTCGATCTCGTATTCGACGGGGTCTTCCACCGTGACGATCGCGCAGCCGCAGCCCTTGAGCTCGTGCAGCAGCGAGTAGGCGGTGGTGGTCTTGCCGCTGCCGGTGGGCCCGGCGACCAGGAACATCCCGCGCGTGTTCGCCATGGCGTGGCGGATCTGCTCGTACTGGCCCTCGGACAGGCCGAGCTGGTCGAGGCGCTGCTGCACGCGGTCGGGCTCGAGGAGGCGGATCGAGAGCTTCTCCCCCGCCACCGTCGGCGCCGCCGCCAGGCGCAGGTCGATCAGCCGGCCCTCCACGCTGTGGGTGATGCGCGAGTCGGCGATGCGGAAGGCGTGGGAGGTGTCGAGGTTGGAGATGACCTTGAAGTGGCGGATGAGGCGCGTGCCGTGGTCGTGGCCGAGGACTTCGGTGTCGAGCAGCTTCCCGTCAATGCGCAGGCGGACGTGGACGCCGTCACGCAGCGGGTCGAGGTGAATGTCGGTGGCGCGCTCGCGGACGGCGTCGCGCAGGAGCATGTCGGTGAGGGAATTCATCACCGCGTTGTTGGGCCCCGTCGTCTCGGTGGTCGAGAGGCGGTTCAGCTCCTGCAGCAGGCCGCGGATCAGGTCCCCCCGCATCGGATGCGCCGCCGGCGGGATCGCGTACCGCGGGGCCGCGGCCGGGGCCGGCGCCGGCATCATCGGCTGGGGAGGCGACACGCCGTTCCCCAGCGTGCCCATGAGCGGGCCATTGGAGGGAACGAACGGCGGAATGGCCGGCGCGGCGGGAGTCGGTGTGAGCATGCGTAGCAACCCTCTGGCGTGGCGCCGGGCCCCGTACGAACATGGCTCGGGCGTCCCCTGTTCCGGTCACATGATCGCGGGACAATACCACATCAGGGTTTTCCTGAGGGAGGTCCTTAATCCGTGTCCCGACGGCGAATTGCACGCTGCGGCTGAGGTTGCTCGTCGGCTCTGGCCCGTCGGGCACGCTCGCGTATCATTCTGCCGCGGGCGCCGGGCGGACCAATCGGGCCAGACCACCCTCTTTTGACGAGTCGAATGGACAAGATCGAGATCAAGTACGCGACCTACGCCAAGGCCCTGCCGCCTCAGCCCGTGAAGGTGAAGAAGCCGGGGTGGGGCGGCACGGCCGAGAAGATGGTCGACGGCTCGGAGCCGCAGCCGTGGCACTGCCTGCCGTTCGTCGAGGCGTCGACGTACGGACTGGAATTGATCTACCAGTTCGAAACCGAATGCCACGTCATCAACGAGGGCGGTGAGCTGCGCTTCGACTGGGACGTGACCAAGGAGCCCGGCGGCGTTTTGACCGGCGGGGAGTTCATTGCCTTTGAACCGAAGCAGAACTCGCGGTTTTACATTTTCAACACGCGCATCGACCTGGAGCCGCCGCCGGGCTACGTGATCCGCACGGAGCCGCACCCGCGTTTCTTCACGGACGAGACGGGGACGGTGCCGGTCTCGATGATCGGGCACGTGCAGTCGGAGTGGTGGGCGCGCAAGTTCTTCGTGGTATTCAAGAGCCCCCCGCCGGGCGGCAGGCACGTCTTCCGCAAGGGCGAGCCGTACGTGCAGCTGTTGTTCGTGCCGCAGCGCGTGGCGTACGAGACGACGGTGATGACGCCCCAGGAGGAGGCGAAGCGACGCGAGATCGAGGCGGCGATCGACGGCGCGAAGGCACAGATCTCCGAGAACGTGTGGCACAACCCGGCGGGCGTGACCTTCAGCGACCACTACAAGATCCTCGCCAAGGCGTTCGCGCGCGAGGGGCCCGACGGGGTGGCGGCGACTATCGCGGCGGCGAGCGAACGTCGGGCTGACGCCCTGCCCAAGGACAGGCCCGTCGCCGAGGTCGTAGCCATGGCGAACCAGAAGCTGAGGGAGCAGAACTACATCGCCGCGCGAGACCTGTACGTTCACGCGCTGGGGCGCGAGCCCGACCACGCCGAGGCGCTGACGCAACTGGGCATCGTCGCGGCGACCATCGGGCAGCCGGTGGAGGGGCTGAAGATGATGGCGCGGGCGGTGCAGTTGCAGCCGGGGGTTTCGACGTACCACAGTAACCTGGGCGAGCTGCTGCGGGTGATGGGCCGGTTCGCGGAGGCCGAGGCGTCGTTCCGCAACGCGCTGCGCCTCGCGCCGCGCGACGCGGGGCTGCTCAGCGTCCTCGGGCTGACGATGGCGCAGCAGGGGCGGGCGGCGGAGGGGCTCGAGGCGTGCCGCACGGCGGCGGCGCTGGCGCCGCAGGTGGCGGCGATCCATTACCGCACCGGGCTCATTTACGCCCAGCAGCGGCAGTTCGATTCCGCCCGCGCGTCTTACGAAGCCGCCCTTGCCGCCGACCCGAAGTTCAGTCCCGCGCATGAAGCGCTGGCGAAACTGCCCGCCTCGGCCAACCCGTAGGCGCGGGAGATCTGCCGGCCCACTTATTCCGCCCGTGACGGCGGCGACGTTTTCGCCCGCGCAGGCGGCCCCGACTCTGTAGGCCGGTCAGCCCGCTCCGGCGTCGCCACGGTTACCCGCCCCCCAGGCTCTATACCGCCACTCGTCCCGCACACAATCCTTTCCCGACGCAGGTAGTTAGCGTTAACAACCGCCCGCGGCCAGTCGACTCCGAGATAGGCCCCTACGGTCGCGGTTCGCGCCGGGCGGGCCTGGCAAGGAGTCGGCCTTGTTCATAGAAAGACTCGAAAACAGGCGCCTGTTCGCAGTCGAGGTGACGCAGGGATTCCCCGGCTTTTACGAAGTGACGGGGGACGACTCCGACGACGCGATCACCATCGCCGTCGACCAGACCGCCCGCACGATCACCGTGAACGGCGTCAGCTACGGCCACGCCTCGTTCGTCAACGTCTACGGCTACGGGGGCAACGACGTCGTCAACGTCTCCGGCAACGCCGGCGTGATCGGCGTGGCGGTGCGCGCCGGAGACGGCGACGACGTGGTCACCCTCGCCGGCGTCAACGGCGGGGTGTGGGGCGGCGCCGGCTCCGACCGCATCGACCTCGAAGGCGTCCCGCGCGGCCAGGCATACGGCGAGGGCGACGACGACCACATCGTCGTCTCCGGCACCTGCCCGGGCGCCGACCTCCGCGGCGGCGCCGGCGACGACGTCATCGACGCCCAGGGCAGCACCGTCCCGGTCGTCCTCTACGGTGACGACGGCCGCGACCGACTCTACGGCTCGCCCAAGGCCGACATCCTCGACGGCGGCGCCGGCCGCGACATCCTCTTCGGCCGCGACGGCGACGACCAGTTCTACTCGCGCGACGGGGAGCTCGACTACATCGTGGGCGGCGGCGGCATCGACACGTGCCTCGCCGACGTCTCGGAAATGAACATCTCCGGCGTGGAAGTCATCCTGACGCCGTAGCCCGCGCGCTGCCAATCCCGCTCTCGTCACACGCGAAACGCAAGAGCCCTCGGGAATACCGGGGGCTTTTTGCATTGACGGACTTGGCGGGGCCGAATCTGTGACGGTCACACGTCCTGACATCCGCCCGCCGCGTCCGCCGGTGTCAC
>Ga0207691_10008025_pt1 | contig 10147 bp, 10 predicted proteins | sample KBSM13metaG_FD_184327 | JGI IMG/M metagenome (GOLD analysis project Ga0207691, IMG submission 184327) | Miscanthus rhizosphere microbial communities from Kellogg Biological Station, Michigan, USA - KBS M1-3 metaG (SPAdes) (version 2) | ecosystem: Host-associated > Plants > Roots > Rhizosphere >... | reverse complement strand
CGTAGCGCGCGGGCTTTCGCGTCGCGTTGTGAAACATGATGGGCCTGTCGAGCTGCATGGCGAGGCAGTCGCCCTCGCGAAGGCGGAAGCGCTCGTCGCCCCAGGTGACTTCGATGGAGCCCTCGAGCACCCACACCTGCTGGTCGACACGCACGTCGCGCGGGCCCGTCTCGAAGGCGACGCGTGCGCGCGGCGGAAACTCGACCTCGACGATCTGGAAGGGCTGGCCGACGCCGCTCGGCGAGACGTTGCGGCGCAGATAACCCGATGCCGGATCGCGCCACTCGGGCTGGTCGACGCGCCGCGCGACGGGACCTGCTGGGAGCGCGTCGTCCCCTGCCGGCGCATCGAAGAGGCTCGCGAGCGGGACGCTGAGTCCGACGGAGAGCTTCTCGAGCACGACGGCGGTCGGGCTACTCTCACCGCGCTCGACGAGGGAGATCATCGAACGGCTCACGCCCGTACGCGTGGCGAGGGCGTCGAGGGAGAGGCCGCGCGCGGCGCGCAGTTCGCGGACGCGGTCGGCGATCCGGGCGTTGAGGGAAGTGGTTTCCGTCATGCTGGACACATATTCCAGCATACTGGACGCATTGTCAAGCGCGGGTCAGTGAAGGCACCCCGCGGTCAGCTCGCCCATGCTGGAGCCCGGAATTCCGGATTCGACGGACGAGGTGAGCTCGGCGCGCTCGATGGACCGAGCGTTCGAAGCATTCATCTGCGCTGGCCAATTCATAGCTTCGATCTCCTGAGCAACTGCGCATTGATGGCGACGATGACGGTGCTCGCCGACATGAGCACCGCCCCGACCGCCGGCGACAGAACGAAACCCCACGGAGCGAGGGCCCCTGCGGCCAGCGGGATCGCGATGATGTTGTAGCCCGCGGCCCACCACAGGTTCTGCATCATCTTCCGGTAGCTGGCGCGGCTGAGCGCCACGAGGCGCGGCACGTCCCGTGGGTCGCTCCGCACGAGAACGATGTCTCCTGCTTCGACCGCCACGTCGGTGCCCGCGCCGATCGCGATGCCGACGTCCGCGGTCACGAGCGCCGGCGCGTCGTTCACGCCGTCGCCCACCATCGCGACACGCTTCCCTTTGCCTTGGAGCTCCTTGATCCGCTCGGCCTTCTGCTCGGGAAGCACCTGGGCGAACACGGCGTCGATGCCGAGGTCCTTCGCGACCGCCTCGGCGACGGGCCGCGCGTCGCCGGTGAGCATGATGACCTCGATGCCCGCCTCGTGGAGACGTCCGATCGCTTCTCGCGACTCGGGGCGTACGGCGTCGGCCACGGCGAAGGCGGCGGAGACGCGGTTGTCCTCGACCAGGAAGATGGTCCCCTGCCCCTTGATCGCCGCTCGCTCGGTGGCAGCGCGCACGTCGGGGCCGGGTTGGACGTTCAGCGAAGCAAGCAGGTTGGGGCCGCCGACAGAGAGCCGTCGACCTTCCACCGTTCCGCGTACGCCTCGCCCGGGCATGTACTCGAAGTCGCTGGCGCTCGGCACTCGCTGGCCACGTTCCTCGGCGCTCGCGACGATCGCACGAGCCACCGGATGCTCGGAATCATGCTCCATCGCGGCGGCGAGCCGCAGCGCTTCGTCCGGTGCCGTTCCGTCGGCAGTCGCGACGTCGACCACGCGGTGCTCGCCGAGCGTGAGCGTACCGGTCTTGTCGAACACGACCGCAGTGAGGTTCCGGGCCTCCTCGAGACCGCGTCGATCGCGGACGAGCAGACCGCTGCGCGCACCGAGTGTGGTCGAGATGGCGATCACGAGGGGGATCGCGAGGCCGAGCGCATGAGGGCACGCGATGACGAGCACGGTGACCACCCGTTCGATCGCGTACGCCACGTCTCCCGGTCTGATGATGAGCCACACGATGAGTGTCACTACGCCGGCGCCGAGTGCGACGAGCGTCAGGATGAGCGCCGCACGGTCGGCGAGTGCCTGGGCGCGAGATCGCGAGCTCTGCGCTTGCGCGACGAGACGCATGATCCCCGCGAGGGCGGTACGCTCGCCGGTGCCGGTCACCTCCACACGCAATGAGCCGCTGAGGTTCACGGTGCCGGCGATCACCTTCGCACCCTCCTTCTTGTCGACCGCCGCTGACTCACCCGTGATCATGGACTCGTTCACGGAGCTCGAGCCCTGGCGCACGACGCCATCGGCGGGCACGCTCGCCCCTGGCCGGATGAGCAGGAGGTCACCCTCGCGAAGCTGATCGACGGTCACTTCCTCGGTACGCTCCCCGACCAGGCGCACCGCGGTGCTCGGGAGCAACTTCGCCAGCTCGTTGAGCGCACCCTGTGCCTGGGAGATCGAGCGCATCTCGATCCAGTGACCGAGAAGCATGATGACGACGAGCGTCGCCAGCTCTTCCCAGAGCGGCATGCCCGGATAACCAAAGGTCACGACAGCGCTGAACACGAACGCCACCGAGATGGCGAGCGAGATGAGCGTCATCATCCCCGGCAGCCGGCCCTTCAGCTCTCGGACGGCGCCCTGGAGGAATGGGGTTCCTCCGTACAGGAACACCGCCGTGCCGAAGATCGCCGGGATGTACATCGACCCGCGGAACGTCGGCGCGTGATAGCCGAAGGTGTTCTGGAGCATGTGGCCCCAGACGAGCGTCGGGATCGTCAGGGCGAGCGAGATCCAGAACTTGTCACGGAACATCGCGACGCTATGGCCCGCATGCTTGTCGTGGCCCGCGTGTTCATCATGGCTCGCATGCTGGTCGTGGCCGGCATGCTCATCGTGGCCGGCATGCTCGACGTGACCGCCATGTTCAGCGCGCGTATGCGCGCTGTGAGAAGGCGCGTCATGCATCCGATGGACTGGATCCGGATCTGGCATGGTCGATCTCAGCGAAACCGTTGTGGGCTGCGATCAATGATGCATGCCTGGCATGTTTGTCATGGTGTCCGCCGGCGTCGGTTTGGTCGAGGGCTTCGCTGCTGGCTTCGCTGCCGGTTTCTTCGCCGACTTGGCCCGCGGCTTGGACGTCGTCTTCGCCGCCGGCTTGCTTACCGCGGACCGCGGCTTCGCCGCTGCGCTAATCGAATCGGGGCCGTGTCCCATCGCCTCGTGCGACGAATCCGTCGACGTCGCCGGCTCCGAGCCGATCCCGGGCATCGGCTTCATCCCGTGCATCTGCTTCATCGCCTCGAACATGCTGATGCCACGCTCCAGCGTGGGAGTGGGCCATCCGGTGAGCAAGCCGACCGCGGGACCACCCATGTTCGCCACGCCCATCATCTCTCCCATCGTGGACCACTCGGCCACCGGCATGAGGAAGGACGACGAATCGCGATACCGCTCCCCCGCTTCGAGGATGGCGCGTCGCTTGTCGGCACGCGGCACCTGCTCCGACGTCAATATGTCGGAGATCACGTCGTGCATCGCGTGCAGGTTGTCGAAGATGATCGCCGCTTCCGGATAGCGCTTCGCGAACGTCGGCGCGATGGCCGCCGTCATCGGCATGATCCGCGGCATGTGCTCGGGCGCATTCTCCAGCATCTGGCGAAACCTCGTTACCGCCGCGGCGACGCCCGCCTGACGCTCGGCCTGTGTGCGGCCGATCATCAGCGGCTCATAGAGCCCCACCTGCAGCCAGTGATAGCCCCAGATGAGGCCATTGAACTTTGGGTAGCGGCGACGGAAAGCCAGCGAGTAGGGCTGGCCCTCCATGAGCTCCATGCTCTTGGGCAGGGAGCTGAACGCGAGATCGGGACGCGACTTGTAGTACGCCAGCAGTCTCCCGATGGTCGCGTCCTTCTCGGCCTGCGACATCGACTCACTCGCGAGGACGTCGTACACCTGCCTGTGAAGAAGGTGTGCCCAGTCGAACATCGCCCTCGCCTCGGGGGCGATCTTCGCATAGGAGATCTCGATCGCGCGCTCCTCGAGCGGAAGACGAGGCGGGCTGACGAGCAGCTTCGTCGTGATGAAGTCGTATTCCTTCTGCTCCAGGCGCGCGGGATCGCCACCGGGATCGTCGTACAGTCGCTCGTACAGGATCGCGTGACCGTAGTCGAAGGCGTTGAAGAGGCGATCCGCGCCCGGATACGTCCGACGGAAGGTCCAGTTGAAGCTGCCCGGCAGGTAGAACTGCTCGTACGTCGTGGCCCACTGCGCTTCCGCAGTGCGCGGCGGCATCACGATCGCCGATGCGCCGAGTGCGACGGCCAGAGCGAAGGTGCGGCGTCGTGCGAGCGCGCGTGCGAGGGACTTCAGCATTCGACGTCTCCGAACGCTGGGGCGCGACTCACCGCACGAGCCCGAAGGAATAGGCACTCCCGAAGGTGACGTACCAGCCGGTGGCATCTCCGTTCGTCCGGAGTCCGATGCCGCCGTCGAGGGCGAGCGTCGGGCTCACCTGATATCGGACGCCCGCCCCCGCGTTGTACTCGAGTGACTCGCCCGCAATGAGCGGCTGTCGCGCGAAGAACTCGCCGCCGAGCAGCATCGACTGCAGCGGGAACGTCTGGTCCAGCGCTATCCCCGCCAGCCAGCGCGAGAGCTCCGGCGCAGCGGGGTTCGCCGCGCCGAGATCCGCGGCGCTCGTGGTCTGAATCTCCTCGCCCATGGTGTATCGGCCGTTGAGATGGACGCGCGCCCAGTGATACGTGCGCGTCAGGATGCCGGTGAACGAAGGGTACGCCCTTGGAGGCGCGAGGCCGCCGAACGGCGCAAGCAGGTCGGCGCGGATGGCCAACGCCGGCCACGTCCTCGTTTCCACGTTGAGGTTGTGCATTAGCGAGATGTCCAGCCCTGCCAACCCGGACTGGTGCTGCGACCCGAACTCACGGAATACGAGCGGCGCGCCGATTTCCAGCTGCGTCCGCGGGAGGAATCCCCAGGCAATCTCCGGCTCGAGGCCCCAATTGTAGACGCCGCCCGAGTCCCGCTCGAGTCGCAGCGACGAGAGCTTGAGCTCCACGGCGTGGCGCTCGGTCACGTAGGCGTCCTCGATCTGGAGGGGACGCCCGCGATCGGTGTTGTAGTACTCGGTCTGTGCGTTTGCCGTCGCTGTCGTCAGCGTGAGAACGGCGCCGGCCGCGATGGCTGCTCCGCACCAGTGTCGCTTCCGTCTCCGCCGGTCGTCGCGCACGTCTCCCGGGAGCGCGACTTTCGTTCCCGCACCTTCTGCGCTCGCTCCTTCGAGGCTGCCGACTCTCGGCCATTCGAGCGCGGATCAGCTCGGCGAACGTTGCGCTCCATCCTGACAGGCGGAACGGCGGCAATGTCTGCTGCCAGACTTGGATGACTTCATGCAGTAAGGTGACCCATCGACTTGTCGGACGGTGGTTCGATGGATTTCGGGCGACGGCTTGCGAAGATCCGGGAGGGCGCCGGGCACAACCAGCGTTGGCTCGCCGAAGCGGCGGGGCTGGCCCAATCAGAGATCTCCCAACTCGAATCAGGTGCGAGGAGTCCCACCTACAAGACAATCTGCAAGCTCGCCAAGGCGATGAACCTGCCGCCGGGGTATCTCATGGGGGACGAGCCGCAGGGGCTCAGCGCGAGCGAGCGTGCGCTCGTCAGGCAGTACCGAACTCTGAGCGAGCCTGCCAGAAGAGCATGTGAGAGGCTCGTCCACGATCTCTACGCGAGGGAGATGGCCAGGGAGAAGGCACCGATAGCAAGCAGGCCATTCCGCGTTGATGTCGAGGTCGATCGACTGAGACCCTGAGTCGCCGCACCTGTCGAATTGAGGCGGTGAGCTAGCGAGCTGGTTGAACTACCTCGGAAGGTGTGAGCTTCCTTGGAACGTGTGAGGTTCCAGAGGTCGGACAACTAACTCACTAACTCACCGCCCTCAAACCGGCCACGGTGCTCCAAGGGTCAGCGTCTGCGACTGTGACCCCAACATCAGACGGCTACTGTGAGCGCCGCTACCAGCCCTGCCCCGACGCTGCCGGACATCGTCGCCAGCTCCAGCGCGGAGCCGTCGCTGAACACCATGTCCGACGCGAGCGAGATGCGCGACAGGTTGCTCGCGCTCCCCGAGTAGCCACTCTGCGCGTACACGAGATCACAGGTCGCCTTGGGGAGCGCGATCTGCGACGTCGCGATCTTGTTCGACACCTGCGTGGCCGCCGAGACGCTCGGGTAGACCTCAAAGTGGATGTGCGGCCAGCGCCCGGCGTAGCAACCCGGGAAGATCGAGGTGAACGTCACCTGGCCGTTGGCGTCCGCCTCCTGCACACCGCGAAGAAAGTTCTGGTTCGTCACGCCACTCGTGTACAGAGAGTAGCGGCCCAGCGCATCGCAGTGCCAGAGGTACACGGCACGATTCGCGAGCGGCGTACACGTCGACGCCGACACGAGCGTGAGCTGGATCACCAGCGGAACGCCCGTGGCCGTGCCAGTGAGTCCGGCGAAGCTCGACCGGATGTCCTGGCGCACGACGCCCGTCTGGTTGAGTACGTTGGCCCCGTTGGAGCCGTCGCCGGGAAACGGACCTGCTGTCTCCTCGGGGATCTTGCTGCATGCCCCGCCCGCACCGGTGTCGGTGCTGGACCCAGTGATGTCGGCGAGCGAGCCGCCGCATCCGAACAGGGCGAGCGCGCCAGCACCGAGACTATAGCGCAGGAACTCTCCGCGGCCGATCGCGGTTCCCGTGGACGCGAGGTCGCGGTGCAACCCGCCCATGTCGTCATGGTCGTCGTCGCGCGTATGCAGCGCGTCATGCTGCTTGCGCAGAAAGAGCATGTGCTGTCATAGGATGGAGGTGGAATGCTCGCGCCTGCCACTCGACAGCCGACGTCGACCCACCGTTCAGGGTTCGGATGACAGACACGTGACGTGCGGCGTCCCCTATGCAACTACGATGGAACGCGGCGTGCGCTGGCCGAGCGCCATGCACGTGCGACAGCTCACCAACGAACGATGAACGACACGATCGTGATCGGCGCCGGCGCGGCGGGATTGTTCGCCGCACGAGAGCTCACGCGCGCGGGAAAGCGCGTGATAGTGCTCGAGTCCTCGGCACGCGTCGGGGGACGGATGCTGACCGCGCTGGAGACGGCAGCCGGCGTGCCGGTGGAGCTGGGCGCGGAATTCGTGCACGGCGACGCGCCGGTGACGACGAAGCTGCTCGACGAGGCGCGACTCGCGACGGTGCGCGTCTCGGGACATCACTTCCGATCGGACAGGGGGCAGCTCTCGCCGCAGGGGCCGATCTGGCAGCGGATGGCGAAGGTGTTCGCCCGCATGAGCGATGCACGAAAGCACGACCGGTCGTTCCAGGAGTTCCTCGACGGGAAGCCTGGTGGTGCTTCGCTACGCGCCGAACGTGAGCTGGCGCGCAACTTCATTCAGGGGTTCGACGGCGCCGATCCGCTGCTCATCAGCGCGAAGTCGATCGCGGCGCAGGGCAATCCGACGGAGGGCGCGGCCGAGTCACGCCGGATCGTGAACGGCTACGCCGCGCTCGTCGTGTATCTCGAGCGCGAGGTGGCGGGGGTCATCCGTCGCGGGACGCCGGCGCGGCACGTCGCATGGAGCGAGGGCGACGTGAACGTGATCGACGCCAATGGCAACGCGCACCGCGCGCGCTCGGTGATCGTGACGGTGCCGCTGCCGATCCTTCAGGAGCGTGCGCTGACCTTCGCGCCGTCGATCCCGACGATCGACAGCGCGACGAAGCTGCTCGTGATGGGGCATGTGCTGCACGTCGCCGTGGTGGTGCGCGAACGGTTCTGGGAGCGTACGGACCCGCAACTCCGCTTCGTGCACACACCCACGCGACCCATCAACGTGTGGTGGACGCAGCATCCGCTGACGACGCCGCTGATCACGGCGTGGTCGGGAGGACCGCCGGCGCTGGAGCTGACGCGGCGCGGCAACGTGGAGGAGACGGTGCTGGCCGAGCTGGCACACGCGTTCGGGATGAAGCGCGCGCGGGCGGAGCAGCTCGTGGAGTCGATGCACTGGCACGACTGGAGCGCCGACGTGCATGTGCGCGGCGCGTACAGCTACGCCGGCATCGGTGGCGCGAGCGCGCCGCGCACGCTGGCGCGGCAGACGGCGGGCACCGTCTTCATGGCCGGCGAGGCGACGAGCCAGGGGAGCGGCGGCACGGTGGAGGGCGCACTCGAGAGCGCGGCACGCGCCGTGAAAGGTGTGTTGATCGCGCTGCGCGATTGACCGCGATGTGTCGGGAATAACAAGGGATTTCGATGCGTCTGTAGACGCGGCTCGCCGATCGGCATGCCGGTTTCACGACACCTCCCTCCAAGGCATGACGATACATATCAGGCCCGTGCTGCCCACCGAGCTCGAGGGGACGGCACCGATGCTCACGTCGCTGCTGTACCAGGCGGTGAACGGTGGCTCGTCGCTCGGCTTCGTTCCGCCGCTCAGTGCACTCGAGGCACACAACTACTGGCTCTCCCTCGCGCCCGAACTGCACAACGGCAGCCGCCTCCTGCTCGTCGCGTTCACGCAGCAAGGGCCCGCCGGCTCGGCGCAGCTCGTGCTCTCCACCACGCCGAACGGGCGCCACCGCGCGGAGATCCAGAAGCTGTTCGTCGCCGCCGAAGTCCGCGGCAACGGCGTCGGCCGCGCACTGGTTGCGGCGCTCCACTACGCCGCGCGGCGCAGCCATCGCTCGCTCATCGTCCTCAACACGCGGCGCGGCCAGCCGGCCGAGGCCTTCTATCGGCGACTCGGCTACCGCGAGGTCGGCGTGATCCCCGGATGGACGATCGGGCCACAGGGTGAGCGCTACGACCACGTGACGTTGTACCACGAGCTCGGCCACACGTCGCTCAACTCGCGCGGCGCGCGGCACGGCACGTCGATGCGCGTTCGCGACTAGAGCCGACGCCGGCGCTTCTTCGCGGGGCTCTTCTTCGCGGCGCGCTTCTTCGTCCCCCTCCCCGTCGTGCGGGTGCGTTTCGCGGAGCGCGCGACGTCGAGCGAGCGAGAGGTCCAGCGGTGTAGCTCATCGCGTTCCTCGAGGATCTCCTCGGGGAGCTGGCTGTAGTTCATCGACGCGTGGCCTTCGATGGGACTGAAGGGAGGCATCCCGCGCGCCTCGTATTCGCCGCGCGTGGCGTCGTCCACCTTGAGATAGAGGACGTCGTCGTCGATGACGGCGAAGAAGAGATCCGTCGCGTACAACCCCACCCCGCCGAACATCCGCCGCACGCGGATGCCCGGCACGATCGGCCGGAGCTGGTCCAGGACGTAGGTGAGGTAGCCCTCGCTGACCGGCATGCCCGCGTCAGGCCGGAACGGTCACCGCGCTCGCGGCGACGTTCGTCCGCCCGCGGTACGCCAGCCAGAGCATGATGCTACTGATGACGACGTGCGGTAAGTTCAGCCCGACGTTTTTCGACAGCGGGTCCCCCTGCAGCACGCCGGTGACGAGGTAGATCGTCGCGTCGTACGCGTAGTACCAGCCGAAGGCGGTGAGCGCGAGGCGCGAGGCGCGCGCCGAGTGCAGTGCCGCGACGAGGAAGAGCAGCGCGCTCAGCCCGTGTGTGACGTCGTCCAGGAGGCTGATCGTATAGAGACCGAAGAGAGTGTGCGATCCGGGCTCCATCGCCATGCCCGGGTGGTGCACGTGCGCGGCCGAGTTGAGCCCGGGGATGTACCCGAGCGCGACGACGACGCCGAAGAAGATCGCGAAGACGAAGGCTCCTACCCGGACCGTTCTGTCAGATGGCATTGCCTGGCTCCATGAAGAAGCAACGACGCTCGAAGGCCAACGACCCCAAACCGGCCCCGCGTCCGACGATCCTACGACGCATCGGTCGCATTGGGAAGCGAATCGCCCTCGTCATCGTCGGGTTGCTGCTGTTCGGCGTGGTGGTGAGCTGGATCTCCTGCTTCCGCGCGCCAGGCATCGTCGTGGCGGCGATGCCCGACTCCAGCGTGCGGATCGACGAGGTGACGCGCCTCCATCCCGTGACGATGGACCATGTCGTCCAGCCACGCACCATCGAGGAGATCGTCGCCGCCGTGAAGGCGACGCCGGGCCCGATCTCGATCGGGGGCGGGCGATACAGCATGGGCGGGCAGACGGCGACCCCGGACGGAACGCAGCTCGACATGCGCGACTTCCACGGCGTCGTCGCGCTCGACACCGTGGCGCGGACGGTGACGGTGAAATCCGGGACGCGCTGGCGCGAGCTCCAGC
>Ga0207691_10008022_pt1 | contig 10149 bp, 14 predicted proteins | sample KBSM13metaG_FD_184327 | JGI IMG/M metagenome (GOLD analysis project Ga0207691, IMG submission 184327) | Miscanthus rhizosphere microbial communities from Kellogg Biological Station, Michigan, USA - KBS M1-3 metaG (SPAdes) (version 2) | ecosystem: Host-associated > Plants > Roots > Rhizosphere >... | reverse complement strand
CGAATTCATCCGCCGCGACGTATCGCATGTGCGCCGTCCGCACAGCGAAGCGAGCGAAGCGGCCGTGACCAACATCAACTCGCTGCTCGACCGCGTGTCCGGCTCATCGGTCACCGAGATCGACCGGCTGATCGCCGACCTGCGCAGCGTGCGCGATTTCCTGCACAGCGAGGGCGAGCGCGTGCAGCGCGAAATCCAGAGCTATGCGCAGCTCTCGACGGTCGCGATGACCTCGGTGAAGATCATCGCCGAGAGCATGGGCCAGTGGAAATCGCAGGTGAGCGACACCCGGCTCGACCGCTCCTAGTCGACCGATCGCGCCGTAGGCAAAGCTGCCGGCGCGCTGCGCAGGCCGCGGTCGGCCGGGAGCTTCGCGACGTCACGCTTCATCTCGAGGCAGGTGATCAGGTCGACGTAGCTCGCCATGCTGGTAAGCGTGGCGGTTCGCGTGCAGAGCGCCCGGTCCGCAGCGGGAAAATCGGCCCACTGGCGCACGAGTTGTTCGCGGACGTCGTTCTCGGTCTTGAGACAGCGTTCGGTATCGATCCGGATCGTCTTGTCGCTTGCGTCGATCGGGTGGCAGGTGGGGCGGACATTGAGCCGCGGCACGCCATCGGCGGCGAATGCGGGTGCGGCCAGCGACAGGGCGAACAGTGCAGCGGCGGTTGTTTGCAGAATCGTCATGGTGATTGCCTCCACAACGGTGAGGTCAATGACGAACGCCAAGACGTAGTTGCGAGTTCCGCGACCTGCCCGGCGGTTGCGCGTGGCGGCAGTGCAGAAAGTGCTAGCGGATGAGGGTCTGAACCGAGGCCATGACGGGGGTGCGGGCGCCGTCGAGCGAGAGGCGGCCAGCGACATGGTTCTTGACCACCATGACGGCGATCAGCATCACGGCGGCGGTCACGCCACCGAAGAAAAACCCAACAAGTCCAAGACTACGACGATCAGCCATCATCCGCTCCCCGGTCCCACAACCGTTCTGTCGCCGCAGCATTAACTTTCGTTCAAGGTTTCCGGTTAATTTTCGACTAACGTGTTGGTTCCATTTGTCGGCACGTCGACAAGCCGCGACGGCGGGACTAGGGTGCTGGCTGAGGCCTTTACCGGAGTGCGGCGGCTCCTCGTTTCGGACGGGAGACCGCGTATGTCGCGTCGTATGGTTGCTTTGACGGTTCTCGCCCTCACCGGGGCGGCTCTTGTGTTGCCCGAGCCGAGTTTCGCGCGCGGCGGCGGTATCCGCGGCATGCCGGGCGGCGGTTTCCGGGCACCGATGTTCATGCCGCGCGGTCCCCGCGCCGTACTGCCGGCGTCACCGCGCGCCATCGCGCGACCCGCCTTCATGCCCCGCCTCGGGCACGCCTCCCGGTCGCACGGCTTCGGTTCAGTGCACCGTGCGATTATTCCGCCCTCCCCGCACGGCTACGCGACAACCACGCCGGAGCGCCCGTTCGGGCGGCTCGCGCGGCGCCATCACGGCATCTACCACCAAGGCTGGTATTTCCCGACCACGATCGGCGACGATATCGGGTACATCGGCGTGCCGTACGATCCGGGCGAAACGATCCCGGTCTACGGCCCGGCGCCGATCTACGACGACCCCGCCGACCCGCCGGCGCGGCGGCGTGTTCCTGCAGCCGCGGCCCGCGCGATCGACGCCGGCGACGATAATCGCGACGCCTGCCGTGCCGAGATGGTCACAGTCCCCGCAAGAGACGGCGAACGCGAGATCAAGGTGGTACGCTGTTAGGCCTGTTTCCGCTTGGGCCTTGAAATAACCACAGGAAACTGTCATCTACGCCGCGTCGGCCCGGATTCGGGTCGCCGGCAGGGCCGCCTGTACGATACCTTTCATACCGCAAGGTTTCGGCCCGCCCTTCGACATCTCCAATCACATTGACAGCCCAGACCAGGCGGGGTGTCCACAACGACCCCGCGACACGCGTCGCCATTCCGGCGCGCGCCTCGCCGCAATAGGACTGTTATATTTTGAACTCCTTCAACGACTTCGGCCTCGCAGAGCCGATCACGCGTGCCCTTGCTCAAGAGCAGTACACCACCCCCACCCCGATCCAGGCCGACGCCATTCCGATCGTCATGACCGGACGCGACCTCGTCGGCATCGCGCAGACCGGCACCGGAAAAACCGCCGCGTTCGCGCTTCCGATCCTCAACCGGCTCGCCAACAACCGTAAGCCGCTGGAAAAGAAGAGCCCGCGCGTGCTGGTGCTCAGCCCGACGCGCGAACTGTCCGGCCAGATCCTCGAAAGCTTCCGCACCTATGGCCGCCACATGCGCATCCAATCCGCGCTGGTGATCGGCGGCGTCCCGATGGGACGGCAGGTTCGTGACCTGATGGGCGGCCTCGACGTGCTGGTCGCGACGCCCGGCCGCCTGCTCGACCTGATGAAGCAGAACGGTGTGCGTCTCAACCAGGTCGAAGTGCTGGTCCTCGACGAAGCCGACCGCATGCTCGACATGGGCTTCATCCACGATATCCGCACGATCATCTCGAAGCTCCCGAAGGAGCGCCAGACGCTGCTGTTCTCCGCCACCATGCCGCGCGAGATCGCCGATCTCGCCGCGCACATGCTGCGCGATCCGGCGCGCGTCGCGGTGACCCCGGTCGCCTCCACGGTCGAGCGCATCGTCCAGCGCGTCATCATGATCGACAAGCCGGCCAAGTCCGCGCTGCTGATCGAGGTGCTGCGCGGCGAAGTGAACGGCCAATCGCTGGTGTTCACGCGCACCAAGCACGGCGCCGACAAGGTGGTGAAAAGCCTGCACCACGCCGGCATTTCCGCCGAAGCGATCCACGGCAACAAGTCGCAGAACCAGCGCGAGCGTGTGCTCGGCGCCTTCCGCGCCGGAAAGCTCAAGACGCTGGTCGCAACCGACATCGCGGCGCGCGGCATCGACGTGGACGGCATCAGCCACGTCATCAATTACGACCTGCCGAACATTCCGGAGAGCTACGTGCACCGCATCGGCCGCACCGCGCGCGCCGGCGCGGACGGCATCGCCATCTCGTTCTGCGACAACGAGGAGGTCGCGTTCCTGCGCGACATCGAGAAGCTGATCCAGATCAAGCTGCCGGTCACCGAGCGACGCACCAACCCGCGTGCGGAAGCCGCGCCGCATCACCGGCCGCAGAATGCGGGCCGCAACGGGCGGAACGGAAACCGCCGCAGCGGCCAGCAGCAACGGCGCCATGGTGGCGGCGGCAACGGCCATCAGGGCCAGCAGCAGCGGCGCAGCGAGAACGGCCACCACGGCAAGCCGCGGCGCAACGATGGCGCCCAGCACGGCCAACCGCGCCAGAATGGGGAAAACCGTCACGCCCCTTCTACCGCGGCCAGCTCACCTGATAATATCGGCACAGTCGCATTCATGCAGCGTCCGCACCGGCCCCAGGCCGATCGCGGCGCGCGGTAACGTCGAGAGCAACGCATGGCCAAGGAAGAAATGCTGGAATTCGACGGCACCGTCACCGAGGTGCTGCCGGACGGAAACTTCCGCGTGAAGCTCGACAACGATCACGAGATCCTCGCCTACACGGCCGGCAAGATGCGCAAGTTCCGCATCCGCACCGGCGTCGGCGATCGCGTGGTGGTCGAGATGTCGCCTTACGACCTGCAGCGCGGACGCATCAGCTTCCGCCACAAGAGCGCCGCCCCGCCGATGATCGGGTCGGGTCAGCGCCGTCCGCAGTACCGGCGGTAACTACTCGAACTGGACTCCGACACGATCATGCGCGCGCCACGCGACCTTGCACGTCTGGCGCGCGCGGCTCGTTGAAAGTATCAGCTCGAACCGACCCGGCACCGCGAGCGACGGCACCAGCAGCAGCGCGCCGTGGGCTGAGAGATTGCGCACGATGCAGTCGAGCACGGCTCCCTGCTGATCGATCACGATCCGCGCCGACTTGAGCGTGCGCAGCCGCGGCATACGCCGCCGTTCCTCGTTCAATGACAGTTGCGACATTTGCGTCATTCCATCCGGTGAGGCCGCGAATGTATTACCGGGGCATTGAGAATTTCTGCGCAGAGTGTCGGGATTCCGGGATCACCTGTTGACGAACCGCTAACTATGCGGCGGCGACCTGCCGCCGGATCATCAGCACCAGCGGCAGCGTCGCGAGCACCAGCGCGGCCACCACCACGAGCGCGGCCGGCACGCTGAGCGCATCACCGATCAGGCCGTAGAGGATCGGCGCGATCGCGCCGGATCCGATCGTGCCGGTGTAGAAGACGCTGAACGCCCGCGTGCGCTTTTCCGGCGCGACCATCAGCGGCACCGAGCCGTACAGCACCGACGAGGTGCCGTTGAGCGCCACGCCGATCCACGGCAACAACACCAGGCTGAATTCGAGCGGCAGCGGCAGTAGCGCCAGAATGCCGAGCGCGGTGAAGCCTTCGGTCACCCACACCGTCGCCACCACGCCGATGCGCGCGCCGATCCAGGCACAGACGAGTTTCCCGGCGGCGCCACCCACGAACACCAGGGTCAGCGCGAGCCCGATCGTCGGCAGGGACGCGCCCTTCGCGGTCAGCAGGAACGGCAGGAAGGTGAGGAAGCCCATGCGGGTCGCCGAGTCGACCATGCCGATCGAGAGCAGCACGGGAAATCCACCGGTCGGCTGGCCGCTCGCGATGTCCGTCTTCTTCTCGGCAGGTGCCGCGCTTTCCGGCGCGTAGCGCGGCGTGAGCGCAAGGATCGCGAGCGCCGCCACCAGCCCGAGCGCGCCGAGGATCGCAAGCGACGGGCGCCACGGCATCATCACCACCAGCAGCGACGCCGCTGCGGGCAGCGCCATCTTCCCGACATCGCCGGCGAAATTGTAGGTGCCGAGCGCGGAGAGCGAACGCGGGCCGGCGAAGGCGCGCGCGACCAGCGCCGAGGCGAGCGGATGCTGCGTGCTCGCGCCGAGCCCGGCGATCAACAGGATCGCGATCAACGCCGGATAGCTGCCGACGAACGGTGCGAGGCAATAGCCGAGCCCGGCCAGCGCGGTGCCGGCGGCAAGCACCAGCGGGACGCCGAGCCGTTCGCTCAGCAGGCCGGCGGGGATCTGGAAGCCCGCCATCGTGCCGGCAAACACGCCGCGCAACAGGCCGATCGCGGCGTAACTCAGACCGAACTCCGCCTGCCAGATCGGCAGCATCACGTAGATGAGATCGGTGTAGCCGTCGTGCAGCGCGTGCGCGCCCGAAGCGACGCCGATCGCGCGGCGTTCCTCGCCCCGCGTCTGCGCGTCGCGCTCGACAACCGCGCTCATGCTGCTCCCGGCCGCCGCTCCACGAAACCCGATCCCGTGAACGACATCACCAGTTCGCCCTTCTGGTTGGTGCCGGTGTTGCGCGCAAAGACCAGACCCCAGCCGGGACGGCTTTTCGAGGCGCGTTTCTCGGCGATCTCGGATGCGTACGCAATCGTGTCGCCGGCATAGACCGGCTTGAGCCATTTGAGGTCGCGGAAGCCGGGCGACGGTCCGAGCTTGGCGATCACCTCGCCGCGCGCCGCGCGTTCGGCGTCCTCGCGCTGGCCGTACTGAACGCGCAGCCGCATCCACACCGCGATCGTGTGCCAGCCCGACGCGCACAGCGCGCCGAAATGCGACTTCGCGGCCGCCGCTTCGTCCATGTGGAACGCCTGCGGGTCGTACTGCGCCGCGAACATCTTGATGTCGTCGGCCGTGAAGGTGTGCGTGCCGAGCGGCATGCGGTCGCCCACGTTGATGTCGTCGAAGTATCTCATGCGACACCCGCATGGCGCCGCAGAAGCATCTGCGGGCAGATCAGGGTCATCACCCTCTCGCCGCTGCCGTTATGGATCTCCCAGAGGAAGCTGACGAAGCCGCGGTCCGGCTTGCTCTGCGAGGCGCGCGCCGAGAGCACGCTGCCGCGCACGGTCAGCTCGTCGCCCGGCCGCACCGGCTTGAGCCACTTCACCTCGTCGATGCCGGGCGCGCCCATCGAGGCCGCATCGAGCAGCAGATTGTCGGCGATCATCTTCATCAGGATGGCGCAGGTATGCCAGCCGGAGGCACCGAGCCCGCCCAGCATGGTCTTGCGCGCGGCTTCCTCGTCGAGATGCATCGGCTGCGGATCGTATTGCGCGGCGAAGCCGATCATTTCCTCGCGCGTGACACGGCGCGGCCCATATTCCGCCGTCCAGCCGGGGGAGAAATCCTCGAAATAGAATTTTGGCACTGGGGTCCTTGCAGCCTGAATATCGAAGCCTTTGTTCCCTAAGCGGGGGCACCCTCGGGCGTCAACAGGTTGCGGCGCAACACTGCATTGACTTCGCTATTTTCGCGTGCAGTCTCGCGCTGCCGGGTGCCGCGACTCATCGGGAGAAGGTCATGTTCTACATCGGCGACCTGTTCCAGTGGGAGCGGTTCATCACGCCGTCGATCATCAAGCTGTTCTACTGGCTGGTGGTCGTGATCGTGATGCTCGGCGGCCTCTCCGGGCTGGTGACGGCGATCGGCACGCTGGCGTTCAATCCGATCGGCGCGGCACTGACGGCACTCGCGAGCCTTGCCGGCATGCTGGTCGGCATCCTGTTCGCCCGCATCGCGGCCGAATTCATCCTGATGGTGTTCCGCATCAACGAACACCTCGCGGCGATCCGCAATCGCGGCGGGATGTAGTTGCATCCTGCCGCTCGTCCCGCGAAAGCGGGGACCCAGGGCCAGGCAAAGACTGGATGCCCGCTTGCGCGGGCATGAGCGGAGAGGTCAGGTCGCAAACCGGAAATGCAACACGTCGCCATCGGCGACGACGTATTCCTTGCCTTCCAGCCTGAGCTTGCCGATATCGCGCGCGCCGGCCTCGCCGCCGCCCTTGATGTAATCGTCAAACGCAATCGTCTCGGCGCGGATGAACCCGTGCTCGAAATCCGAATGGATGACACCTGCCGCCTGCGGCGCCCGGGACCCCTTGGTAACGGTCCACGCCCGCGTCTCCTTCGGCCCGACGGTGAAGAACGTCACGAGATGCAGCAGGCCGTAGCCGGCGCGGATCAGCCGGTCGAGGCCGGGCTCCTTGAGGCCGATTTCCGAGAGAAACATCTCGCGCTCGTCGCGCGGCAGCACGGCGATTTCCGACTCGATCTTGGCCGAGATGGTGACGGCGGCGGCGCCTTCTTCGGCGGCGCGCTTTTCGACCGCGCGGGAATACTCGTTGCCGGTCGCGGCGGCGGCTTCCTCCACGTTGCAGACGTAGAGCACGGGCAGCGAGGTCAGCAGGCCGAGCGAGTGAAACAGCTTCTCTTCCTCCGCCTTGCGCTCGACGAAGCGGGCCGGCTTGCCCTCGCGCAGGAGCGCGAGCGAACGGTTCACGAGGTCGAGCGTTTCCTTCGCTTCCTTGTCCTGGCCGCGGATCTTCTTTTCCAGCGCATCGACGCGACGCTCGAGGCTGTCGAGATCGGCCAGCATCAACTCGGTCTCGATCGTCTCGATGTCGGCGACCGGATCGATCGTGTTCGACACATGGGTGATGTCGGCGTCCTCGAAGCAGCGCACCACGTGTGCGATGGCGTCGACCTCGCGGATATTGCCGAGGAACTGGTTGCCGAGCCCCTCGCCTTGCGACGCGCCCTTCACCAGTCCGGCGATGTCCACGAAGGTGAGCCGCGTCGGGATGATCTCGGCGGACTTCCCGAGTTTCGCCAGCACATCGAGGCGCGGATCCGGCACCGCGACCTCGCCAACATTCGGCTCGATGGTGCAGAACGGATAGTTCGCAGCCTGCGCCGCCGCCGTCTCGGTCAGCGCATTGAAGAGCGTCGACTTGCCGACATTCGGCAATCCGACGATGCCGCACTTGAAACCCATCTACGTGTCCTCTGAATCCTTCGCCTCGCCGAAGCCCTTGCCGGTCATCGCGAGATGCACCTTGTTCTGGAAGCTCGAATCCTTGCCTTGCGCCAGCATCTCGGCGTTGTCGGCGATGATGTCGCACAGCGCCTCGACCCACGGGCGCTCGCTCTTGGCGAAATCGCCGAGCACGTACGGATGCACCAGTTCCTTCACGCCCGGATGACCGACGCCGAGCCGCACGCGCTTGTAGTCGTTGCCGACATACGCGCTGATCGAGCGCAAGCCGTTATGCCCCGCGACGCCACCGCCGACCTTCACGCGCACCTTGGCGGGCGGCAACTCGATCTCGTCGTGAAACACCGCAATGTCGGACAGCGGCATCTTGTAGAACTGCATCGCTTCGCTGACCGCGCGGCCCGACTCGTTCATGTAGGTGCCGGGCAGCAGCAGAAGCGTCTTCTCGCGTCCGATGTTTCCCTCGGTCGCGAGGCCCTGGAAGCGCCGCCGCCACGGCATAAAGCCGTGACGTTTCGCGATGGCGTCCACCACCATGAATCCGATGTTGTGGCGGTTGCCCGCGTGCTTGGCGCCCGGATTGCCGAGCCCGACGAAGAGCAGCATGGAGGCACCGGAGAAAACCCGGCCATGCGCTGCATGGCCGGGATGGACGCCTTACTTCTTCTCGGGCGCAGCCGCTGCTGCGGTCGGAGCCGGCGTCGCGCCAGGCGCGCCGGTCGGAGCCGGAGGCGCATCCGCCGCAGCCTGTGCGGCAGCCGCAGCCTGCGCAGCCGCTTCGGCCGCGGCCTTCATTTCTTCGGCGTAGCCGGACGGCGGCACGATGGTCACCAGCGTGATGTCGCCGTGCTCCAGCACCTTGACGTTGCCGGGGATCTGGATCTCGCTCAGGTGCTTCGAGTAGTTGATCTCGAGGCCGGTGATGTCGACGTCGAAGCCCTGCGGAATGGCGTCGGCCGGGCACAGCACCGAGATCGTGTGGGTTACGATGTTGACGGTTCCGCCTCGCTTGATGCCGGGCGCCTGATCGGCGTTGATCACGTGGATCGGTACGCGCACGCGCACCATCGCGCCCTCGCCGAGGCGCAGGAAGTCCACATGGATCGGATTGTCCTTGACGGGATCGAGCTGGAAGTCGCGCGGAATCACGCGATGCTTCGTGCCGTCCACGTCGACGTTGAACACAGTGGTGAGGAAGTGGCCGGCATAGATTCTCTGCCGCAGTTCCTTGAAGTCGAGCGAGATGCCGATCGGCTCCTTGCTGTCGCCGTAGATCACGCCGGGCACGCGGCCCTCGCGACGTACCGCCCGGGCGGCCCCCTTGCCGGCCTTCGGACGCGCCGTCGCGCTCAGTTCATTGACGGTCGCCATAGCTTTAAGTCCTTGGTTGCATGAGTGAATTGCCCAGCAGCGTGCCTCCAGGGGTGTCGGGGCTGCGGGCGAGCGGGTGTATAGCCGCAAGAGGCCGGAAAGACAAGGAAATCGCGCCAAAAGCGCCGGCGTGCTCTCTCCCCCTGAAAGGGGAAGGGTCGGGTGGGGTCAACTGCCTTGGCCGCCCAGCTTTGCCTCCAGCGCCGCGATGCGCGCCTTCAGCGCCTCGTTCTCCTCGCGCGCGAGCCGCGCCATTTCCTTCACCGCCTCGAACTCCTCGCGCTGCACCACGTCGAGCTCGCGCAAAATGCGCTCGGCCTGGGCGCGCATCATGGTGTCGAACTCGCGCCGCACCCCGCCGGCGACGCCCGCGGCGTCGTTCATCAGCTTCGCGACCTCGTCGAAGAAGCGATTGTTGGTCTGGGTCATCGGCCGGCTCCGCGTTCACCGCCATGAGAATGGGGGCTGCGGCCGCGCCCGGCAAGGGCGGCCGTCTTGTCTTGATGGTAGAGCATGATCTTTTCCGAAAATCGGTGCCCACTTTTTCGGATCATGCTCTAATGAGCGTGCTTGTGCAGGCCGAGTTGCGTGTGCGTCCTCGGCCGCTCCATGCCTCCTTGGGCGAGCCACGCGTCGGTGCTCTCGACCGCGCGCGCGATCAATTCGCCGGTGTGCGAGAAATCGTAGGGCGATCCCTTCAGCGGACACAGCGGCGGCAGCACGTAGTAATCGATGTCCCGTTCGAGGCTGTCGAGTTCGCTGATCAATTGCCGCGCGATCAGCAAGGTCAGCGCGTGCAACGCATTCGCGACCGCGCCGATCGGCGGCGCCTGCAGCGCGCAGGCATATCCGGTCGGCAGGATGATCAGGCGCTTGGCGCCGAGCGCGGCCGCCACGCAGACCGGCGTGTTGCTGGAGATGGCGCCGTCGGCGAGATA
>Ga0207691_10008021_pt1 | contig 10150 bp, 7 predicted proteins | sample KBSM13metaG_FD_184327 | JGI IMG/M metagenome (GOLD analysis project Ga0207691, IMG submission 184327) | Miscanthus rhizosphere microbial communities from Kellogg Biological Station, Michigan, USA - KBS M1-3 metaG (SPAdes) (version 2) | ecosystem: Host-associated > Plants > Roots > Rhizosphere >... | reverse complement strand
ATGTTGCTTGCCGGCGTCAGCCTGCTTGCCGCCGTGCTCGCGGCCGGCGCCGCGAACGCGCAGGAGACCATCAAGATCGGCATGATCGCCGCGTTCTCCGGCCAGTTCGCCGATACCGCCGCGCAGATCGACAAAAGTTCCGATCGAACTGAAGACACGCGAAAACGCATCGGGCCGTTCCCATGCGGCGGTAAACGCTGCGATTGCCCCACTCGATCCACCACCGATCGCACGGTCGTTACCTTCATGCGAAAGGCGAATCGCGCGTCCGTCAGCAGTCTTCTTCGTTTCAACTTCCGGCAACAATTCCTCGAGCAGGAAGCGAGCGTAAGCGTCGCCGAGTCCGTCGTATTCAAAGCTTCTGTTGAAGCGATCGAGAGCGGCAGCTGCATTAGGAGTTTTGACAACGCCTGGTGCAACGAAAACGCCGATCGTAATCGGTATCTCTTTCTTGTTGATTAGATTGTCGAAGACTGTTGGCGCCTCGAAGCGAATCCCGTCCTGCATAACGAAGACACAAGCAGGCTTGTCAGGTTTGTATTGAGCCGGGACATAAATCCAATAGTCGCGAACCGTGTCGGGAAAAATCTTCGACTTGTCGAAGCTGAGTTTTATGATCTCGCCCTTGGGAACGTCAGGTTGTGGCTTGGAATCCGGGCCGGGAACGTAGTTGTCGAAGGCTGGCGACGGACTAGTTGCGGGTGTTTGTCCCGAAGCTATACCCGCTAACAAAAGCAGGATAAGCAGACTAACGAACAAGATTGTTCTCGACGTTATGTGATGAACCATTTCTTCGGCACCTCGGGGATTGGAGTGATTCTTTCAATGCTCGTCTATTTTCAGAGCCACAAACTAGTGGCCAAGTGGCCATGAAGTCAGTACCACAGCGCGGTAGCGTGTGGCTTGAAGTTCGAGAGTTGCTAATGTCCAGTCAAGAGCCACACGCTACCGCGTAGTGGTACTGACTTCATGGTAGCCTACGTTTTCTTCTTTGGCTTCGCGGCTAAGATTCCCAGCCGTTCACCCTTGGCTGACGCATCAATCAATCGATCAAGTCGGCGCAGCCGCGTTTCTTCGTTCTTTGCGCTCATCACATAGAAGGCCGACGTCTTTGTGACGTAAGGTGGCTGAGCATTGAAAAACTCCCACGCTTTCTTATTAGCTTTGAACTTCTTCTGATACTCCGGCGACAACTCCTTCGGTCTGTTTTCAAATGAGTAAATGCCGGTTCGTTTGTCTTCGCGTAAAGCAAACGCAGCTAATCCTGAAGGCTGCATCCGGTCTTCTTTCTTCAGTCGGGCGACGTGATTTACGTTTATCAAGCTCCAGATACTCTTCGGCTTTCGCGGAGTGAACCGAATCGTGTAGCTCGTTTTGTCCAGATTTCTTCGCACGCCATCGATCCAACCGAAACACAATGCTTCGTCGAGGGCTTCAGGATAGGTAATGCTCTTCTTGCCGGAGTCCTTCTTGTGGAAGCCAATCAACAACTCGCTCTTCGAATCATGATTCTTCAAGAGCCAGTCGCGAAATTCGGCAGGTGTTTTGAAGAACTTGGGTTTCGTCATCTAGTCGGAGCTTGTCCTGGCAACCAGGCCGGCTTAAATGAAGAATCCGCCAGCCATCTAATGGGTTTCATTAACGAGTTGATAGATTGCGTCATGAAAGGGAAGTCGACCTTCGAAACTTCGTCACCCACGCGGTGATAGTCCGTGTGCAGCCCGAAACTTGAAACCGTGTGAGCTACGACTCCACGAAGTGCCAGCGTGTAGTTGTCAGAGCGTCGGAAGAAGTTTTGTTCGGGATGCGGATCGGCAACAAGCGCGGCGCCTTGTTTAGCCAGCTCCGGACCAAGCGTTGAACGTTCATAGCCAGTTAGCCAGAGCGTGTTCGCCGCCACCTTGGCATCCGGTCTTCCCAACATCTCAAACGTAACGTCAGCGACGATTTGTTCAAGTGGCACTGGCGAATGCGCGACAAAATATTGAGCGCCGAAACCACCACGCTCTTCGCTACCAAAGCAGACGAAATAGATCGTTCGTTTCGGTCGCTTGCCGGCGGCTAAGGCGCGTGCCAACTCAAGCACCGCAACGCAACCTGACGCATCGTCGTCGGCGCCATTGAAGATTGCGTCAGTACCCTTCGCGGCTGTTTCGTTGACGCCAAGGTGGTCGAGATGCGCGCTCAGCATGAGGACTTCCTTCGCCGCCGTTGGATCAGAACCACGAAGTACGCCAACTGCATTCCACGTGCTGGCGTCTCCACTACTTTGCGTTGGCCCGCTGAATTCGACTTTAGCTCCAGCTGGGAGTGCCGAAACAGCGTCAAACGCTTCTTTGCTTAGCGAGATCGTTGCAAACGAAGAGTCGCTGCCAGCCTCACCTTGAATACGTGTTGGTAAATTTGGCAGTCGAACATTGCCTGCTTCACGTGTTTTCTTGTTTGCATCGGTTTCGAGCAAGATCAGGCCCGCAGCCTGGGCCGTACGAGCTTTGCGCACGATGTCTTGTCTCTTTTGAGCATCCGTCCCTTCGGGAAGTTTGATGATGGCTACCGCGCCTTTCGCAGGAGTTGCATCGGCTTCAATGATTTGAAGGTTGCCACTCAAACTTGGTGATCGCAGAGACGTAACCAAAAAATCTTTGCCGAACTGCCACTTCTTCACATCAGCGCCAGCGGTGATGGTAAGGGTCGGGGCTTCGGTGAACTTGGCGACTGACATTGCAACGTGTTGCACAAAGCTTTTTTGACCAGAGTTGTCGGCATCACCCGCGGGCTCAAGACCAAACTGTCGAAACTGTGATCCGATGTATTCAGCAGCGAGTCGCTCGAAGTTAGTGCCACTACCGCGACCCTGCATCGCGTCGCTCGCGAGGAACCCAAGCTCAGCGCGGATGTTTCGTTCAAGCGTCGCGGTTGGTTCCTTTGGCGATTGGGCGATAGAAACGGATAGGGTGCTGGTAATGACAATGGTAAGAACTAGGGTCGAGACAACTCGAGATCTCATTCTTGCTCCTTCAATCATGTCTTCTCTGTACCTGCATCGGTTGCGGCTTTGCCGCATCTATGTCTTTGCTGCACTTCTGCGTTGTGCGCCTTTCCGCCTGTATGTCTTTCCTGTACCTCTGCATCGGTAGCGGCTTTGCCGCCTCCCGTGCGGAAAGCCTCCGGCTTTCCGTCAAGCTCACGACTCTTTGGCGGCTACGCCGCCCGAGGCGAAGCCTCCACTTTTCTAAGTGTCTTCCGGAAAGCCGGAGGCATTCCGCACGGGAAGCGGCAAAGCCGCAACCAATTACCGCGAGGGCGCAGCCGCAAACAATTACTTGGCGATGCAAAAACGTTTTGCGAAACAGAGAAGCGCTAAGATTTCACTTTCACCGTCTTCCCGGTTTTTGCGGCTTCATACACAGCCGTAATGATCTGCATGTGCGTTTTACCCATCTCACCCGGTACCGGTGTCTTACGACCAGTCAAAACACAATCTACGAAGTCGTCCATCTGTGCAGTCTGCTGGTTGATCCATTTGAAGTTCAAAGGACCCTTACTCGTTTGACCGACACCGCCGTTATAACTAAACGCGCCGCGACTCATTTCAAACCAGCCTTTGCTACCTTCAGCGCGAAAGCTGTTCCCGTTTCCGTTGAAGCTGGTTGTGCCTTCAAGTGTCGCACCATTTGCGAAGTTTAAAGTGAACTTGAGTGTTTCTTCAGTTTCGTTGAAGAAGTCAGGACGCTCTTTTGGTTCTTCATGGGCGGTGACTGAAACCGGCGCTGCGTTTGTTGCTTGCATCGCAGCTTGGACGATGTAGATGCCGAGATCCATCATTGCTCCGCCACCGGCAAGTTTCTTTTCGATGCGCCACTGGTGTTGATTCATCACAAAGCTAAATGTCCCGGTCATCTTCATGAAAGGCCCAAACTCCTGCGCGGCGACAATGCGCATCAACTCTTTTCGAAACAGATCGTAATGCATTCGATAGCCGACACCGAGTTGGACTTTTGCTTTCCTGCAGGCAGCAATCATGCGGTCGCAATCTGCCACAGACGTGGCCATTGGCTTCTCCGAGATGACATGCTTGCCCGCTTTTGCCGCACGTTCCACGAATTCCGGGTGCAGTGCAGGAGGCGTGACCACATAGACGATGTCAACATCTTTGTTGTCAGCGATGCGATCAAACGTTTCGTAGTTGTAGATGTTTTCTTTTTTGAGATTGTAATCAGCGGCCCACTTCTCACCTTTCTCAGGATGGCCGGTTACGACTGCCGTGAGTTGGCACAGCTTTGCCTCTTTCAATGCGGGCGCAAGCTGGTTCGTGGCATAACCGCCAAGCCCCAGCATCGCAATGCCAAGTTTCCGTCCGCTGTTCTGGGCCAGTAGATCGGCAATGTATTTAGGGCCAAGCGATAGACCTGCAGCGGTGATTGACAGACCGCGAAGAAAGTCGCGGCGCGATAGTGCGTAGACTGTTTTGGGCATAGGAATGTTCTCGACTTCGAAAGGGTTGACTACAGCTGCGCCTACGGGGACTGAACTCGATCAACTAACGTGGGACCCAACAATCGCCTATTTCAAGCAGGAACGTCAATGGGAATTCCGCTTCTCGATGATTCATAGATTGCCTGAACCAGAACTACGCTTCGTCTGCCCTCGCGACCATCACATCGAGGCGAGCCGTTAGTTTGGATAGCGTTAATAAAATCCTGGATGATGCGTTTGTGTCCGCTCACATCCGACACGATCGGTGAGCTCGAACTTCGATTCGTATCCTGCGCAGCCGTTTGCAAAAAACCGGGTATCGGCGTTTTTAGATCGGCAGCGATGATTCGGTCGTGTTCGAAGATGACAGTTCCTTCCGAGCCGGTGATTTCAATTCTTCGGTCGTATCCGGGATAGACTGACGTGGCAGCTTCCAATGTGCCGACGGCGCCGTTGGCGAATTCAAGCGTGGCAACCAGTGTATCTTCGGATTCAATATCGTGAAGGGCGGTCACTGCTTTTGCGTAGACACGGCTCACGTCCCCAAGTAACCACAACAGCAGATCAACTGTGTGCACACCCTGGTTCATCAGCGCTCCACCACCATCCAATGAAAGTCGTCCACGCCAACGCGAGCCACTGTAATACTCCGGTGGGCGATACCACTTCACACGGCCAGATACAAGAATCAACTTTCCCAGCGCGCCGCTGGTAATCAGTTCCTTCAATCGAATGCTGTCTGCCGCAAATCGATCCTGAAAACAGACGGCCAGCTTTACCTGGTGTCGTGCGCATTCCGAAATTAAGGCGTCAGCCTTTTCAACAGTGACATCGATTGGCTTTTCGACAAGCACATGGAGTCCGCGGCGGGCGCATTCGATTCCTTCCTGCGAATGCAGACCTGACGGACTGCCGATGATGACCGCGTCCATCGGTTTGTGTGACAAAAATGCATCGAGGTTATCGTAAGGCATGCCACCATATTTGTTGGCGAGGCGCTCGACCTTTTCTTTGTTACCACCAAAGAATGCAGAGACACCGACGCCATCGATCTCAGATGCGGCGCGTGCGTGCGTGTCGCTAATTCCACCGCCACCAATGATGCCGAAATTAAACATGGTTCTCGAAATTGGATGCCTTCAGGGACTGGGGTCTAATGTCCGATATGCTTTAGCTTGTCGCGATCTCAAATAAGTGCGTCCTAGTGTGGTCCAAGCGACAAGCTGAAGCATATCGGACACAGTATCGCACTCCAGGGAGCCGCCAATATCAGAGCGCGATAATCTGGTTCCAAATATCTTCGTCGACTGGAATGCCTTGATCAATACTCTGTCTTCGTATCTCGAGTGTGCGCTCTCCAGGGTAGCGCACACCCGATTCGTCGCTTGATGCTGTTCGTAGAAACGCCAGTATGCCATTTAGTGTGTGTTCGCGATCGTCTTTTAGTGGAGACAATGCGATGAACACTTGTGAGAGCTTCGTTTCTTTCGGCACTTCCGGAGGTATTTGAAAAACTGCGTTTCCACCGGATAACAATGCGACAACCATGTCGAGCATCAACGACAACCCGGAGCCTTTCCAATATCCGATCGGCAGTGGACGACCCGACGCTTCGATCTCGCCAGGGTCAGAAGTCAATTGCCCCTTTCCGTCGAATCCGCCAACCACTGGCAACTGCTGGTCGCGTTTTCTGTAGGTCTCGAGAGCGCCAAAAGAGAATTGCGACATTGCCATGTCGAGCACAACGTGTCCTTCATCGCGAGGCACTGCAATTACAAGTGGATTGTTGCCCAACGTAGGTTTCGTCCCTCCCCATGGCGGAAGATTTGGCAACGTGTTAGTCCAACAAATCCCAATCATCCCTTGGTCTGCTGCTTGCCAACCGTAGCTACCGCCTCGCATCCAGTGGTTGGTATTTCTTAGGGCTACGCAACCAATACCGTGGGCTTGCGCCAATGCGATAGCGCGGGTCATTGAATCGTAGGCATTCAGATTTCCAGCGCCGGAATGACCATCCCAACATTCAAGCGCTCCAAGCGACTGAATCAACTCGGGTTTTGCATCGACATCGACGAGTCCGGTTTTAATGGCATCGATGAACCGTGGAAAGCGATTAAGTCCGTGCGAATAAACTCCATCGCGGCTCGCTTCGGTAAACAAGCGCCCGCAAAGTTCGGCACGTTCGTCGTCAAAACCGGACTTTGTCAGAACTTCCCGAAGTGTTTCGGATATGACCTCGAAAGAAAATCGTTTCACGAAGAGGAGTAAGTTAAGGATGAAGGATGAAAGACGAAGGATTAACTTCGCTAGCGGGAGCTGTTCATCCTTCAGCCTTCATCCTTTGGCTATTTTGCAGTTGCCGAACTCGCTGGACCCGACGCCTTCTTCACATACTTTTCATACCAGGCCAGGTAACGCTCGTAACGATCCTTTTGATAACTCGGCCGTTGAATTCCGTGAAACTCGTTCGGGTAGATAATCAACTGCGTGTCGATACCGAGACTGCGCAGTGCCTGATACATCTGTTGTCCACCCTGCACCGGCACGTTGAAGTCGCGCTCGCCACCGAGGAACAACGTGGGCGTTTGGATTCGATCGGCGTGCAAAAACGGATACGAAAGCTTCTGGTATATCTCCCACGACTTTGGATTCCAGGGTGGGCCAATCTCGTAGTCGTACTGAATGATGTACTGGTCAGTTCCGTAGAACGACACTGTGAACGCTGTGCCTGCTCCACTGGTTGCAGCCTTGAATCGATTGTCGCTCGCAATCAAGTAGTCAGTCAGTATGCCGCCGTAACTCCAGCCACCAACCCCCAATCGGTCCGGATCAGCGACGCCCATCTTAACTACGTGATCGACGCCAGCTTGTAGATCCTGAACTTCATAGTTGCCCCAGTCAGCAAAGATGGCGCGCGAGTATTTCTGGCCGCGTCCTGAACTGCCACGATAGTTAACCGCCAGCACGGCATACCCATTTGCCGCGAAGAACTGTCGTTCAAGACTCAACGAATGTTGGTCCTGGCCGTTTGGCCCACCGTGAATGCGAAGCAGCATCGGGACTTTTGTCCCTTTTACATAACCGACCGGATAGGTCAGTAAGCCGTGAACCTCGGTGCCGTCCTTGGACTTAAACTCCACATCTTCTGTGGCGCCAAACTCGAGCTCGGCAATCAGGGCGTCGTTCTGGTGCGTGACCTGGCGTAATGAATTGTTCTCGAAGGCATAAATCTCACCGGCTTTGCTGTCTCCACCCGAAAGCACGATCGTACGACCACCTGCCGAGTTCCACGAATTCATCACCACCGGAGGCTTCAACAGTTTTTCAACCGGACCACCAGATAGATTTGCGCGAGCTGGGTAGACCGATCGGTCGTCGGTGACGAGGAAAGTAATTGACTTCCCGTCAGCACTGAATTTTGCTGTCGACACTCCTCGATCGAGATCTTCAGTCGCTTTGAAGCGTGTTGGTGCGGTACTTCCGTCAGTTGCAATCAAGACCATGTGATCCATGCTGTAAGCGCCAAACTTCTTTTCATCACTTTCAAAGATAGCAATCCACTTTCCGTCCGGACTCCATTCGGGTCGTCCACGGCCGGCGCGAACCGTGGCCGCCGTCAGTGCTTTTTCAGTTGATCCCGGCTTCGCATCAACGACGAAAAGCTGTGCTGACGGTTCACGATCCGGATCGTCAGCTCGGTTGGTCATGAACGCTATGCGGCTCCCGTCAGGCGACCACGCAGTAGAACTTTCGTCGGTCTTACCACTCGTCAGGCGATCGAGTTTCTTTGTGGCGATGTCAAAAAGGTAGATGTAGCTATGTCGTCCCGATAAGAGGTAACCCTGAACATCCTGTTTGAAACGGTAGCGGTCGATGACGATTGGTTTGGGCACCCGCGGAGTTGCGCTTGCGCCGGGGGCAGGCGAGGGGGCTGGTTCCGCTTCAGGATCGGGATCGCCGATGATTAGAGCTAGCCGCTTCGAATCAGGAGACCATTCGTAACCTTGCAAACGTCCCTTCACATCGGTGAGTTGCTGAGCCTCACCGCCATTCCGATCGAGAAGCCACACTTGACTGCCTCGAGCTTTTCCCGGTCGCGACGATGTGAAAGAAATGTACTTTCCGTCTGGACTCCAACGTGGTGAACTTTCGCTATCCTGGCTGAAAGTGATCTGACGATCATTCGTCCCGTCGATGCTGGTGAGCCAAATGTGTGAGCTACCCTTGTCTTCTTTTGCATCGGTAGTTCCAACAACATAGACAATCCATTGTCCGTCTGGTGACAGCTGTGGATCGCGCACATCTCGAAAGCGCGTCATGTCTTCGAGCTTAAGAGGGTGACGCGTTTGCGCAACCAGAACAGCAGCGGAGAAAAGGATTACGACCAGAATCCAAGCGTAGGATTTGCGGAACGTGCGGAACATAAGGAGTCCTCCTGAAACTGAACCCAAGGGTGTCGACCAGAATTTGCAGAGTTACTAAAAGACGACCTGGAAGTTGGGTTATTTTACACGCAGACGAGTAGATGTCACGCGGTTAATGAGGTGCAGTAGCCCAGGTGTAGTAGCCCCCGTGCAGTAGTCCCGTTGCAGTAGCCCCGGTGCAGTAGCCCCGGTGCAGTAGTCCCGGTGCAGTAGCCCGACTGTCAAGGAGGGCTCGGTACTAACCCGATGAGTCTGCCTGCAGTACTCGAGCCCTCCTTGACAGTCGGGCACACCGGGGCCACGTGTCTAATAAAGATTGAACGACATCACGACCTGCGTGACGAAAGAAACAAACTTGCCGTCTTTCACTGCAGGTAGGAAGACTGCCTTGCGCGCAGCGGCGACAGCATTCTCGTCAAGACCAGAGCCCAGTTGGTTTAGCAATTGAACCTTCCCGACGGTTCCATCAGCAAGGAATTCGACCCGCAAAGTAATTATTCCGCTAATTTTATTGCGTCGCCCTGCTTCCGTGTATTTAGGAAAGGTCTGCGCCAGAAGCGTGAATTTTCGATCAGGAATAGGAGCGTTGTAAGACTTGGTGACCCCTTCCTGAAGCAAGTCAGCAAATCTCTTTCGATCTTTCTTATCACCACGCGAACTTCTTACTTCGTCAGCTGCTTCCCGTAAAGCGTTCCACCACGTGCATTCTTCCGGAGAGCAATTCAGTGAGGCTTCCGGAATTTGGCGTCTACTCTCTGAACTCTGAACCTTCTTTTCGCCGGTTGGTTTCTCGTTTGGCTTAAGTTCAATCTGTACTTGTGCCGATGCGCTCGAGACGCTCAAAAAAAACAACGTGACGCCGGCAACAGTCAATAATCGGCTACGGCAATTCTTTTTGTTCACGTTTTATCTGCTCCTTGTAAGCTCGTTCAAGGTTCGCCAGAAAGGCTTAATAACCGTCCGGGTCGATAAACGGATTCGTAGTTTCAACATTCATGGAACGAATACTAAATCGTTCGGATTTGGTGAGCAGATGTTACATCGGGGAGAACGAGCAGAAAAGTATTTAGGCGGTTTGATATCGAATCGTCGGAATCAAACCGCTTAGGTAAAGTGGCCACGCGATCCACTTTAGTGACGCCAATCGAACTAACGGGCGCGCTCTTCTGGGACCGCGGGCGTCCTCGCCTGCCTCACCTAAACTAGGGCGCTTGAGTGGCGACGAATGCAGGCGAGGACGCCTGCGGTCC
>Ga0207691_10008020_pt1 | contig 10150 bp, 6 predicted proteins | sample KBSM13metaG_FD_184327 | JGI IMG/M metagenome (GOLD analysis project Ga0207691, IMG submission 184327) | Miscanthus rhizosphere microbial communities from Kellogg Biological Station, Michigan, USA - KBS M1-3 metaG (SPAdes) (version 2) | ecosystem: Host-associated > Plants > Roots > Rhizosphere >... | reverse complement strand
ATCGCATTTATCGTCGTAAGCAAGGAGTGGTTCAACACGGCTGGAATCAATCACATTCTCGCCAACGGGCGAGAAAGTCAGGGAAGCGGAGAGGCCCATCTCATCATGGCTGATAACGCTGACCTGAGCGACCACAGAGGCATCTGGCTAACAAACGTCATAACAACAGCCGTCTTGAACCGTCGCGACGACTCGCCCGTGAAGATGAAGTTCATGATTCCATGGCATTACGTGTTGGGTCTGGGGCTGCCGGACGTGCAGTCGGAAGAATCTACGATTGGGTTCAAGGCTGGGGCGGGGACAACCTTGGTTGATTCGAAAGGCGAAGTCGAATGAAAGGACCGTTCTAGTGGCAGGCGTCCATCAGGACGGGGCTCATGCGGACAAAACGGTGACGGCACACCGTTTCTGGTGACACTTTGGCTGGCTGATTACCTCACAGCAACCGATCAGCAAACGCCTCCCTTCCGCAACGCAACGCACGGAGCCGCCGAGTGATGTAGCCGCCCGTAGGATCCCGGCTCATCGACATTTCGCCGGTGCCACCAACTGCCGCCCCCCGCGGATCCATCAGTCGAAAGTACGCGGTCGCCAGTAGCAATTCCGGCGACCGGTTCTGCAGTGTCTTCATCTTCGCGTCGCCCGAGGTCGATCGATGACGCTTCGCCTCGTGCGCCGCCGTCTGTCGCACGCGACGTCACGCACGTAGGGAAGCTGAGTCTTCACGCGGTCTGCGGTATGGCGGATGTGTCAATCGTCGCGGACGGTACGTTCTCCTTTGTGTAAGTGGTGGCGAGCGACGGTTCGACGCGTACGTCGCTGGCAGAGTCTGCGTCCGGTCCATTGTGTGCGGGCCCACCGCCCCACATCGGCCACCCATCGTCTTTGGGATCGCCAGTTTCGAACGCGATGAGCGTTCCGTCCTCGAGCCCGGCAAAGATGCGGCCACCGGACATGACCGGCTGCCAATGACACGGAGCCCCCACCCGAACTTCCCATCGCACCTGGCCCGTCAGTGCGTCGAAGCTGATAACCCGACCGTCCCATGTGCCCACGAGCACGCGGTCGTTCGCAACTGCGGGAGGCGTGAGACGACGCTCGCCTTCTTCGGATCTGGCGGCGTCCCATGTCCAACGACGCTGCCCGCTGGCGAGGTCGGTCGCCTCGAGCCGGTCGCCGGTCGTTTCGAACAACACACCGTTGCTGACCGTCGGGCGCGAGCCCTGGAAACGGAACGCGCGTGAGACGTGCGCCTCCCCGACGAGCCTTCGGACCGAGTCCATCTTGGCAGCGGCGGGGGCGTGCGCGAAGCCGACGGCGGCATCGTCCTGCGTATAGCGTGCCTTGCGCTGCTGTCCCCATTCCGAACTCAAGTACGCAGCTCGTTTTCGGGGTGAGGAGCCTACTTCGACGGCGTCGTGCGCCTGGACGAACGAGGTCTGCTCCCACATATGTGCGCCGCTGGCGCTGTCTCGACGAATGTCGTTCGCGGGCGCGGCATCATGTGCATGACGTTGCGCCACATAGACACGGCCGTCGAATACGAACGGCGCCGACGTCGCGTTCATCGGCCTGGTCCAGCGCGGCTGGCCCGTTGCCATGTCCACGCAGCTGACCGCGCCATCGTAGGTGGAGACGTACACGTGCCCATCGGCGATGACCGGCGCCGTGATGACATCGTGGCCCACCTTGCAGTCCCACAGTTGACGACCCGAACGAATGTTGAACGCGCCCAGCCAGTGGCTGCCATGTGCGGGATACACCATCACGACGCGGCCGTTCGCCGCCGCGGGTTGCGCGAGCAGCGGATCGCCAAGCCACTTTTCCCAGATCACCGCACCCGTGGTCACCTCCGATGCCACGAGGGTGCAGCTTTCCGTATTAAAGAGCACGACGTCGTCGAGGACGACGGCGGCAGTCGGTCCGTCATCGCGAGTGCGCACGTGCCACCGCAGTGTGCCTGTTGCCTGATCCACCGCATACATGTCATAACTGCCGAAGCCGCCACCAAAAAACACGGCACCGCCATGAATGGCCGGCGTGGCAATGCCCCGGCTCGGATGAATCCGGGTGCGATACCCACCAAATCCCGCGTGGCCGTTCTCGAAACGTTCGCTAAGTACCGTCGGCATCATGTGCTCCTCCCAGCGTCTGTCGGCCTCGTATGATCCAGCTATTTGAACAAAGCTCAAATACCCTATGCGATAATTTGAACGGTGTCAAAATCCAATCGGCGGAGCCGACGAGAACGACCTGTCCCCTCGCGACAACGCGGCCCGCGCTTCAATCATGAAACGCGGGATGCCACAGCAACTCGCATCCAAAAAGCAGCCGTTCAACTGGTGAAGGAAGAGGGATTGGACGCCCTCAACTTTCGTTCGCTCGGCGCGCGACCCGAACTCGACATCACGGGGACGGCTCCCCTGTACTACTTTGGTTCGAAAGTCGGACTACTCGGCGCTGTCGCCGAACAGGGCTTTGGGGAGGTAGCTGCCCGGCTTCGAGATGTACGAAGCAAGGCCACGCCAGGGATGGATGCCATCGTCAGCGTCTCTATCGCGTACGCGCAGTTCGGCCTCGAGAATCCCCGTCTGTATCAGGCCATTCACACGGCGGAGTTGTGGCACTCGGCTGTCGCCGACACTGGCGCCAGCAAGCGAGACTGGGTCAAGGCAGCACGGGACGCGCGAGACCGCGCATTTGTCGAATTTCGCCGAGCCGTGTCCGAGGCGCAGAACGCTGGCGCACTTAACAGGACGCCAACGGATGTCGCGGCGCAGGCCATGACGGCGCTCGTCGACGGGTACCTGTTCCAGGCGCTCGAGGAGAACGTCGACGCTGACCACACGCTCGAAAAGCGTCTCGAGTACGTGGCGCGTCTCGTAGCGGTGATCCTCAACGGTCTTGCCGGACCCAACGCGCTTATTCCGGAATAGAGCGGTAGCAGGAGAACCGCGCAGTCCATGGTTTTTATACGCGGTCACACAGGAAAGATGTGACCGCAGCGCCGGCACACACACCAGAAGCCTGATAGACCCATCCCGAGCGCCCGCACGTCGCCCAGTCCGCAACGAAGACACCTCACAGCCCGAGGCAAATCGAATCGACGTCGCCCCCCACGCGGGACGCTGCGTCTATCTCCCTCCGCGGAACGACGCCGCTCAATCTCCGGCCAGGTCGCGTCGTGGTTCATCTCACTTCGCCCGACCGTCGCAGGCGCTAAAAGCGTCCTCACAACGACGGCATGCGTGAGCGTTAGTGCAAAATGTGTGTGCCCCACAATGGCGCACGATTGCACGGACCCGCGGGTCGATGTCCGACTCGATACAGACGTCCGTCTGGATCGGCAGGCTGCTTTTGCGCAGCTCAGTCTTTGCGGCGATCTAACCCGGCGAGTTGGCGCACGCAGTCCGCGTGCGCAGGTGCAGCGACAATCGCGTCACGCGGCGCCACCGCGACAATCCCGCGACGAGTGGGTCTCCCCAGGATTACGTCGGTTGCGACGCGTCGCTCACACCACTGTCACTGACCGCTCAGGAGGCTGCCCGTGGACTGGCATACGTTGACCGTCAACCTGTTTCATTTCGGCACAAGCGATCTGAGCATCTCCGTTCTGGAGAAGATCATCAGGCCCGCGGTCGTCTACCTGTTCCTGGTCTTCGCGCTGCGTGCCGTTGGCAAGCGCATCCTGGCACAGCTCAATCCGTTCGATCTGGTCGTGCTGCTCACGCTGTCGAACACCGTGCAGAACGCGATCATCGGCAACGACACCTCACTCTGGGGCGGCATCGTCGGCGCGGTGGCGCTGCTGGGGATCAATACGGTGCTGGTCCGCTTGTACTATCGCGGCCCGAAAGCCGAGCACTGGATGCTGGAGGACAAAGACATATACCTGATTCGCGAGCATCAGCTTCAGGAAGATGCGCTGCGCAGGCTCCACATCAACGTGGGAGAACTGACCGCGCGGGCACACGAGCGTGGGTTCGATGATCTCCACGACGTGAATACCGCAGTCCTCTATCCGAACGGCACGATCTACATGAAGGGCGACGCGTCGAGCGATTCTTCTCGTCTCGACAACATCCTGCGACAGCTCCACGCGCTGCGACAGGAGGTCGCGGCGCTTCGCTAATGTCGAACGCGCGGGGTGGCAAGCGACCGATCTTGCCGTGCGTGGCCGAGGCGAGCCGCATCAGGTCGAACCCGTAGTGCCGAATTCGGCCGACCTGCGATCGATGAGTGGCCACGAACAATGCGAAGCACTGGACAGAGTCCCCCTTCGCCCTTTGGAGCACGGTCGAGAACTTCGTCGAGCTCGCGCCGTCGTTTCCTTCGCCGACGACGATGAGGGCCTTGCGAACGGCACCGGCTTCCGAGGCGAGTCGCTCCAGCCCTTCGGCGACGCCGTCGTTGAGCACGGACGCAAACGGCGGGGCGACGATCGAGTCCGCGTTGATCCGGCGGCCCCCGTCTCTCAACGCGCTTTCGAGCGTCGAGACGTCGGTGATCCACTGCACGCGGTCAGAATAGGCAACGACAAATCCCTCGGCTGAAAGGCCTTCGAACGCACTCGAAATCGCGTTGACGACCTGTCGCTCGAAATCGATGACCGGCATCTGGTCGGGCCGGACATCCACGACAACGCCGATCACAAGCTTTGGCAGTGATGCGCTGGCACCTGCCTGATCGCCATACGCCGCAGCGCTCGGAATCGAGAGACACGCCCCGACTGCAAGCCACCACGTCGACGTGCGCATCTTCAGACTCGAGTGTGTGCGTGGCATCGGTCGCGCGGACGACTAGGGCGCCGGCGGGGCGTTGAGACCAGCGACAGCAAGCAGTTCCTCCTCGGCCAACTTGGTGGTCTCGAGCTGTTTCAGGTGCAGCAATTGGATTTCTTTCAGCGACCGGTTCGCATCGAGCAGTTCGAGAATGCCGTCCCGGCCTTCCCGGTACGCGTCCTCGGCCATCCGGCGGAGCGTGGGCACCTGATCCAGGAGATCGTTTTCGATCGTCGCGAGCGTCTCGCGTTTGCTCACGAATGTCGCGCGCGTGCGCTCGACCTCCGCACGTGCTTCCGCGACTTCGGCATTCACCGCGCGCGTCCTGGCGTCCACCTCCGCAGTCGCGCGCGCAATGGCACCACGATTCCGATCGAACAGCGGCAATGGCAATGAGGCGCCAAAGTATGCCGACGTGCCGTCCACTTCTCTCGTCGTCACAACACCACCGCTCACCACTGGTACGGGGAGGCGCTCCCGGTGGGCGAGCACGAGCTCGCCGCGCGCCGCCGTCTCCTGCCTCTGGAGGGCAACCAGCTCCGGACGCCTCCGTTGCGTAGCGTCCCAGAGCACGTCGAAATCGGTGGGGGTATTACCAGGCTGTAGCGAGCCATCTGCCTGCGGGCGCCAGCCTGAAAATCCCATGATGGCTGCCAGGTGACCCGAAGCATTCTCGGCTTCTGTTGTTGCATTCCTGACCTCGATGTCGAGCGTGCGGGCCTCCGTGTCGATGCGCAGCACGTCGTACTCACTTCGATCGCCTTCCGAGGCGCGCCCATGCACGACTTCCTGAACGCGCTGCAGTTCGACGTGGCTCTGCTGCAAAATTCGCAGCTCCTCCTGGCGCGCGAGGAGCGATGCGAACGCCTGCCGCACCGCGAAACGTCTCTCGGCGAGCGACGCATCCACGCGGCCTTGCTCGGCTGCCACGTTCAATTCGGCCAGATCGCGCCGCGTCTGGCGTTGCCCGAAGAGCAACAGCGGCTGATCGACGACGAACTGATGCGATGTGACGGCGCCGGTGCTGGAGCCAGCGAACAGATGAACGCCGCCGTAGCTGATCGTCGGGTTCGGCAAGGTGCCGGCTGTGATTCGATCGGCGGCGACGACATCCACCGTCGCTCGTTCGGCCGCCGTTCGCGGACTGCGGTCGTTCAGCAATTGCAGCACCTGGTCGAGCGTCACGCGCAGGGGAAGGCTCTCCCCAACCTGGCTCTCACTTGCAAACACCCGATTGGTCAGCCCGACAAGCACTGCCATCATCACTGTTGCCATACCACGCGTCACGATGCGGTTACCTCACTCGATTCCCACGCCATGTCTTCCTCGGACATGAGCGCGGGCACCTTGCGGACGATGAAGCTGTAGAGGACGGGCAACACGAACAGCGTGACGGGCACCGCGGTCATGAGCCCGCCAATGATCACGACGGCGAAGGGGCGCTGCGTCTCGCTGCCGACGCCGGACGAGACGGCGGCCGGCATCAGCCCGAGAATCGCCAGCAGCGCGGTCATGAGCACGACACGGAATCGGCTCGTCGCCCCGGCTGCAAGCGCCGGAATCATCGCCTCGCCGCCCCGCCGCCGTTCATCCACGACGCTGACGACCAGCAGCGATGCCAGGCACGCCTGTCCGAGCAGTGCGATGAACCCGACGGCCGCGCTGACCGAGAGCGGGATCCCGGCCACGGCCAGGGCGAACACGCCGCCAGTCATGGCAAAGGGCGTTGTGATCAGCACCGCGCATGCGCTGGGGAACGACGCCAGCGCGGTATACAGCAGGCCGAAGACGACGATTGCGGAAAGCGGCACGATGACCGACAGACGCCGCATCGCGCGTTGTTGATTTTCGAATTCACCCGCCCATTGAAAGAAGTGACCCTCGGGAACCTTCACGTCGCGCGCGACCGCCGCCTGTGCGTCGGCGATGACGGAGCCCATGTCGCGCCCTTCGACGTTGAACTTGAGCGAGAGCACCCGGCTGTTGGCCTCGCGATTGATGCTGGCGCGACCGACGGCCCGCTCGATCTTCGCGATCTCCCGCAGCGGTACCCGAGCGCCGTCCACGGCGGGCACGAGGATCTCGCCGATGCGCGCCTGATCCTCTCGTTCGGCGAGCGGCAGAATGACGCGAATCGGGACCGGACGTTCGCCCTCCCACAACTCAGTCGCCACGTGTCCGCCGAGCGCGGTTTCGACAACGTCCTCGGCTGCCCCCACCGTGATCCCGGCACGCGCAAGCGCGGGTCGATCGAGAATGACCTGCAGTTGCGGCACGCTCGCGTCGCGATAGAGTCCCAGGTCGACGACGCCCGGCACCGACTTCAGAGCGGTCACAGCCTTCTCCAGCGTCTGCTTCATCAGGTCGAGATCGGTGCCGAAAATCTTGAGCACCACCTGGCCACGGACGCCGCTCACCGCTTCCTCGACGTTGTCCTTGATCGGCTGCGAAAAATTGAAATCCACGCCCGGCAGCTCGGACAGCGACGCGCGCATGGCCTCGATCAGACGGTCTTTGTCGAAGCCCGGGCGCCACTTGTCCTTCGGCAAGAGACGCACGAACGTCTCGCTCATGTTCACGCCTTCATCGTCGGTGCCGTCCTCGGGCCGGCCCTGCTCGCTCAACGTGCTCGAGACCTCGGGAAAGGCGAGGATGCGGCGGCGCACTTCGCGGAGAATCTGGGTGCCTTTGTCGAGCGCAATGCTTGGCGGCATCTCGACGAAGATCACGAAGTCGCCTTCATCGAGCTGTGGCAGGAACTCACTGCCAAGGCGTGCGGCGACCACACCGGTCGCGAGGACAAGGCCCGCCACTCCCGCGAGGACAAGCGCGCGCCGGCCGAGAAGCCAGACGATCGCGGCTTCGTATCGCTCACGCGCGCGCTTCAGGAGTGACGGCTCCTGCACGTTGGCGTCCCTGGGGCTCAACACCAGTGCGCACAGCGCCGGCACTATGGTCAACGCGAACACGAGCGCGCCGACGAGCGCGAAGCTGTAGGTCAGCGACAACGGTCTGAAGATCCGCCCTTCCACACGCTCGAGCGTGAAGACTGGAATGAGCGCGGCGATGATGATGGCCATCGCGAAGAACGTCGGGCGCGCCACGTCGAACGCACTCCGAGCGATCACCGGCAGCAGCTCCCGCCGCTGCGTGGGCCGTCGCACGGCGGTCGCGTGGAGTACGCTCTCCACGAGGACGACGGCACCGTCGACGAGGATGCCGAAGTCGATCGCCCCCATCGAGATGAGATTCGCCGGCAGACCGATCCAGCGCAGGCCGATGAACGCCGTGAGCAGCGCCAGCGGTATCACCGCGGCGACGATGAAGGCGCAGCGAAGACTGCGCAGGAAGAGCCAGACCACTGAGATGACGAGGAGCGCCCCGAAGAGCAGGTTGTGGTGCACCGTTGAGAGCGTCTCGCTCACCAGCCTCGTGCGATCGTAGAAGGGCTCGATCCGCATGCCCTTCGGCAGGATCGCGTCGTTCAATTCCTGAACCTTGGCGTGGATGCCATCGAGCACGACGCTCGGGTTCTCGCCCCGGCGCAGGAGCGCGAAGCCTTCCGCGACGTTGGTGTCGAGGTTGTAGCCGACCGATCCACGTGTTGGCACGTGCGAAGCCACCACGCGCGCCACGTCGCCCACCCGCACCGGCGTCCCGTCGTGGCTTGCCAGGACAATGGCCTGGACGTCTTGCGCATTCGTCAGATATCCGACCCCGCGGATCGTCAGCTCCTGATCCCCGGAACGCATGAAGCCGCCACCGACGTTCTTGTTCGACCGTTCGAGCGCTGCGGTCACGTCTGACAACGTCAGGCCGTGCGCGAGCAGGCGCGAGGGATCGACCTGCACGTGGATCTCTTTGAGAAACCCACCGAAGCACACGACATCTGCGACACCTGGAACCTGACGAAGCACACGAGAGACCGTCCATTGCAGCTCCGCGCGGGTGTCGGTCAGCGTGTGCCGATCGCTGACGACGCGGAATTGGTAGATTTCGCCGAGGGGCGTCGCCTCGGGGGCCAGGCTCACCTGGACGCCTTCGGGAAGACCGTCGGCCTCGGCGGTCCGCTCCTGCACGATTGCGCGCGCGCGAAAGGCGTCGGCGCTGTCGTCGAACGTGAGGGCGATAAGCGACAACCCGAACAGGCTCTCGCTGCGCATGAAGAGCATGTCGGGCGTGCCGTTCAGCACGCGCTCGAGCGGCACCGTGACCTGACGCTCGATTTCCTCCGGCGCCAGACCTGCCACCTGGGCGATGACGGTGACTTGTACGTTGGTCACGTCGGGGAACGCTTCGACGGGCGTCGCGAGATAGGCGCGAACGCCATACGCGGCGATCGCGAGCGTGAGGACCAGCACCGGCAGTCGCCGACGGACGCAGAAATGAATGAGGGATCGCAGCACAGGTCTTCGCGTCCGTTACAGGAGTTGATCGGCCGCGCCATCGAGGAGCAGTGCCCCGCGAACGACGACTCGATCCCCTGGGGCCAGGCCCGATACGACCTGGACGCGGCCGTTGAGCGGCTGCCCCACGACGACAGCGCGCCGCTCAAAGGTCGTCGGGCTCTTCTCGACGTACACGACGGTGTCTTTGCCTTTGACCAGGACGGCTTCCGTTGGCAGCGTCAGGCTGCTGGCGTCATGACCCACGGCGATGTCGGCACGTCCGTACATGCCGGGTCGCAGCGGTGTCGTGTGGAGCGACAGCGAGATCCGGACCGGCGCGGTCCGCAGCCCACTGGATACGACAGCGCCGACCGACACCACATTGCCGGCGAGCGTCTGTTGAAGGGAGGGCAACTCGACGCGGGCCGTCGCACCCTGTCGCACCAGTGGGAGATCGCGTTCGAACACGTCGGCAACGACCCACAACGAGGAGGGATCGCCGATTTCCACCAGCGGCTCGGTGCCACGCTGGACGGCCATGCCCTCGGTCGCCTTCCGAGTGATGATCGTGCCGGCAATCGGCGCACGCAGCATGACCGCGGTGCCAGCGCCCGGCCCGACGAACGACGTGCTTGCTTGGGCTCGCGCCAATTCGGCTTCGAGCTCCGTTACCTTGGTTTCCGCAGCCAGTTTCTCGCGCTCGATGCCGATGCCTTCTTCGAGCATGCGCCGCTCGCGATCGAGTGAGGCTCTGGCCTCGAGCAGCGATGCGTTCGCGGTGTCCACTGCGGCGCGCACGCTTGCCGCCTCCGGACAGTCGAGCGTGACGAGCGGGCTGCCAGCGCGCACGGTGTCGCCGGTGCTCACGTGGACGTGAACGATACGCCCATCCAGGGGTGCCCCGACCTGTGAGACCGCGCCATCTTTGAATTCCACGCGCGCCGGCACCCGCAAAGCGCCGTCTTCTGTCACCGGTCCCGC
>Ga0207691_10008016_pt1 | contig 10152 bp, 10 predicted proteins | sample KBSM13metaG_FD_184327 | JGI IMG/M metagenome (GOLD analysis project Ga0207691, IMG submission 184327) | Miscanthus rhizosphere microbial communities from Kellogg Biological Station, Michigan, USA - KBS M1-3 metaG (SPAdes) (version 2) | ecosystem: Host-associated > Plants > Roots > Rhizosphere >... | reverse complement strand
AACTTGTCTCGTTGTCTCCTGGATCTGTCTTGCGGATTGGCTAACGGTCGGTGCCGCGCATCACTTGCCGCGGCCCTCGGGTCCACCGGCGAGCGTACGGATCTTCCACACCGCGCCACGTCCGACGACATACAGAGTGCGGCGATCGGCTCCGGCGAACGCAAGGTTCTGCGGCGCATTCGGAATCTCGATCACACCGAGCGCCTTGCCTTTGCGATCGAACACTTCGATTCCCGCGGAACTGGCCACATACAGTCGGCCTTGCGCGTCGACGGCGAGACCATCGGCGCCGCTCGACGGGCCGTTGTCGGTCTGTTTGAAACCCGCGAGTTTTGCGAAGTCACGCCGTTTCGATACAGAGCCGTCCTTGCCGACGTTGTACGCCAGCACGTGTTCTCCGTAGGTGTTCGCGACATACAGCGTCTTTTCGTCGGGACTCAACGAGATGCCGTTCGGACGCGGGATGTCAGTGGCGAGCTGCCGCAGCTCACCCTGCGGCGACAGATAGTAGACAGCCGGGATCGGTGGAATGGCGGGCGCGGCGACTCCGGGCTGACGCTGCGCGGGACCCGGACCCGGATCGGTGAAATAGATGCCACCGCCGCGATCGACGATCAAGTCGTTGGGACGGTTGAAAGGCTTGCCCTGAAAGCTGTCGGCGAGCACGCGCGCCTTCTCCGAAGGATAAATCACGCCAATGCCGGGCTTGCCGGTCTGGGCCGCGACGATGGTGTCGTCGACGCCTCGCGCAATCGAATTCGGGTTGCCACTGCGCTCGAGAAATACCGTGGTGGAGCCGTCATCCGCGATGCGCTGGATGCGGTCGACACGATTCTCGGTGAATACCAGCGATCCATCGGCAAGCGGCAGCGGCCCCTCGGTGCCGTCGAAACCCTGCTTGACCAGTTCGATGGCGGTTCCTGCTTTCACCACGCCCGCGACGTCCGCCTTGACGACGCCGCCCGTCGTGGGCGCCGGTGCGCGCGCCGCGCCCGTGGCGGTACGCAGGTCTTCGTAGGTCGCCACTCGCGGACCATGCAGCGCGGCGATCTGCGCCACCTCGAGTCCCAGCCGCTTGAGATTGTCGGCGAGATTCACGGTGTAAGGATTCGGCGGCGTCGGCGCAGCCGCGCCCACGGGGCCCGGCGTATAGGCGTCGGCCTCGATGAGAATCTTTTCCGTCGGTAGATAGACAAGGTCGAACGCGTCGTTGTGGCCGCTGCCGGTGATGGCGTGCACCTCGACCGGATGGCGGCCGGCGAGCACGTGTTTACCGCTGAACGTCTCGAAGCGCGCAGCCTTGCCCGAGCGCGCCAGCGCATCGGGGTTGATGGTCCGCGGCGCTGCCCAGGCCTGCTCGTAATACGCGCGATTGGCGGCATCGGTCACGATGATCGCGCCCTCGTTCACGTAGGTGCGCAATCCGCCGGAGTGGTCGAAGTGCGTGTGCGTGTTGACCAGATACTTGATCGGCTTGCCGGGTGCAATTTCCTTTGCCTTGGCGATCACCGCGAGCGAACGCGCTTCGTTCTGCGGCGCTTCGACGATGACCAGGTGATCGTCCTGCTCGACGAGCACGCTGTGATGCGTTCCGCCGGTGAGATAGAAGACGCCGTCGTCGAGCCGGGTGACCTTGACCTCGGGAGCCGCGGCTGGCGCGAGATTCGCGGGCGCAGCGCTTACCGACACGCCCTCGACGCGCACTTCGCTCACGTTGAGATCGAGCACCGGATGCCCACCCTGGCTACGCACGATGTGACGCGGGAAGCGCACGGCGCCAAACTTCTGGTAGTCGCCGAATTCGGTTTCCAGCAATGTGTCGCCGAGCACCGGATTGTCGATCCACGTGCGGACGCGCGTGACCTCGCCCGCCGCATTGAGCTCACCTTCATAGCGGTATTTGCCACCCGCGGTGAACTTCACCTGGCTCACGCCGGACTTGCGCTCGACCTGCGCGTCGTTAGCCAGCGCGGCTTTCACGAATCCCTGAGGTGTTGACCAGATCTCCGCGCGCCGCTCCTCGACTGCGGCAGGTTGCGCATTTGGCGCTGCTCCCGCGGCTGCGTTCGTGGGCGCGTTCCAGGCACTGGCCCCGGCGACAAACTGGTCGACCTTCTGCTCAACCGGTGCGGGACGCACGCGATTCGGTTCAACGATCTGTGAGCGTGTGATCTGCACGCGCGCGGCTGGCGTGCCGTAGTCGATGCTCGCGCGGTAGTTGGAGACGGCAAACTGCGGCCAGGGCAAGCCCGGCGCCGGCGCCTGTCCGAACTGGTACCAACTGCCGGTGGCTGCGAATTCCAGCGCCGGGATTTCCGCTGCGCCCAGCGCCTTGGCAGCGCGCGTGATCGCCGCGTCTGGCTTGCCAGCAGCTTCCGCCGGACCTGAGACACCATTCAGCGTGAGCGCTGCGAGGGCTGCATATATAAGAGTGCGAGACATGACGTGCTCCCAGGAAAAATCAGGTTTACAAAGGTTTGTAGTTGAAGTGGCAATCGCGACAGCCGTGCGCAATCGCGAGCGCATTGCGACGCGCAGATACGAACCGGCCAGCCGCGATGTCCGCTTGCGCTCGATTCGCGAACTCACGGCCTTCTCGCGACCAGCGCACCGCGTCGTCCGCGCTGCCTCGTTTTTCGAAAAACTTTTCCATCAATCCGTACAGCTCTTCCATTTCGCGCGCGGCGCCACTCGCTGCTTTCGGGTCGCGAGCGGCGATGTGGCGCTGGAGGTCCAGGCTGCCGTCTTCGATTCGCTGCATCCAGTCGTCGAAGTCGAGGAGGTTCTGCGCGGCGACTCCGAACGACAGCGCCGTCATTACCGCGAAGGCGAACAAACGCACGCGCCTGTGCGCGGCCACCGATTTCATTCGGGCGGCTTGTAGGCTTCGTGGCAGGTCTTGCAGGTCTTGACCACCGCACGCACGCCGTTCGACGCGGCATCGAAGTCTCCCGCCTCGATCGATTTCGCCACGACCGCCAGATGCTCCTGGCCTTCGCGCGCAAGGCCAGCTCCGCGCGGCGCTTCCGGCTTGGCGGAAAAATACTTCTCCGCCCAGGTCAGACCATCGCGAATCACTTCGACATTGGCCAGTGACGCTTTCGCATCCTGGCCGCCAACATTGGAGTCGAGCTCCTTGATCGCGTCGTCCATCGAATTCATGAGATCGTCATCGAAATCGCTGAAGTCAATGTCGGCCGCCATCACACTTGCGGCCAGCGCCATCAGGACGCCGGCCGCCACCCACTTTCTACGCATCGCTTGTTCTGTCAGGTAAGGATGGGCTTGATCACGTCGCCGAACACCGTGGTCGCCTTTTCGGTGCGGCCCTGGTGCTGGAAAGTGAGCTTCTGGAAATCCAGACCCAACTGGTTGAGTACTGTCGCCTGCAGATCGTAGGTATCGACGACGCCTTCCTGCGCGCGCAGGCCGATTTCGTCCGTGGCGCCATACGTGCCCGGCTTGATGCCGCCGCCGGCGATCCAGCTCGTGTAACCCCACGGGTTGTGGTCACGTCCGTCGCCGGTCTGGCCGTACGGCGTACGGCCGAACTCCGAAGTCCAAACTACCAGCGTGCTGTCGAGCAGGCCGCGGGCCTTCAAGTCGCGCAGCAGCGCACCGATCGGCTTGTCGACGGTCTTCGCCATGACAGCGTGATTCTTCTCGATCTCCTGGTGAGCGTCCCAGGACTGGATGCCTTCTTCTTGCGTGCCGGAGATGACGTGCACAAAGCGCACCCCGCGTTCGACGAGCCGGCGCGCGCGCAGCACCGCAGTGCCGTACTCGTCCGTCGGCTTTTCGCCGATGCCGTACATGGCGCGCGTTGCCGCGGTCTCCTGCTTGAGATCCACGGCCTCGGGCGCCGCGACCTGCATTCGATATGCGAGATCATAGGAGCGCGTCCGCGCTTCGAGCTCGGTGTCGGCGGGATATCGCGAGGCGTGCTTCTCGTTGAGCTGTTTCAACAGGTCGAGCGTGGCGCGCTGCTCCGTCTGCACCACACGCTCCGGCCGATCGAGGAAGAGGATCGGGGAGTCGCCCTGACGGAACGACGTTCCCTGGAAGGTCGCGGGCAGGAATCCGGCGCTCCAGATCACCTGGCCGTTGCCGCCACCCGCACCACCCTTGCCGGTCGGCAAAACGACGAAGGCCGGAAGATCCGGATTCGCGCTGCCCAGGCCATACGTGATCCATGCGCCGAGCGACGGACGCCCCGGCGTGAGCGCGCTGGTGTGCAACTTCAGCGACGAGATGACGTGCGTGCTTCCCTCGGTCTTGCAACCCTTGAGGAACGAAATGTTGTCGACGTGTTTGGCGATGTTGGGCAACAGGTCCGACACCCACGCACCGGTCTCACCGTACTGGTTCCAGGTGCGCTTCGTCGCGGTCAACGCGCCCACGCCGCCGTCGGTCGCGGTCTTGAGGCCCTTGGAGAACGACTCCGGCAGAGGCTGGCCATGAAGCTTGATGAGCTGCGGCTTGTAGTCGAACAGGTCGAGCGTGCTCGGCGCGCCGGCCATGTGCAGCCAGATCACCGACTTCACTTTCGCAGGGAAGTGCGGCTGCTTGGGCGCCAGCGGGTCGATGAAATTGTCCGTTGCCTGCGATGCAAATGCGCGGCCCGGGGCCAGCGCGCTGAGCGCCAGGCCGCCGGCACCGAGTCCGGCACCGATGAGTAGATCCCTGCGAGATGTAATGCGATTCATGGAAGTGGTTCCCGGAAGTGTAATAGTTAGAAGCGGTAGCTGAATTCGTTCGAGTTCGCGAGCGCGTGCGCCAGGTCGACGAACGCCGCGGCGCGCGCCGCCTGCGGGTCGATCGCGGCTTGCGCGTTGGGCGCCGCATCGACCGCCTTGCCGGCCGCAGGCTTCTGCTGCTTCTCGACGAACGTCACCAGTGCGGCTTTTTCGTAACGATCCGCGCTGCGACCGTAGAGCGCCTGGTAAAGCTGGTCGAGCTCGACGCCCACTTTCGGGTTCTCGGCATAGCCGTCAGGTGCGACAATTTTCTTACCGTCGGCGAGCTGTGCCGCCAGGATCTTCTCCTGGCTGTCGAGAAACGCGAGCAGCGTCTTCGATTCTTCCTTGCTCGGTTCGCGCGCATAGAGAATTTCGAACAACCGCGCCACGCGCCTGGCGTCCTTTTCTCCTCCTTCGCGAATCGCACGACCCGCCAGCACCTGCGACCAGCTGTACACGAGGTCGCTGTTGATGAGCGCGAGTGCCTGGGGCGCGGTGGTCGTCACCTCACGCTTGCCGTGCACGGACTGCGGATTCGCCCAATCGAACGTGTCGAGCAACGGATACGGGTTGTTGCGCTTCACGTAGATGTAGACGCTGCGGCGATTCTGATCGCGCGGACTCTCCGAGGTCTTCCAGGTGTTCTCGTTGAAGCCTGCCTGGTTGGCCATGGCGGGCTGCGGCGGATACACGGGCGGACCCCCAAGCGTCTCGTCGAGCAAACCCGCGGCCTGCAGCAGCGAGTCGCGGATCTGTTCCGCGTCGAGACGCTGACGCGGGAACACCGCCAGCAACGTGTTCTGCGGATCCTTCTTTTCGGCATCCTCGCGGAACGCCGAAGCCTGTCGGTAAGTAGCCGACAGCAGGATCTGCCGCTGCAGCGCCTTGATGCTCCAGTTGCCGTCGTGCACGAACGATGCGGCCAGATAGTCGAGCAATTCCGGATTCGTCGGCTTGGCGCTCATCTTGCCGAAGTCGCCGACCGTGTCGATGATGGCGTGCCCGAAATATTGGCCCCACACACGGTTTACGAAAACCCGCGCGGTCAATGGATTTTCAGGGCTCACGATCCAGTTCGCGAGAGCCGTACGCCGGCCGGAGGAAGTTGCAGTGGGCTTGATCTGCGGTTGCGAATCGGAGAACAACGCGGGAGTGCCCGGCTGCACCTCTTCGAGCTTGCGATCGTAGATGCCCTTGAACAGCACGTAGGTCGGTGGCGAGTCGGCGTGACCCAGTTCGGTCACTGTCGAGATCGCGCCGAGTTCCTTCGGCTTCAGCTTGTCGAACTTCTTGAGATCCGCTTCGAGATCCGTGTATTCGACATACTTGTCGGGGGCCTTCTGCTTGAGACGCACCACGGCATTGCGAGTGCGGCCCTGCATGGTCCAGAGATTGCGGTGATAGATCCAGCGATCGTAGGCCGTGCGTTCGGCTTCGGGCTTGGTGATGGACACGCGCGTCTCGGGAACGAAACCGAACACCCGATCGTCTTCGAGCTTGTCGATGACCGGCTGCAGGATCGCATCCATCTTCGCCTGGATTTCTTTCGTGGCCGCTTCGTATTTCGCCTTCTTCTTCTCGTAGTCGGCGACTTCCTGGGCGGTGGCCGCCGGCACGTCGTCGACCCAGCTGGTGTTCACGAAGTACGCCTGGAGCTGGTAGTACTCCTTCTGCGAAATCTTGTCGAACTTGTGGTTGTGGCACTGCGCGCAGCCCACGGTGCTGCCGAGAAGTACGGTTCCCACGGTGTCCGTGAGATCGTTGGCGACTTCCTGCTTCTTGAGATTCAGGTCGCGCGCGTTGATCTCGTCGGGGAAATTGCGCAGGAATCCGGTGGCGATCAGAGCCTCGTGGTCATCCGGCCAGAGCTCATCACCGGCGATCTGCTCCTTGACGAAGCGGTCGAACGGCTTGTCGTCGTTGAACGCCTTGATGACGTAATCACGGTAGCGCCAGATGTTGGGGCGCGGACCATCGCCGTTGTAGCCATCGCTATCGGCATAACGTGAAAGATCCAGCCAGCGGCGACCCCAGCGCTCGCCGTACCGCGGCGAGGCGAGCAAGCGCTCCACCAGCTGTTCGTAAGCATCCTTCGAGTGGTCTTTCTCGAATGCGCGGACCTCGTCGGGCGTGGGCAACAGGCCCCAGGTATCGAGCGTGGCGCGACGGATGAACGTGGCGCGATCTGCTTCCTTCGAAGGCGCGAGATTCGCGGCCTCGAGTTTCGCGAGCACGAAGGCATCGATGGGAGTGCGAACCCATTTCGAGTTTTTCACGGCGGGAATCGCCGGGCGCTCGACGGGTTGATAGACCCAGGGTTTTTTCGATTCTGCCTTCTTCGAATCAGATAGGGCCGGCGCATCAGCGGCGCTGATGGTTGCCACAAAACCAAGGGCTGACAGGAACATCGCGGAGACCAGCTTCGTCTTCATTGGATCCATTCCGGGTAGGGTGCGACCGAATACTCGTTCGCGGCCGCGCGGTGTTCCAATCACGATTGAGTGAAGACATATGCCTGCTCTGGCATGTGCGAGACTAACTACAGCCGCGGTTCCAAAACTGTAACCGGGCTATTCGTAGCCGAATACCGCGGCAGGCGGCGCGCGCAGCACCAGCCAGGTCACCGTGACGGCGAGACCCGCCAGCAGGACCGCCGCCAGCCACAGGCGCGATGAGCTGATGGCCTCGTGTTCGCCCAGCAGGTGCGCCGGCTTTCTTCCAGTGAACATGGGCCCGATGAGATCGTGCCCCGCCAACACGCGGTGGCCGATCACCGCCAGCACATGCAGCCCGGCGGCGATGAGAATCCAGTCAAACAGCCGGCGATGCCAGGAGGTGAGCCTGAGGCTGAGACCATCGCTGATGTATCCATACAGCGGGCCGGTATTGAAAATCTCGTCGTTGGCGAAGAGTCCGGTGATGCCCTGCGCCAGCAGGAACAGCAGCAGGAAGATCACCATCCACCCGCCGAGCGGATTGTGACCTGGCGTCGCGGGCGCCGCGCCTCGCAACAGTGCCACCAGATAGGCGCCGGTGGCGCGCGGCCCGCGAAGGAAGCTCGCGAAGCGCGCGTGCCGCGTGCCGAAGAAACCCCAGAGGATCCGAAACGCCGCGAGCACCACCACGAGGTAACCGAACCACAAGTGATAAATGAAATACGCCACTCCCAACTTGTGAGTGGCGTACGAGCCCGCGATGCCGATCACCAGCAACCAGTGCACGATGCGCACCGGCAGATCCCATACGCGACGCAGCGGGCCCTCTTCCATATGGAATTACTTGCTCGCCGGCGCCGCCGGTGTTGTGGCCGCCGCCGTGGGCGTACTCGTGGGCGCACCCGTGCGCGGCGGTGGGACTTCGATCTTCGTCAGCTTGCCGCCCTGCTCTTCATAGGTCTGAGCTCCGAGGAGTCCGGCAACTTTGTATCCCTTCGCCGTCAGCAGATCGGCGGCCCGGCCGCTGCGTGCAGCGTGGTTGGACACCGTTACGATGGTTCGGCCCTTTGGGATCCACTCGAGCTGCTGCTCGAGATCCTTGGCCTGAATGCTCAGGTACACGGGGAAGCCACCAATCTTGGTCAGCTCATCCGGCCGGCGCAGGTCGATGATGAGCAACTCGTTCGGCTTTGTGAGCAATTGTTCGAACTCGGCTCGCGTGAGTTCGTGCGCGAGCGCCTTCGGTCTCGCGGCGGGCTGCGCGGCGGGCTGCGCTACGGGCTGTGCTACCGGCGTCGCTTCGGGCCGTGCTGGGGGCTCCGTGGCGCATGCGGACATCGCGCCACACGCAGCAGCCACGATCAACAATCTCTTCAGCATCATTGCAGTCTCCTCAAAAATTCGTTTCAGATCACTTGGAGCGGAACTTGTCGTGGCACGTCTTGCAGTCGTTGCCCACGGCCGCGACCGCCGCTTTGAACTCGTCGCCGGCGCTGCTGCTGTTCTCCGCCACTTCGGCCAGAGTCTTCGTGTGCGTGGTGAGATCCGCGACGATCTGGTCGAAATCCTTGCGGTTGCTCCAGATGGCGGGCAGCGCGCGCGTTTTGCCTTCCTTCGAGATGTCCGGATACGCATCGCCGACGAACGTCGCGATCTGCGCGAGCCGTGCGGCCTGTTTGCTCGCGCTCTCCGGCTTGAAATCGGCCTTGCCCTGCGCCGCCTGCGAAAGTGGACCAAAATTTCCGGCCACGACTTTGTAGACCGCCTGGCGGTATTCGATCGCCCGCTCCGCGGGAGTGGGACCCGCCGGCGCCGCACCTGCGGTCGGGGGTGTCTGCGCAGTGACGGACGAGCCGCTCACCAGCAGGGCCACTGTTGCAACAATCAGTCGATGCTTCTTCAACGCGTTCATCCATTTCTCCAGGGCGGTCAATCGGTTTGTCGAAACTGGTTGTGGCAGGACTTGCAGGTCTGCGCGACTTTCAGAAACTGCTCATTGACCGTCGTGCGGTCGCCGGCAGCGGCAACGCGTGCCAGAGTGTTTGCCTCGCGCGCGAACTCTTCGGTCAAAGCGCGGAATTTTTCGGCGTCGCTGAAAACCTCATCGCGCGCCGTGGTTTCCCGCCAGCCCTTGCCGCTCGCGGTGCCAGGGATGAACAGCGTCGCCAACCCGGAATTGGCCACTGCGGCCAAAGCGTTCGCCGCACTCTGCACTTCCTGGCGCGGGTACGAGCCGGCGAGCGCCGCCTTGATGCGCCCGGAATTCCAGGCGATGACCTGGTAAGCCGACTGCCGCCACTTGATCAGCGATTCCGGACGCTGCGCGTTCTCGGCGCAGACCGACGCCGACAGCAGGGCCACCATCGCGATCATGAGTTTCGGGGAGGCATGGGGTCGCGCGCGCATGACTGCGCGGTTACGAAAATGAAACCGCTTATCGACCGTCGACATCGGCAATCGCCTGACTAGCTACTCGGGGGCGCGTACCTCAACACGCACATCGCTCCGGCGGAACGATCCGATCGGCATAAGCGAATGCGATCCGGCAATTTCCGCGCGCGCCCGGCCGCGGCTACCGTCGCGTCATGGACTCTCGCAATCGGGAAGAGAATCGCGCCGACCTCGGACGCGTGCTGCTGGCACTCGTGGTGCTCGCGCTGCTGGCGGCTCTGGACGATTCGCACGCACCGCGGGCCGCCTTCGCGGTGCAGACCGCAGTAGAAGTTCGCTAGTCGGACAATCCCAACGCTGCGCGTTCGAGTTCGGACTACTGGTGCTTCATCGTCGGGCCTTCCGACACCGTGATGATGAGCTTGCCTCGAGTATGCCCTTCACGGCTCTTGTCCCAGGCTTTTGCGGCATCTGCGAGCGAAAAGGTGCCATCGACGAACACCTTGAACTTGCCGGCGTCGGCCAACTCCACCACGCGCGCGAGCATGTCGGCGTTCGAGGCGCCGGTTTCGCGATCGGGGCGAGCA
>Ga0207691_10008015_pt1 | contig 10154 bp, 7 predicted proteins | sample KBSM13metaG_FD_184327 | JGI IMG/M metagenome (GOLD analysis project Ga0207691, IMG submission 184327) | Miscanthus rhizosphere microbial communities from Kellogg Biological Station, Michigan, USA - KBS M1-3 metaG (SPAdes) (version 2) | ecosystem: Host-associated > Plants > Roots > Rhizosphere >... | reverse complement strand
GCGCTTGCTTGGGAACGCCGTTGCGTTCCTCCTCCTCGAAGTCCAGGCGCCACTGGCGCAACTGGTTTACCCGAACGCCCAGTTCCCGCGCCACCTTGGCCTTGGTCTTATCACCAACGGCAGCCAACCGCACGGCCTCCAGCTTGAACTCCCGGGTATGGTGCCTGCGTTCCTTGCGTTCCATGACACAGACCTCCTAAGGCCATTGTGCCTGTCTGGAACTGTCCACGAAACGTGGGTAACTTCACAACCGGCCAGAAGCGGTCATTGGCGGGCCGCCCGGTCCGGGGAACGGATTCCCCAGCCACGAACGCGCGGACGAAACGCGGGGTGCCGAGCGAGGTACAGGGTGTCGCTACCCGTTCGGGTAGGCAACGGCGGCTTCGATAAGTCTGCCCCGCGCGCCGACGCGAAGCAGTGGGCCTATGAAACGCAGCGCGAGCAGATATGCGGGGATGCCGAGTACGGCGTAGTCGATGCACAGCGCTAATACCTGCCGCCAGAATCCAGCGAACATTCCGGGCCGTGCGTCGGTCGTATCTCGCGCTTGCGGCGCGCTGTCTCGGGGCCGCATGCCATCACGAACGCGCGTCGGGGAGGTCGCTGTTGGCAGAACTTACGGCGGGCAATTTTCGGAGTTTCTCAAAAACCTAGTATGCTGAAGTATCGGGAAAAATTCCCGAAGCCTCACATCCTGCTTACAAAAGCGAGATCTGCATAAAAAATAGGCACTTGTAATCGGAAACGGCCATCGTAGGAACCTAAAAGAGCCGATCCTCACCTCGGCGTGCTTGTCCGAATTCAGAAAACCTCAGAACTTCCTAAGGACGCCCCTTCCTTGTTGTCACAGCATTGGGGCGGCATGGTAACGCGCCATGACGTATGGCACCGGCATGACCAGTGATGTGCCGTTGTGTCGGCAATTTGCGGCGGGAATGCCCGCTCACGCAATTGCTGCGGCGCTGCCATTCCTACGAATATCCGGCAATGTCGCACTTCCAGCTTGCGTTCGTCCGTACAACCAGTAGGCGTTCACTGGATTGCGGGAGGGGAAAGGCCTATGTCCTATAAGCACAGCTGGGTGTTCGCGTTTGCCATCGCTGCGCAGATGCCCATGCCGCAGGCGCTAGCCGCAGTCTTCAACGTGGACACGATCGTCGACGACGCTGGCCTTGCAGCCTGCGACGATGCGACCTCGAATGACTGCAGCCTTCGAGGGGCGATAACCAAAGCCAACGGTTTGTCCGAGCCGGTCACGATCAATGTTCCTTCCGGAACTTATGTTCTGACACAGATTACCGCTTGCCTCTATCTCGGCAACAACAGCGTTGCCTCGGTTGCCACACTGGCGCTCTGCCCTACCGGTACCCTGACGATTGTCGGGGCCGGCGCCAACACCACCATCATCGATGCAAATCAGCCCGCGGGGGGCGTTGTTATAGCCCCCGTGGTGTTTGTTGCATCGACCGCAAAAGTTGCAATACGCGGCATCACGATGCGGAAAGGGAATTTTTCGGGAGGCAGTGTGATAGGCCACGGGGGCGGCATCAATAACGCGGGCACGCTCGTCCTCGAAGATTCCGCGGTTACCGACAGCTTTACCAGCGACAAGGGCGGAGGAATCTATAACCAGGGCGACCTTACGCTGCTGCGAAGCTTGATCGCGCGTAACTTCGCCGCGCACGAGGGAGGTGGGATCTCCAACACTTGCCGATTCGACGTTTGCACTGGTGGCATCCTGAAGATCGCCGACAGCAACATCTCTCAGAATACTGCGGGGAATGTGGCGGGTGGCATCGCCAACTTTTTCGGGACAGTCACAGTGTCGGGCACAACGATCAGCAGCAATGTCGGAGCTGTGAACGGGAACGGCGGCGGAGGTATCTGGAACAACAACTTCACTACCATGATTCTGACCAACGTTACGGTGAGCGGCAACCGGTCTGCGAGCGGCGGCGGAATTCTGAACAGCGGCAATCTTTTTCTGAATAACGTCACCATCACCAACAATACCGCACAGTGGGAAACGGACCCGGGCCGAGGCGACGGTGGCGGGCTATACAACGGCGGTTCGGTCGCGCTTCAGAATACGATCATCGCCGGAAACAGTGCAGCCGGCCCTGTCCCCTCGGGCGCCGATTGCCTAGCGGGCATCAATACTTCCTTGACGTCCAAGGGATACAACCTGATCCAGAACGTCTCGGCCTGCGCGATCACGGGCGACCTCACGGGCAACGTCGTCGGACAGGACGCGAAGCTCGGGGTCTTGGCGCAAAACGACGGCCCCGCGCCCACGCACGCCCTCGCCGCCGACAGTCCCGCGGTCGACGCCGGCAATCCAGCCACGCCAGGGAGCGGCGGCGCCGCGTGCGCCGTGGCCGACGAGCGCGCGCTTCTCCGTCCCATCGGACCTCGCTGCGATATCGGCGCTTTCGAGCGCAGCGGGGTTTTCTCGATTGCCGAGATCCTGCCCACCAGCGGCGGCAACACCGGACAGGTGACCGTCCGCATCAGCGGCGGCGGCTTCGTCGACGGTGCGACCGTCTTGCTCCGGCGCGCTGGACAGTCGGATATCCTCGGCTTGCTGACGCACGTCGACGTTGGAGGCTCCTCGATTGCCACGATGTTCGACCTGACACATGCGGCGCCGGGCGCTTGGAACGTCGTCGTGACGAACCCTGATTCGACGTCGAAGTCATTGAGCGGCGGCTTCACGATCAACGCAGGTGTCGGTCCGAGCGTCTGGGTCGACGTCATCGGATTGACTCGGCGCCAAGGGCCGTCGACGGTCATGATCCTATACGGCAATCGCGGCGACACGGACGCCGTGGGCGTGCCGCTGTCGCTCTCGGTACCGAGCGGTTATACGTGGAGGCGCTACTTCAGCATCACGCCGCCGCCGCCCCAGCCCGGCGAGGCGCGGCCCGACTGGAGCCTCATCTCCGAACTCGTGGGAATGCCGGGGCAACCGGGCTCTCTCAATGCCCCGCTGTTTCTGCCCATAGTTCCGAGCGGCTTCAGCGGCGTCCTGCGACTGAGCTTCAACTTGCCCCCCGGTGCACCGGATAACGTCGTGTTCGTCGCGGCGGGCAATCCGGTCGTCACGCCTCAAACAGAATCGGCGTTCATCGATCGTTCAGTCGCTGGCGTACAGACCTTCTCGGCTAAGGGGTTCGGAGTTACGGTCCCGACGTCCGTGGTGAGCGAGCTCCAGCAATACGCGACGACGCAGCTTCACGCGATGATCGCGAACGGACAGGCGGCCTTCGCCGCGAGCCTGGGGACAGCGCCGCAGATCTACAGCCTCAACCAGTTGCAGATGGATCTGTTCTTCTTCATCGTGCCGCGCGTCCCGCCGGCCACGCCCTCGGGACTCTAGGAGCGACCATGTCGATCGGAGTGCTGCGTCTCATGGCGGCCTTGGTCTTGGTCGTGCTGCACGCCATACTCGGCTCCACGGCGGCACGCGCGGCCCCTTGTGGCGGCGAGGTGCTGACGCCAGGATCGTCTTGCGGAGATCAAACGAAGATCGGGCCGGCAGCCTGCCCCGACCCGCCGCCGTCGGGGTGCGGAGCCTTTTTTTCCAAAGGGGGCGGGGGTTTTCTTGACCTCCTTACATGCGGCTTTGGCGGCCTCGGCGCTCCGCTCAGCGCCTGTCAGTGCGATTCTCTACCCGGAATGAGGGTCACGTCCGACGGAAAGGCCTGCATCCCCGACAAACCCGACTGCGAGGGCAACGCCACGGTCAAGGCTCTTTCGGGCGTTGACCCGCATTGCCGAACGTGGCCGATCAAGCCGAAGAACGCGGTGGATCCGAATGACAAGGTGGGCACGCTCGGCGTAGGCATTCCGGGATTTCTCGCGAAGGCGGGTGCGCTTAATTACGCGATTCACTTCGAGAATCTAGCGGCCGCCACAGGGGCGGCGCAGGTGGTGGTGGTGACGGACCAACTCGACAAGTCGGCGATGGATCTGGCCACCTTCCAGTTGGGACCGATTACGTTTGGCCACGTCACGCTGATACCGGAAAGGGGCTTGCAGGCATTCACGGGCGGCGTCGATCTTCGGCCCGATCTGGATCTGCTCGTGACGGTCACCGCCGGGCTCGACATCAGCACCGGCGTCGTGACCTGGCGCTTTACCTCGATCGATCCCGGCACCGGGCAGTTCACGCAAACCGATTCCGGGTTCCTGCCCCCGAACACTGCGCCTCCGGCTGGGGAAGGCAGCGTCATGTTCCAGGTGACGTCGAAGAGCGCCCTCGCCACGGGAACGACCATTCAGAACCAGGGCTCGGTCGTCTTCGACACGAACGCTGCAATCGTGACGCCGACCTGGCTCAACACGATCGATCAGGACGCGCCGGTGACGCATGTGCTTGCGCTGCCTGCAACGCAGAGCTCGCCGACGTTCACAGTGCAGTGGACGGGAAGCGACCTCGGCTCCGGCATAGCAACGTATGCGGTTTACGTCTCCGATAATGGCGGGGCGTTCACCGTCTGGCTGCCGCAGACCACCGATACCCAGGCCACCTACGTCGGCCAAGCAGGGCATAGCTACGCGTTCTACAGCATCGCGAGCGACCAGGCGGGCAACGTTGAAGCCGCCAAGACCATCGCCGAGGCCACCACGCTCGTGACGCAGGGCGCGACCTTCACGCTCGCGGTGAGCGCGATCCACGGCTCGATCACCGCCAGCCCGACCGCGGCCTCCTACACGTCGGGCGCCCAGGTTCAGCTCGCCGCCGCGCCGGAGCCCGGCTACACCTTCGCCGGCTGGACCGGCGACGCCGCAAGCGGCGGCCTCGTCAATCCGCTTACGATCACGATGGACGGCAACAAGACGGTCGGCGCCAGCTTCGTCGCCACCAGCCCGTGCAACTTCGTGCTGACGCCGACCGATCTGCACGACCTTTCGGCCGCGGGCGCAACGCCGACGATCAGCATCGTCACCCCAGCCGGCTGCACGGTGGTGGCGATGTCGTTCCAGCCGTGGGTGAGTGTCACCGCCATCACACCCGGCGCGGGCACGACGACGGTGCAGCTGCAGATCGCGCCCAACGCTGGCCCGCCGCGTGCGACTAGCGTACTGCTGGCCGAACGGCTGTTCCTGATCACCCAGTCTGGGCAGTGACGCGTTCGACGTTTGCGGAGTATTCGATTGGCCTTTTCTCATAACGCACCTTGAACCGTGATGTCGCGAGAGGACACAATGCTTGCATTCAACGATACGTGGCGTGATACGCGCGCACTGCTCCTGGCCGCGTGGATCGGGATGAGCGCGATTCCTGAGGGGGTAGCGCAAGAGATCACACCAAGCCTTCGCGCAGTGCCAAGCGCGTTGCTCTCGATCGATCAGAACCGGGGCACAGTGGTAGAGCGCATCGTGGCCGACTGGGGCGAGGCGCTCACCAAGTCGACCGCGGGGATAACGATTGACCAGCTGCGATCGACCTTGCTCTCGATGCGCTCGGACTATCTGCTGGCAGCTAGCGTTGCGGGTTCGCTCGAAGGCTTGCGCAGTGTGGTCGCGAGCTCGTTCATAGGCGCCGCGCCGGTTAGTGAGAAGACCGGGACCAAGGCACTGGGCGATGGCGCCGAGGATCTGGTCTACACGCCAGTGACGCCGTGTCGGTTGGCGGATACCAGACTGGCCGGCGGCCAGATTGGGGCCAATTCCTCTCGCGATTTCAAGGTCTGGGGAAGTGCGGGCACCTTCACCGCCCAAGGCGGGTCGCCCACGAATTGCAATATTCCCGCCAACCCGGCGGCGGTTGTGGTGGACTTGGCGGCAGTGACGCCGGCGGGCGCCGGTAACTTCATTGTGTATCCCACCGGCACGCCCACCTTCACCAGCGTAATCAACTACCAGTCGGGACAGCTCGCACTCGCCAACGGCGCGATTGTTCCGGTGTGCCAACCAGGCTGCGCGAATCACATAACGATCGCGACCAATGGCGCCGGAGCCGACCTGGTAATAGACATCTCCGGTTACTTCATGCCGCCGCTGGCAACCGCCGTGCACTGCAATCAGGTGATCAGTGCGAGTACCGCTATCGCCGTGAGCTCGGACACTTTGGTGCCGCTACCGAACTGCGCGGCCGGCTTTACGCGCACCGGCAACAACTGCGCAGGCACGGCGAACACGCCCAGCGGTTACCTCGTGGAGACCAACATTACCGGCTGTCTGTTCCGGAACTTGAGTTCCGTGACAACTTACAACGCAACCGCCACGTCTACGTGTTGCCAGATTCCCGGTCGCTAGCCACTACTTTGTAATGCTCGTTCGGTGATAGCGAAGGGATTAAGATCATAGGAAGCAGACAACACTCTGAGCCAGAGTGTTGCACCCGCTTCTTCAGACCTTCTTCATCCAGTAACATCTTACGGCGAAGGATGTCTGATCGTCGCCGCCGTCTGGTTTGTGCTACAAGCCGCTTTGTGGCTCTTTCCGATGCCACAGCACTTCCTGGCGCGAGCAATCCTGGTTCTCGACGCGACAGCCCCGGAAATTTGGTTCGAGGTGTTCGAGCGCAGCGGCATCATTTAATAGCGCACGGCTGCAATGCAGTCGATCTCGATGTCCAAATGGCCGGGCCAAGCAGCGACATTCACGGCGATCTGGGAAGGACGATCGCATCGCGGCCCCAGCATCAGTTCATCCGGGATCGAATGAAGCAACGCGCCTCAGCACGCTACGGACAGGTCGCCAAGATCTTTCACTGGGTCACTGCAATTCTAGTGGTCGCTGCGTACCGTCTGTGCCACTAGCCCGTTGAACTGGAGGCGTTTCAGCCCGCCCTCGACTTCGGCGGGCGCTTCCACCGTGGCGGCGTTTGGGCAGCCCGCGTTCCAGCCGCCGGCGCTGCCGACGAGCCATTCGCCGGGTCCTCGATGTGCCCCTCGATGCGACGCGACACCTCGATGTACGCGACCTTCGCGGGCTGCTTGTGCTTCGCCACCAGCTCGATCAGCGCCCGGCGATCCGTGCCGCGCACCAGTTTGAGAAACTGCGCGTGCTCCTTGCACACGCGAGCGAGCAGGCCCGGATTGGCAATCGTGTAGGACTGGATCGCGTGCGCCTTGAAGGCAAATTGCGATATGGCCTCGGTCAGGGGACCGTTGCCGCACGCTTCGAAGAACGTCTGGTGGAAGACCAGGTTCAGGCGGAAGACGTCGCGCAGGCGTCCTGCCTTGACGGCCGCGCAGTGCTGCGCATGCACGCGCTCGAGCGTTTCGATCACCTCGGGTGCGACGGGCAGGGGCATCGCCTCGACCGCTGCGCGCTCGAGAAGCTCACGCACGAAGTAGATCTGCTCGACTTCGAGCGTCGTGAAATCGCGTACGACGGCGCCGCGGTTGGGTCGTCGCGTGACCATGCCCATCAACTCGAGCTCGGCAAGGACCTGGCGGACGACGTGCCGCTTGACGTTGAATCGGGCGAGGAGATCGTCTTCGACGAGGCGCTCGCGCGGCCGAAGAAGGCCCAGGGCGATCTCCTCTTCGAGCCGCTGGACGATGTCGGTCAGGCGGGGCGCCTCCGGGGTCTTGTCGTTGCCGATGCCCGGCCGGTCGGGACGTCGCGTGCGCATGCGGTCACCCACGTCCGCTTGCCGCAGAGCTTGCCGCGCCGGCGAGCCCACCGAGATACGCGCGCGCGTCGGGATGGGCCATCACCGCGTCCAGGTTGGCGAACTGGTGCACCTTGCCTTGATGCACGAACAGGAAGCGCTCGCACGCTTGCGCGAGCACTTCGAGATGGAACGGCTCGTTCGGATGGACGCACAGCAGGACGACGTTTCCTTCGTCGCGCAGGCGGCGGAAGAACTGCAGCATGAAGCCGATGTAGCCATCCTGGATCGAGAACTGCGGCTCGTCGAACAGGTGGACGAGCGGCCGTTCGCGCTGTGCCCGCTCGAGCATCCACGCCATCCGCGTCTTGCGAAACGCGCGAACCTGGTAGGACTGATGATAATGGATCGCGAGTCGGTCCCGCTCGGCATAACGAACACGGTGAATGTCACGGCCGCTCACGAGCACACGGCCCTCGCTCGGAGCATTGCTGCCCGTGATGAGCTCGAAGAGTGTCGTCTTGCCCGACCCGTTGGGCCCGAGCACGCCGATGGTCTCTGCGCCCGCGACGGCGAAGTCGGCGGCGAGCGTGAACGCGGCCGCGCGCGCCAGGCGGGACCGGTAGTAGCGCTTGACGAGGCCTTCGACCTGCAGCGCCGGAACGCTCATCGGACGTCCGCCAGCCCGAGCCCGCGGCGCGCGGCTTCGTCGGCGCGCAAGGCGGGTGCCTCCCCCTCGTGGACGATCCGCCCTGCGTGCATCACGTAGACGCGGTCGGCGACGTCGAGCACGATGCGGACGTTCTGATCGACGACGAGCGCGCCGACCCCGTTGTCACGCAGCGACCGCAGCGTGCCCACCACGTCCTGGACGACCTTCGGGGCAAGCCCCTGGCTCGGCTCGTCGAAGAGGATGACGCCCGGCCCTCCGGCGAGCGCCCGGGAGATGGAAACCATCTGGAGCTCGCCCCCGGACATGTTCTCGCAGTCTCGAGGCAGAAGGTTGCGCAGCGCAGGAAAGATCTCGCAGCACGCCTCGGTACTGTAGGCGGGAAATCGCGTCGGTCCGCGGGCGATCGAGAGGTTGCGCGTGGCGCTGAGCGTCGGAAAGACGCGCCGATCGTCCGGCACCCACTTGATGCCGAGGCGGGAGATCCGGTGCGTGGCCCAGCGGGTGATGTCTTGGTCCTGCCATTGGATCCGGCCACGGCGCGCGGGCGTGAGGCCGAGGATCGACCGCAACGTGGTGGTTTTGCCCGCTCCGCTCGGACCGAGCAGTCCCACGATCTCGCCCGGGGCGACGCGGAGCGAAACGCCGAACAGCACCTGCGTCTCCCCGTAATACGTGTCGATCGCGCGGACGTCGAGCATCAGTCGCCCGCCACCAGCGCCGAACGCTGCACCCACGGGTCGGCGCGCAGCTCATGCGGGGTTCCGCGCGCAATGACCTGTCCCCAGTGAATGACGTTGATGACGTCGGCGAGCCCGAAGAGGAAGCGCATGTCGTGCTCGATGATCACCATCGTCAGCGTCCCCTTCAGCTCGACGACGAGATCGGTGAGGCGCGCCGTTCCGTCTGCGCCCAGGCCCGACGTGGGCTCGTCGAGGAACAGGATCCTCGGCTCGGTCGCAAGGGCGAGACCGATCTCCAGCGCCCTTCGCTCGCCGTAGGCCAGATCGCCGGTCCGCACACGCTCGCGTCCGCGCAATCCCACGCGCCGGAGAATCGTCGCAGCGTGGTCCTCCGCCTCCGAATCGCGGGCACGGTCGCGCCATGCGTCGAACGAGCGACTGCGTGTCGCAGGCAGGGCGACCAGCACGTTGTCGAGCGCCGTGTCGTCGTCGAAAAGGCTGATGCCCTGAAATGAGCGGGCCACGCCGCATCGGGTGATCTCGGCGGCACCGAGGCCGCCGATGGCGCGCCCGTCGAGCCGAATCTCCCCGCGATCCGGTGCGTAGAGGCCCGTCAGGCAGTTGAAGCAGGTGGTCTTGCCCGCGCCGTTAGGTCCCATTATCCCGGTCAGCGAGCCGGCCTCGAAGGCGAGGTCGATGCGCTCGAGCACCACGCGGTCTCCGAACCGCTTGTGCAGGCCGACGGCTTCGAAGATCGCCATGTCAGCGTGCCTTGCGCCACCGCACACCAAGGTCCGCCAGCAGACCGGCGAGACCCTCGGGCTTCCACAGCACGACCGCCATGAACAGCAGGCCGTACCAGAACAACCAGGTCTCGGTATAGGCGCCGAGGAGGTCGCGCGCGAGTATGAAGAACACGGCGCCGAGCAATGGCCCCCAGAAGCTCACCAGCCCGCCGCCGATCAGCACCATCATGACGACCAGCCCCGACTGATGCAGGCTCATCACGTTCGGATACGCTGACTGCTGCGCCATCGCGAACAGCGCTCCGGCGAGCGCGGCAATGGCCGCCGAGATGACGAACGCGAGCCACTTGTAGACCCAGACGCGATAACCGAGGAATCGCGCGCGCGTCTCGTTTTGCTTGATGCAGCGAAGAACGCGCCCGAACCGCGAGTGAACGCCACGCCAGCAGATCACGATCACGAGGGCGAGCGCCGTGACGACGACG
>Ga0207691_10008013_pt1 | contig 10155 bp, 7 predicted proteins | sample KBSM13metaG_FD_184327 | JGI IMG/M metagenome (GOLD analysis project Ga0207691, IMG submission 184327) | Miscanthus rhizosphere microbial communities from Kellogg Biological Station, Michigan, USA - KBS M1-3 metaG (SPAdes) (version 2) | ecosystem: Host-associated > Plants > Roots > Rhizosphere >... | reverse complement strand
AATCGTTGTACCAAACCGCCAACAGCCCCATGAGCACTGGCAAGTTGCGCTCGAAGGTCGCGGTGCGGAAGTGCTCGTCCATCTGATGGAAACCGTCCAGCATCGCGCGAAAATTCTCCGGGCCGATCGCAAGCATCGTCGAGAGGCCAATGGCCGAATCCATGGAATAGCGGCCGCCAACCCAATCCCAGAAGCCGAACATGTTGTCTGTATCGATGCCGAACTTCGCCACTTCAGCCGCGTTCGTCGAGACCGCAACAAAATGCCTGGCGACCGACTTTTCATCGCCGCCGAGACCGGCGAGCAACCAGTCGCGTGCCGTATGCGCGTTGGTCATTGTTTCAAGGGTCGTAAAAGTTTTTGAAGAGATGATGAAGAGAGTTTCCGGCGGCGCGAGATCCTGCACGGCCTCGGCGAAGTCGGTGCCGTCGATGTTGGACACGAAACGAAATGTCATGGCACGCTCGCTGTAATGCCTGAGCGCTTCATAGGCCATCACGGGCCCGAGGTCGGACCCGCCGATGCCAATGTTGATCACGTTGCGAATCCGTTTGCCGGTATGACCTTTCCATTCACCGCTGCGCACGCGAGTAGAAAAATCAGCCATCTTATCGAGAACGGCATGGACTTCTGGCACTACGTTGTCGCCATCAACAACGATCGATGCGCCTCTCGGCGCGCGCAGTGCTACGTGCAATACCGCGCGGTTTTCCGTGCTGTTGATCTTTTCGCCCCGAAACATGGCATCGATGCGTTCGCGCAGTCCCGATTCGTCCGCGAGCTGCACGAACAGCTTCAGAGTCTCGTCGGTAATGCGGTTCTTCGAATAGTCGAGATATAAACCTGCTGCTTCAACGGTCATGCGCTCGCCGCGCTTCGGATCATCCGCAAAGAGTTGGCGCAGATGTAGCTCGCGAACACTTTGATGGTGAGCGGCAAGCGCATTCCATGCCTGACGTTCAGCGAGCGCGATGGATCTCGTCATTTTTCTTACTCCTTTTCGTTTTGCTCGCGACTGCAGAGCGGGAGGTCGCGCGCATCGAATTTCTGTGCCGATCCGGTTCCTCCCATAGGCGAAAGCCGCCGCGGAAGGCGTTCGCGTTATCACCTCTGCGGCTACCCTTCGGTAGCTCTTTTAGTTTCTTTGCGTTGCCGCCCCCGATGACCACGTCGTCGGGTTCGAGAGCGGCAATCAGCAACTCCACCACGTCCGCGACATGGCGCCGCCATTTCTTCTTGCCTCGGGTTTCCAAGCTGCGCGCGCCGACGTAATCTTCATAAGTCCCTTGCTTGTAAGGAAGATGAGCCAGTTCCATGGGCTCGATGATGCCATCGACGATCATCGTGGAACCGAGACCGGTCCCAAGCCCGAGGAATAGCATCTTACCACTCTTGTAGCTTCCCACCGCTTGCATCGCCGCGTCGTTGACGACTTTAACCGGTCGTTTGAACGCAGCCCTAAAGTCAAATCCCATCCAGCCGCGTCCGAGATTATGCGGTTCGGCGAGCGGGCGATTTCTAACGACCGGCCCAGGATAACCGATTGACACCGCGTCGTACTTCCAGTCCTCGGCGAGCTTCTTGACTCGGGCAACCATCCGCTGCGGCGTCAGTGTCGGCCCGGATGGAAATTCCCGCTTCGCTTTTTCTCCGGTAGCGAGAATCTTTACGTGGGTTCCGCCGACATCGATCACTAAAACGTTCACGCTGCATCCCTTGTCGCAAAAATTTCTTTCTTCGTGCCCCTCGTGCACTCCTGTGAAATACAGTGCCGAGGGAACACGAAACCCTCACCCCTACCCTCTCCCGCAAAGCGGGCGAGGGCGAATCGGATCCAAATTCCCTCTCCCATTCCGATGGGAGAGGGTGAGGGCAATCTCATGCTCTGCAGATAAGCCTAAGCTCATGATCTTCTCGTTGTGCATGCCCACTTGTGTTAACCGCCGAGCCTCAGCTCGCCTTTGCAAGCTTGGCGCTCTTCGACGCGATGACACCCATGAGTTCGTTCCACGAAGTGACGAAAGACTTGGCGCCTTCGTCTTGGAGCTTTGCGGCCAACGCGTCGATGTCGATGCCGGCCTTGGCGAACTGGGCCAAGGCCGCTTCGCAATCGCCGCCATCGTTCGACATGATTTCGCTGAGTTCGCCATGATCGGCGAGAGCTTTTAACGTACCCTCGGGCATTGTGTTCACTGTGAAAGGCGCGGCGAGAGCCTTTACGTAAAGAACATCGGAAGCCTTCGGATCTTTGGTTCCCGTGCTGGCCCACAGCAGCCGTTGCGGACGTGCGCCGGCGTTATAGATACGCTGCCACCGTGGCGAGCCGAGCAGTTCTCGGTAAGCCTTGTAGGTGCGCTTTGCGATAGCGATACCCAATTGGTTGTTAAGCACAGCCGGCGTTTTGCCAGAAACGGCTGCATCCCAGCGGCTCACGAAAAGCGAAGCTACAGAGCCGACGTCGGGCTGAAGCCCGGCATCGATACGCCGTTCAATGCCGCGCAAGAAAGTTTCGGCGGCAGCGACACAATGTTCGCGCGAAAACAAGAGCGTGACATTGATAGGCACGCCGGCGAAAATCGCTTCTTCGATCGCGGGCAGACCTTCTTTGGTCCCCGGAATCTTGATGAATAGATTCGGGCGGCCCGCACGCGCGTGCAGGCTCTTGGCGGCAGCGACAGTGCTAGCCGTGTCGTGGGCCAGCAGGGGCGAAACCTCCAGCGACACCCAGCCGTCCACTCCGTTGGTCCGGTCGTAAATCGGTCGAAATAGATCGGCGGCCCGTGTGAGGTCCTCGAGTGCCAACTCGAAGAATAGCTCCTCGCCCGACTTACCCTCGTCGAGCTTTTTGCGGATCGCGGCATCGTAGGCGGTACTGTTCTTGATTGCGTGGTCGAAGATTGTCGGATTCGAAGTGAGACCGGTTACCGAGAACTCGTCGATATAGCGCTTCAGTGTGCCGGTGTTGAGCAAATCGCGCGTGATGTTATCGAGCCAGAGACTCTGGCCGAGGTTGTGGAGCAACTGGGTCGCCTTCATAACTTTCACCTCCAGGGAGATTTTGAATTGATTATTGGCCGCGAGCAGTGCTGCCAGATCATAGTCAAGGAGCTCGCCGATGCGCTCTACCGTCAGATCCGCAGGCCGATATCCGGCGATGGACTTCGCGTCGTGAGCATACTGGCCTTGACGCGGGAATATGGTCGTTACACGGTCGCCCCAGATTTTCTTGACCGCGTCCAAGATGCGCACCTTGTCATCTACGAGAACATAGTGCTCAGCCGGGTAACGCCGCTCGACGTCATCCAGCGCCTCCTCTTTGTGAATATAAATGAGCACGTGGCCGTCTACGGCCTCGAAGATCCCCGAGCGTTTCACCTTGCGCGGCTGAAACACCACATCGCCGTCCGAGAGAATGACCGTCGGACCCCATGAACGGAACCGCTCAAGCACATCGAGTGATCCGGGATAAAGACGGTTGGCAAACGGGTAATCCACCAGGAACGACGACATCGAGAGCAGGTGAGATTCTCGAGGGTGCTCCACTCGAAAGCGCTGCAGAGCGCCGAGATAATCGCGGTAGCCCAGATCAGTGAAGAGCTGTTCGAGGATCGCCCAGTAACGGTCGCGACAGTCAGCGCCGAACTCACGTTCGAGGTGGCGCTTGAGATCGTCTTGAATGCGGTCGTTATCGAGCAGAGTGTTATCGACGTCAACCAAAAACACGATGGGTTCAATTAGCGCCATGCGCTACTTCACTCCACGGGACACGGCTTCACGTTCCAGATTTCGGCTGCATATTCACCGATGGTTCGGTCGCTCGAGAATTTTCCGGAGCCGGCAATGTTTAAGGTCGCCTTGCGCGCCCAAGCGTCTGGATCTGCGTACAGGTCGCATAGCCGTTCGTCTGCATCGAGATACGATTTGAGATCTGCCAGATGCATGTAATAGTCTCCGTGCGTCAGCAGCGCATCACGTAATGGATTAAAGACCCCCGGCTCATACCGACTGAAATGATTGGAGAAGATGAGATCCAATGCCGCACGAGCCTCCGGTTCGTGATCGTAGTGCCAGTGTGGGTTGTACCAGCCGCGGCTGTCGGCGACCTGGTCCGCCGTAAGACCGAAAAGAAAAAAATTCTCTTCGCCCGCTTCTTCTGCCATTTCGATGGTCGCGCCATCGCGCGTGCCGATCGTCAGGGCTCCGTTCATCATGAATTTCATGTTACTGGTGCCGCTGGCTTCGTAGCCGGCGGTGGAAATCTGGTTCGAGACATCACTCGCCGGGATCAGCCGCTCTGCCAGTGAAACACAATAGTCGGGCAGAAAAAGAACCTTGAGCCGGCCGCGCATCGCCGGATCACCGTCGATGGTACCGGCAAGATTGTTGATAAACTTGATAATGACCTTGGCGAGTTGATAGGCAGGCGCCGCCTTGCCGGAGAAGAAGAATGTTCTCGGCGCCATGTGAAGGTTTGGATTCTCGCGCAGCCGATTGTACAGCACCACGATCCGGAGGGCGTTCAGCAGCTGGCGCTTGTATTCGTGTATGCGCTTGATCTGGCAATCGAAGATACTATTCGGGTCAACGGTCTCGCCGGAAGTGCGTTTGAGCCAACCGACAAAGTTCGTCTTGGCCTCGCGCTTGGACTTTTGGAAATCATCCCGCAAACTCTTATCGTCGGCCAGCGGCTTCAACCTGCTCAATTCACTGAGGTTGGTCATCCAGCGGTCCCCGATAGCGGCGGTGATCGTCGACGCGAGCGCCGGGTTTGCCATCCGCAGCCAGCGGCGTGGTGTGACCCCGTTGGTTTTATTGTTGAAACGCTCGGGATAGATTTCAGCCAAGTCTTTGACGGTCGTCATGCGTAGGAGTCGTGAGTGTACGGCGGCGACACCGTTCGTGCTGTGCGAGCCGACGATCGCCAGATTGGCCATGCGAATTTTGCGCTGGGCGCCCTCCTCGACGAGGCTTACGCGTTGGACGCGGCCTTCATCTCCGGGAAAACGCGTTCTGACCTGATCGAGCAGGCGGCGATTGATCTCGACGATCATCTCGAGGTGACGCGGCAGCATGATCTCGAACCATGCGAGCGGCCATTTCTCGAGAGCTTCGGGCAGTAAGGTGTGATTCGTATACCCAAGAGTTTTTTGCGTAAGCTCCCAGGCTTCATCCCATCCGAGGTGTGCTTCGTCCAACAAAATTCGCATCAACTCAGGAACCGCCAACGCTGGATGGGTATCGTTGAGTTGGATGGCTACTTTCCCAGGAAGGTCTCTCCAGTCAGTATGGCTCGTGCGAAAACGCCTGATCAGATCGGCCAGCGAACAGGCAACAAGGAAATACTCCTGGACAAAACGTAATCCCTGGCCCATCGTAGTGTGATCGTCCGGATACAGAACTCGTGTCAGAGATTCGGCCTCGAGCGTCTCGGCTAGTGCGCCGACGAAATCACCGCTGCTGAATTCTTGAAAGTTGAAGTAGTCCTGCGCGGCCGCGGCCCAGAGCCGCAGCGTATTGATGGTCTTGCCGCCATAACCAACAACCGGACGGTCGAACGGGACACCGATGAGAGTCGATGGGCGGCCGGTGACTGCGCGCAAGCTACCGCCGCGTATTTCAAACGAACAGTTGAGCTTTACCTCGACTGTCTCGTAGGGACGCGCGACTTCCCAGGGATCAGGACGACGGAGCCAGTTATCAGGTAATTCCTGCTGCCAGCCGTCCTGGATGGTCTGTTTGAAGATACCGTATTCGTAGCGCAGGCCATACCCCATCGCTGGAATTTGCATCGTAGCCATTGAATCGAGGAAGCAGGCCGCGAGTCGTCCGAGGCCGCCGTTACCCAGACCCGCGTCTGGCTCCTGTTCCAGCAACTCGAACCAATCGAGATTTTTTTTCCTAACGAATTCTCTCGCGATCGGATCGAGGAGAAGGTTCGTAACATTGTTCGCGAGCGAGCGCCCGATAAGAAATTCCATCGAGAGATAATAAACCCGCTTTGGATTCCTGCGCTCATAGGTTTTTTCCGTATGCACCCATCGCTGCGAAAGAATATCGCGCACCGAGCGGGCCATCGCCTCAAAACGCTCTCGCGCTCCGAGCGTCGACGCTTCCATAACGTTGTCAAAGAAGAGGTGCCGCTCGTAGAGCGCATCGTTCGCTCCGCCGAGCTGAACCGGCCCGCAGCCGTATTGCTCAAGTAGTTTCGCTCGGTCGTCGGATCTCTTTGAGGCGGCGCCAACGGACCCTTTTGGCGTCTGAGCTTTCACCATGTTTACGCCTTTCTCATCGAGTCTTCCGTTGCCGCCAGTTCTTTTTACTTCATATCACCACTGTCGGCTAGAAACGCTGGTCGGGCTGATCGGCGGGAGCCTTAAAGAGTTTCAGCATGACGCTTCCGCCGAAATTCCAACACCTCCGATCCCTTTCCTAACAACACCACATCCGCCAGATTAATAAAGAGCCCATGCTCGACCACACCGGGTATTTCGCTCAGCATACGTGCCAGGGCGGGCGGATCGGGGATCTTCCCAAAGTGACAATCGAGGATGTGATTACCTTCATCAGTGACGAATGGTTCTCCTGCTCTGTCCTTCCGCAACTGCACTGTGGCACCCAGAGCAGAGATTTTCTTACTAACGACTGCCTGCGCGAATCGGATCACCTCGACCGGCAAGGGACAATTGCCAAGTACTGAAACCTGCTTGGTGGAATCAGCAATAATGATTTTTTCTCGGCTGGCAGAAGCGACGATCTTCTCGCGTAACAACGCGCCGCCGCCACCTTTGATGAGCCGCAGTTCAGGATCGAACTCATCCGTGCCATCGATCGTCACATCGATCTCCTGAACTTCATCTAACGTGATCAGGGGAATTTCCAGGGAGACGGCTAGGCTCTGAGTTTGGATCGACGTGGCAACACCTCGAACCTTCAAGCCCGCGCGAACGCGCTCTCCCAAAAACCGGACGGCATACGCCGCCGTTGAGCCCGAGCCCAGACCTACAATGTCGCCGGCGCGCACGAATTGGAGGCTGGCATGGGCGGCCAACTGTTTTTCTTGATCATTGGCCATGACAGATCAGCGAAAAATCCCGGTGCATCTATGTTCTCGCTAAACGGCGTCTGTTGTAAAGTCCGCCCCGTCACCGGGACCAACGGATCAGCGAAAGTTACTGTACAAGTTGGCAGCGAGCCTGCACCAAAGCTCATGCCGGCCGCTGTTTGGGACCACCCTCGGATGGGTCTCTACTGGGTTCATCGCGATGGAGCAGTTCGATAGTAAGCCTGAGGCTCCGCTCCTCAGCCGCGCAGCTCGAACAGACTCTTAAGTCTAGAGCATCGCTATGGATCCGGTATTTGGCTTCCTGATTTTGTGAACATCGCTGGCATTTCATGGATTACCCTATTTACGCTCGACCGTTGCCAAACATTCTTCGGTTGTCGCTCTGCCTATGGAATTCTTCGATCCTTCGGCTGTACCGCGGCCGTTGTTGAGACCAACTTTCCCGATCGTGCGGGCGATCAACTCCCGCCCCCGCCACCGTCACCACCGCCGCCATATCTTCGCGATTCGTCGCGACGCGCTTTGTCGATTTCCTCGTCGAACTGACCTCCGATGCGCTCGGCTGCCATAGCAAGCTGCGCGTCGTCCAGTTTGGCGGCCAATGTTTTTCGAATGTCATTGCGAATTTCCATGTTCGGATCCCAAAAATACCCGTAGACGAGATCTTGTGAGATGTACTCCAGCGTACCATCAATCGCTCTCAGGCCGTTTTCTACTTCACTACGGCCCCGATCCCGCTCGCCTGTCTTCAACAAAGCAATCCCGAGATACAGATGCGCGAACGGGTCGTCTGGAGCCAGACTGACCGCTCTTTCCAAAGTCTGGCGAGCTTCTTTGTCTCTGCCCGTTTCGAGATATGCTCGTCCCAAATAACCCAATACGCCTGCAGGAACTCTGTACGGTATCTTGTAATTGGGATCGGTGTCGGCTGCACGCGTCAAATACCCGACAGCATCGTCGGCGTGCCCGATTTGGAGTGCGTTGCGACCAGCTTGTACATCTCCGCCGACGCTGGAGCAGGCCGAAACGAACAGCAACGCCGAAAAATAGATCGGCATAAAAATACGGTGTGACGTCACAAAGCTATCTCCCGTTTTCGCTGTTATAGATCTAGAGTTGCATCCGATGGGCGGCTTTCCTTCACGGCCACAACCAACGGAAGTGCAATGAAGCGACCAAGCTTAAGCTCCGGAAATGTCGATGATAGTAAAACCACCGCTGCCGATAGTTCAGCAACGTGACGAAGTGTCGACTTTTCCTGAGACAGGCTCTGTGCACTTTTTCTCTCTGCCAATGGAGTTGCGCTTCCTGACCAACTCGGGCGAACGCCCGAGCTTATGATTCAGTTCTCTGGAAGCCCTTACGATCCCGAGCTCCAGACATTCACCAGGTTTCATTCAAGAAGAAAGTGTTCTCATCGCTTAGGCGTATCTCCGGTCGTCAGACCGACAGCTTGCGCCGGTCCGACCCAGAGCAACCAACGGCCTATATAAGCGAGAATTCACACGGCGGCAAAAACGCTATCGAAAAATGTGCGCACGGTTTTCACAATCGACTCACAGTATGCTCGTTCAACTATCAATAATCTGTCGCCCGGGCGTTCGAGGCTATCGATCCATAAACCCTTTTTTGTTTTAGACAGATGTTCGAGACGATTCTTATGTTTTGAGGCATCTATTCGACCACCAAAGTGAACAATACAATTCCGAATCTTTACCATGTCGTGAAGCTCTCGCCAGAGGTTATCACTGACAGTTTTCACGTCGGCTGGCTTGATAAGAAATTCCTTTGCTTGTTCAAGCGCCGATTCCTTGCCTTTTGTTGTCGATGATTGCAGAGATCTTTCTATAGCTACGGAATTACAGAAAATCCGGAGCTCGCTCTCGAATAGTAAACCGACAAAGGCAACAAAGGAGTAACGCAAGCATCGCGGAAATACCGAATTCAGTGGCGAATAGGGCGTATTCGGCGCATCAGGGTCATCACAGCCCCATCTTTGCTGCAGGATCTCCACATCTGCGTCGGTTTCTAAACTATCCCCAAAAGTGTCGATTAGCGCTTGGTCAAGATTTTTGACTTCGTTCCCCTGTCGTTCCTGCTCCTTCTGGAGATGAGATTCGGCAAATTCGAGATATATCTCGAGATTTTCCATACCGAATTCGATTCGTTGTTTTACCAACTCAACGCGGGTGACGTCAGGCATTTTTTCTGCCCCTGGCTCTCCTGTGCGATTTTCTTCTAGCAAAGTACTGGCAAAGTGGAGAAATTCGCGTGTTATTCTTCTACTACACGCACTACGAGAATTGGCAATCCTCGTGTCGGATGGATTCCATCTGCTGCAAAACACGCCGACCACTGGGCGGACACCTGATAGAGATTTGATTGATAATCAAGTTCGTTCCCGGTTCAGCCGTCTGCGCTATCGAGCCAAGAGGTTCAAATTCGACCAAATACGTAAAACGCCTGAATGATGCAACCGAGTATCGCAAGAAGAAAAATGGTCCCGAGCGCCCCTGCGGTCTTTAGGGTAAGCCTACGGTCTTTGGCGAGCCGAGCCACCAGCGGTAAATTCACAATGGCGCTCATCGCCGAAGCGATAACAGCACCGTTGCCGGCAACGTAGGGGGGCAGTGTTCCAGCCGACGAAAGATTAGCCGCAGAGGCGACCGCACTCGCGCTTGAGACCAGGCCACCGACTGCACTCACAAGATAAAACCCAGTTTCTCCAAGCGCCCGTTGCGCAAGTGTGCCAGCTACATCTAGGGCGAGAAAAATAATGCCGAATTTGAACGCGGCTGTGAGCGAGAATGGCGATTGTAATGTTGGGAGCAGCGTTGTCTCAGAGGATTCGATGCGTGGTGGTTCATCTCTACCGGACTCGCTCTCGTGTGTATCGGTGCGCCGCCAAAAAATGGCTATGCTTGCTCCTGCGATCATCAACGCCAGCGCAATCGCTGCATTGATGAGTGCCAAAGGCGCGAGCAGCCCGAGAATAATGGCATTACGCACCAGCATAGCTGTCGTGGCAAGGATAACTCCTCGATATGCTACATTGTGAAAGTAGCATTATTGTTTCTCGCTCTTTCGGTCAG
>Ga0207691_10008007_pt1 | contig 10161 bp, 2 predicted proteins | sample KBSM13metaG_FD_184327 | JGI IMG/M metagenome (GOLD analysis project Ga0207691, IMG submission 184327) | Miscanthus rhizosphere microbial communities from Kellogg Biological Station, Michigan, USA - KBS M1-3 metaG (SPAdes) (version 2) | ecosystem: Host-associated > Plants > Roots > Rhizosphere >... | reverse complement strand
ATGCTGTACACGCTCGTGCCGTGGCGGTACTCGATGGTAAAACGTGGCCACGTCGTGGGAATGCAGGGATCGAGGAGCAGCTTGTCGCCGCGCTTGTCGAACCCAAGCATCCCCTCCAATGCAACACGGTAGCTCCAGCTTGCCGAACCTGTATACCAGGTCCAGCCACCGCGGCCCTCGTGGCCGGCGACCGTGTAGACGTCGGCGGCGACGACGTACGGCTCGACCGTGTACACATCGGCGTCGGCGCGGTTGCGAGCATGCGACAGGGGATTGAGCATACTCATAAGCTCGCCCGCGCGGTCACCATCTCCGAGTTTGGCGAAGGCGAGGACCGTCCAGAGCGCGGCATGGGTGTACTGCGCGCCATTTTCGCGGATGCCCGGCGGATAGCCTTTGATGTAGCCTGGGTCGCGCTCCGTCGTATTGAACGGCGGCGTGAGGAGCAATAGTAGCCGTGCATCTTCCCGAACCAGATGCTCGTTGACCGCCTGCATCGCCACGCGCGCTCGCGCGGGATCGCCCGCTTCGGACAACACGGACCAACTCTGGGCGATGGCGTCGATTCGGCATTCCTCATCGGACGCTGTGCCCATCGGTGAGCCATCGTCGAAGTACGCGCGGCGGTACCATTTGCCGTCCCACGACGTCTGCTCCACGGCGGCGGCGTATGCGCTCGCGCGCGCGCGATAGTCGGCTGCGGCATCCTCGTCGCCGCGCGTTTCGGCATGCACAGCGAATTTCCGAAGGGTTGCCGCGAGGAACCACGCGAGCCACACGCTCTCGCCTTTGCCGTGCAGCCCGACTCGGTTCATGCCATCGTTCCAGTCGCCCGAACCGATGAGTGGCAAACCATGTTCGCCGACGGTGCACGCGCGGTCCAAGGCGCGCGCACAGTGTTCGTACAGCGTACCGCTCTCGTCGCTCTGAACCGGCAGGTCGTAGATCTCCTGCTCGTTCGGAGCAAGAGACCGCATGGCGAGGTACGGTGCGGCAGCGTCCCAGATCGCGGTGTCGCCAGTGACACGAACATAGTGGTCGGCGACAAACGGGAGCCATACGAGGTCGTCCGAGAAACGCGTGCGCACGCCGCGGCCAGATGGCTCGTGCCACCAGTGCTGCACGTCTCCTTCTATGAACTGCCGGCTCGCGGCGCGAAGGAGATGCGTGCGCGCGATCTCCGGTTCGGCATACACGAACGCCATACAGTCCTGCAGCTGATCGCGGAAACCGTACGCGCCGCTCGACTGGTAGAGCGCGGAGCGCGCCCACATTCGACATCCAAGAGCCTGATAGAGTGCCCATCTATTGAACAGCGCGTCGAACTCCGCGTCCGGCGTCTGGACGCTGATCGTCGACAATCGTCGATTCCACGCGTCGGTCGCGTCCTGGATCGCCGCCGCCGCCGCGAGCGGCGAACGATGGCGTTCGATCAGTGTCCGAGCCTCCTCATCGTTCGCCGCGGCTCCAAGAAGAACGACGATCGTTTTCGTCTCGCCCGGTTCGAGCGTGAGCGCGCACCGGAGCGCGGCGCAGGGATCGTATCCCGCGCCGGTTGCACCTGAGAGTCGCTCGTGGCGAATGGCGGACGGTGACGCGAGGTCGCGATTCCGGCCAATGAAGTGATCGCGGCGCGCTGTGTAGCTGGTGACCGTCTCGCTGAGGCATGAAAACGCGACGCGCGTGTTGAAGTCCGGTGCATACAGATTCTGCGCGAACAGCGCTTCACTTGTCGCGTCGTAGCGGGTGTGGAGCTGATGCCGCGTGTGCTCCCGCTGCGCTCCTAACGTCCACTCGATGTAGCTGGTTACCGAGAGCCGGCGCGTCGTCGTGCTTCGGTTCGTGATGCGCAACAGCGAGATCTTGACCGCGTCGGTCTGCGGCACCGCGAGCGTCAACTCAGTCGCGATGTCCGCGCGCTCGTGCGCGAAGCGCGTGACGCCAGGCGCGTGTGTGACGGAATACCCGGGCGAGCGTGATGGATCGCCGACGGCCACGGTGGGTCCCGGAGTCGGGTTCCAGACGAAGCCGCTGTCCACATCCTGTAAATAGAGAACTTCGCCGCACGGATCGGACACCGGGTCATTGAACCACGGCGTCAGTCGAAAGAAGTGGCTGTTCTCCGCCCACGTGAAACCCCCTCCACGTTCGGTCACGCAGAATCCGATGGACGGGTTCGCGATGACGTTCGCCCACGGAGCCGGTGGGACGCGCGCGCCCGCGACATCGATCGCGAAATCGTTCGCTTCCGTGCGTGCGCCATACCCATTCGCATGCACGGAGGGCTCGGTCGAAGGCTTGATTCGAACTGGCGCGACTTTGATTGCCGGCTTCGGCGCCGCCGCAGGTTTCTTCGAAGACCGCTCGGCATAGCTCAACAGGTTCGCGGCCACGATCTCGCCGAGCCCGACGCCATCGCACAGCATGTGAATGCGCGCCGTCGTGCGCAGCAGTGCGACGTCATCCGCCGACAGCAAATCCGCGCGGCGAATGAATACGCCGCCAGGACGCTCGAGTCCTCCGCCTTCACTCGATGCCATCGCCATCGTCACGAGCTGGTCCTGGAGCTCCTGGACGTAGGAATGCGGTCGTGCATTCAGGATGACGAGATCGGACCGGATGCCCTTCGTCCGCCAGTAGCGGTGAGCGACGAGCAATTGTCGAACGCTCGCCAAGCCGGCCGACGAGCGAACGGTTCCGAGCACAATCGGCCAATCACCAGAAATGCCTTGGGCCCACAGCGCGGATTGGCCTCGCGTGACGGCTGCCCGCTCGCGTTCCGGTGCGCGAAGCGCTTCGTGCGGATAAATGAGAGATCCGGCAAGCTCTTGATACAGAGCGACGTCGGATGGAGCGATGTCCAGGTCTCGCAACTCCACTTCAGCCTCGGTACGCGCCAGGCTCATCGCGCGGGGCGCCGCGGAGACGTCGCGATAGCGATCCGCCAGTTGAAGTGCCGCCTCACGCGTCGGCGCGACCGCCGTCGTGAACGCCACTGTCGCCGATCGTCCTGGTTCAACGCGGACTCGAACGCGCAGCGCGACAATCGGGTCGAGCACGGCGCCAACCGTGCCGGAAAGTGCAACGCCCGCGTCCATCGCGCGGGGCGCGTGAACGGTGCGCCCTCGTCCAAGAAAGCGCGCGCGGTCGGTCTCGTACGAGACATCGCCGATGCGCTCCGGACCCGATGCAACGACGTGCGCGCACCACGGCCACGTCTCGTCTGCCGAGCGAGGGCGTCGGCTCGCGAGCAGTGTCGCCGTCGGTGCCCATTCCGTTTCGACGAACAGCTTCTGAAATGCCTGGTGCGCGCGATCGGCGTCCGGTGGGCAGAGCACGATTTCGCCATAGCTCGTCAGCTCGAGATCGCGCGCGACATTCGATCTATTGATGAGGGTGACTCGCCGAATCTCAGCTTGCTCACCGGAGATGACGACGATCTCCGTGTGCGTCTCGACCGCGCCGTCGCGACGCGTGAAGGTCACGCGATCGGTCGCGAACGTCGCGCGATACGACGTTGGCGTTGCGCGCACGGGCTGATGTGCGGCCGACCACACGGTATTCGCCGTGAGATCCTTCACATAGATCCAATGGCCGGTGTCGTCCTGCGTCGCATCGGCCCGCCAGCGATACACGTCGAGCCCATTCGCTCGGCTATGACCACTCCCGGCGTTCGTAAGCAGCACGCTGTAGCCCGTGCGGCCCAATAGCGCGACGTGCGGCTCGGGTGTGTGCGGGGTATCGACCTCGTGCACCTGGAAGTGCGCTTGCGTCGATGGCTCGACCGCGACGGTTTCGGGCGTGTCGGCCTGCGTCGGCCGCGGCACATAGCTTCGCGGAACACGCTCGTCGAGCAACAGGGCAGCAGCGCGCACGGCGGCGTCGGCCATGAAGCGACGCTGCCATACCCCCTCCGCCTCCGTTTCACCGATGCTCAAAGCATTGGTCAGCGCGACAAGGCTCATCCCGACGTGATGCGCCATGAAGGTTCGCACGACCGCAACGTGTTCGTTGTCCGCGATGCGCGTGTAGTCGAGCGCATCGTAGAAACCAAACTCGCCAAGGGCGCCGAGTTGTTCTAATTCTCTAAAGTTGCGGAGTGCGGCGTGGACGTCGACCGCGGCGGCGAGCGCCGTCGCATAGGGTGCGACGACGAGATCGCTCGCGAGCCCGCGCTTGAGCGCCAGATCGGGCACGCCGAACGCGCGGTATTGATATGTGTCGTGCCGGTCGCGCACGTTGTACGCCGACTCGGAAATTCCCCAGGGAACCCCACGGTCCCGGCCGTACACGATTTGCCGGTGAACCGCGGAGTGGCACGTGTCGTCGAGCAACGAGAACGGGCGCGGCGGCATGACGAGCAGCGGCATGAGATACTCGAACATGCTGCCGCTCCACGACACGAGGGCAGTCGCGCCCTCCACCACCGTGAGCGAGCGGCCGAGACGAAACCAATGTTCGGTTGGCGCATCGCCTTTCGCGATGGCGATGAAGCTCGCGAGACGCGACTCGGACGCGAGCAGGTCGTACGACGATTCATCGAGCTTGCCGGAGCGCGCGTCGTACCCGATCGCGAGCAGACGACGGCGTGGATCGTACACGAGCTGGAAGTCCATGGCGCTCGCCATCTCGCGCGCGCGACGTGCGACGCTCTCCAGCCGATCAACGATGGACGCCGCGCCGGATGACGTGCGCGACGCGTCGCGCAGCGAGATCCCCACCTCCTCCTCGGCATCCAGTTGCAACTGGGACAGCTCGTTCGTCGCCGCATCCAACCGCTGTCGCGCCCAGAGCGTCGTCGCGGCGCTCTCGGGCGAAGTCACCGCGAGCGTCGCTCGCCGCCGGATGTCCACCGTCGCGGACTGGTACGCCAAGAGCCGCTCGCTAATCCATGGCGCGCGGCTCTGCGCTCTGCCCATTGGATCGCGTCCGTTGTGCTGGATTCCCGCCGCGTCGAGCGCCGACCAGAGGCGCGCGTCGTCCACGGGCCCGTCGGCGAACGCGAGGCATCCCTGCGCGAGCGCCACGAGATGGCCGGCGAGATTGCCCGAGTCCACCGTGGACACATATGGCGGATCGAGCACTCGCAGATCGCTCAGATCGTACCAGTTATAGAAATGACCATGGACGCGCGACATGCGATCGAGCGAATCGAACGCGCGCTCCAGCCGGTCGAGCATCTCGCATCGCGTGAGAAAACCGAGATCGCATGCCGACATCGTCGAGAGCAACTGCAGCCCGATGTTCGTCGGTGAGGTCCGCGACGCGATGACCGGCTTAGGACTTTCCTGAAAATTGTCGGGGACGAGCCAGTGTGTCTCCGCACTGACGAAGCGATCGAAATACCGCCAGTGACGCAACGCGTAGCGGAGCGAGCTCGCGCGCTGATCGGGGTCGAGGACGAGATTGCGGCGCGCGAGCGGCCCGCTGAGCGCGATCGCCATCTCGGGCGCCGCGAGCCAGGTGAGCGCCAACGCAATCCACGCCGCGATAAACGGCCAGCGGGGCGACACGCTGGCTATGTCATGCGCGGAACTCCAGGCGATGAGCAAAAGAATCGCCGCGCCGAGGAGTGCGGCGGGCCACATGCGTTTCCAGACTGAATGTCTTCCATGTCCCGTCGTCTGCTCGATCTGAGATGCAGTTTGCCACTCGAGCATGCGACGATGCGTGCCAAAGACGCGGACGAGACTGCGCACAATCGCGTCGGTCGCGAGTAGCACCTGATCGGGCAACAGAATGACCGCGAGGCCGAGTTGTTGGCTCGCGCGCAACGCGTCACCGCGGAGCGCGGTGTAGTAGGGCCGCCATGCTTGATCGCGCGGTGGCCGCGCGGCGGCGAACAACAGCGGAATAGTCCACGGCGCGCTCATCGCCGCGAGCGCGACGGTCGTCCAGATCGCGCCCGAGCCAGGTAGGACTGTCCACGCTGCAATCAGCCAGACGATCATTGCGATCGGGCTCAAGCTGCGCCGCATGTTGTCGGCGATTTTCCACCGCGAGAGCGCCGTGAGCGGATTGAGCGTCGAGCCCGTCGGGCCTGGAACGCGCGACGTCAACCAACGCAATAGTTGCCAGTCGCCGCGAATCCACCGGTGTGTCCGGCGCGTTGACGTCAAGTAACGCGTTGGGTAGTCGTCGAATACTTCCACGTCCGTCACAAGTCCGGCGCGTGCGAACGTACCCTCGATGAGATCGTGACTGAGCAGCGTATTGTCGGGAAAGCGCCCCTCGGTCGCGCGTCGAAAGACGTCGACGTCGTAGATGCCCTTTCCGGTGAACGTCCCTTCGCCGAACAGATCCTGATAGACGTCCGACACGGCTGTCGTGTACGGATCGACCCCAGGGTGGCCCGAGTACACCGCCGCAAAGCGCGACTCGCTTGCGCTCGCGAGCGACACGCTGACTCGCGGTTGCAGAATGCCGTACCCTCTCGTCACGCGACCGCGTTCGGCATCGAACTCCGCGCGATTCAGCGGATGCGCGAGGGTGCCGATGAGCGCTGCCGCCGCACCGCGCGGCAGGATGGTGTCGGCGTCGAGCGTGATGACGTAGCGAACGGCAAGCAGCCATGACAACTCGCCTTCTGTCACCGAGAAGGCGTCATCGTTTGCCCCGCCGATGAACGCATTGAAGTCGACGAGCTTGCCCCGCTTTCGCTCCCAACCCATCCATACGGCGTCGGCCGCGTTCCAGCGCCGGCGGCGATGCAAGAGATAGAATGGCGAGTCGTGGCTGGCGTTGTCTGTTCCGCCGTACGTGGAGTTCAGCGCCCGAATTCCGTCTACGGCTGCCGCGACGATCGCGTCGTCGCCGGGCGTGGTCTCCGACTCCGAGTCGAGGAAATCGCTGAGCAGCGCAAACCTCACCTGCGGATCGCGATTCGCGAGGTACTGCACCTCGATGTGCTCGAGCGCGTGAGCGACTCCAGCGACGCTACTGAACAGCAGCGGCACGACGACGGTCGTTCGATCGGACTCGGGAACTGACTGTTGGTAGTCGAGCCGGGGGAGCCGATCCGGCGGTACGACGACCATCACGATTTGATGGACAATCGCGATTGCCGCATCCGCGGCTGGCAGAAATGCCAACAAAATCGCGGTGACCAACCAGCCCGCGGACGGTTGCGCAGACGATGCGAATTGCATCGGCGACAGAAGAACAGCGAGCACCAGGCCCATTGCGAGCGACAGAGCGCCGAAATAGAACTGGCTAGGATGCGCGAGAAGCCACTCGCGCAACCGTGTCGCGGGCGGCGCGCGGTAACCGACGCTGCGCTCGAACGTACGACGTCCGTCGTCGGCGAGATGGTAGCCGACGTGCGACTCCCGCGACCCAGCGGCGTTCGACGACTGCGCGTTCCTCGCTGCCTCGATTGCCGCGGCGGCAATCGCTGGTTCGTCGCGGCCGGCACCCTTCGCGATTCGCTCGACTGCGTGGCGGTACTGATCGCGCGTCGCGCGAGTCATTGTCGCATACGTGCCCGACGGATCCCCGCGAAGGACAGCTTCAGTCGCGCTGGCGGTCTCGACGAACGCAATCCAGTCGACGCTCGGAACAGAGCGAAGGCTGGCGATCGAGTTCGCCATGACGAGCTGCGTAAGTGCCAACTCCTGGACCGAGCGCTGCGCCGCATCCTCGACGGTCATGACGTCTTCCGCCATCCACTGCTCGAGCCACAGCAACGGGGTGAAATCAGACCGCCGGCTGCGGATCTGCTGGAGGAAGCGCGTCAGGAACGCCGGCGCCAGCGACGGACCGTGGTGCACGAACGCCAGCAGGCTCTCGGCGGAATCCGCCGTGGACGTGGCGCGGAGGAGTCTCGTTGCCCACTCGTCAGCGGACGCGCGATCGGCGATGTCACGCCCAACGCGCAGCGCCATACGCCGAATATTCTCGAGGTAGCCCATCCGCAACATCGCCGGAATTGCCCAGAGCTCGCCCAGCGTCAGCGCTGTGACGCGCTGATACTCGCGAATCATCAGCGCGACACTCGGCTCATCGAGGCGGCCGTCGGTATGGGCAATCAGCTCGATGACGATTTCGTAAATCCGCGGATATCCTGCTAGCCCACCTTCGCCGGCAAGTTTTGGAAGCTCGCGGTAGTAACCCGGCGGGAGCAGCGTCCTGATCTCCGGAATCTGCTCGAGAACGACGAAGAAGTTGTCGAGAAGCCAAGCGCCCGCCGGGCTGACTTCCGCTCCCGCGGCCGATGCTCGCGTGAGGGCGTCCCTCGAGGCGATCAGCGCGGCCTCGGTCGCATCCAATCGTGATAGGAGCGGGCCAGGCTCCTTGCGCTGGTACCAGCGGGGTTTTTCGCTCGGGGCAATCGCATGTCGTCGCGCGAGAGCGCGAGCGTGCTTCGCCAACCGGGTTGCGCCAAACAGCTCTCCTCTGATCGGCGGCTGCTGTACGACGGGCTCGTCGGCAACGCCGGTGAGGAGCGCTCCGAGCGTCATGTCGGCAAGGGATGTGGAGCTAGTGTGTCGCGATCGGTCAACAGAGCTCCAACTCCACGCTTCGGTTGTTCAGCAGATATGCAATGTAGCCCGTGCGCAGCTTCAAACTGTCGCGTTCTCCGTGCCGAGAGCTCCACGCAGCTTAGAACGCGCAGTTGCGCACGCTCCCCCGTCGGTCACGTCGGTTTCGCGACCGTACCCCTGAAAACGTCAAATTCTGTAGCAGGTCTACAACGCCTGCGTTGAGCGCGCTCGACACTCAGCCGCTGATCGTCTCAGTCAAATTCACCAGAAATCGGCATTAACAAGCCATATGTCTACTTAACTGGCTCAACGGAAGGTGCGTGGCTCGAGGTACGGCCCCTGCCAAACGAACTGAACGTCGGTCGGCTTGAACAAGCGACTGTGGAAAACAGGGGAACTCACCGTTGGGTTCTCTATGAGCGGCCGGTCGCGTGGTTGCGCCCGGTTCAAGAAGCGGCTGTTGGCGGGAAGATGCGCCGACAGCCGTTTCTCACACCGCGATGGAACAAACTGTCTCACGACGCTGCGCGAGCCCAACATGATCTTTGGGCGCCCCAACGCGCTGCAGGACCTATCCCGATGCCTCCACCCGAACGACGACGCGACGCCGAAGTCGCGCCAAGCACGGATTTGGCCCTCGAGCGCGCATTCATGCTCGTCGAGGAGTCGCGTCCCGGATCGACCTCCGGACTCTACGACGCTATTTGCGCCTACGTCGACGCTGAGCGTGAGCGAGCCGAGCCGGCGGAGCGGATCATTGTTTCGATGAAGGCAATCGCGGAGCGAGCGAGAGTCGCCGCGTCGCGAACCCGGAAGTCGGCGCCGTTGGCCATGAGCGATCGCGACGCGCTGCTGACCCGCGCGGTGACGTGGTGCATCGAGCGGTACTACCAAAACAACAAGCCTCCCGAGTAGCCTATCGCTGCGGTTCGAAGTGGTTTTCGGAACGCGCGTGAGTGGGCGGGTACGAGCCTTGATAATGGGTACCATCGAGTAACATTGGCTTCTCGATTCAGGCATCCGCTTTGGCTCACCCGGTCAAACCAGAATCACTAGGTCGGCGCTCGTTTCACGCCGGCGTCGTGATAGCTACGAGCGTCATCCTCACCGGATGTTCGCTCGCCGGCGCGTCGCACTCGCTTGTGGGTAGGCCGCCGCGCGGTCTGCGTGCCGAGTCGGTGATATTCTCCAGCGCATCGGGGAATACGATCCACGCTTGGTTCATTCCCGGGCGCGTGCGAAGTGGCGCCGTCTTGCTGCTCCACGGAATGGGGTCGAACCGGGCGAGCATGATGGGGCGCGCCGAGTTCCTGAACCGACAAGGGTTTGCCGTGCTCGCGCCGGATTTTCAGGCGCATGGAGAGTCGACCGGCGAGCACGTTACGTTCGGCGCGCGCGAGAGCCTCGATGCCGCGGCGGCGCTCGAATTCCTGCGGAATGCGGCGCCCGACGAGCGCGTCGGCGTGATCGGTGTGTCGATGGGCGGCGCGGCGACACTCCTCGGCCCTGGACCGCTCAACGTGAATGCGGTCGTGCTCGAATCGGTGTACCCGACAATTCGACGAGCGGTGAGCGATCGGCTCGGCACGTGGTTTGGTCCGCTAAGCGGTGTCGGACGTCTCTTTACGTCGACTGCGCTGGGACTTCTCGAGCGCGAAACCGGCGTCGAAGAAACCGA
>Ga0207691_10008003_pt1 | contig 10165 bp, 6 predicted proteins | sample KBSM13metaG_FD_184327 | JGI IMG/M metagenome (GOLD analysis project Ga0207691, IMG submission 184327) | Miscanthus rhizosphere microbial communities from Kellogg Biological Station, Michigan, USA - KBS M1-3 metaG (SPAdes) (version 2) | ecosystem: Host-associated > Plants > Roots > Rhizosphere >... | reverse complement strand
AGCTGCGACAGGCCGCGCGCCATGTCGGAGTAGCCGGCGAAGTCGCCGTAGATCTGCAAGGCGAAGGCGTAGCAGGCGATCAGCACGTCGCCGCCGGCCGCCGGGAAGGCCGGCGCGAACACGGCGTCGACCATCGGCGACAGGTTGTCGGCGATGACGATCTTCTTGAACAGGCCGGTGGCGATCAGCCAGGCGCCGGTCGACAGATCGGCGGGACGGATCGTGCGCGGCGCCGCGAACTGCGGCATCAGTGCCGGCGCGCGCAGGATCGGTCCGGCCACGAGGTGCGGGAAGTAGGCGACGAAGAGCGCATAGTCGACGAGGCTGGAGACCGGCGCCATGTCGCCGCGATACACGTCGACGACGTAGGCCATCGCCATGAACGTGTAGAACGAGATGCCGAGCGGCAGGACGATGGCGAGGACCGGATCGCCGACGTCGAAGCCGATGGTCGACAGCGCACGGGCCGCCGAGGCGACGAAGAAGCCGGCGTACTTGAAGAAGCCGAGCACGGCCAGCAGGAAGCCGAGCGCTGCCCACAGGACGCGCAGCGACGCCGCGCGCGAGGCCCGCACGGCCGGCCGGCCGAGGGCCGCGCCGGCCCAGTAGCTGACCAGCGTCGACGCCGCCAGCAGCCCGGTGAAGCGCCAGTCCCAGGCGGCATAGAAGTAGTAGCTGGCGGCCAGCAGCCACAGGTTCTGCGCCCGGTGTCGCAGCAGCCTGTAGACCGCATAGACGACCGCGAAGAAGACGACGAAATGAATCGAGTTGAAGACCACGGTCAGTAGGCGGCCGTGTGCGGGGCGGGCGCGGCGCCGTCAAGGAGGCGCTCGCGCCGGATGAACGCCTCGAGGGCGGCGGCGACCGTGTCGTGGCCGGCGGCGGTGAGGTGTACGGTCCCGGCGAAGAACTGGCCGTGCGGCGCCGTTCGCAACGCCGGCAGCAGGTCGATGGTGGGCACGCCGAGCGGCGCCAGCGCCGCGCTGAAGCGCTCGGTCGCCGCGTCCCTGGCGATCGGGCCGGCCATCGGCTCGGTGACGACGCGCAGCCGTTCGAATTCGGCTGGATCGAGCTGGAAGCGTGCCGGCATCAACGCGATCGCCAGGCGGCCGCCGCTGGCCTGGACGTCACGCGACAACGCGCCGAGCGCGCGCGCCGCCACGCCAAGCCCCTCGGTGATGAACGCGGGCGGTGTCACCAGGTAGCTCGCCACCGGCCGGCTCGGCGTGCCGGTCGCGCCGGCCCGCGCGCGAATCTGATCGACGCGCTGGCGGGCGATCTGCATCACCATGCTGCGGCGCACGACGCGGCGCATCGTGCGCTCGGTCTCGTCGGCGGCGGCCACGGCGGGCGGGCGCGAGCCGTCGAGGCGCCACGCCGCGTCGAGAGCCTCGACAGCGTCGTTGGCGACGAACGTCGTGACCAGCACCAGGTCGGCGTCGAAGCGCGATGCGACGCGGCGATAGAAGAGCAGCTCCTCGACCGGCCCGTAGCCCTGGACGCCGGCGTTGATCACGCGGTAGCGGACCCCGGCCGGCGCGCCCGCGTTGAGGCGGGCCTCGAGACGGGCGCAGAACGTCGCCTCGCGGGGCACCTGCACCGCCAGCACCAGCGAATCGCCGAGGACGACGACGCGGCGTTCGCCGGGGGGCTTGGGCCCGATGTTCGCGTCGCGCACGCCCTGCGCGTTGGTCGAGATCGCGGTCGAGAACTCGGGTGTCGTGTACACCACCGACTGCCCCGGCCGGAGCCGGTAGCCGATGACGTCGTCGGGCATGAAGAGCTGCTGGAAGACCGGCGCCGCTTCGCTGCCGCCCTGCCAGCGCAGGAACCACTCGAAGGCGGCGAACTCGACCACCAGCACGAGCGCGGCCACGAGCAGTCGGCCCAGCAGCGGCCGCCAGAGGGCTCCGCGCACGGGCCGAGAGTAGCACTTTGCTTGCGGCCGCGCTCTCAGCGCGGCCGCGGGCCGCCCTCTGGGCGTGCCGGCTGCTATTCGCGGCGCTGGGCGCGCCGCGGCGCCGTCACGCGGGCGGCGATCAGTAGCCCTCTCACCCGAGCGGTATGCTGTTACGTCCGTGTTCGCACACGGAGCCCGATCGACGATGACCCTACGGACGCTCCTCGCCTTCGCCCTGGTCGCCTGGCTGCCCGGGGCCCTCGTCTTCCGGCTGCCCGTGCTCGATCCCCGCGGACGGGCCGCCCTGCCCGCCGAAGAGCGGCTGCTCTGGGCGGTGGTCCTGTCGAGCGGCCTGTCGGTGATGCTCACCCTCGGCCTCGCGGTGTTCGGCTGGTATCGCTTCGAGCGGCTGCTCCTGATCGAGGCCGGCATCGTAGTGGCGCTCGCGATCGCCTGCCGGGGCCGGCTGCGGCTCGGGCCCGGCGCGCCGCGGCCGGGTGCCGGCGCCCTGATTCCGATCGCCCTCGTGGCGGGCGCGTTGTGGCTGTACGGGCCGCCGGCGGAGTACGTCCTGGGCGGCAAGGATCCGGGCGGCTACGTCAACGAAGGCGTCCAGATCGCGCAACGCGGCGCGCTGCTGGCGCCCGATCCGGTCATCGCCTCGGTGCCCGCCGAGTTCCGCGAGCTCGTGATCCCGTCGCACAACACCCCGAGCTACTACAGCTCGCGGTTCATGGGCTTTTACGTGATCGATCCCGACGCGGGTACGATCCTCGGCCAGTTCCCGCATTTCCTGCCCGCCTCAATCGCGATCGGCTACGGGCTCGACGGGCTCACCGGGGTGCGGCGCGTCACGCACTACTGGACGCTGCTCGGCCTCGTCAGCGTCTACATCCTCGGCGCGCGGCTGTTCGGCCGGACGGTGGCGGCGGCCGGCACCGTCCTGCTCGCCATCAACGTGATCGAGGTCTGGTTCAGCGGCTACCCGAACGCCGAGGTCGTCGCCCAGACCCTGCTGTTCGCGGCGATGCTGGCGTGGTCGCGGGCCCAGGTCGACGGGCTGGCGTTCTTCGGCGTGGTCGCGGCGTCGCTGCTCGGCATGCTGCTGTTCCTGCGGGTCGACATGGTGATCGCCGTGGCCGGGTTCGTCGCCGCCGCGGCGATCGGCCGCATGGCCGGCCTGCCGGCGGTGGTCGGCTTCTTCCCGGCGCTGGTCGTCTGGCTGTCCGCGGCCGGCCTCTACCTGCTCGGCCTGATGAAGCCGTACATGTGGATTCCGATCATCTGGCTCAAGTTCCTGCCGGCGTGGCAGCTGGGGCTCGGGGCCGTATCGGCTATCGCCGTGCTGATCGTCGTGTTCGCCGGCGCGCGCCTGCCGGCGGTGCGGCGGCTGCTGCCGTGGGTGTGGAAGGTGCTGGCGGTCGCCGCCGTCGCGCTCGTGGTCTACGCCTATTTCTTCCGCGTCGCCGCCGGGCGCCTGGCCGAGCACGACGCCATCGCCCTGCGCAGCTTCACGTGGTACGTGATGCCGCTCGGGCTGTTCACGGCGCTGGTCGGCTACGTCGCCGCGCTGCGCCGTTTCGCTGCGCGCGACAGCGTCTTCCTCTTGACCGTCTCGCTCTACGCGACGTTCGTGTTCTACAAGATCCGCATCGTCCCGGTGCACTACTGGATGACGCGGCGCTTCCTGCCGATCATCCTGCCCGGCGCGATGCTGCTGGCGGCGTTCGCCGCGTTCGGGCGCTGGCGCGAGGACGATCGCGGCTGGCGCTACCGGCTCCGCGCCGCGGCCGGCGTGGTCGTCATCGCGATCCTGGCGGTCCAGTTCTGGCGGCAGTCGACGCCGCTGTTCGGCCACGTCGAGTACGCCGGCGTCATCCCGCGGCTCGAGAAGCTGGCGCAGACGTTCGGCGACCGCGACCTGGTGATCGTCGAGTCGCGCGATGCCTCGGACGTCCACGTGCTGGCCCTGCCGCTGGCCTACATCTACGCGCGCAACGTGCTGCTGCTGCCCAACCGCCGTCCCGACGCGGCGACGATGGAGCGCTTCATCGCGTGGGCGCGAAAGCAGTACGCGGCGGTCTACTTCGTCGGCGGCGGCGGCACCGAGCTGCTGACCCGCGCCATCGCCGTCCAGCCGATCAGCACCGAGGTGTTCCAGGTGCCCGAGTGGTCGTCGGCGTGGAACGCGCTGCCGGACGGTGACCGGCGCAAGGAGTTCGACTTCAGCGTCTACCGGTTCATCGACCCGCCGGCCGCGCCAGCCGGCGCCGGCGCCGTCGCCCTCGACGTGGGGGTCAACGACGACGTCAACGTGCTGCGCTTCCACGCCAAGGAGCGGCACGCCAACGGCACGACCTTCCGCTGGTCGCGCGACGTGTCGTACATCAACCTGCAGGGCGTCACCGCCGGCGATCACACGATCACGCTGGTGATGGACGACGGGCGCCGGCCGCCCCAGGTGCCGCCGGCCTCGGTCGAAGTCTCGATGAACGATCAGGTGCTGGGACGGGTCACCGTCGGCCCCGACTTCAAGCCCTACGTCCTGCCGATTCCGCCGGCGCTGGCCGCCGCCGCGGGATCGTCCGGCACGCCGGTGCGCGTGAAGCTCGTGACCAACGTGTGGCGGCCGAAAGCGGTGCTCGGCGTGCCCGACGATCGCGACCTCGGGGTGATGGTCGATCGCGTGGACGTCAGATAAACGGGCTCGGGATGGCGGACCTGCAGATTTACGACCGGCGCGAACGGCGCATCGTCGCCGCCGCGGATCGCGTGCTGGCGATCGGCGCCGGCGTGGCGCGGCTGTGGCCGCGTCGCGCGCCGGCCTCGCCGCCGCGGCGCATCCTGCTGCTGCGCCTCGAGCGCATCGGCGACCTGCTGATGTCGGCGGCGGCGATCGAGTCGGTGCGGGCGCGGGCGCCCGAGGCGGCGATCGATCTCGTGGTCGGCAGCTGGAACCGAACGATCGCCGAGCGCCTCGGCGGCGTCGATCGCGTCGAAACCCTCGACGCCCCGTGGCTGGCGCGCGGCGGCGCCGCCGCGGGCACGTCTCGCCTGCTCTCGACGGCGTGGCGCTGGCGCGCGCGCAACTACGATCTGGCCATCAACTTCGAGGGCGACGTCCGCAGCCACGCGCTGATCGCGCTCGGCGGGGCACGGCGGCGGGTCGGCTTCGCGATGGCCGGCGGCGGTCCGCTGCTGACCGACGTCGTCGAGCATCGCCCTGATCGCCACACGTCGGACAACGCGGCCGCGCTCGTGGCCGCCGCGTTCCCCGGAAGCCCGGGGCGGAGCCCGCGGCTGAGCCCCGGGGCTGAGCCCGCGGCTCAACCCGCGGCTGATTTCCGGCTGGACGTGCCGGACGATGCGCGCCAGGCGGCGCGCGCGCTGATTGGGCCGCACGCACGCTACATCGTCGTGCACGCGAGCGGCGGGCGGGCGATCAAGCAGTGGGATCTCGATCGCTTCGCCGCCGCGACCACTGAGATCGCCCGCGCCGTCGGGGCCGCGGTCGTGCTGAGCGGCGCGCCCGGCGATGCGCCGCTCACCGCGCAGGTCCGGGCCGCGCTGCCCGCCGACATCGCGGTCGTCGACCTCACCGGCCGCCCCGATCTGCTGGTCCTGGCCGCCGTGCTCGAAGGCGCGCGGCTGGTCCTGACCGGCGACACCGGCCCGATGCACCTGGCGGCGGCGGTGCGCGCGCCGGTCGTCGCCATCTTCGGCCCGTCGATGCCGGTGCGCTACGCGCCGCGCAGCACGGCGCACCGCGTCGTGCGGGTCGACCTGTGGTGCGCGCCCTGCAACATGATCCGCAAGCCGCCGGCGCGCTGTCAGGGCCACACACCCGACTGCCTGACAGGCGTCACCGTCGAAGCCGTGATCGCGGCGGCGCTGTCGCTGGTCGCCGAGACCGAGGCGGCGCGCGCGTGATCGGCCGCCTCGCCATCGAGCGCGCCGGCCGCCTCGACACGATCGATCTCGACGAGTACGGCGCCGGCGCCATCGCCGACGAAGCAGCCGGCCGCGCCAACGCGTGGATCAAGGGCCTGCGCCACGTCGACGTCGCCGGCCGATCGCTGCGCGACCGGTTCCACTACCGCGGCGACTCGCTGTGGTGGTTCGCCGAGCTGTTCCTGCACAAGGAAGGCGTCGTCGACGCGCTGTGGCGGACGGCGCTGACGCTCGACGCGCTGTGCGAGGTCGAGGAGCCGACGCGGGTCGGCGTCGTCGACGGCAGTCCGGCGCTGCGGCTGCTGCTGCCGCAAGTCGCAGCGCGTCTCGGCATCGGCCTGCTGCCGGGCACCGACGCCGGCCGCGGCGGGGCCGCCGCGCGGCACACGGCGACCGGCGTGAAGAGCCGGCTGCTGACGTGGGCCGCGGAAGCCAGGCGGGCGCTGCCCATCGGCCGTCCGGCGCTGGCGACCGGCGGCACGCTGGCGTTCGTGCACAGCGCCTTCTGGCGCGACGCGACCGGCGAGGAAGGCTACATCGCGCCGGTGCTCGACGCGCTCCGCGGCACCGGCGCGGCGCCGATTCAGCTGGTGGGCGTCGGGCCGCGCCACAACTTCCAGGCGCGGCGGTGGTGGGATCCGCTGACGCCGGCCTGGCGCCAGCCCCGGGCCGACGGGGCGATCGTCGCGGTCGAGGCACTCGCCTCGCGCGCCGCCCTGGCCGGTTCGCGGGCGGTGTGGCAGGCGAGGCACGAGGTCGCCGCCGCGCTGACCGGCAGCGCCGCGCTGCGGGCGGCGGCACGCGTGGCCGGCTACGACGCGTGGGAGCTGATCGCGCCCGAGCTGCACGGCATCGCCACGCTGCAGTTCCCGTGGTCGGCGCGCGCCATGGACGAAGCCGGCGCCGCGATCGAGCGCGCCCGGCCGCGCCTGGTCCTGACCTACGCCGAAGCCGGCGGCTGGGGCCGCGCCATCATGCTCGAGGCGCGCCGGCACGGCGTCCCGAGCGCGGGCATCCAGCACGGCTACATCTATCGCCGCTGGCTGAACTACCTGCACGAGCGGGACGAGATGCAGCCGTCGCCGGTGATGGCGCTGGATCGCGGCTTTCCGCGGCCCGATCTCAGCGTGGTCTTCGATCGCGTTGCCGCCCACCATCTCGAAACCGCCGGCGCCTTCCCGCGCCAGGCGCTCGCCGTCACCGGCAGCCCGGCACTCGATCGACTGGCGGCCCGCGTGCGATCGATTGGTGCCCCCGAGCGGTCCGCCGCCCGTGCCGCCATGGGTCTCGCCGACGCCGATCGTGCCGCCGTCGTCGTCGCGAAACGCGCCCAGCTGGGCCGCTGGCTGCCGCTGCTGATCGCGGCCGTCGGCCGCCTGGACGCGTCGGCCCAGCCGGGCGGCGGCCGGACACGGCTGGTGGTCAAGCCGCATCCCGCGGAGACGCCCGAGGTCTATGCCGACGCCATCGGTGGGGCGCCAGCCGTCCGGCTGGCCCCGTCGTCGCTCGACCTCGCGGCGCTGGTGAGCGCCTGCGATCTGGTCGTCACCGTGAATTCGACCGTCGCCATCGACGCCATGGCGCTCGGGATTCCCGCCCTGGCCGTGGCCATGCCCAACAACCTGACGCCGTTCGTGGTGGCCGGCGGCATCGCCGGCGTCTACGACCCGGCCGAACTGCAAAAGGCGCTGGAACAGGCGCTCTGGGACGACGGCGCCCGGGCCGATCTCGTCGCCAAAGGCCTCTCGTGCGCCCAATCCGGCGGCATGCGGGCCGATGGCGAAGCCGCTCGCCGAGCCGCGGACGCGCTGGTCAGCCTGGCCGAAGGCGGAGCCGGTCTGGCCAGCGCCGTCCAGCCAGGCCGCCTCTGACCGCTATAATGGTCGATTGACCCTATGCGTGTGCTCATCACCGGCGGCGCCGGTTTCGTGGGATCCCATCTGGCCGACGCCCTGCTGGCCGCCGGCCACGACGTCGCGGCATTCGACAACCTGTCCACCGGCTCCATCGACAACATCGAGCACCTGAAGGCGCACCCGCGCTTCCGCTACACGATCGAGTCGGTCCAGAACGAGCCGGTGCTGGCCGAGCAGATCGACCGCTGCGACGTGGTCTTCCACCTGGCCGCCGCGGTCGGCGTGAAGAAGATCGTGGAAGAGCCGGTGCACACGATCGAGAACAACGTGCACGGCACCGAGGTCGTGCTGCGCCACGCCAACAAGAAGAAGCGGCTGGTGGTGGTGGCGTCGACGTCGGAGGTCTACGGCAAGAGCATCGACGTCCCCTTCCGCGAGGACGCCGACCTGGTGATGGGGCCGACCTCCAAGCACCGCTGGGCGTATGCGTGCAGCAAGGCGATCGACGAGTTCCTGGCGCTCGCCTACTGGAAGGAGAAGAAGCTGCCGGTGATCGTCATCCGGCTCTTCAACACGGTGGGGCCGCGGCAGACCGGCCAGTACGGCATGGTCATCCCGACATTCGTGCGGCAGGCTCTCGCCGGCCAGCCGATCACGGTCTTCGGCGACGGCACGCAGCGGCGCAGCTTCACCTACGTCGGCGACGTCGTCGCGGGGTTGATCGCGCTCATCGGCGAGCCGAAGGCCATCGGGCAGGTGTTCAACATCGGCAACGGCGAGGAGATCTCGATGCGGGCGCTGGCCGAGAAGGTCAAGATGATGACCGCCAGCGCATCCGAGATCGTCACGATCCCGTACGATCAGGCCTACGAGGCCGGCTTCGAGGACATGCCGCGGCGCGTGCCCGACATCTCGAAGATCCGCGGGCTGGTGGGCTACGAGCCCAAGGTCCAGCTCGAGGAAACCTTGCGCCGGGTCATCGATTACGTCCGCACCCGGTAACGGCGCGAACGGAAACGGCCGACACTACAGAGTGAGCATGTGGGGATGAGCGCTTCGATCAGACGGCGGACCCGGGAGGCGACCGAGGCCGTGCTGCGCAAGCAGGCCCGGACCGTGCGGATGGTGCTGAGCGCCATCGGCGCCGAGCAGGCGCCGACGCTGCCCGAGATCGTGCAGATCGAGAGCACCAACATCTGCAACGCCAAGTGCGTGTTCTGCCCGCGCGACGACATGCATCGCGACCAGGGCATCATGGACATGGCGCTGTTCCAGAAGATCGCCGACGAGTGCGCCGCGCTGAACATCACGCACATGCGGATGCACAACTACGGCGAGGCGTTCGCCGATCGCCTGCTCGTCGACAAGGTCCGCTACGCCAAGTCCATCGGCATCCGCGAGGTCGGCCTCATCTCGAACGGATCGCTGATCACGGAGCGCGCCGCGCGCGGCATGGTCGACGCCGGCCTCGACGCGATCAACATCAGCATGGACGCGGCCGGCAAGGAGGTCTTCGAGTCGACGCGGCTCGGCCTCAACTACGACAAGGTCGTCGCCAACGTCGAGCGCCTGATCCAGATCCGCGACGAGGCCGGCAAGCGGCGCCCGAAGCTGATCCTGTCGTTCGTCCGCCAGAACAACTCGGCCGAGGAGCAGGCCTTCATCGCCCACTGGCGCACGAAGGCCGACAAGATCCACGTCACCGACCTGCACAACTGGGGAGGGACGCTGAACAAGGAATCGGACGTCCGCTTCCCCTGCTACCGGCCGTGGCTGACGTTCACGGTCCTGTGGGACGGCCGCGTCTCACTGTGCTGCGCCGACTTCGACGGCCGCGAGGTGCTCGGCGACCTGCGCACGTCGACGATCAAGGACATCTGGAACAACCCCGCCTACCGCAAGGTCCGTCGCGACCACCTCGACCACGGCGGTCCCTCGATCTGCCAGTCCTGCGACCTTCCCAAGAAGGATTCGCCGCTCTGGATCTCCAAGCTCATTTGATGGTCGCCGCGCCGCAGCGACTCTGGTGGAGGCCTGCGACCGGCGTCCTGGCTGCGGTCCTGTTGCTCGCGATCGGCCTTCGACTCCCGGCGTTGGCCGAGCCGATCGGCGTCGATCAGGGGATCTTCGCCACGTTCGCGATGGCCCTTCGCGACGGGCTGGCCCCCTACCGGGATGTCTGGGACCAGAAGCCTCCCGGAATCCACCTGCTGTATCTGGCCGCCATCACCATCGGCGGTGCATCCGCACATTCGATCTTCTGGCTCGACTTCACGGGGTGGGCGGCGACGGCGCTGTTCATCGGGCTGCTGGCCCGCCGCCTGTCGGGAAACGGCGCGGCCGGTTGGGTGATCGGCACGTACGCGCTGCTCAGCCTGCCGTACATTCGCTACGGCTACGGCGGCTTCCTCGAACGCGCCGTACCCGAGGTGTTCATCAACGCCTGTGTGGCTGGCGC
>Ga0207691_10008000_pt1 | contig 10166 bp, 10 predicted proteins | sample KBSM13metaG_FD_184327 | JGI IMG/M metagenome (GOLD analysis project Ga0207691, IMG submission 184327) | Miscanthus rhizosphere microbial communities from Kellogg Biological Station, Michigan, USA - KBS M1-3 metaG (SPAdes) (version 2) | ecosystem: Host-associated > Plants > Roots > Rhizosphere >... | reverse complement strand
TCGTAATAGTCTCGTTTGGCCATGGGCTAGTCAAAAAAACGTCAGCCCAAATCAATGAACTGACGTCTTTATATTTTGCGATAAATCGCTGTTTTTCTCAAGTCTTACGCCATGGACATCATGGATTCGGTGATCTTGCTGGCGGCCTGCTCGACCCTGACTAGCTCGGCATAGATGTCTTCCATCTCGGTTGCTGAGAGAGCACCTGCAGCGTCGTTCAGCACGCCCTTGATGTTTTGCTGGTCATCGGCTGAGAGATTCTTGCCATATTCCAAAAGCGCCCGGCGAGTATTGTTGATCAGAGAATCAAGCCTGTTTCTCTGTACGATAATGTCACGCATTTCGCGGTCGTTTTCGATCGACGATTCGGCTTCGAGGATCAACCTGTCGATCTCGTCCGGCGCCAGGCCCGACGACGGAGTGATCTGTGTCGCTTGTTCGAGGCCGGTTAACTTGTCCTGCGCGGAAACGCTGACAATTCCGTTGGCATCGATCGAAAACGTCACGTCGATCTGCGGGACGCCTCGCGGCGCCGCGGGAATGCCGACGAGTTCAAACTTTGCAAGACTGCGGTTTGCCGCCGCGATCTCGCGTTCACCCTGTAAAATATGGATCTCCACCGACTGCTGATTATCAGCCACGGTCGTAAAGACCATCGAATTTTTCAGCGGAATCGTCGAGTTTCGATTGATCAGCTTAACGAAGAGCCCGCCGCGTGTCTCAAGGCCGAGGCTGAGGGGCAGAACGTCAAGCAATACAATATCCTTAACGTCACCGGTAAAGATGCCGCCCTGGATCGCGGCTCCCATCGCTACGACTTCATCAGGGTTGATTTCTGCTGACGGCGGCTTTCCGAATACATCAGTTACGGTCTCAGCAATGATCGGTGAACGCGTCTGTCCGCCTACAAGAATGACCTTGTCGACATCCGTCGGTTTAAGCTTTGCGTCCCACATCGCCTTTTGACACGGCTCGATCGTTGCTTCGACAAGATCACCGACGAGATCTTCAAATTTGGCTCTCGTAAGTACCGTGTTGATATGCTTTGGCCCGCTGGGGTCGGCAGCAATAAACGGCAGATTGATCGTCGTCTCTTCAACGCTGGAAAGCTCACATTTTGCGCGTTCCGCAGCCTCTTTCAACCGCTGAAGCGCAAGACGATCCTGCTTTAGGTCCATTCCGGTCTGGTCCCTGAAATCGTCAACCAGCCAGTTAATAAGTCTCTGGTCAAAATCTTCGCCGCCCAGAAATGTGTTGCCGGATGTAGAAAGCACTTCAAAAACGCCGTCATTTATCTCGAGGATCGATATGTCGAACGTTCCACCGCCAAGGTCATATACGGCGACCTTTTCGCTTTTTTGTTTTCCGAATCCGTATGCCAGTGCGGCCGCCGTCGGCTCGTTTATGATGCGTTCAACCTCGAGGCCGGCGATCTTGCCTGCGTCCCTTGTGGCCTGACGCTGCATGTCATCAAAATAGGCGGGAACGGTAATGATGGCCTCAGTCACCTCGGTACCAAGAAATTCTTCTGCAGCGAGCTTCAGACGCTGCAAAACGATGGCAGAGATCTCGGGAGGACTAAAGACCCTATCCATAACCTGGATGTGGGCGTCGCCATTGGCCGCTTCGACTATCTCGAAGGGGACGGTCTCTCGCATTTTCTCGACCTCAGGCGAATTGAACTTTCGACCGATCAGACGCTTGATCGCATATAGCGTGTTACGGGGATTCGTTACCGCTTGCCGCTTGGCGATCTGGCCGACGAGCCGTTCATCCTTATCGGTAAAGCCGACGACCGATGGTGCTGTTCTGCCGCCTTCTTTATTCGAAATGATCTGCACTGTACCGCCCTCAAGCACGGAAACGCAGCTGTTGGTTGTTCCAAGATCTATGCCTATTACTTTGCCCATAAATTTGAGCTCCTGTTGTTATTGGGGATAATGCGGGGATTTAACTGGGATCATCATTCAGGTGGGCGTCTAAGTTAGGCGCGGTCACCTTTACCATCGAATGGCGAATGACGCGGTTTCCCATACGATAACCGCGGAGCATTTCCTCGGAGATGGTATTGGGTGGAAGTTTACTGTCATGGCCGATGGCAACGGCCTCGTGCAAGTGTGGGTCAAATTCTTCTCCGACTGAAACGATCGGCTGTACGCCCATTTCCGTGATCACATCGTGTACCTGCTGGTTGACCAGCATAATGCCGTCAAAAAACGGTTCGATCTCTGAACGCTTTTCCGAGGACATCGCCATTGCATACGCGACGGCGCGATTCAGATTGTCGATCACGGGAAGCATATTCTTTGCCAGATTCTCCATTTGGCCGGACAAGAGATCAAGCCTTTCCCGCTCGGCCCGGCGACGAAAATTATCGAAATCTTCAGCCTGGCGGCGAGAACGTTCGAGGATCTCGAGGCGCTCGGCCTTGAATTTGGTGATCGTATGTTCCAACTCGGAAATTTCCCTTTTGAGCCGAAATTGACTTTCGTCACTTGGTGCGGGCTTTGAAGGTTTAGCCTTGGGGGCTGGCACAGGCTTAATGTCCTCGGCGACAAACTGAGGCAGGTTTGAATCGTCGAATTCAGATTCTGACACCTCTATTTCGAGCTCAGACGTAATGTGGAGGTCATGCTCAAGGTTTTCCAGTTCCCGGATGAAATCATCGACCGAGGCGGTCGCTTCCGGGTTGTCAGAATGGTCGTTTGCCGTTTCCAGCGTACTTTTTGTATTCATCAGGAGTTTGGCCGAAAGGTCGGTCAGGATCCGGGTAGTTTAGTTATTTTTGACGTCCGCAGACATCATTCGTTCGAGGGTTCGAGCGACGTACGACACTATCGAGATCATTCGGGCGTATTCGATCCGAGTCGGACCTAAAACGCTCAATGTCCCTACTGCTTGACTGCCGCCGATACGGTACGGAGCCGAGATCAGCGTGCAATTCTGCAATGAAGGCGATAGGTTCTCGCTGCCGATCACGACCTGAACGCCGTCTTTAACATTGGAATTCTTTCCAATGCATTCGTTCAGGATCTGCAGCAGCCGCGATTTTTCGCCGATCGTGCTGAGCAGCTTTCGAAGGCGTTCGAGGTCGGCAAAATCACTCTTTGAGAGAATGTTGGAAGCGCCGTCCACGTAAACCTCACCAAGTCGGTCCTCTTCGCCGTCGATACTTTGCGAGCAGAGAATGACGGCCGTTTGCAGCAGCTTGTCAAAAAGCGTCTTTTCTTCGTGCATGAGTTTCATGATCTCGGCACGGATCTCTAAAAGACTTTTTCCGGCAAACTGGGCATTTAGGTAGTTGGCTGTTTGCTCCAGCTCCTCTCTCGTCAATGGAATGTTCAGACGAATGATCTTGTTATGAACAAGATTTGGCGCCGAAACAAGTACGACGAGAATGCGGTTGTCGGAAAGATTGACAAACTCAATGTGCTGCAGGCGATCGTCAGCCAGACTTGGCGAAACCACTATGCCTACATTATTTGAAAGAGCAGATAGGAGCTGGGAAGTTCGCTCCATTAACCTGTCGGACCTCTCGTAAACCTCATTCGCATTCAAACCAAGCTCGTCTCCTATACGGATCAGATCGTCATTTGAAATACTTAGAACTCCGAGCAGATGATCGACGTAGAATCTATATCCCTTATCGGTAGGCACCCGGCCGGCGGACGTATGCGGCTGTTCCACAAGTCCCGCCTCTTCAAGGTCAGCCATAACGTTGCGTATGGTGGCTGAACTCAGGCCATGGGCATTTGCGAATTTATCCGCAAGCGCCTTTGAGCCGACAGGCTCGCCCGTGACGAAATGTTCGTTGATAAGGGCTGATAGAATGATCTGTCCGCGGGTGTCGGGATGTTTCTCGACAGGATGGTCTACTTGACGAACAGACATGTTTCCACGGCGTGTTTGGCTCTCACCGTGCTAAAACGGTAAGCTAGCCTTAAGAAATGTAACATTTCAGTGCCTCAAAGGTCAACAAATTATAGTTTAACAATGATGAACGGCGACTCGGGCCAATTGCTGTCCGAAATAGCTGAAATTTACCGTCAAACCTTTGCACGGCTCGACAAAGAGCGGCCGGCGCCGGCGGTCGATGTGCGGTTTTATCCATACATCGGGATCAACCACACGATCAGGGTCCGAGACGGCAAGGTTTATGTCCGTATCGCCGAAGTTTGTCATGACATGCCAATGAGCGCTCACCGCGGGCTTGCAAGGATCCTGGTGGGGAAATTATATGGCAGACGTACGCCGCCTGGTGCCCGCGACGCATATGAAAGCTACATCAAGTCGGTCGATGTACAGGACAGGGCGGACCACTCAAGAAGAAAACGCGGGCGTAAGGTTGTAACTGGAACTAAGGGCGAGATATACGATATTGATGAGATATTCGATTCGCTGAACTTCTGGTATTTCGGCAGCCGTCTAGCCAAGCCGACTCTTACCTGGTCTCCTCGAAAAAGCTTTCACATTCTGGGGCACCATGACTCGACCCATGACACGATCTCGATCAGCCGATCCCTGGATTCAATTACTGTACCGAGGTTTGTTGTGGAATATGTCATGTTCCACGAAATGCTTCACATCGCTCATCCGACGGTCCATCATAACGGGCGACGATATAATCACACGGCAGCCTTTCGACGCGACGAACGCAGATTCCCTCGGTATCACGACGCCGAACGATGGATCGAGTTCAACATCTCAAAGCTAAAGCGTGCTGCTAAGCGACGCTGATCGCTCATTCATTATTTGAAAGCAACGAAATTATCGAGCCGATCAGGCCAAATTCGGAAACAAGCCGCCTCTCCATTCCTCTACTGTTGAAACGCGTCTCGACGACGTAGCGGCTTGAGGATGTGACGCTATCTGATTTTCGCTCATTCAGGATATCGGCCAGAATGACGGCAGTGTCTCGGTCGATGCCGTAGGTTTGTATGGAAGGCCGGGAATCAAGGGACTTGAAAGCAGGCGGCTGCTTTGAAATGTTCTTGCCGCTCTGGTGTGCTTGTGTACACTTTGCCACTATCTCGGCGTTTCCGATCAGGCTGATGTTTTCAAAACCGGATTCAGTCATTTGAATAACGCTTCCCGGCGATTTTGCTACGTCCGGGTCTACAAACGATGCGAGGCCACGCTGATCCTTAGCCCGAGCAATAACCGCCACGTCGTCCTCATCCTCATATTTCACCGTGACTATATTGGATGAAACGGCACCTAAAAACCCTTCACCGTCCTTGATGCCGTACGGTTCGAAGAAACTGTTGGACAATGCAACTACGATCTTGGCAGATTCAGGATCGATCATTTTTTGGACGGCCAATAAAACGCTTCGCCAGGCTATTTGCGGATCCTTGAAGCTGTATCGTGTGACCGTTGCCGCATCCGATGGCGCCAGATCGAGCAGCGACGTGTCATCATTTTCCGCCGCGGCGAGCGTCTCATTAAATATCGGAGCAATATCACCATTAAGTTTCAGGAAGAGCCTGTCATCAATTCCCTGCTCGGTTCGCTGCGCGGTCCAGGTCGCTTCGGTCACCGCACCGCGGAGCAGCTGCGGCAGAACTCTCGCGACAAAGCTTTGCACTTCAGCCTCTTCTCCGGATTCCTTAGCTCGCTGTGCTCCGAGAATGTTAGAAAGTTGAGCAATACCGTCGGTGGAAACATAACCTGCAGCGATCGTCTCTCCAGCGGCACGCGTCAATTCTTTACCGTTCTGAGCGAAAGCCGGCGACTCGCCGCGTCTTACGGCCTGGACCTTTTCGATCGCGCTGTCATCATTTCCAAAAATGATCAGGCTGCCGACCACAAATGCATACGCTTTGCGGCCGTCCTCGGCACTCCAGACATATTCCGTCCCGCCGTTTTTCGGTACGGTGTCTAGCTGCACACCGCCGCCATACATTTTATTGACGAACTCACCAAGTTGATTTTCTGCAAACGAATTTGTCTGCCACTGCCACGCATGAGTATCAGCGATAGCAACAAAATGAGCTTTGAAGTTCAACACAGAATTAGCGTCATTGACCTGCTCTTCCGATGCTTCAAATCCTGTTACGACGATGGCAAGCTGCACGCCTTTAAGAGCTGAAAGATCAGGTTTGGCCTTGGCCGCTTCGACAAACGCATTGCTATCAATAAGCGGCTGAAGTGTCGCGGCTATGTCGTTTGTTTCTAAATAGATCAGTGAATCCGCAGGTGCCATCGATCGGAGGTCGATCGGTTTCGTTGAGCACGAAAGAAAGAGAAACACAGCTGTAAATACCGTAAATCCTAGAATCAGCAAGCTTGAATTTTTTCGTGTTAACATTCTCGATCAATGACCAACAAAGTATTCGCTGAAAATATTTTACAGGGCAAAGTTGTATTTGTAACCGGCGGGGCGACCGGTATCACCGGCGGAATAGCGCGGGCGTTTGCCGAACATGGAGCAAAGCTAGCTATTACCAGCCGTAAGGAAGAAAATCTGATCGCCAGGAAACAGTTCATTGAGGAAAACGGGGGCGAGTGTTTCGCCGTTGCTGCTGACGTACGCGATTATGAGGCCGTCTCTAATGCCGTGGCTAAAACAGTGGCTCATTATGGACGCATCGATATCGTAATTAATGGCGCAGCCGGGAATTTTCTCTGTCCTGCCGATCAATTGTCTGCAAATGGGTTTGGAACGGTCGTCGACATCGACACCAAGGGAACCTTTAATGTCTGTCGGGCCGCATTTGAATCTCTGAAAGAATCGAGGGGCCAGATACTTAACATTTCAGCCACGCTTCACTATCTGGCCACGCCCTATCAAATTCACGTTTCCGCCGCAAAGGCAGGCGTCGATGCCATCACCCGAAATCTTTCAGTTGAATGGGGACGCTTCGGTATTCGCGTCAACGGGATCGCGCCTGGCCCGATCGAAGATACAGAAGGGATGAAGCGGCTTGTACCACCTGAAGTAAAAGACAAGATCGCAAAAAAGATACCGATCGGCAGGTTTGGAAAGATCGCAGATATTGAAAACGCCGCTCTGTTTTTATGCTCGGATGCGGCGAGCTACATCACTGGTGTGACATTGGTGGTAGACGGCGGGCATTGGCTTCTAGGTACAAGTTTAGCTTGAAACTCAAACCGTCTCCGCACCGCTCTCGGTTTGCTGACGAGCATGATAAGAGCTTCGCGTAAGCGGCGACGACTCGACATGTTTAAAACCCATTGCCTCGCCTATCTTTTTCCACTCAGCAAATTCTTCGGGGGTGACATAACGCTCAACCGGCAGCCGTTTTTCGTAGGGCTGCAGGTACTGGCCGATGGTCATAATGTCACAGGAAACTTTGCGAAGGTCGCGCATGAGATCTACGACCTCTTCAAATTCCTCGCCCAGGCCGACCATGATGCCGCTTTTAGTGAACATCTGCGGCTGCTCTGAATCACGCCATTTTGCAGCACGCCCTAAAAGTTCCATTGACTGTTCATAGATCGCATCTGGACGCACCCTGCGGTAAAGCCTCGCGATCGTCTCGGTATTGTGATTGAGCACATCGGGTCGGGCTCGCAAAACATTGTTCAGGGCCGACTCATCGCCGTTGAAATCAGGGATAAGTACTTCAACCTTACATTCGGGATTCAACTCACGGACCTTTGTGATCGTTTCAGCCCAGTGCGTCGAAGCGCCGTCTGGCAGGTCGTCACGATTGACTGAAGTGATGACGGTATGAGCGAGGCCGAGATGTTTGACGGCTTCGGCGACGTGCTGCGGTTCTAGCGGGTCGAGCGCGTCAGGCACAGCTTTATTGACGGCGCAAAAGCCGCAATGGCGCGTACAGGTGTCGCCGCCTAACATGAACGTCGCGGTCTTATCCGTCCAGCATTCAAAAATGTTAGGGCATTTCGCTTCCTGACAAACAGTGTGCAGGTTCAGGCCATCGATCAGCTCAAGAACGGCATTTTGATTGCGTGGGTCGCCGAGCTTTATCTTTAGCCAGTCGGGCTTTTTGAGTCTCTCGCGCTGTTTGCGATTGAGAAATTTTTGGACTAGAACCTTTTCCTCGATCATAAATTCTGAAGCGGCCGCAACTGATATTCTATCATTCAGGCGTAAAATCTCCATTTAAGGCAATAGAGTCATATATCGGACGCATCTAACCTGGGTATGAAGCAAGCTCTCATTCTCGCTGTATCTTTGATCCTGCTAGCCCTTATTTTTGCCTGCTCAAACGATAACGCTTATAAAGCCGACATTGAAAAATGGCGAGCAGATCACGAATCAGAGCTAAAGGCTGAAGACGGATGGCTCAGCGTCGCGGGCCTTTTTTGGCTAAAAGACGGAATTGATACCATCGGCCGAGGTGATCAATACGATATTTCGTTAACGGATAATTCTGTGCAGGACAAGTTTGGCCAGATCAACTTCAAAGAGGGAAAACTTTTCTTATCAATTGATGGTGGGGTACAGGCAAATGCCGACGGGAGACCGATATTGTCATCGGTCGAGCTTCTATCAGACGATCCGGGTCCGGCAACAAAGATCACATCTGGAAGTCAAACTTTTTATGTCATCAAACGCGAGGATCGTTTTGGAGTAAGACTAAAGGATTCTCAGAGTCCGGCACGCATTAATTTTTCCGGCGAGAAATGGTATCCGACCGACATTAATTATAAGGTAACCGGATCTTTTGAGCCGTTTGAGTCGCCACGAGAGATCGAGATCCCAAACATTCTGGGTGGCAATTTCAAAATGAAAAGTTCCGGCATTGTGAGGTTCCACTTGAGCGGAAAAGAGTTTGCACTCCAACCAGTGATCGAAAATGATAAGCAGCTGTTTTTCATTTTCAAAGACGAAACTGCCGGAGGCGAAACGTACGGAGCCGGCCGATTTTTATATACCGATAATCCTGTAAACGGAAAGGTTGTTCTCGATTTCAACAAAGCAGAAAATCCGCCGTGTGCGTTTACCGAATTTGCAACATGCCCGTTGCCGCCGCCTCAAAACAAGCTAGATGTGGCGATCCAAGCCGGCGAGAAAAAATACACTCATTAATTCGAAAGAAGGCAGACTACTTTTCCCAAAATATCGTCCCGGCTGATCGAACCGAACGTGCGGCTGTCACTGCTGGCTTCTGGATTGTCTCCCGCTAATACACAACGACCGTCGCTCTTTATCGATTCGACCCGCTTTATCATTTTGACGCTTTTTTTGAATGGATGGGCGGCGAGAACAATATCGCCAATAGATATGTTTGCCCCGCGGTCAGCGATGATCGTCTGGCCGCTTTTTAACGTCGGAATCATCGAATCGCCCTCAACCACAAACGCTGTTCGTCGCCCGATCGCGAGCATCAATTTATCCCAAAATGTCGCTGATCGAAGGTCAGGCATGAGAATAAAAAAGCGACGAACCTTTAGGAACGTCGCTTAAATAAAAGATCAAACGGTCACCTTATGACGCCGTGTACCACGGTACGTCCTTACCCTTGGTTTCCCAGAATATCTCATGGACACGCTTGATGTTATCCATCAGCTCCTGTGCGTGCTGCAGAGAGATCTCTTGTTTCACCGCCGAGCAAAGCTTGGCTGTCTTCCAAAACAGCTCGTGCAGATCCGGATATTTCTCAAGGTGTTGCGGCTTGAAATAGTCGGTCCACAATACAAGCAGGTGATGTTTGGCAAGGTCCGCTCTTTCTTCTTTGATAGCGATAAAACGCGTCAGCGTATTTTGGTAGGCCGAACTTGCGGCCTGGTCGCCCCCGTCGGGCGCCTTAAGATCCAATATCTTCTTTGTCAGCTGCAAAACCGATTCGGCCTCGACTCGTGCCTGGGCCGGATCGTAAACGCCGCACGGAGCATCGCAGTGAGCCTCAGCGATTTCGACGTCGGTCTTCGTCCATTTTTCAAACATTGATTCGTCTCCTTTTCCAAATTGCTAAAAACAAAAACTTTTACGGTGTATCTTCGTCAGCCGGCCGCGGCCCAGCGTCGATTCCCTTCACACTGACCTGGTTTATTACCTTTACGTGTAGGTCATCTGCGATTCGTATTTGACACGAAAGCCTTGTGTGGTCGTTGAGGTCGGTTTTTGTTGCCAGGATCGCGCGTTCCGGATCGCGGATCTCACCCGGGTCTCCGCCGAGCACCTCGACGCGGCAAGTCGTACAGCGAGCATTACCGCCGCAGCGATGCAAAAT
>Ga0207691_10007998_pt1 | contig 10168 bp, 7 predicted proteins | sample KBSM13metaG_FD_184327 | JGI IMG/M metagenome (GOLD analysis project Ga0207691, IMG submission 184327) | Miscanthus rhizosphere microbial communities from Kellogg Biological Station, Michigan, USA - KBS M1-3 metaG (SPAdes) (version 2) | ecosystem: Host-associated > Plants > Roots > Rhizosphere >... | reverse complement strand
ATCGAGAACCAGTCGTCTGCTTGCGACAATCGTTGGATCCGCCTGCCAGCACGTTCGGAGTGAGTCACTTCACTCGTTAGAATGGATAGTTTTTCAGAGGTACCCGTTTTCGTGTCCGGTGTGGCCCTGCAAACGAGTCGTAGGTCGATGCCACCAGACACGTGCGCCTGCCGTCGGGGGAGACTACCAGAAGCTCCCAGTAATTGTGCTTCGGGTCGGAGAAGCCGGGGCGAATCCAGACCTCCGTTATGTCGCACCTGTGGAACTTCGCGCCACCGTTGTCGAATGTCATTTCGCGTACGGGAGAGTTCACCGTTCGCTTTTTTATTGAACTGGGTGGGTTTTCAGTTGAGTGCATTTTCATAGCTACTTATCCCAGTAGGTTCATCATAAATAGAACTAATAATCACCAGTACAGTACGTAGTGCGGAGCCGAAATTCACGGGACGCACCTCCGACACTTGGGGAGATATGCGAATCACGCACGATTTCAACGGCCGTCCTCCGCAGTGCGGCGGCTGAGCCACCGCTCGATCTCGTCTTCGCGCCAAGAAACTGTTCGCGGCGTTAGGTGTTCGCGACGCGGAAAAAGACCCTCCCGCTCAAGGCGGTCGATCGTAGTGCGGCTCAGGCCGACGCGTGCCTGAACCTCCGGGAATCTCAACCTTCGTGTGTTGGGTCTCCTAGCAGCAGGAATCATCATGGTGCCCTCCTGCCCGGAAATGTATGCGATGACTTTGGCGAGAAACAGGATGGATTTTTGGAGGACTTCCACTTCACCCCGTTACGATCGTTTTCGCGGTCGGCCGCCTCGGCTCTTAGGTGGCAGCCCAATCAACTTGGTGGTATCGCGAATCGCGGAACGCACAGTGTCCCGCCTACTATCGTCTCTAAGTTCGTTCCTGGAAATCTCCTCAAAACTCTCGTCTAGGAGACGGTAGCGAACTACCCAGTCGAAGTGTTTCGGTTCCGTCTTGCGGCGACGGGGTCTGTAACCGTTCTCAACAAGACTGCCGTATCGAGCGTTCCAATGCGCTTGCGCTCGAGCGAAAAAATCATCTTCGCTATCGCGGTACGGCAGCGCACCGACAGGCGCGAGCGGGTTTGACGGATCCTCCTGATTCGGCCAACTCGGGCCAAAACTGCTCAGAACTAGAGGTCCCCATTCCAAACCGTCGACGAGTTCGCGCTTGTGTACCCATTGATCTGACACGACGGCTGCCCACGAATAGATTGCTTCGCAGTGCATGTGGTACCGGGAGCACCATTTGTCAAACGCTTTCAACGGCTTCATTCGACCGCGCTCGAGTGTTACCGGATCGTTGTGAAACCTCCGAAAGTCCTCGATGACTCGCGGGATGAGCCGCCTCACTGCCCGCATGAACTGGTCAGCCGCCTCGATCTTCTCGTGATACCCCGATGGGGTGTCGAGTGGCGCGCTTGCGTTCTTTCGTCCACCACGTGGTGTGCGGGGTAATGTCTGACGAAGTGACGCCTTTGTCACGTGGTCAATATCCAGTTGTGAAAGCAATTATCGTGATTTGAAGGCCGCTCACGACAATCATTCTCAGGTTCAGTGTGTGACGCGTTTAAAGTCGCGTTGTGGTCGGTCACGGGCTGCCGCAAACGCCAGTGTGAGTCATGACTTTTTTATCGCCGTTCAACGCTTGGCGCTTGCAATCGCGACTAGCTGTATTGTGCGCGTTTTGTTCTCGAGGATCTGCTGCAGTTCACGGCCCCAGGCATCAAGCGCAACCCTCTTCTCGTTGTCATACCCAAAACGATCGTAGACTGCCGTAATATCGGCATCTACGTGATTCAGAATCTTCTTCACCACCAAACGCGACGTGCCGCTTGCCGTCATCATGCTGGCAGCGGTGCGTCGAAGATCGTGCGGCCGAAAATCGACACCCGAATCTTGACGCAATCGGTCTCCGACACGTTGGACCCACCGTATGGGTCCATCACCCTTCGATGATGCAAACACCCAATCGCTCGCTTCTTTCAACGGCCATTTTTTCTTGAGTCGTCCTTGGTTGATTTCACGAAGTCGCCTTCCTTGCCATTGCTGGAGTTCGATCAGAATGTCGAGCGCCTGTGGATTGAGTGGCACTCGATGCGCTAGACCGTTTTTCGCGCGGTCTGCCGGAATGGTCCACCACTCGGTATGGAAGTCGATATCCGACCATCGCATTTGACGAACCTCACCCCCACGTTGCGCAGTTAAGAGCCTCAACTGAAACAGTGCGCGAAAGCATGGTTCCTCCTTCTCGATTGCGCTCCACACTTTTCGGAGTTCCTCCGCAGTTAAGACTCGGTCTCGCGGGCGCTCCGTGAACGGTCGTCGCATCCCTTTGCTTGGGTTATCAGTGATCCAGTCACGTTCAACAGCGAAATTCAACATTTTGTTAATCAGCGCGAGCATTCGATTGGCGTACACCTTCTTTCCACGGTCGTAAATCTTTTCGATCAACGCTCGAACGTCGCGTCTGGAGATGTCTTGCACCGAGACATTTCGCCACCCGGGTAAGAGTTCGCGGTCAATCAGGTATTTGTCATTGCGCCAACTCTTCTTCTTTGGCTTCGCCCATCGCTCCAGATACTCTTTGGCAAGGTCCGAAAACGCTTTCCCCGTATGTCTAGCGATTAGCTTCACTTGTGCGGGGTCTATCCCCTCGGCGACTTGAACGAGCGCCCGTCGAGCGAGGTCACGAGCGTCCGCCAAGCTCAGAGCCGGATATCTACCCAGCGTGAGTCTGCGATTTCTCCTGCGATAGCGGTACAAAACTACCCAGGTCTTCTTGCCGGTCTCCCCGACGCGAAGGCCGAAGCTTGGCAATGAACGGTCCCAATACTCAAACCGCCCCTTGGGATCGCCCTTCAGTGAATCCACTTTCCTCGCTGTCAAAGTGATTCGCGGCATATCGCCCTCCATCGGCGGGTAGCACCAGGGTAGCTACAGGACGTTGCTGCACAATGCTTCATGCGTCAGCATGCTCTGTTAACGTATTGAAGATAATAGGTTTATCTTACTAATGGCGATGGGGTGAAGGGGGCAGTTTTTTGAATGGCATTCATGAGGTCACGGGTTCGACTCCCGTCTGGTCCACCAACTCCAAGTCGCTCATCCTAAAGGTTTGAAAATCGGCGACCCGCTCCGTTAGTCGAACCACTCCCGCTCTCGGTGAATCTCGCGCGCGGGCGACCAACGTTTGCCGGCCGAATGCCGTCCAAACGGGTGGCCGATTGACCTCAAATAACTGAGGCGGACCAAGAGAACGGCTATGGCATCTCGTAGCGACTCACGGTCCTCAGCCAGGATCAGTCCCCGGTCAATGCGGGATCGTTGTTCCCGTCGCTATACCGTCTGGAGCAGGACGGCAAGCTGAAGGCGGAATGGCGAGCCACTGAGAATACCCGACGCGCCCAGTACTACCGCCTCACGGCCTCTGAGAGACGGCAGCTCGAACCGCATCGAGAGCACTGGGCTCGTTCGCCGTCACAAGTGTTTTGGAGGGCGCATGACACTCTTGCGTCGCTTGGCGCCATCGTGCGCTGGATCGCGCGTCGAGACAGAGCCGAACAGGATTTGAACGACGAGCGACGGGTTTTCATCGACATGGCCGACGACGACGAAGTTCGCGACGGTGCAATAGCGGCCGAAGCCCGCCGTCGAGCCGTGCTCCAGCCGGGAGGCCTGGAACAGGCCAAGGGACGCGTTCGACTTGGTCGCCATGGCGCGTGGCTCGATGTGGCCGTCCGAGACATCCGCTATGGATTGCGGCAACTCCGACGCGATCCGGCGTTCTCCGCTGTCGCGATCGCCACGCTCGCGCTCAGCATCGGCGGGATTACCGCGATTTTCAGCGCCTTCGACACGATCCTGCTTCGACCGCTCCCGTATGCCGACGCGGACCGGCTCGTGATGGTCTGGGACGACATGAGCAAGTCCGAAGGTGATGCGACGTTCTTTTCAACCCCTGCTGAATGGACCGAGTGGCGCCGCCTCAACACCGTATTCACCGATCTCGCCTGCAGCCAACCGGGCGACGCCATTCTGTCGGGCGACGGGGAACCGGAAGAGGTCCGGGCGCGAAAAGTGACGTGGAATCTGTGGAGCGTTCTTCGTGTGCAGCCGGCGCTTGGACGCGTCTTCACCGAAGACGAGGACGGCAAGGGCGCGCGCGTGGTCGTGATGAGTCACGGGCTGTGGCAGCGCCGCTTCGGCGGCGCATCCGACATCGTCGGACGCAAGATCTCTGTAAACGACGAGGCTTACGAAGTCGTCGGCGTCATGCCGCGAAGCTTTTACTTCCTGCCCTCGCGCGACGTCGACTTGTGGATGCCGGCGTCGTTTCCTCCCGGCTTGCAAGCGAATTTCACTTGGCACAGTGCCCAGATCGTGGCACGCCTCAAACCCGGAGTCACGCTGGAACACGCACGGCAGTCCATGGCCGCGCTGAGCTTGCAGGTGACGGCGAAGGACTTCCGTGGGCCACACTCGGTGACGATGATCCCTCTGCGGAAAGAGATGGCGGGCAAGACTCGGACAGCAATGATCGTCCTTTTGTGGGCGTCGGCGGCGTTGCTGCTGATTGCCTGTGTCAACCTGGCAAACCTGCTGTTGTCGCGAGGCGAGGTGCGGGGACGTGAAGTCGCGCTGCGCCTGGCTCTGGGCGCTGGACGTGGAAGGCTGATCGCGCAGTTCCTGACGGAAAGCCTGGTCCTTGCCGGACTTGGCGCAGTTGCTGGACTCGCGCTCGCTGGGCCCGCCATGCGGTTGCTTGAACGGCTGGTGCCCGATGCGATGGGTGCAGCGCGTCTCACACTCGACTGGCGCGTGCTCGCATTCGCCGCTATCGCTTCCGTCGCCGCGGCACTGGCCTTTGGGCTTGCGCCTGCATTGCGTAGCTCGCGGCTCGGCCCCAAGGAAGGACTGCGCGATGGAGGCCGCGGTACTGTCGGTGCGCGCAGCCATTGGTTCCAACATTCGCTCATCGTTGTCGAGACGGCTCTGGCCGTCGCGCTGCTGACCTGCGGCGGTCTGCTCCTGCAGACGTTCCAACACCTCCGGAACACCGATCTGGGAATCCGCACTGAAAGGTTGCTGACGTTCGAGACGCCGCTACTCCGTTACAGGGACTTCGACAGACGCGTGGCCTTCGTCAACACGGAGCTGGAGAAGGTGCGCGCCATTCCGGGCGTGACAAACGCAGCGGCGATCTCGCAAATTCCGCTGACGATTACCGATAATTTTCGGTTTTATCTTCTGGCGGGCCAGTCACGAGATAGTTTCGCCCAACAGATAGCGCTGACACGCGTGGTGACTCACGGCTACTTTACGACTGTCGGTGCGCAGCTGCGAGAAGGCCGGGGTTTCGAAGCCTCTGATCGAAAATCCGAATCGCCCGCAGTCGTTGTCAACGAATCCTTTGCGAATCGCAACTATCGGGGGCGCTCGCCACTCGGAGAGAGGCTCAAATTCGAGCGCCTCAATGAGAAGGGATACTGGTACACGATCGTCGGAGTCGTGAAAGAGATCCGTGAGCGTGGCGTCGCTGAAGAGTCAAGGCCCGCGATCTATCGCGTGCACGAACAAGCGGACCAAACCAACGACGTGCCGAGCGGCATCGTGGTCCGCACAGCCGTCGAACCTGGGTCTATCGTTTCCGCCGTCCGTCAGGCCATCTGGTCGGTTGACAACAATCAGCCGCTCGCTCGCATCAGAGCGATGGAAGACATCGTCGACCGCCAACTATCGACGGCGAAGCAGAGCACTGCGCTATTGGGCGCGTTCGCTATGTTGGCCTTGTTGCTAGCGTCGATCGGAATCTACGGTGTGCTCTCTTACGCAGTCAGGCAGCGCACGAACGAGATCGGCGTGCGCATGGTCTTAGGGGCGACCTCGGGCGAGATACTGCGGTCGTTTGGGAGACGCGGCTTGGGATTGACGCTCTGCGGGCTCGCCATTGGCCACGTGCTGGCGGCGATCGCGTCGCGCCTGTTGACCACGCTACTCTACGGCTTTCGCCCCGACTACTTCGCGACTGTCGCCGCTGTATCGCTGATTCTCTTGGCGGTAGCAACACTGGCATGTTTCGTTCCGGCGCGCCGCGCCTCGCTCGTCGATCCGATGATTGCGCTGCGGCAAGAATAGTCGCGAGGGGCATTCGGCATCGCTTCGCGCCGGTCCCGGACTGGCTATTCGTCGGAGGTGCGGAGCACGACTAAACGCAAGAAGCTAGAGGGCGCGCGGGGCCCCTGTTCCCCTTCGTGTTCCCCCTGGACACTAATCGGGGGCGCTCCCTCCAGTTGCGATCGCTAGCAACCTCGCCATTCCTGCCTCGACCGGCACGAGCTGCGCCAATGCCGTGGTTCTTACTTCACAACCGCTCGCCAGTTCTGAACGACGTTGATCGGCGCGTCGTCGGCCTCCAAAAGCATGTTCACGAGGAAGCGCTGTCCGTCGGGGCTGGGAATGTAACTGTTCCGCGAGTTGAAGACGTTCGCGCGCATGTCGAAGAGAAAGTGGGGAACGCCGTATTCGAACGATCCGGAGTTCGCAGAGATGGATACGTCGACGGCGTAAAACTTCCGGTCATCGCTGACGAAGAAGAGCTCTTTGCCGTCGGCGCGCCAGAGCGGCTGACGTCCGCCGCTATTCGAGATCTGCCAGCGCCGTCCGGTCGACGGAAACGCCTGGACGTAGATTTCGTTTCTTCCGTTTTCGTTCGAGGCGTACGCGAGCCAGCGCACGTCCGGGGAGAATTGCGGCTCGACGTCGGGAAACGGCGTCTGCACGACCAGTTGCGGCTTGCGCTCTCCGGCAGTCGGCAGCACGTACACGTCCTGATTTCCGCCGGGGGTGACGGCAAAGTACAGGATCCACTTGCCGTCTGCGGAGATCTGATCGGGCCCGTTCACGGGTTGGGCGAGAAGAACCCGCTCGGCGCCGGTGCCGGTGACATCCTTCTCGAACATGCCACGCTGGTCGGTCCGATAGGCGATCTTGGTACCATCTGGAAACCACGCCGGCGCCGTCTCGGCGCCCGGACCGTTCGTGAACCGCGATGAAGTTTGTCGCGCCAGATCGAAGATCCAGAGATCTCGCTGGTTGACGTCGCCGTAGACGAGCCGCTGGCCATCGCGAGAAAGGTCCGGCGTGCGGTAATTGCCAGGAGAACCGACGGTTTCGAGTAACTTCCCGGCACGATCGAACCACGCGAACTGGTTGCTGCGATTGGAGCTGGATCTGAATGCCAGGACGCCACTGTTCGAGACCGTGAAGTCGGCGCGGCCCACGCCAGGGTTGTAGAACACGTCCTCGACCACCGGTGTGGCATCGCCGGAGACTTCCAGCCGATCCGGATCGAACCGCTGTTGCATCAGTCTCTCGCCTCGCATGAACAGCAGGACGCCCGGAGCCGCAAACGCCGCGTTGCTATCGCTGGCAACAAGGGACCGCGGTTCGAACCCTGGCTCGATCGAGCCGACGAGGATCCCGACCATGTCAACCTCGGAGCGAAGCCTGCCAACATACAGAAAATGACGGCCATCTGGAAGGAAAAATGGCCAGCGTGCAAAAGCATTGCCCTGCGTGACGATCGGCGTGACTTCGCCGCCCCCCGCGGAGACCCGCACCATTACTTGCGGCGTGCCAACGCTGAAGACGATGACATCACGACTGCCCCATGATGCTCCCCGCGGAACCCCCGCCACATCGGTGATGGTCTCGATGGAGCCATCTGTCGTATCGATTCGTTTCAGCTTGCCAGCCGCAAAGAATCCAATCGACCGGCTGTCGGGCGACCAGAACGGCATCAACACGTCACCCGTTCCCGACAGTGGCCGCGACGTGAACGAATCGAGTCGACGCAGCCAGATGTCGGATCGTCCGTTTTTGCCTGTCGCCACGAACGCCAGTTGCGTCCCATCCGGTGACAACATCGCGCCGCTGGTGCCATCTGCTCGTCCGATACCGCTGGTCGAGCCGAACGAGCCCTCTTCTGGAGGATCGATCTGAAAACGTACGACCGCCGGAGGCGGTGTCGTTCGTAGCTCGATGTACGCGAGCACACCGGCCAGGCTTGCGGCGAGGAGGAACCACGCCACGCGCTCCACGGTCAGAAGACGCGGCTTGGCGAACACGAGCGTCGCCGCAACGGAATGGTCTTTCTCTTCGAGGTCGAGCTGCGCGTCAGAGATATCGTGAGTGCGGCGGTTCGGATCCTTTTCCAGACACCGCCGCAACGCGCGTACGATGGTCGATGGTGTCCCGGCGGCAAGCGCATTCCAGTCGGGCTCGGTTTTGAGAATATTCGCCAGCGTGTACGTCACGTCGTCGCCAGCGAATGCCGGCTTCCCCGTGAGCATTTCGTAGAGCACCGCGCCAAATGCCCAGATGTCGCTGCGCTTGTCGGCCGGCTTGCCGCGTGCCTGCTCGGGACTCATGTATGCGGCGGTGCCAAGGATGATCCCCAGCTGCGTGAGCGCGGGACTGGTCATTGTTGGCGACAGCGTCACGCTGGGCGACGCCATATCGCCGATCACGGCTTTCGCCAACCCGAAGTCGAGCACCTTCACCGTGCCATCCGGCCGGCACTTGATGTTCGCGGGTTTCAGATCTCGATGGACGATGCCCTGTGAATGAGCTGCTGCGAGCGCTTCAGCGATTTGCCGGGCGATCGGCACGGCCTCGTCTAACGACAGTTGCCCGTCCGCGATCCGATCGGCGAGCGTGGGACCCTCGACAAGCTCGAGGACCAACGCGTGAATGCCATCGGATTCTTCGAAGCCGAAAATTGAGCCGATATTGGGATGGTTCAGCGACGCGAGCACTTGCGCTTCGCGTCTGAAACGTCCGAGGCGGTCAGGATCCTGGGCAAACACATCAGGGAGAATTTTGAGCGCGACACTCCGATTCAGTTTGATATCGTGGCCGCGATACACCTCCCCCATCCCGCCCGCGCCGATGAGCTCGCGAACTTCATAGACGCCGAGACGACTACCGGGCGCAAGCGCCATCAAAGGTGCCTTTGAGTATACGAGCGTCGTTCCGGTCAATCGCTGACGCCGGCTGATTTCGCGGCGCGGCTGCAGTCCTGAGGTCGACGTCGCTATTCGATGGGCGCAGGTGCGATTCTCTTAACGTTTGTGATGGCAAGCCGTCGGCGTTCGGCGAGCTACGGATGGCAAGCAACTCATAGCGAGTCCCCTCATCAGCGAAGGATGATGTCCTCCGCAGCGCGAAGGAGGACTGACCGGCCAAACATTCTTCCTCTGAACAGGTTCGCACGCCGGATATGCACAGCGCTCAATCTGCGTACACCCTAGCTGTCGTCCCACCGAAATAACTGCGATCTCAAAGGGCCAGGTCCGCACGTTCGTTCGACTTCCGCACGAGGTCCGCTGCTTGCACTTCTGCCGCACATGTCACTGCCAAAGTGTTGCGTGTACGTGCTTCGAAGCCTGAAAGATCGTACGCGCTACTACACGGGTATCACGAGCTACCCTCGTGGTCGCCTCGATGCACACAACCATGGCCATTGTCCGCACACCGCAGATGGCACGCCGTGGGAGATCGATGTCCTGATCGAGTTCGGAGATGAGCGTCGCGCGCTTGCGTTCGAGCGGTACTTGAAGTCAGGTTCAGGCGTCGCATTTGCGAAGCGTCACTTGAGGTAACGCTAGGCAGAATCTCACTGCAGATGTGTCTCGCCGCTCGCATCAACGTTGACCGCCAGCAGTATGCGGTGTCCTGTGTGGAGGATGGGATCAGGAAGAGAGTAGACGACTCTCGGGTTCTTTGTTCACTGGCCCGAAGTGGTCGATCATCGAGGGATCGTGCTTGTAGATCGCCCAGACATGACCGCATCCCTTGCAACGGAAATAGTCGACTACGGAGCTTAGCCGGTCAAACCGCTGCGTTTTAGTCGAATTGCCGCACACTCCACACGTCTGGCAAGTCATGCGGCAGATTGGCTGCACTGCTGGTGCCAAGTCGACCATACACGATTGCCAACGCGGCGCGCGCAGCAAAGCTGTGCCGTAGGTGTACCAACGAAACTCTTACCTAGTGCACTGATCGCGAATCTTCTTGTACTTCCCGCTGGGGTTTGCTACCGTGCCTCGCATGAACCGAACGCCAGCGTTGCCGCTCACCGGCGAG
>Ga0207691_10007997_pt1 | contig 10168 bp, 8 predicted proteins | sample KBSM13metaG_FD_184327 | JGI IMG/M metagenome (GOLD analysis project Ga0207691, IMG submission 184327) | Miscanthus rhizosphere microbial communities from Kellogg Biological Station, Michigan, USA - KBS M1-3 metaG (SPAdes) (version 2) | ecosystem: Host-associated > Plants > Roots > Rhizosphere >... | reverse complement strand
CGTCGCCGCCAGAAGCGAAAGCCGCCTTGATGGCGAAGGTGTGGCGCTCGCCGCTCGTCGAGGAGATGTTGCGGCGCGCCGCAGCGGACGCCGCCCGGCCCGAGGGTCTGCCTCCGGAATTCGGATGGCATGCGGAAACCAAGCCGCCCGGCTACCACCTGTCGGATGCGCAGGCGCAGGCGATTCTCGAGCTTCGGCTGCAGCGCCTGACCGGCCTCGAGCAGGACAAGATCTTCGGCGAGTACAAGGAAGTGATGGCGCAGATCGTCGACTACCTCGACATCCTCGGGAAGCCCGCGCGCGTCACGACGATCGTGCGCGACGAGCTCACGGCAGTCCGCGATCAGTTCGGCGACGCCCGGCGCTCCGAGATCGTGGCGCAGGGTGTCGACCTGTCGATGGAGGACTTGATCGCGCCGCAGGAAATGGTCGTCACGCTGTCGCACGGCGGCTACATGAAGGCCCAGGCGGTCGACGAGTACCGGGCGCAGCACCGCGGCGGCCGTGGCAAGCAGGCGACGTCGACCAAGGAGGACGACTTCGTCGAGCGAATGTTCATGGCGAACACGCACGACCACATCCTCTGCTTCTCCAACCGCGGTCGCGTCTACTGGCTCAAGGTCTACAACGTGCCGCAAGGCAGTCGCAACTCGCGAGGGAAGCCCATCATCAACCTGGTGCCGCTCGTGGAGAACGAGAAGATCACGGCGATCCTGCCGGTCAAGGAATTCACCGAGATGCAGTTCGTGTTCATGGCCACCGCGATGGGCACGGTGAAGAAGACGCCGCTCACCGATTTCTCTCGGCCGCGGCCCTCGGGGATCATCGCCGTCGACCTGGACGACGGTGACCGGCTGATCGGGGTCGCGCTCACCGACGGCGAACACGACGTGATGCTGTTCAGCTCTAATGGAAAGGCCGTCCGCTTCGACGAGAACGATGTCCGGCCGATGGGCCGCAACGCGCACGGCGTACGCGGGATGATGCTGGGCCGCGGCGAGCGCGTGATCTCCATGCTGGTTGCCGAAGACGAACAGCAGTCCGTGCTGACCGCGACCGAGAACGGGTACGGCAAGCGCACGCCGATCGTCGAGTACACGCGGCACGGCCGCGGCACCAAGGGAATGATCGCGATCCAGCAGACGGCCCGAAACGGGACGGTCGTGGCCGCGGCGCTCGTGCGTTCCGATGACGAGGTGATGCTCATTTCGACGGGTGGCGTGCTCATCCGCACCAAGGTGAAGTCGATCCGCGAGATGAGCCGTTCGACGCAGGGCGTGACGCTCATCAACCTGGACGAAGGCGAAAAGCTCGCCGGTCTCGAGCGCGTGGTCGAGCGGGAAGACGATGAGGTGTAAGTACGGCAGGCGCTCGTCGCCGTCTCCACGCTAGCTTTCGGTCGACACGTCACACCCCATGTCTCCCACCGGCGACCGCGACAAGGACCTCGGCCGACACCGCGCGGCCATCGACGCGCTCGACCTCGAGATCCTCGAGCGCCTCAACGCGAGAGCGAAGCACGCGCAGGCGATTGGCGCGCTCAAGAGCGGGGGCGCGGCGTACCGCCCTGAGCGCGAGGCGCAGGTACTCTCGCGCCTGCAGTCCGTCAATCCCGGGCCGCTCCCCAACGAGGCTGTCGCCGAAATCTTTCGCGAGGCGATGTCGGCGTGCCTTGCGCTCGAGCAGACGCTGCGCGTCGCGTATCTCGGCCCGCCGGGAACGTACTCGCACGAAGCCGTCGGGAAGCATTTCGGGCAGTCCGTCGACATGCAGCCGTGCGCAACGATCGACGACGTGTTCCGCGCGGCCGAAACCGGCCAAACCGACCACGCCGTCGTTCCGGTCGAGAACTCGACCGAAGGCGCGGTTGGCCGCACGCTCGATCTCATGTTCCAGACGCCTCTCGTCATTTGCGGCGAGATTCGGCTTCGAGTCAGGCACTTTCTTCTGTCGACGGCGGCGGCCGCGACCGAGGTGACTTGCGTCTATTCGCACGCCCAGTCGCTTGCGCAGTGCGTCCAATGGCTCGCGCGCCATTTGCCGGGAGTGACGCACATTCCGGTGTCGAGCAACGCCGAGGCCGCGCGGCTCGCGGCGGCGGAACCCCGTGCCGCCGCGATCGCCGGCGAGAGCACCGCAGCCATCTACGGGCTCAATGTCCTGGCCCCGCACATCGAGGATGTTCCCAACAACACGACGCGATTCTGGGTGCTGGGGAGACATCGCGTTCGCGCGTCCGGTCGCGACGAGACTTCGCTCGTGATGTCGGCGCCCAACCGGCCGGGGGCCGTGTACAGCCTCCTCGAGCCGTTCGCAAAGCACGGGGTCAGCATGACGCGCCTCGAGTCGCGACCCGCCCGGACCGGTCTCTGGGAGTATCTGTTCTACGTCGATCTCGCCGGCCACGAGACCGATGCCGCCGTTGCCGCCGCCTTGACGGAGCTTTCCCAAAAAGCCCCTATGGTCAAGATCTTGGGATCGTATCCTGCAGCGGTCTATTAGGAAGGATGATGAGCGCCATGCCCGATTCCGAACGCCGCCGCGACCCCTCCCGTCATGCGCCCGCCTATGTCCGCGAGCTTGCGCCCTATTTGCCCGGAAAGCCCATCGCCGAGCTGGCGCGGGAATTCGGTCTCGCCGAGCACGACATCGTCAAGCTCGCGTCCAACGAAAATCCGCGCGGTCCCAGCGCCGCGGTGCGCGCAGCGATCACGGCCGCAACGAACGACCTCTGCCGGTACCCGGACGGCAACGGCTTTGCGCTGAAGGCGGCGCTGTCGGCGCGCTATGGCGTCGCGCCCGATCGCATCGTTCTCGGCAACGGGTCGAACGACATTCTCGAGCTCGTGACCCAGGCCTTCCTCCGGCCGGGCGACCACGCGGTCTACTCGCGCCATGCGTTCGCCGTCTATCCGCTCGCGGTCAAGGCGCGAGGCGCCGCCGGGATCGAGGTGCCTGCCCGCGACTACGCGCACGATCTGCCCGCGATGCGCGCGGCAATCACGCCGCAGACCCGCGTGGTGTTCGTCGCCAATCCCAACAATCCGACCGGAACGTGGATCGCGCCCGACACGCTGCAGGCATTCATCGCTTCGATTCCCGAAGACGTCGTCGTCGTGCTCGACGAGGCGTACAACGAATACCTCGATCCGGCGCAGCACGCGCCGAGCGCCGCATGGACGGGGACGCACGCCAATCTCATCGTGTCGCGGACGTTCTCCAAGGCGCACGGCCTCGCGGCGCTCCGCGTCGGATACGGCATCATGGACGCCAACGTTGCCGACATGCTGAATCGCGTCCGGCAGCCGTTCAATGTCAATGCACTGGCGCAGGCGGCAGCCCTCGCGGCGCTCGCCGATACCGGCTACGTCGAGGAGAGCCGCGCGCTCAACCGTGCCGGCATGCGCGAGATCGAGGAAGGCGTGCGCGCGCTCGGCCTTTCGTTCGTGCCTTCGCATGGCAATTTTCTGCTGGTCCACGTCGGCGATGCCGCGACTGTCTACCAGAAGCTCTTGAAGCAGGGCGTGATCGTGCGCCCGGTCGCCAACTACGGGCTCCCCGAATTTCTCCGCGTCACCATCGGCCTGCCTGCGGAGAACCGCCGCTTCCTCGATGCGCTGGCGATCGCGCTCGCGCGCTGAGATGGCTGCCCAGCTTCGACCGTGACGGCAGGCGCGCCCCGGATCGCCAAGCTCGTCGTGATCGGCGTCGGGCTCGTCGGCGGCTCGTTCGCATTGGCGCTCAAGTCCGCAGGACGCGTCGACAGGGTCGTCGGCATCGGTCGCGGCCACGCCAACCTCGAGCTCGCGCGTTCGCGCGGGATCCTCGATGCCGCGATCGCCATCGACGCCGACTGGACGCGCGAGCTCGGCGATGCCGACCTCGTGTTGCTGGCAACGCCGGTCGCGCAGTTTCCTTCGTTGTTCGCCGGGCTCGACGGGCAACTCCCCGCGCACGCCATTCTGACCGATGCGGGAAGCACCAAAGAGAACGTGATCGCCGACGCGCGAGCGCGCCTTCGCGCCACGCTGCACCAATTCATCCCCGGCCATCCGATCGCCGGCACCGAGCACACGGGCGCCGCAGCGGCCTTTCCCACGCTCTTTCGTGAGCGCAACGTCGTGCTGACACCGCTTCCTGAAAACGATCCTTCGGCCGTCGCGACGCTATCCGACCTCTGGTCGGCGTGCGGCGCCGAAGTGCGCGTGCTCGATCCGGCAGTCCACGACCGCATCTTCGCCGCCGTTTCGCACCTGCCGCACCTTCTCGCGTTCGGGCTCGTGGATCTCCTCGCGGCGCGCGCGGACGCGGCCGAGCTCTTCCGCTACGCGGCGAGCGGCTTTCGGGATTTCACGCGCATCGCGGCCGGCTCGCCCGAAATGTGGCGTGACATCTCGCTCGCCAATCGCGATGCGCTCATGCACGAGATCGACGCGTATCGCGGCGAGCTCGACCGGATCGCCGCGATGGTCGCGGCCGGCGATGGCGCGGCGCTCGAAGCCGTGTTCGCGCGCGCGTCCGTCGCGCGCCGCGAATGGGGCGCCCGCTTCGGCAAGGGCAATGCCGTCGCCGCCGACGGGCCGCGCGAAGCGTAGCGCGACCGTAGAGGGAGCAAGTAACCCCGTGACGGCTTCCTTCCTCGACTTGGCGCCGGTAAGACGTGCTGCCGGTGTCGTGGCGCTCCCGGGCTCGAAGAGCATCTCCAACCGCATGCTCCTGCTGGCGGCGCTCGCCCAAGGCGACACGCGCCTGACCGGCCTCCTCGAAGCCGATGACGTGGATCGGATGCTGGAGGCGCTCGCGACACTCGGCATCGAGGTGACGCACATTTCGGGAACGCGCGACTTCGTCGTTCACGGGCAGGGCGGGGCCATTCCCGTCAAGTCCGCGCGACTGGATCTCGGCAACGCGGGCACGGCGTTGCGCCCGTTGACGGCCGCGCTCGCGCTAGCCGGCGGACACTACGAGGTTTCGGGTGTGGCGCGGATGCACGAGCGTCCGATCGGCGATCTCGTCGACGCACTCCGCGGGCTCGGCGCCGAGATTCGCTATCTCGGGACTCCGGGCTTTCCGCCGCTCGCGATCGAGCCCGGCAGTGCCCGCGCCCCGGGAGCACCCACGAAGGTCACCGTGCGCGGCGACGTGTCGAGCCAGTTCACTTCGGCGCTGCTCATGGCACTGCCGCTCCTCACGATGAACGGCGGGCGGTCGCTTCGCGTCGACATCGCCGGCGAGCTGATCTCGAAGCCGTACGTTGCCATTACGACGCATCTCATGGACAGATTCGGCGTCGCCGTCGAGCAGGACGACTGGAGATCGTTTCGCATCCCGTCGGGCGCCCGCTATTCGAGTCCCGGCGCCCTGCACGTCGAGGGCGACGCGTCATCCGCCTCGTACTTCCTGGCGGCAGGAGCGATCGGCGGCGGTCCCGTTCGCGTCACCGGCGTGGGCCGCCGTTCGATCCAGGGCGACGTCGCATTCGCCGATGCGCTCGCCCGCATGGGCGCCGTGATCGGAAGCGGTGACGACTTCATCGAGGCCCGCGCGGGATCGGCGCTTACCGGGATCACGATCGACTGCACGCCGATTCCGGATGCGGCGATGACTCTGGCAGTGGTCGCGCTTTTCGCGCGCGGCCCCACGACGCTGACGGGTATCGCGAGCTGGCGCGTCAAGGAAACCGACCGGATCGCAGCGATGGCAACCGAGCTCCGCAAGCTGGGGGCAACCGTCGACGCAGGCGCCGACCGCATCACCGTGTCGCCGCCACGCACGCTCGCGTCCGCTACCATCGCGACGTACGACGATCACCGAATGGCGATGTGTTTTTCACTCGCAGCGCTCGGTGGCGTCCCGATACGCATTCTCGATCCCGAGTGCGTCCGCAAGACGTTCCCCGGATACTTTGCCGCGCTCGACGGAGTCGTGGCGCGATGAGCGCGAACTCGATGAGCAATGCGGCACCGGTGATTACCGTCGACGGCCCCGCAGCGTCGGGGAAAGGGACCATTGCCGCAGGCGTGGCGCAAGCCCTCTCCTTCAATCTGCTCGATAGCGGCTCGCTCTATCGCCTCGTCGCCCTTCAAGCGGTTGAAGCCGGAATCGCGCCGGATGATGCGCCGGCGCTTGCGAAGGCCGCCGAGAACCTGCAGGTCACGTTCGCCGACCGTCAGATCCTGCTCGAAGGCCGCGACGTGACCGACCGCCTGCGCCGGGAAGACATCAGTGCCGCTGCATCGCAGGTCGCCGTGCACGCCCCAGTGCGCACCGCGCTCGTCGGGCGCCAGCGCGCCTTCCGCCGGCCCCCGGGCCTCGTCGCCGACGGGCGAGACATGGGCACGGTCATCTTCCCGGACGCGAAGCTCAAGGTGTTTCTCACGGCGAGCCAGGAGGAGCGGGCGGAGCGGCGATATAAGCAGTTGATCGAAAAAGGAATCTCCAGTACACTTGAAAGTCTTTTGCGCGATATCCGGGAGCGCGACGCCCGCGACGCCAAGCGGGTCGTTTCCCCGTTGGTGCCTGCCGCCGACGCCGTGATCCTGGATACCACCGGCATGACCATCGCCGCCGCAGTCCGCTTCGTGCTCGACCGGTACCGTGCCCTGGGTCCCGGGCCGGCAGAGGAGGGCGCGGGCAAGCCTTGACGCAGCAAAGAGCAGGAAAGTAAGGGCCGGCCCCGAGCCGGGCAGCACCGATTGCAACAACAGGCCGTTCCGAGCGCTCTAGCCGGCGCCACGGAATGGATTTCGACCACCCGCCCGCCGCGCGAGAAAAAGGGTTCTCGTTGAGGCGGCCATGTTTGATGAAGGAACCAACCCCATGGCTACTGCCATTTCCAGCGTCACCTCCGGCAACTCCGCTCCCGGCGAAAACTTCGCCGCACTGTTCGAGGAATCCCTCACCCGGCAAGAGATGCGCCAGGGCGAGCTCATCACCGCCGAGGTCGTTCGCGTCGACTACAACATCGTCGTCGTCAACGCGGGCCTCAAGTCCGAAAGCTTCATCCCGATCGAGGAATTCAAGAACGACAAGGGCGAGATCGAGGTCAAGGCCGGCGATTTCGTCACCGTCGCGATCGAGAGTCTCGAAGACGGCTACGGCGAGACCAAGCTGTCGCGCGACAAGGCGAAGCGTCTCAAGGCCTGGCACGATCTCGAAGCCGCGATGGAGCAGGGCACCATCGTCTCGGGCCTCGTCACCGGCAAGGTGAAGGGCGGTCTCACCGTGATGGTCAACGGCATCCGCGCGTTCCTTCCCGGATCGCTCGTCGACATCCGCCCGGTCAAGGACACCACCCCCTACGAGAACAAGGCGCTCGAGTTCAAGGTCATCAAGCTCGACCGCAAGCGCAACAACGTCGTCGTGTCGCGCCGCGCCGTGCTCGAAGCGAGCCTGGGCGAGGAGCGCGAGAAGCTCCTGTCGACGCTGCAGGAGGGCGCCGTCGTCAAGGGCATCGTCAAGAACATCACCGACTATGGCGCGTTCGTCGACTTGGGCGGCATCGACGGCCTGCTTCACATCACCGACCTCGCATGGCGGCGCGTGAAGCACCCGTCGGAAGTGCTCGCCGTCGGCGACGAAGTCACCGCCAAGATCCTGAAGTTCGACCAGGAGAAGAACCGCGTCTCGCTCGGGATGAAGCAGCTCGGCGAAGATCCGTGGGTCGGCCTGTCGCGCCGCTACCCGACGGGCACGCGCCTCTTCGGCAAGGTCACCAACATCACCGACTACGGCGCGTTCGTCGAAATCGAGTCCGGGATCGAAGGCCTCGTGCACGTGTCCGAGATGGACTGGACCAACAAGAACATCCACCCGACCAAGGTCGTGCAGCTGGGCGACGAGGTCGAAGTGATGATCCTCGAGATCGACGAGGACCGCCGCCGCATTTCGCTCGGCATGAAGCAGTGCATGTCGAACCCGTGGGACGATTTCGCGATGAACCACAAGAAGGGCGACAAGGTGACCGGGCAGATCAAGTCGATCACCGATTTCGGCGTGTTCGTCGGCCTGCCCGGCGGGATCGACGGACTCGTCCACCTGTCCGACCTCTCATGGTCGCAACCCGGCGAAACGGCCGTGCGCGACTACAAGAAGGGCGCCGACGTCGAAGCCGTCGTGCTCGCGATCGACGTCGAGCGCGAGCGCATCTCGCTCGGCATCAAGCAGCTCGACGGCGATCCGTTCACCAACTACGTCGCCACGCACGACAAGGGCAACGTCGTGAAGGGCACGGTGAAATCGCTCGACGGCAAGGGCGCGGTGATCGCGCTCGACGGCGAGGTCGAGGGCTACCTCCGCGCGTCGGAAGTGGCGCGGGACCGCGTCGAGGACATCCGCACGCACTTGAAGGAAGGCGATGCGGTCAGCGCGATGATCATCAACATCGACCGCAAGAACCGGAGCATCAATCTTTCGATCAAGGCGAAGGATCACGCGGAAGAGTCGGAGGCGATCCAGAACGTCAAGGCCGACACGGCAGGCACGACTTCCGGGACGACCAATCTCGGCGCGCTCCTGCGGGCCAAGATGGACAACAAGACCACTGAATAAAGACTGATCGCGTGATGACCAAATCGGAGCTGATCGACCGCCTTGCGGCGCAGTTCCCGCAGCTTGTCGCGAAGGACGCCGAACTTGCGGTCAAGATGATCCTCGAAGCCATGGCCGAGAGCCTGGCGAAAGGGGAACGCATCGAGATCCGTGGGTTCGGCAGCTTCGGGCTGAATTACCGCCCGCCGCGAACCGGACGCAATCCCAAGTCCGGCGACAAGGTGCAGGTGCCGGAAAAGCACGTCCCGCATTTCAAGGCGGGCAAGGAACTGCGCGAGCGGGTGGATTTTAAAGGCGCGTGATGCAGGTCCTGCGCTGGGTCGTCGGAAGCACCATCTTTCTGGCGCTCCTGTTCCTTTCGCTGCAGAACTCGGAGCTCGTGACCCTCAAGTTCTACCACTGGTGGAGCTGGCAGGCGCCGCTCATATTCGTCGTCCTCATCGCGTTCGTGATCGGAGCAGCGGCGGGACTTCTCGCCGGCGCAATGCGCTCCGCGCGCCTGTCGCGCCAGCTCACCCGGCTGCGCCGCGAGCAGCGCCACAAAGAGGGTGCACCGTCCGCGGACTGGGCGCGCACCGGCACCGTGCCAGGTACCACCCCTGGCTCCGGACCCGGCTTCGAGCGCGCTGACGGGCGCTGACCGAGGGCGCTCATCGCCGATGGATTTCGAGCTTTGGTGGCTGCTGCCGATCCCGGCGCTGTTCTTCGGCTTGGGCTGGATGGCGGCACGGGTCGACATCAAGCACCTGCTGCGCGAATCGCGGGCGCTGCCGCTGTCGTACTTTCGCGGCCTCAATTTCCTGCTGAACGAGCAGCCGGACAAGGCGATCGAGTCCTTCATCGAGGTCGTCAAGGTCGATCCACAGACGATCGACCTGCACTTCGCGTTGGGCAGCCTTTTCCGCCGTCAGGGCGAGATCGAGCGGGCGACCCGGATGCACCAGAACCTCCTCGACCGCCCGAACCTTCCCGCGGACAAGCGCGAGGCCGCGCTTTTCGAGCTCGCGCAGGATTTTCATCGCGCCGGTCTCCTCGATCGCGCCGAGGAGCTTTTCACCAAGCTCGATGGCACGGCGTTCGAGCATTCGTCGCTCGGATTCCTGATCTCGATCTACGAGCAGGAGAAGGACTGGCCCAAGGCGATCGCCGTCACGCGCCGCATGGAAGCGATCGCCAAGCGGCCGTACTTCCGCGAGATCGCGCATTACTATTGCGAGCTTGCGCAGGCGCAGCTCGTCAAGCCCGACGTCGCGGCGGCACGCGCCAATATCGACCTGGCGCTCGCGGAATACCGCGCGTGCACGCGGGCGACGATGCTCCTCGGCGATCTCGAACTGCAGCAGGGGGACGTGACGGCAGCGATCGCCGCGTGGCAGCGGATCGAATCGCAGAACCCCGCGTTCCTGTCGCTCGTCGCCGAGCGGCTGGCCGACGCGTATCGGCGCCAGGGGAGCGCTGCTCAGGCGCTGCGCGTCGTCGGGGCTTATCAGCGCGAGTATCCGTCGCTCGACCTCCTCAACACGATGTTCACGCTGACGCTGTCGGAGGAAGGGTCCGAAGCTGCAGGCGCGCTGATCAAGGAAGAGCTGGCGCGCAACCCGACGCTGCTCGGCCTCGA
>Ga0207691_10007995_pt1 | contig 10169 bp, 5 predicted proteins | sample KBSM13metaG_FD_184327 | JGI IMG/M metagenome (GOLD analysis project Ga0207691, IMG submission 184327) | Miscanthus rhizosphere microbial communities from Kellogg Biological Station, Michigan, USA - KBS M1-3 metaG (SPAdes) (version 2) | ecosystem: Host-associated > Plants > Roots > Rhizosphere >... | reverse complement strand
CAACATCCTGCGCATGCTCGTCGATCGCGGCTGCCGCGTGACGGTCGTGCCGGCGACGACGCCCGCCGACAAGGTGCTCGCGATGCGTCCGGACGGCGTGTTCCTCTCGAACGGTCCTGGCGATCCCGCGCCCTGCGACTACGCGATCGCCGCGATCCGCGAATTCGTCGCGCGCAAGGTGCCGACCTTCGGCATCTGCCTCGGCCACCAGCTGCTGGCGCTGGCGGTCGGCGCGAAGACCCTGAAGATGAAGTTCGGCCACCACGGCGGCAACCATCCCGTGCAGGACCTCGATTCGAGGCGCGTGCTGATCACCTCGCAGAACCACGGCTTCGCGGTCGACGAGGCCACGCTGCCTGCCAACGTGCGGGTGACGCACCGCTCGCTGTTCGACGGCTCCAACCAGGGCATCGCCTTGACCGACGCCCCGGCTTTCGCGTTCCAGGGCCATCCCGAGGCCTCGCCTGGGCCGCACGACATCGGCGACCTGTTCGACCGATTCATCGCGTCGATGCGCGTCGCGCGCGCGGACGCGGCGTGAGGGCGGCAGTCCTCCGCCAAGCGGACACCACGACATGAGCCGCATTCTGTACCGGGCGAAAAGCGCGCGCGGCGACGACGTCGCGGACTTCATCGAGGCTTCGAGCGCCGCCGAGGCGATGAGCAAGCTCGCGGGCCGCGGCTTGAAGGACATCGTCCTGATGCAGTCGCCCGACATCGCTGCGTTCAACCAGCCGCTGCCGGGCATGGACCCGCAGGTGTACGCGCGCCTGCGCGCGGAGATCTCGGAGGATCGCAGCCTGAAGGCCGCGCTCGGCCGCGTCGTGCGCTACAACGCCAGCCTTCTCGCCGTGGGCGCCGCGGCGCTGGCGGCCGGCCTCTGGCTCCGCCTCCTGCCGCTGTCGCTGGTGGGCGGCGCGTTGTTCGTCTATCCGTTCGCCTTCTTCGCGGTCAAGCACCGGCACCTCAACAACTTCCAGGCACTGCTCAAGTCCTACGCTCGCGGCCAGTGGGAAGAAGTCCGCCGGCTCGCGCCCGCGCTGCGCAACGCAACCGACAACGCGCTGCTGCCCTGGGACATCGACGTGCGCCTGGCCTGCGTCGAAGCGCACCAGGGGCGCCTGGATGCAGCCGTCGCGAGCCTGGAGCATTGGAGGCCGCAGATTGCCGCCAAGGCGCCGGGCATGTTCGAGGCGCGCCTGGCCAGCGTGTATTCCGCGGCGCGCGACTACGACACCTTCGTGCGCCTGATGGAACAGGCGGCCGAACTCGGACGACAGGATCCCTCGCGCATGGTCGACGTCGCGCTGGCCCACGCGAGGTTCGGCGACCTGCGCCGCGCGCGGGACGTCCTCGACAGCGTGGACGTGAAGTTGCTGACCCCGACCGGCCAGAAATTCGTGACCTACGTGAAGGGCATCCTGCTGGTTCGCGAGGGTCATCCGGAACTTGCGATCCCCGATCTGCGCACCGCCACCGACGGCTTCCTCGAATTGTCGCTGAAGTCCTCCGCCGGCTGGGTCGCCCTCGCGATGAGTTCGGGCTACCTCGCGGTCGCGCTCGCCCGTTGCGGCCAGCGCGACGAGGCGCAGGCGGTCATCGCTCCGGTCCTGCCGATCCTGCTCGTGCACGCCGAGAAACCGCTGATGGACGCACTGCAGGATGACGTCCTGCAGCGCGCCGCATGACGACCACCTGACGGGAAACCCGATGCCCAAGCGCACCGACATCAAGACGATCCTCATCATCGGCGCCGGCCCGATCGTGATCGGCCAGGCCTGCGAGTTCGACTACTCCGGCGCGCAGGCCTGCAAGGCGTTGCGCGAGGAGGGTTTCCGCGTCGTGCTGGTGAACTCGAACCCGGCGACGATCATGACCGACCCGGGGACCGCCGACGCGGTCTACATCGAACCGATCAACTGGAGCACGATCGAACGCATCATCGCCAAGGAGCGCCCCGACGCGCTGCTGCCGACGATGGGCGGCCAGACCGCGCTCAACTGCGCGCTCGACCTCGCCGACCACGGCGTGCTCGAGAAGTACGGAGTCGAGCTCATCGGCGCCTCGCGCGAGGCGATCCGCATGGCCGAGGACCGCGAGCTGTTCCGCGTCGCGATGGCCGACATCGGACTGGAATGCCCCAAGGCCGAAGTCGCGCGTTCGCTCGAGCAGGCGCTCGACATCCAGACGCGCGTCGGCTACCCCACCATCATCCGCCCGAGCTTCACCCTCGGCGGCAGCGGCGGCGGCATCGCCTACAACCGCGAGGAGCTCGTCGAGATCGTCACGCGCGGGCTCGAGCTGTCGCCGGTGCACGAGGTGCTCGTCGAGGAATCGGTGCTCGGCTGGAAGGAATTCGAGATGGAGGTCGTCCGCGACACCGCGGACAACTGCATCATCGTGTGCTCGATCGAGAACCTCGACCCGATGGGCGTGCATACCGGCGACTCGATCACGGTCGCTCCCGCGCAGACGCTGACCGACAAGGAATACCAGCGCCTGCGCGACGCGAGCATCGCGGTGCTGCGCAAGATCGGCGTGGACACCGGCGGCTCGAACGTCCAGTTCGGCGTGAATGCGCAGACCGGGCGCGTGGTCGTCATCGAGATGAACCCGCGCGTTTCGCGTTCCTCGGCGCTCGCTTCCAAGGCGACGGGATTTCCCATCGCGAAGGTCGCGGCGAAGCTGGCGGTGGGCTACACGCTCGACGAACTGCGCAACGAGATCACCGGCGGCGCGACGCCCGCTTCGTTCGAACCGACGATCGACTACGTCGTCACCAAGATCCCGCGCTTCGCGTTCGAGAAATTCCCGGCCGCCGATGCGCGCCTGACGACGCAGATGAAGTCGGTCGGCGAAGTGATGGCGATGGGCCGCACCTTCCAGGAATCCCTGCAGAAGGCCCTGCGCGGCCTCGAGACGGGCAAGACCGGGCTCGACCCGAGCGGCCTGGACCTCGAGAGCGAGGACGGCCTCGCCGAGATGCGCCGCCACCTCCGCGAACCGGCGCCCGAGCGCGTGTTCCACGTCGCCGACGCGTTCCGCAGCGGCATGTCGGTCGAGGACGTGCACGGTCTGTCCTTCATCGACCCGTGGTTCCTGGACCAGATCGAGGAACTCGTGCAGTCGGAGAACGAGGTCGCGCGCGAAGGCCTTGCCGCGCTCGATGCGAAGCGCATGCGCGAGCTCAAGCGCCAGGGCTTCTCCGATGCCCGCCTCGCGAAGCTCGCGGGCACCGACGAGAACGCGCTGCGCGTGCTGCGCCACGCGCTCGGCGTGCGGCCCGTCTACAAGCGCGTCGATTCGTGCGCCGCGGAGTTCGCGACCGATACGGCCTACATGTACTCCACGTACGAGGACGAGTGCGAGTCCAACCCGAGCGACCGGAAGAAGGTGATGGTGCTCGGCGGCGGCCCGAACCGGATCGGGCAGGGCATCGAGTTCGACTACTGCTGCGTGCACGCCGCGCTCGCCCTGCGCGAGGACGGCTACGAGACCATCATGGTCAACTGCAATCCGGAGACGGTCTCGACCGACTACGACACGTCCGATCGTCTGTATTTCGAGCCGGTGACGCTCGAGGACGTGCTCGAGATCGTCGCCGTCGAGAAGCCCGTCGGCGTGATCGTGCAGTACGGCGGGCAGACCCCGCTCAAGCTTTCGCGCGCGCTGGAGGCCAACGGCGTGCCGATCATCGGCACCAGCCCGGACAGCATCGACCTCGCCGAGGACCGCGAGCGCTTCCAGCAGATGATCAACAAGCTCGGCCTCGTGCAGCCCCCGAACCGCACCGCGCGCAACGCCGAGCAGGCGCTCGCGCTCGCGGGCGAGATCGGCTACCCGCTGGTGGTGCGCCCGAGCTACGTGCTCGGCGGCCGCGCGATGGAAGTCGTGCATTCCGACGCCGACCTCACGCGTTACATCCGCGACGCGGTCAAGGTGAGCAACGATTCGCCCGTGCTGCTCGACCGCTTCCTCGACAACGCGGTCGAGGTCGACGTCGACATCATCGCCGACGCCGAGGGCAACGTGTTCGTCGGCGGCATCATGGAGCACATCGAGGAAGCCGGCGTGCATTCGGGCGATTCCTCGTGCTCGCTGCCGCCCTATTCGCTGTCCGCGAAGCTGCAGGACCGCCTGCGCGAGCAGGTCGCGACGATGGCGCGCGAGCTGAAGGTCGTGGGCCTCATGAACACCCAGTTCGCGATCCAGTTCGACGGCGACAACGAGCCGCACGTGTTCATCCTCGAGGTGAACCCGCGCGCCTCGCGCACGGTGCCCTTCGTCTCGAAGGCGACCGGCGTGCCGCTGGCCAAGGTCGCGGCGCGCTGCATGGTCGGGCGCTCGCTCCCGGACCAGGGCGTCACGGCCGAGGTGATCCCGCCGTACTACTCGGTGAAGGAAGCTATCTTCCCGTTCGCGAAGTTCCAGAACGTCGATCCGATCCTCGGGCCGGAGATGCGTTCGACCGGCGAGGTCATGGGCGTGGGGCCGAGCTTCGGCGAGGCATTCGCGCGCGGCCACGAGGCGGCGAACATCAAGCCGCCGCGCGTGGGCAAGGCCTTCGTGTCCGTGCGCGATCCGGACAAGAGCCGCGTGCTCGACGTCGCGCAGGACCTGATCCGCCGCGGCTACGCGCTGGTCGCCACCGGCGGGACCCAGAGGTTCCTGGTCGAACAGGGCCTGGCGTGCGTGCGCATCAACAAGGTTCTCGAGGGCCGGCCGCACGTCGTCGACCTGATCAAGAATGGCGAGATCGTCTACATCGTCAACACGACCGAGGGCAAACAGGCCATCGCCGATTCGTTCTCGATCCGCCGCGAGGCGCTGCAGCAGGGCATCACCTATTCGACGACGATCGCCGGGGCGCGCGCGTTGCTGCACTCGCTCGACCACCGCGGCGACGGCGCCGTGCGGTCGCTCCAGGAATTGCACGCGCAGCTCGGCTAGGCTGCATTGGGATCACCAGAGGACCAGAGACATGCGTACACCGCTGACCACCCATGGGGCCGCGCGCCTCCGCGCCGAACTCGACCGCCTCAAGTCGGTCGATCGCCCGCGCGTCATCGAGGCGATCGCCGAGGCGCGCGCGCACGGCGACCTCAAGGAAAACGCCGAGTACCACGCGGCGCGCGAGCAGCAGGGCTTCATCGAGGGCCGCATCAAGGAACTCGAAGGCACGCTCGGCAACGCCCAGCTCATCGACGTCGCCACGCTCAACGCGGGTTCGAGGATCGTGTTCGGCGCGAACGTCGAGCTCGCCGACGTGGAGACCGACGAGCGCCGCGGCTATCAGATCGTCGGCGACCTCGAGGCCGACATCAAGCAGAACCTCATCTCGATATCCTCGCCGATCGCGCGCGCGATGATCGGCAAGCACGAGGGCGACACGATCACGATCCATGCGCCGGCCGGACAGCGCGAATTCGAGATCATCAGCGTTCGCTACGGAGACTGAGCGATGCCGCGGCTGACCCTGCTGCTGCCGCCGCGCGAGGCCTTCGGCGGCCAGGCGCTGCCCGCCGACCTCGGCCGGCTGCTGGGCAAGGCCGATGCCGGCAACGGCGAGCCGGGCGGCAAGAAGCAGCTGCAGCGCCACTTCGACGTGATCCCGCGGCATTGCCCCGAGGCACCGATCACGCGCCGGCTCGACGCACGCGACGCCGAACTGCATGCATGGCTGCGCGCCGATCCAGCCTACGTGCGCGCCGACATCAACGGCGGCCGCATGCTCGCGTGCGGCGGTCTCGGGCTCTCGATGGAAGACTGCGCCGCGCTGATCGCGCCGCTCAAGCCGCTGTTCGGCGACGAGGGCTTCCCGATTTCCGCACCGTCGCCCGACCGTTGGTACCTGATGCTGCCGCGCGAAAGCAAGCTGCCTGCGTTCGCGCCGCCCGAGGACGTGCTCGGCGACGACCTCGAACCGCACCTGCCGGCCGGCGACAGCGGTCGTCGCTGGCGCCGCCTGCTCAACGAGTCGCAGGTGATCCTGCACAACCATCCGCTCAACGAGCAGCGCATCGCGCAAGGCAAGCCGCCGGTGAATTCGCTGTGGTTCTGGGGCGGCGGCGTGCTGCCCGATTTCGTGCGCATTGCCGATCGCATCTTCGGCGACGAGATCCTGATGCGCGGCCTTGCCGACATCGCGAAGCAGCCGATGCAACCGGCGCCCTCGCGCTTCGAACCATCGCTGCGCGAGGCTGATTCGCTGGTCGACTTGCGCGCCGGTCGTGACGTCGCCGCGCTCGCCCGCGACTGGATCCTTCCGGCCGCCGCCGCGTTGCGACGCGACGACGCGCTGCGGCTCGACTTCGCGGACGGGGCGCTGTTTGCGATCGCGCGCAAGCAGCGCTGGCGCTTCTGGCGCCGGGCGCTGTCATCGCTCGCGCCGTCGCCTTGACGCGCGCTTGAAAGTGCCGCGCATCGTCCGCCGTGAAGCGCCGGCCCCCGGCGAATGGCCCGGCGTGCATCCGGTGTTGCGCCGCGTGTACGCGGCGCGCGGCGTCGGGGCGCCGTCCGCCATTCCCTCGCGCCTGGCCGACCTGCTGCCGCCCGACACGCTCGGCGGCATCGACGCCGCGGCCAGGCTGCTCGCCGAAGCGGTCCGCACGGATCGAAGGATCGTGGTCGTCGGCGATTTCGACTGCGACGGCGCGACCGGCGTCGCCGTCGGCGTCCGCGGCCTGCGGATGCTCGGTGCCAGGCATGTCGCCTTCCAGGTGCCGCACCGCGTACTCCACGGCTACGGGCTGACGCCGGGGCTCGTCGACGCGATGGAGCCGCTCCGGCCCGAACTCGTGGTGACCGTCGACAACGGCATCGCCTGCCACGCGGGCATCGCCGCGGCGAAGGCGCGCGGCTGGGACGTTCTCGTCACCGACCACCACCTGCCGGGTCCGAAGCTGCCGCCCGCCGACGTGATCGTCAATCCGAACGTTCCCGGCGATGGTTTTGCGAGCAAGGCGCTCGCCGGCGTCGGCGTGCTGTTCTACGTGCTGCTCGCGACGCGCCGCCGGCTGCGCGAAGCGGGCCCCGGCGCGGACGCGGACCTCTCGCAACTGCTCGATCTCGTCGCTGTGGGCACAGTCGCCGACATGGTGCCGCTGGACGCGAACAACAGGATCCTCGTCGCGGCGGGATTGCGACGCCTGCGCGAGGGACGCTGCCAGCCCGGATTGCGCGCGCTCGCCGACGTGGCCGGGCGACGCCTCGACCGCCTCGTCGCCAACGACATCGGTTACGCGATCGCTCCGAGGATCAACGCGGCGGGCCGGCTCGAGGACATGGCGATCGGCATCGAATGCCTGCTCGCCGATGATCCGTCGCGCGCGGCCGAGCTCGCCCGCGTGCTCGATGCGATCAACCGGGAGCGGCGTGGCGTGCAGGAGGACATGCTCGACGATGCCGGCCGCTGCATGGCGGTCGAGCTCGCCGACGGCGCGGCGGGCGTCTGCGTGCACGATGCGTTGTGGCATCCGGGCGTGGTCGGCCTGGTCGCCGGAAAGCTCAAGGAGCGGCTGCACCGGCCGGTCGTCGCATTCGCGCCGTCGGCGCCGGGCAGCGACGAATGGCGCGGTTCGGCGCGCTCGATCCCGGGCTTTCACGTACGCGACGCGCTGGCCGAAATCGACGCCGCGCACCCGGGCCTGATCCAGCGCTTCGGCGGCCACGCGATGGCTGCGGGACTCGGGCTGCGCGAAGCGGACCTCGCGGCGTTCGCCGAAGCGTTCCAGGCCGTCGCTCGCGCGCGCATCGCGCCCGAGTCGCTCGACGCGACCGTGCTGTCGGACGGCGAACTCGGCGCGGACGAGGTCTCGCTCGACCTCGCGCAGCAGCTGCGCTGGGGCGGACCCTGGGGCCAGGGTTTTCCGGAACCCTTGTTCGACGGCGAATTCGGCGTGGCGTCCTGGCGCGTAGTCGGCGAGCGGCACCTCAAGTTCCAGCTCGAACGCGATGGCCGCCGCGTGGAGGGCATCGAGTTCGGCGGCTGGAACGAAACGCCGCCGCCCGCCGCGGTGCGCATCGCCTACCGCCTCGACGTCAACGAGTGGCGCGACACCTGCTCGGTGCAGCTGGTCGTCGTGCACCGCGAGCCGGCGTGACGCCGGACTGACCCCATTCCCGCCGCGGCGGCGTTGGTTGGCGATCATCGCCCGACAGGAGCTCCGTTCGTGAAGACCCGCGCCGTCCTCGCCGCATCGATCCTCGTTGCCCTCGCGCTTGCCGGAACGCCTTCGACCCTGTCGGCGCAGGCCACGGTGCAGCTCGTCGCACCGCCGCTGCTCGTCGTTCACGGCGCCGAACGGCCCGTGCAGGTGCAATCCGTGTCGATGACGACCGAGGTGAACGGCGGACTCGCGCGCACGACGGTCGAGATGACCTTCCACAACCCCAACGCGCGACGGCTCGAAGGCGAACTGCAGTTCCCGCTGCAACCGGGCCAGCAGGTCAGCGGCTTCGCGCTCGACGTGAACGGCGCGATGCGCGCCGCGGTGCCGGTCGAGAAGGAGAAGGGGCAGGAGGTGTTCGAGGCGGTCGAGCGCCGCGGCGTCGATCCGGGCCTGCTCGAACAGACCGCCGGGAACCAGTTCAAGCTGCGCATTTATCCGATCCCCGCGAACGGCGAGCGCCGCGTCCGCATCGCGATCGACCAGGCCCTGCAGCGCGAAGGCGAAGGTTGGGTGCTGCGGCTGCCGCTCGCGTTCGCGCGCGGGATCGATCGCGTGCCGCTGCGCGTGGTCGCGCGCGGGCAGGACGGGCCGCCGCGCCTCGCCGACGGGTTCTCGCAGGCCGCGCTCGCGCGCGACGGCGACGGCTATGCGACGACGATCGACGGTCGCTCGGCGGACGCGGTCAACGGCCTTGCCCTGCGCTTCGGCGCGAGCCGGCTTCCGCAGGCCTTCGTGCAGGAACGCGACGGCCAGCATTACTTCCACGCCGAGGTGCCGTTGCCGGGCGCTTCGGTCCCGCGCGCGATGCCTCACGTCATCGGCCTGCTCTGGGACAGCTCGGCCTCGGGACGCAAGCGCGACATCGACGGCGAGCTGGCCGTGCTCGACCGCTACTTCGCCGCGGTCGGCAACGGCGAGGTGCGCCTGACGCGGCTGCGCGACGTCGCCGAGCCCGCCCGCACGTTCGCGATCCGCAACGGCGACTGGTCCGCCCTGCGAAAGGAGTTGAAGGCGACCGTCTACGACGGCGCGAGCGCGCTTGCCGACTGGACTCCGCAGGCCGACGTGCAGGAATACCTGCTCGTCAGCGACGGCCTCTCGAACTACGGCGTCGCCGCCGAAATGCCGCGACTCGCCGCGCGCCAGCGTCTTTACGCGCTCGCCTCGGCGAATGCGGACGCGACGCGGCTCGCCGCGTGGGCCGACGCGCGCGGCGGGCGGCTCGTTGCGTGGCAGGGCCGCGAAGGGGTGGCGCGCGCCGGATCCGAACTGACGACGGACGGACCGCGGCTGGTCGCGATCGAAGGAACCGGGGTCGAGGACCTGGTGGCGTCGTCGCGTTTCCCGCAGGCGGGCTTCCTGCGCATCGCGGGCCGCTTCCGGCAGCCCTCCGCGACGGTCACGCTGGTCGTCGACGAGGCCGGCAGGGAGCGGCGCATCGATGTTCCTGTGTCCGCGAACGCGCCGTCCAGCCAACTCGTCGCGGGTCTGTGGGCCAGCTACCGCATCGATGAGTTGTCGGCCGAACCCGTCCTGCACCGCGCGCAGATGCGCCGGCTCGGAAGCGAATTCGGCCTGGTCGGTCCCGACACCTCCCTGATCGTGCTCGAGAACGCGAGCGACTACGCGAAGTACGACATCGCGGCGCCGCCGGAACTGCGCGAGGAGGTCGCGCGGATCGTCGCGTCGGATGCGGAGGAAAAGATCTCGCTGCGCCGTGCGCAGATCGAAAAGGTGCGTGCGGAATACGCCGAGAAGCTCGCGTGGTGGGAACACCGGTGGCCGAAAGACGACCCGCGCGCCGTCGCGTCGAGGAAAAAGGACGAGGAAACCCTGCGCGGTCGCGGACCGAGGTCCGGCGCGCGCGGGAACAGGGGGCTCGCGCCGCCGCGAGCTGCACCGGCTCCGGACTATCCGAGGGAGGCGCTGGCGGATTCGGTGCCGCCGCCGCCCGTGGTTGCCAACGCGCCGACGCCGATGTCGACGCAGGCCGTACCT
>Ga0207691_10007993_pt1 | contig 10170 bp, 9 predicted proteins | sample KBSM13metaG_FD_184327 | JGI IMG/M metagenome (GOLD analysis project Ga0207691, IMG submission 184327) | Miscanthus rhizosphere microbial communities from Kellogg Biological Station, Michigan, USA - KBS M1-3 metaG (SPAdes) (version 2) | ecosystem: Host-associated > Plants > Roots > Rhizosphere >... | reverse complement strand
GGCGAAGTACAGCTCAGCGCCGGCGAAGGGCCGACCTCGCGCTTCCCGCTGGCGTTCCCCGCATCCGGCGGTCACTCGGCCCGGTCCCACTCGTCATTCGCCGGCGAGACCCGCGTGCTGTACGAACTGCGCGAAACCCGCGGCGGCGCCACATTCGAAATCTCACAGGACAACAGCGGCGACACGGACTCCAGCTTCACCCTCACGTTCGCCACCGCCACCGAAATGCAGTTCCACCTTTACGCCGAGCCACGACCGTACGCGTTTTCCGGGAAATTCGACGACGTCGTCGGCGACGCGTTCTACGACCCCTCGGCCGAGAGTCCCTCCGACATCTACCGCGGGACCCTGGTTCACATCGATGGCGTGACGGATCAGCCGGACGGGTTTGAGGGCCGGTCTTTTGACGGGGAATTGGAGCCCGGCACACATACGCTCACCGTCCGCTCGCATGGCGCGATCGACCGGCAGACAATCGTCGACGGCGGGGGCCTCGTCCGCCTGACGCTCGACACCGGCGCCGCGCCCGGACCTCTCCCCGTCCCGCTCCCTCCCGCGGCGTGGCCGGCGCTGCTGACGCTCCTCGCCGTCGCGGCCGCGCGCTACGCGCTGAAGTCGAGCTAACGCGCCGTGATATACTTGCCGCCCGCGCTTTGTTCCCTCTCCCCTGTACTCGGGGGAGAGGCCTAGGGTGAGGGGCTCTGCGTCTGAGATTTCAAATCTGAGACTTGAGATTCCAAATGCGCCCCTCACCCCACCCCTCTCCCCCGAGTACGAGGGAGAGGGAATCCCACCCGCCCCCAGCCCCCGGGCACGGGACTGGGCGCGGCCGGCATTGAACACTTCCTTTCAATCTGCGACAGAACCGTCGTATGCGTGCGACAGTATACAACAGCGCGACTTCCACGATGTGGGACTTCTCCGGCGACGAGTTTCTCTTCTTCTGGGCGGCGGCGGCCGTGGCGCTCGTGGGGACGGTCCGGGCGGGCCTGATGCTGATCCGCACCGCGCCGCTACGGTCCAACGCCCGGCCGAAACTCGCCTTGGCGGTAGTCGTCGCCGCGTGCCTCGCCGGTCTGTGGGTCGTGCTGCGCAACTGGGCTGATCCCGCCTCGGTCGCCGGCCATTTCGACTACGAGTTGCTGTTCATCTTTGGCGGCATCGCCTGGCTCTTGCTCGCGATGCGGTTCGGCTTTCCGCTGATGGGCCTTAGCGTGCGCGACGACGCGATTGAGCGTCAGAACCTCGCCGCGACCGTTGCGGCCTGCGGCGGAGTGATCGGCGTCATGCTCGCATACGCCCAAAGCAACATCGGCGGCGGGCCGACGATCTGGACCACGCTTGTTCCCGCCCTTGTCGCAACGGTCGCCCTATTCGCGGTGTGGGCTTTCGCCGAGTTCTTCGGTGGCGGGATCTCGGAGAACGTGACGATCGACCGCGACGTCGCGTCCGGCGTGCGCCTCGCAGCGCTGCTCGTGTCAGCGGGCGCGGTACTCGGCCGCGCGATGGCCGGAGACTGGACCGGATGGCCCGACACGTTCGTCGACTTCGCCAGACTCGGCTGGCCGGCGCTCGCGCTGGCCGCGATTGTAGCGGTCGTGCACCGTGTCTGCCGGCCCACGCCGCGCCGGCCGCAGCCCGGCGTGTTTGCGTTCGGGGTAGTGCCGTCGGCCGTACTGCTCGCCGCGACGGGCCTCTATTTCCTGGCCTTGGGCGCGCCGCATGTGGCGCCCGCTCCGACGGTGGCGGGGACGCCATGAGCGCGGTCGCGCCGGATAACATTCTCGAAAGGCCGCCGTCGGCACGGTCGTCATCGTGCACCGATTCGCCGCACTTGCATCCGCTGCGGGCCGGACCGACGCTCTCACCAGAGGCGTTTGCCCCGATCCGGCGGCGAATGGTGCTCAATTGCTGCAAGTGGGACCCGCAGGTCGGCGACGTCTCGACGCTGGCGCCGTTCCCACTGCTTATCGGCCGAGCCGATTGGCAGCAGCTCTGCTCGACGGCCGAAGGGCTCGCGCGGGAACTGATTGCCGCGGAGGCCGAGCTCTTAGGCCGGCCGGACCTGCACCGGAAGGTCGCGGTCCCGCGCCCGCTGCGTAACGCACTGGCGGAAGCCCGCGATCGCGGCGCCACGCCGGCGGCGGTCCGCACGCTGCGGTTCGACTTCCACTGGACCCCCGACGGGTGGCGCATTTCCGAAGTCAACAGTGACGTGCCCGGCGGATTCGCGGAGGCGTCGGAACTGACGCGCCTCTTCGCGGATTCCTTCGGACCATCTATGAACCTGGCAGTCCCCGGCGACCCCGCCGCCGCATGGGCCGACGCGGTCGCCGTAGCGGCGGGGGGCGCACCGGTTGCGCTGCTCTCGGCCCCGGGATTCATGGAAGACTTCCAGGTCGTTTCTTACATGGCGACCCGTCTCGTCGAGCGCGGCGTGGCAGCACACCTGGCGGCGCCGTCGCAACTCGCCTGGGCCGCCGGCCACGCGAGCCTCCGCGCCGCGTGGTACGACGGGCCTCTCGGCGCCGTCGTCCGCTTCTTCCAGGCCGAGTGGATGGCGCAGCTCCCGCGGTCCTGCGAATGGCGTCCGCTCGTCGTCGGCGGGCGGACGCCGGTTACCAACCCCGGCACGTCGGTCCTGACCGAGAGCAAACGCTTCCCGCTGGCGTGGGAGCACTTGGCCGCCGCGCTGCCGACGTGGCGCCGGCTGCTCCCGGAGACGCGCGACCCGCGCGACGCTCCCTGGCGGCGAGACGACGGCTGGCTACTGAAGACGGCCTTCTGCAACACCGGCGACACCGTGGCCGCACGCGACCTGGTCTTGCCGCAGCGCTGGCGGGCCGCCGCCCGCGCGGCGTTCCTGTGGCCGGGGCAGTGGGTGGCGCAGCGGCGGTTCGAAACGGTCCCTCTCGCAACACCTTCCGGCGACGTCCACCCCTGCGTCGGCGTCTACACCATCGACGGCCGGGCGTGCGGCGCGTATACGCGCGTCGCCACGCGCGCCGTGATCGACTATCGGGCGATCGACGTGGCGCTGCTGGTCGAGGGTGACCGGGTGCAGGAGGGACCGGCATGACCGCCGAGCAGATCTTCGAGCTCTGGGCGCCGCAGGGGGCGCGCTGGTCACAGTGGGCAAAGCCCGTGCTGTTCGCGCACCTCGGGTTGCCGAGGGAATCACCGGTGTCTTCTGCGGGTCGGGTTGAACTTGCGGCGCCGGTGGCTCCTCCTTCCCCGCCTCTGGCGGGCATCGAGCCGGCTGACGGAACGACCGCCGTCGTCGTTGACCTGCCCGGCGCCGCCGGCGTCGCCGCGGGGCTCGTGCTGGCCGAGTCAGGCTACCGCCCGGTGCCGCTGTACAACGCCGTGCCGTCGCCTTCGCCGGGCGGGCCGATCCCCGGCGGGTCGGTCGCGGTGGACATGGCGCAGGTGCTTGAGGCACTGCGCGCGGGTGCCGAACGCGTGGGGGTGGCGCGCCTCCCCGACGACGCTCCGCCCGCGTTCCTGCTCGACGCCCGCCGACGCACCGCCGACTCGCGCGTTTTGCAGCCCGGCGCGTTCGACAACCGGTCGGTAAGCCTGCCCACAGACTTCCCCTCGGCCAACCTCCTGCTCGCCAGCGGCATCCGTCGGGTCATCGTCGTCCAACTCGACGAAGGTCAGCCGCAGGCGGATCTCTCACACACGCTGAGGCGATGGCAGGACGCGGGGATGGAGGTGCTGGTGCTCGCAACCGGTGCGGCTCTGCCGGGGGAGTCGGGGGGCACGTCGGGGGGCACGGCCGCGTCCCCTCGACCCATCACAGTGAACAAGCCGCGCTGGTACCGCCACCTCTGGCACGGCATGCTCGCACGGCTGGGCCTGCGGACCAATCCACTGGGCGGGTTCGGCGGATTTCTTCCCGTTCCCTCGGCGGGCTGACCGAAAGAAGGAAGACGGCGCGGCAGGTGCGCCCCCGCGTGCCGGCGCGATTTCGGAGCGGGCGCGAGGTTGCAATTGCCGCCCCTTCGGCTATCTGTCTCGACGCGGCACAAGTGGTAAAGCGCCGCCCGTCGCGCACGGTCGAGCGCACGCACCCGTTCAAAAGGGAAAGACACGGATGTCAATTGGTCTTCCTCCGGCCGACCTCTCGCTCAAGCTCCCCGCTTCCGCTTCCACCCATCCAGTCCCCGGCGTCCGCGACGTCCGCGCCAACATGGGCGACGCCGCGCGGGAGAAGTCCACGCTCAAAGGCGTCCTGTTCTACGTCGTCTCGGTGATCCCGTACGCCCTCGGCCTGGCCGGGTTTTTCCTGCTCGACGGGTGGGTGCTGAAGACGCTCTCGGCCGCTTTGTTCACAGTCGCGCTACCGATGATGTTCATCGTCGGCCACGACGCCTGCCACCAGTCGCTCACGCCGCACCGCTGGCTCAACAAGCTCATCGGCCGGCTCACGATGATCCCCACCTGGCACGCCTACTCCGTCTGGGACTTCGTCCACAACGGCCTGCACCACGGCTGGACCAACGTGCGCTACAAGGACTACACGTGGATGCCGCTGTCCACGGACGAATACGCCAAGCTCTCCCCGGTCGGCCGGTTCCTCCACCGGCGCTACCGCACGTGGTGGGGCCCCGGCCCCTATTACATCATCGAGCTCTGGGCGAAGTACGGCATGACCGGGGCCAAGCCGAACTCGGCGCGGATGAGCGCGCTGTTCTGGGCCGACCGGCTGTCCGTCGTCGGCTTCACCGTCGCCATGGCCGCGGCCGTGCTCGGCCTCACCAACCGCACCGGCCTGGGCTCCAGCCCCACGCTCATCTCGATCGGCCTGCTGACGGTGGGCATGGCCGTGCCGTTCCTGGTGTGGAGCTGGACGATGGGGATGATCATCCTCATCCACCACACGCACCCGACGGTCCCCTGGTACGGCGACGTCGCCGACTGGAGCTATTACGCCGGCCAGGTCCGCGCCACGGTGCACATCGAGCTGCCCCGCCCGGTCGAGCTGGTCCTGCACAACATCATGGAGCACACCGCGCACCACGCCGACCCGCGGGTGCCGCTCTATAACCTCGAGCAGGCGCAGAAGAATCTGGAAGCCGTCTACGGCCGGGAGATCGTCGTCGTCCCCTTCACCTTCGGCGGGCTGTTCAAGACCCTGCGCACCTGCCGCCTGTTCGACTACGAAAACCACCGCTGGCTCGACTGGGACGGCACGCCGACGACGCAGCCGCTGCTGGAGCCGAAAACGCAGCCAATCGAGCAATCCGAACCCGCCGCAGCGGCCGCGTGATCGACGAGATTTTGCTCCCTCTCCCGGTACTCCGGGGAGGGCAGGGGTGGGGGTCTTTTGCCTTCAATCGCAAATCAAAAATCTCAAATCAAAAATTTACGAAGCCCCCACCCCTGCCCTCCCCCGGAGTACCGGGAGAGGGAGTGCACCGCTGGAGCACTGATTACCGGCGCGTTCCCGCCAGCACGCCGCAGTGCACCAGTGTCGGCACGATCTTCCCCGGCTCCAGCCCCGCCGCGGCCAGCATTTCCCGGTATTCGGCCCCGCTGTATGCGCGGCCCTCGGTGACGTTGAACAGCGCCGCCGAGTACAGCGCCACCGGCAGCGGGCCATCCAGCGCGTCGTTCAAGAACACGTCGTGGATCAGCAGTCTGCCGCCGGCGGGTAGGGCGTCAGCGCAGCGGTCCAGCAGGCGCCGGCATTCCGGCACGTCCCAGTCGTGTAGCACATTCGACAGCAGAATCACGTCGCAGCCCGGCGGCACCGGGTCGGCGAACATGTCCCCGGCGACGAACTCGGTGCGGTCGGCCACGCCGTACCGCTCGGCCGACTCGCGCGCCACCTTCAGCACCTCGGCCCGGTCCCAGATGACCGCCCGCAGCGACGGGTTGGCGCGGAGCAGTGCGACGGCGTAGAGCCCGCTCCCGCCGCCGACGTCCAGCAGGCGACGCACGCCGCTCAGCGGATAGTTCTTCGCCAGCGCCGGCCCCACGATCCGCGCCCGGCCGGCCAGCGCCAGCGTCAGCCGCCGCGCCGACGCCTCGTCGTCCATGGCCGACTCGACGCCGTCGCGGAAGATGTACGCCGCGCCGCGGTCGTCGGGGTCCGACTTGGCCGGCTTGTTCTCCTTGAGGCGCGCCACCAGATGCTTCACCCCCGGCGTCTGCCCGATCAGCGCCACGTAATCCCCGGCGTAAAACTCCCCGCCGCGGACGAGGTGGTCGCGCGCCGTCGGCGCCAGATCGATCCGGCGTCCGTCGCGCCACTCCAGCAATCCCATCGCGACCATCGCCACGACCAGCACGTGCGTCGGCCGCGGTGCGAGGCCGAGCGCTTCACCGACGTCGGCGAGCGTGAGCGACCCGCTCGCCAGCAGGTCAAACAAATCGAAGTGTGCCACCGCCGCCCCCAGCAGTTCCGTCCCGTAGCTCCACCGCACCATTTCAAACAGGCCGGTCGGATCCAGTGCGGGCGAAGAAAGCGCGCCGGCGGGGGGCGTTGGATTAGGCTTTGCCACGGGGGCCGAAGGTATCGGGCGCCGCCGCGGAAGGAAAGAAGGGACGCCAACCACCGGGCGGTCAATGCCCCCGTCTCGAGCCACGGTGGAGGCTGGCGGTACGCCTGCACCGTTCGTCCGCTCGCCACCCGGGCCGCTCCCCGCTGCGTGATAAACGGCGCCGGGCCTGATCGCGGCGGCTACTGCACGCCCACGGCGATCAGCTCCACGTTGTTCTTCGATTCGGAGCCTTCCCAGTTGTAGTAGTACTCGCGCGTCTCGCCCGTCGGTTGCTTGCCCCCGAGCTCGCCGAACACCTTTTCGTACGCGCGGGCGATCGACAGGATCGGCCCGCCGTAGAGCACCGTGGCCGCGGTCAGTGGCTCCAGCCGCCGCACCTTGAAGTCCCCCTGCGCCGCGGTCCCTTCGGCGACGGCGATGCCCACCTGCAATTTGAACTTGTCGTCCGGCTGCCCGGTGGCGCCCTGGTAGACGAAGATCATGCAGCCGTCGAAAACGACCTTCTTGTCCGCAACGAGCCGCTTGAGCTGCTCGACGATCGGCGCCGAAACCTGCCCGATCTGCGGGATGGTGGTCTCCACCTCGCGGTAGAGGATCGTCCGCGCGGAAAGTGTCCGCAATGCCACTTGCGACACCTGCACGTCCTCGTCCGCCGCACGCGCCGGCGCCGGCAGGAGGAAACCGGTCAGCAGGGCCGCGAAAAAGAGTTGGGATCGCATCCCCTCCAGATTATCAAATCCTGCTAAGCGGGCAATCGCGAACAGCCTGCAACGAATGGCCGTTCGGTAGGTTCGGCCAGCCGGCGGTGGGGCCGCGGGTGTGTTGGAAAGAGACCGGTGCGACCGGCCCTTCGCCCAGCCGCAAATGCTTGCCAAGCCACGGTGCGTTCGGGTAGGCTACTGTCCGGGTTAGGCGGACCGCAGACTCGGCCGCGCACAATTCTGTCTTGTCGGAAGGGGAAAATGCCAGCGAAATTCAAGGTGACGGTTCTCGTCGTGTCGACTACCGCCGCCGTGTTCGGAGTGTTCTCCGGCTCCGTCCGCGCCCAGAACCTGCTCACCAATCCGAGCTTTGAAGGCCCGGCGCAGACGACCAACGGCAACCACATTAACATCGCGCCGACGGGCTGGGGGATCGACCGGGGCCAGTTCAACCTGGTGCGGGAGGCTACCGCGTTCGACGGCCAGCAGTTCCTCGACCTCACGGGCCCGACGGGCGCCGCCGGCACGTACATCACGCAGAACTTCACGCTGACGTCCCCGTCGGCCGTCACGTTCAGCGGCTATTTCAGCGGGCGAGACGCCGGCACCGGCGGCGGCAACGTCGCCATCTTCAGCGGCGGCACCCAGATCGCCGCGGCGCCGCGCGTCACCACGACCGGCACCAACACCCCCTGGGCCCAGTCCATCGCCACCTCGGGCGGGTTGGCGGCGGGCACCTACCAATTCCGCGCCTTCATCGACGACCCGGCCAACGTCGACCTGGTCTCCGTAACGATCGTCCCCGAACCGGCGGCCTTGTCGCTCCTGGGCCTCGGCGGCCTCGCCCTCCTCCGCCGGCGGCGCCGCGCGTAACGCGTGTTGGGCGACGGGCGGAAGCCTTTCCCCGGTCCCTTTTCGGCCGCGCGCAGAACTTCGATCGGAACGAGCCCACCCGCATCCCCAACACGCCGGGTTCTTCCCGTCCGCCGCGTTTCCACGGCCCGGTTGCCGCACCCGCACCGGGTCGTCCGGCCCGGCTTGGGCGGCGGCTGTGGCCCGCGGCTGTTGGTCCGGTCGTTTATTTGTCCTTGCGCGGCGGGAGCAGGCCGGCCAGCTTTTCGGCCGCGGCACGCGCCAGCGGGTCTTTCAGGGACTCCGCGTTCGGGCTCATCAGCCGCATCGCTTCCTCCTCCGTCAGGACGTGCCTCGTCTTTTCCTCGCCGATGTTGCGGACCGGCAGGCCGAGGTCCATCACGGCCTTCTTGGTGAGCGAGAAATAGTCCCGCTTTGGTCGCGGCGTGGGCCCGACCACTACCTGGAAGTGGTTGCCGCCGCCGCTCATCAGCAATTCGTTGAACCCGAGCACCGAGCGGTCCGCCGGTCGCGGCGGGATGAGGATCTGGCAGGTGTTGTGCTCGGTCCGGATCGTAACAACGCCCTTGGCAGCATCGAATTCGGCGCTTCGGGCCGCTTCGAGCAGGTTCGAGAACAGCGCCGCCGCGTCGAACAGGATCGAGCCCTGCCCCCCGGGACCGGATTTGATTCCCCACTCGAAATGGACTCCGTCGGCGCCCGAGGTGAGCGTGACGTTTGCGACGGCGTCCTCGCCGAGCATCAGCCCGCCCGGCCTCGCGGGGTCGAGGCCGACCCAGAGGCCGTTCGCGCAGCAGTACACCGGCGAAACGCCCTTGGCGTCCTCTGGCAGGGCCACTATGGCCACCTCGCGGCCGTCGCGGGCGACGTGCCAGCTTGCACGAACCGTCTTGGCGCCCTCCCGTCCCGTGGTGGCAATCAGGAAGTGAAACGTCTTGGCCGCACTCTCCGGCCGCGTCGATAGCTCCAGTCGCCCGTTTCTGATGAGCCGCTGGACAACCGCCCTCGCCTCCGCGTCCCCCGACTTCCCGCCCGCCCGCCCCTCATCCGCCGCCAACGCGGGCGCGGTGGCGACGATCAGGAACACGCCGCAAGCGGCCCAGGCGCGACGGAGGCTTCCAATGCGCAGGTTCACGGCCCTCATTCTACCGCGCCCGCTCTCACGGCTTAAGCAACCTCCGCCCGCGGAACATTCGTCGCCACGCTGAGCGATACGAGGCGTGGACTCTGGGGGAGGACGGTGCTGCCGTTGAACACGCCGGCGTCGGTCACCTCGTAATGGATGAACTCCTGACCCTCGGGGCAGTTGCCGTCGGCGTCGAGAAGGATGTCGCCCGGTGCCATGGTGCCTCACGTGGTGGTCGTGAAGCCGGAAGTGATTGCTACTTCTTGGTCGGCGTCAGGCCCCGCGGTGGCCAGACGCGCACAGCGGATTCATAGTCGGCGGGTTATCTCGCCGCCGGTTGGCGGTCGATCGGGAAACCTGGCGCTTCCGTCGTCGGACGACGCCGAAGGAGCAGGACTCCGGCGACGCAGACAGCCGGCAGCACAGGTCCAATGATGTAGGCGAGCACCCACGGCCAACCCAGTTCGCGCCAGACATCATCGCGGAGTGGGCCGGAAACGAACGCCTCATCGAACGCGACGTAGGCGAGCAGGCATCCGACCAGAAGCGTGATCCCCAGCATCGACCAAGCGACGATCCGGTTCGTGAGCGCGCTTACCTCGGCCGCGACAACTGCGCTGGGCGGGGCGTCCGCGGGATCGGGGGCCACGCCGACCGGAAGCCGCAAGGCGCCGGCGGTGTCGAGGACGGTCGTTTGGACCGGGGCCGTCCGACCCCGGTAGGCAACCTCGGCCCGGCCGAACGGCTTGCCGCCAGGCTTCTGATTGGCGAGGAGGTCCGCCTTGTGAAGCTTCGCCGCGAGCTCGTGAAAGTCACCCTGCGGGCCGGTGCGGAAGGTCCAGCAGTCGTAGAGGTCGCACGTGGCCGGCGCCGCGCCGGTCCAGCTGTCCGCGCCTGTCGCCGTGAAGGCGGGAACCAGGCATGCGACATACTCGCTGCTCTCAGCATAGCCCGGATG
>Ga0207691_10007990_pt1 | contig 10173 bp, 6 predicted proteins | sample KBSM13metaG_FD_184327 | JGI IMG/M metagenome (GOLD analysis project Ga0207691, IMG submission 184327) | Miscanthus rhizosphere microbial communities from Kellogg Biological Station, Michigan, USA - KBS M1-3 metaG (SPAdes) (version 2) | ecosystem: Host-associated > Plants > Roots > Rhizosphere >... | reverse complement strand
GCGGACGAACTCGATGTGCCCGATGAGCATCGTCGCCGACGTGTTGAGCCCCTCCTCGTGCGCCACGCGCATCACGCGGAGCCAGTCGTCGCCGCCGCATTTCCCGAGTCCGATCTTGCGCCGCACGCGCGGCGCGAAGATTTCGCCGCCGCCGCCGGGGATGGTGTCGAGGCCCGCCGCGTGGAACCGGCGGATGATGTCGCGCACGTCCATCCCGAAGAACCGCTCGAACTCCACGAACTCCGGCGGCGAGAACGCGTGAATATGGACCGTGGGGAAGTTGCTCTTGATGTACCGCAGCAGGTCCTCGTACCACTCGATCGGCAGGCGGTCGTTCATGCCGCCCTGCATGAGCACCTGCGTGCCGCCGATCGACACCAGCTCGCGGATCTTGTCGCCGATCTGATCGTACGAGAGCGTGTAGCTGTCTTCGTCCTCGTGGTCGCGCCGGAAGGCGCAGAACGTGCACCGGGCCGTGCAGACGTTGGTGTAGTTGATGTTGCGGTCGATGACGTACGTGCGCTCGTCGCCGGGGTGCAGCCGGCGGGTGACGTTCATCGCCCACTCGCCGAGGTCCTGGAGCGAGGGGGCGTGGTACAGCTCCAGCGCCTGCGCGTCGGTCAGCCGCGCGCGGCCCTCCACGACGGCGTCGATGTCGAACGACAACTTCCCCGAGCCGTTGCCCATGTCGGAAGTTTACGAGGGCCGGCTGCCGTTTGGAGGGGTTTCAGGGGAAATGAAAGATGACCGGGCGACAAGGTGAGGGGTGACAATGGCAAAAGATCCGCCCCCTGTCATTCTGAAAGCCTGTGACTTCTTAAGTGGCATGGGCTGCCAGCCCATGTCTTATCAAAAAACACGGGCGGGCCGCCCGTGCCACGAAAAACGGCACAGGCTCTCAGAATGACAGACGGGGGACGGTCACCATTGTCCCTTCGGACCCTTCACCCTGTCACTGCTTCGGCGCCGCCGGCCCCTGCGCGGCGGTCGCCGCCTCCTCCGTCTTCGCCTGGCGCGGCTGGTCGCGCAGCATGTCCAGGATCTCGCGGATCTTGCGGTGACTCGGGCCGGTGGCCGTCACGATCATCTTGTGCTTGCTGGTGTGCAGCGCGCCGACCGAGCCGCCGTTCTCGCGCCAGCTGTCGGGCGCGACCGACGAGCGGACCATCAGCCCCAGCTCCTTCATGTCAATCTCCGACGGCACCAGGTCGCGCACGTCGTAGGCGCGAGTCTCCACCAGCCGGTCGAGCTGCTCGCCCGTGGTGACGTGGATGACGCCGTCCTTGGAGGCGTAACCGACGGGAACGTTGCCCTTGCCGGCGCTGGTGAGGACCAGGTCCAGCGCGTTCGAGAAGGAGACGTTTCGCGCGCGGAGCGTCACCGGCGTGGCGCGGTCGATCCCGCCGGCCTCCAGCGAGCCCCAGTCGACGAAAACGTTGGCGCCGGAGACGTCCCGCATGAAGTCGATCACGTCGGTCAGCGCCACGGCGTCGAAGTTCAGCTCCGGCACCCGCCGCGCCAGCAGCGCCGCCACCTGGCGGTCCTCGGCGCTCTCCCCCTCGTCGACCGCGCCCGCGCCCCCGCGCCCCGCGTTCTGGGCCGACGCGGCATCCTCCACCCCGCCCATCCCGCCAACCTCCTCGAGAAACTCTCGGTCGATCTGCTCCCGGTTCGCCTCCCGCCCGTCACCATGATGATCCGGTCGGCGTACTTCTCCCTCCACAGCTTGTCCGCCTGCTCCCGCGTGATCGGCCGCCTGGGCTGCGCCGCCTTGACGTCGGGCGCCTGCGGCTTGCCCTCGGTCGTAGTTTTCGCCTGACCATCCTGCGCGCGCACTGCCCCGGTCAGCGCGACGGCAACCAGGGCGAGCGAAACGATCAGGCCCGACACGGGCCAGCGACGGGCGGTCCGGAAACGACGGTCGAACGTCGCGATCATGGTGAACCTCCTGCGCAGTTGCGCGTCCGTCTGGGCCCGCGGCGCGAAGCGCATCGCGGGCGACCGAAGCGGCGTCATGTCGATCAGGCCCGGCGGCGACGCGCCGCGGGCCAGGGCGTCCAACAGGCGCGCGACCTTGTCGCGAACCTTGGTCATGTGGGCAGGGTCAAATCGTTGCGTCGCGGCCATGGCGGGGCCCGTTAACGCGAAGGATTCGAGGCGGGAACGAGGACGGACGGCGAGCTATTCTCCCGCCGAGGGCGATCGGGACGCAAGAGGATTTCGGTGCGTAGGTCGCGGCTCCGGTCCCCTCTCCCCTTGCGGGAAAGGGTTAGGGTGAGGGGCAGTGTGCGAAGTGACGCCGTCCGACTCCTGGCGCTTCCCCCTCACCCCGGCCCTCTCCCGCAAGGGGAGAGGGAGTAAAGGCTGTGCCGGATCGACCGCTATACCATGACCGGCACACATGTGGGGACGCGGCCCGGCCGCGGTTCCACCCAGGTCGGAACCACGGGCCGGGGCCGCGCCTTTGACGACTTAGCGGGCGGGGTGCGACTCGTTCTTCGGCGCGCGGGGAGCGCCGTACCCGCCGCCGCCGGGATAGCCGCCGCCATACCCGCCCGGCTGCATGCCCGGGTAGCCTCCGCCGGGGATGGCGCCGCCGGGATAGCCGGGGAAGCCGCCGGGGGCGCCGGGCGGCGGCGGCTGATTCTGCGCGCCCTTGTTCCCGTCGCCGCCGTCCATGCCCTGCGCCTTCATCAGCCCGAGCAACCGCTCCACCTGCCGGTGGTTCGGCTCCGTGGCGGTGACGAAGAGCTGGCCCTGGAAGACTCGCGCCGAGGCCGGGCCGCCGCTCTGGCGCCACGACGCCGGGCTCACCGACTCGCGCACCAGTTCCTCCATGTCGTTGGGCGACGCGTGAATCGACCGCACGTCGTAGGCCCGGGTGAGCACGATCCGGTCGAGCTGCTCCTTCGTCGAGACGACGACCACGCCGTGGTCGATCGCGAAGGCGGCGGCGTCGCCGGCGGCGGTGCGCAGGACCCAGGCGAGCACCTGCTCGGCGGGCACTTCCTGCCGGAAGCGAAGGGAGACCGCGGCGTCTCGGTTGACGCCGGCGCTTTCCAGCGCCTTCCAGTCAGTGACGACGTCGATGCCGGCCTTGTCAGCGAGCATATCCAGAGCGTCAGCCAGCCCGACGCCGTTCAGCTCGACCGGGACGGCCTTCTGGAGCTTGGCGGTGGTGCGTGCATCGGCGGCGCGGGACGAGGGGTCTTCCACGCGCCCGGCCGCGGCCGGCCCGGTGCCGGGGGGCATGGCGCCCATGCCGGGGTACATGCCCATGCCGGGCATCCCGGGCGTTCCCGACATCATCGGCATGCCCGAGCCGTAGCCGCCCATGCCGCGCATCATCCCGGGCATCATGCCCGGCGTCTCCTGCGCGGTGGCGGGGCGATGTCCGGGCGCCGGTGTCGGTCGCGGTCGCGGTTCGCCATGGCCCGCGCCCCGCTCATCCGGAACGACCGTCGCGGGCGGCGCCGCGGAGGGCGTTATTGACGGCGCGGCGGTGCCGGGGGCTTGCGGGGGCGTCGTAGAAGGCGCCGCGGGATCGGCTGCGGCGGGTGTCGGCGCTAACGCCGGGGCCGCCGGCGCCGCCAGCGCCCGGAGGGGCCGCGGCATCGTGGGAGAGGCCAGTGGCGTGGGAGTCACCGCCGGCGTCGTCGGCACGGGATCGGCCGCGGCGGGAGCGGGCAGCGCGATCGGGCCGACGGGGGCGTTCGGTCCCGGCTGCGTCGGGGGCAGGCCGGGGACGGGCTGGGGTGCGGGGGCGGCGTCGGGCGCGGGCGCGGCGTCCGGCGCGGACTCGACTGCCTCGGGCGCGGGCGGTGCGCCCGGCGCCGCGTCGGGAGTCGGCGCCACCTCAGCCTCCGGCGGCGCGTCGGGCGCCGGCGGCTCCCCCGCGGGCGGCAGTTCCGGAGTCGGCGGCGGCAACTCGCGGGAAGCGCCCTCGAATGCCCGCTGCGCCGACTGCAGCTCCCGTTGCGCGGCCGCCAGTTCCTGCTGCGCCGACTGCTGCGCCGCGGCGACCTCCTGGGCCGCCTCGGCCGCGCCCTGCAACGCCTCCTTGTGGTGGGCGGACGCTTCCTCGATGGCGGCGTGCGCCTCCTTGATCGCCTGCTCCTGCTGCGCGACCGCCTCCTGCACCTGCTGCTCGGCCTCGCGGATCGCCTGCTCGCCCTGTGCCGCCGCCTCGCGTACCGCCTCCTCCTGCTGTGCGATCTTCTCCCGTGCGGCGTCCTCGGCGTCGTTGTTGCCATTGTCCTTGTCGGCGTCGTTCCCGTCGTTCTCGTCCTTCTTATCGGCGGCTTCGGCCTTGGCGCGGTCGCGCTCCTCGGCGACTTCGCGCTTGGCCCGCTCCAGTTCCCGCGCCGCCTCGTCGCGCTGCCGGGTGGCCGACTGGCGCGCCTGGTCCAGCTCGCGCTTCGCCTGGTCGATCGCCTGTTGTGATTGCCGCTCCTGATCCGCCGCCTCGCGCCGCGCGTCGGCGACGGCGCGCTCGGCTTCCCGCGCCGCGTCGTCCAGCTCGCGCCGGCGGTCCGACGCGGACTGCTTCGCCTCGTCCAGTTGCTGCCGGGCCGTGTCGGCCTGCTCGCGCGCCGCGTCGAGGGCCTCACGCGCCGCCTCGCGCACCTCGTTGGCCGCCTCGCGCGCGGCCTCGCGCGCCTCATTCGCCGCTTCGCGCGCTTCGTTGTCGGCTTCCCGCGCCGCGTCGCGCGCCTCCCGGGCGGCGTCGTCTCCCGCCGCCTCCGGCGAATCGGGGGCGTCGTCGGCCAGAACGGCCGCTAACTGTGACTCGTCCCGGGCGGCCTGCTGGCCTTTCACGGCGCCGGTGAGCGCGACGCCGGTCGCGAGGACGGAGAGCGTGACGCCCAGCGCGGACGCGCCGCGGTGCCTGGCCTGTTGTCGATCGAATCGCGCGATCATGGCGATCCTCCTGCGAATGGACGACCTTGGGTTGGTGAACCGTGTAAGGAACCCGTCGGAAACCCCCTCGAGCACGCCGACCATTCCCACGGGCACGGCCCGGCGCCCGCGGGAGAGGGTCTGGAGCAGTTTCAGAATCGTCGGGCCGTAGGCGCCGCCGGTCGCGCCGTCGGCGGCGGAGAGCACCATTTCGTCGCACGCCAGCTCGCGGTCGGCGCGCATCCGCCGGAACGCGAGCCAGAGTGCGGGGTTGAACCAGTGCAGCACGCCCAGCGCCGCCAGGAGCCAGTTGGCGGCCACGTCCCACCGCTTCATGTGCGCCAGCTCGTGCATGAGGATCAGGCGCACCTCGTGGCGGTGGAACGCCGGCCGGTCGAGCCCGCGCACGGGCCCGGTGCCGATGACGCAATCGGGCAGCAGCACGCACGGCCGCAGCAGGCCGACCAGCGCCGGGCCGAACGTGTCAGGGGCGCGGAGCAGCCGGGGCGTGCGCGACATGCGGAGCCGGCGGGCGCAGTCGTGCATCATCATCAGCAGGGCCGGGTCGGTGACGGCGGGGAGTTTCCGCACGGCAAGGGCCAGCCGCAGGCTCACCCACGCCAGCCGCGACGCGACGAACGCCGCCCCCGCGACCCAGGCGACGGCCACGACGGCAAACCAGTTGACCCGTTGGAACCAGGGAACCGGCGCCGGTGCAACCAGAGACGAAGGGGAAGGCGACGGCACACGCGATGGTGCGGCGCCCGTCTCGATTCGACGAGGGGAGGCAAACACCGCGGGCGGCTCGACCGACCAGTTCGAAACCGGTCGCGTTGGGGCTTCGACACCTGCGGTCACTGCAGAATCAACCGTCGCGGGTCTCGTCTCGACTACGCCTGCGACGAAGCTAAACGGCGCAGTCCCGGCGGCAACCGTCGACTCCTTGTCTGGCGCCGGTGACGGCGCGGGTGACGGTGTCGGGGAGGCTGACATGGACGCGAGCGCCTCGCGAGCGACCGCACGAGTCGTCTCCCCTGATAGCCGCGGCTCAACGAGCCGCGAGGGATCCGACACGAATTGCAGACTCCCTGACGAACGCGGCGCCGGCGCCCACCCCGGTCCAGACTCGTGTGAAGGCGCCGGTACTCTCCCCGGCAGCATCCCGCGGTTCGGCGAACCCAAAGGCGCTTCCGCCCGCGGCGTCGCCGCCCGCTGCTCCACCGCGGTGGAAGGGAGTTGCACGAAATTGAACGGGCTCGCCCGGCTCCCCGGCACGGTAGGCAGCACCAGGCGCGCCACCACCAGCAACCAGAGGTTGTAGCGCCACCGCGCCGACACCCGCCCCCGGAGCAGCCACTGCGCCGCCAGCACCAGCACGGCGATCAGCGACGCCTCCCAGGTGGTGCGGCCGACCCACGCCAGCAGGGGCCGTGACGTCTCAAGAAAGTCGCCGCTCATGGGGACCCTCGTGATGGTGAGTGACGAAACGAAAGAGACAAGGGGACAAGGAGACCGGGGGACAAGGGGATGGAGGTCCTTACCCCGTTCCCTTGTCCCCTTGTCTCCGTGTCCCCTTGTCTCCCTTTGCGTCCTTCCCCGATTCCCGCTCGAGGATCTGCCGCAGGTGCTCGATCTCCTGCGGCGTGAGGTCGGAGTGCTCCAGCAGGTGGACCACCGCCGGTGCCACCGCCCCGCCGAAGACGCGCGAGAGGAACGAGCGGCTCTCCCGGCGGACCACCGCGTCGCGCGCCACGCGGGCGCGGTAAAGGTAGCGCCGGCCGTCCACCGTCACCTCGACGGCGTTCTTCTGCACCAGGCGGTTGAGCAGGGTCTTGATCGTGCGCGGCGCCCACGCCTGCCCCGCCGCGACCGCGTCCACCACCTCGCCGGCGGTGAGCCCGACTTCGGCGGGACCTGCGCCGGCGGCAGAAGGCGCGGCGTCCCGCCGGTCCCACAGGACCTTGATCACTTCCCACTCGGCGTCGGAAATCGGCGGGATCGCGGGCTTGGCGGAAGGCTTGGCCGTGGGACACCTCGAATGAATGCGTGAATGACTACACGGGACAACTACGTGGAACCATGAGGCTGACTACGCCTGTAGTCGCTTATGTACTACGCTTGTAGTCAGCGGTCAAGCAAAATTATTTCACGCCGCGATTTTCCGCGTTTTTCCGACGGTTCTGCACCGTCCCTAGAAGCTCGTTCGCCTGGCGGCCGCGCAGCGGGCTGGTCGCGAGCTGGACGAAGCACGCCTCGGCCTCGTCGAGCCGGCCCCTCTGGAGGTAGCACGCGCCCAGGTTGAGCAGCGCGTCTTCGCCGAGCACCCGCGGGTCGAAGCGGTGGGAGCGGTCGTACGTTCCCGTGCGGCCCAGGTGCAGCAGGCGCTGCAGCACCTCGGCGGCGCCGGCGTAGTCGTGCCGCTTGAAACTCTGCTCGGCCACCGTCCACAGCAGGTTCGGGCTGCTCGGGAACCAGCGCAGGGCCAAGTCGCGGGCGTCGTCGTACGACAGTGGACCGGGGCTTGGATTCGCGCCCGCGCCCGCGCCGGAGTCGCTTCCGGCGAGGATGTCGTTCAGAAGCACCTGCACCTTGAAACTGGGCGGCGAGGGCGCGTGGCGGTGCTGCGCCACCACCGCCGCCGCCTCGGCCAGCGTCGCGCGCGCCTTCGCCTGCGCGTCGGGGTCGTCTTTCAGCAGGCGGAGCACGCGGGCGTATTCGATCAGGTAATGAAGCTGGCCCGGCCGGTCGTGCAGCTCCAGCTCGAGCAGGCGGGCGTTGAAGCGCAGCTTGGACTCCGCGGGCGCACCCCGGTCCACGTCGGCGCGCAGAACCACGTCCGACCGCAACACCGGCTGCCCGCGCGCCGCGACGGCCGACACGACCTCCGGCCGGAAGTGCGGGTGGAGCCGGCCGACGAACAGGTCCTGCCCGTCCGCCGGCCGGCGGAACAGGCGCAGGTCGGCCGTCTCCGCGGCCTGCTCCGGGCGCGACGGGTCGGCCACGTTCCGCACGCGCACGAAAAAGCCGAAGGCGTCGACACTTCCAAGGCAGGCGCGCAGCGCGTCGTGGCTCGCGGGCAGCAGCTCTTCGTTCGCCTGCATCCACAGCACCCACTCGCCGCTCGCGTGGCGGAGCGTGAAATTCCGCCCGGCCGCGAAGTCGTCGCCCCAAGTGAACGAAACCACCGTCGCCCCCGCCCGCGCCGCCGCCTCGGCAGTCCCGTCGGCCGAGCCCGTGTCGGCGACGATCACCTGGTCAGCAACGGGCAACACCGACCGGATCGCACGCTCGATCGTGCCGGCTTCGTTCCGCGTGAGGAAGCAGACGGTGAGGGACATCGACTCCGTTCTACTCTCGAAAGACGGATTTCACCACGAAGTCACGAAGGGCACGAAGCGGTCGACTTTAGTCTGACATTCCAATTGCAAACCGTCGGCTCACAAAAGTGCGTTGAATCAAAGGAAACCGCTTCGTGTCCTTCGTGACTTCGTGGTTCCATTTGCTTAACTTCCGCCCCATGGCGCACGCGATTCTCACGGCGATCGGGGTGGACCGGGCCGGGCTGGTGGACGAGGTCTCGCGCTACATCTTCGACCGCGGCGGCAACATCGAGGACAGCCGGATGGTCAACCTCCGGGGGCAGTTCGCCATCATGGTCCTGGTCACCGGCGACGAGGCCGTCATCGGCAAGCTGCGCCACGAGCAGACCCGCCTGGCGGAGACCAGCGGCCTGCAGGTGGACGTGCGCCCCACGCCCGAGGCGCCGCGCGGCGGCGCCGCGGCAGCCAAGCCCTCCGACGCAATCCCCTTCCGCTTCGTCGCGACGGCCGTGGATCGCGCGGGGATCGTCCACCGCATCTCGCACCTGTTGCGCGAGCTGAACGTCAACATCGAGAGCTTGGAGACGCGTCTCACCGCAGCGCCCTACACGGGCGCGCCGGTGTTCGAGATGGAATCGGTGCTGGCGGTTCCCCGGTCGACGCCGGTGGCGCAGGTGCGCCAGCGCCTGGGCGCGATGTGCGACGAGATGAACATGGACTGGGAACTGAACCCGGCCTGACGCCCCGCCGGGCCGCGCACCGCTGCACGCCGGCGGGAATAGACGACCCATCCGGCCGTATTGATTATCGTCGTCATCATTACGCACCAGCACACCACCAGGAGAGGGAAACTCTGATGCGAAACCGTCTGCTGATACTGGGCCTGCTTGCCCTCGTCCCCGCGCAAGTGATGCCCGCCGCCGACCCGCCGGCCGCGGCGGAGAAGGAATCGAAGCCGGCGGAGAAACCTGCCGAAACGACCGCGGAAAAACCGGTCGAGCGGGTTGTGATCGTCGCCCCCGTCGAGGGCGGGTACGAGATCGATTTCGACATCACCGAGACGCCGGAGTTGAAGGACTGGGTGACGGGCAAGCTCCAGCCGGCGTGCGTCGAGTGGTACCCGAAGATCGTGGCGATGCTGCCGAGCGAGGGGTATGAGGCGCCGAAAAAATTCCCGGTGATCTTCCGCCGCAACGGGCGCGGCGTGGCCGCGACGGGCGGGACGCGGGTGTTCTGCGACTACCCGTGGTTCAGCAAAAACCTCGAGGGCGAGGCCGTCGGCGCCGTGATCCACGAGCTGGTCCACGTCGTCCAGCAGTACGGCCGCGCCCGCCGGGCCGGGGGAGAGGGTCAGCGCCCGCCGGAAGGGCAACGCCCGCCCGAGGGGCAACGCCCCCCCGAGGGTCAGCGCCCCCCCGAGGGTCAGCGCCGCCCGCGTAACCCGGGCTTCCTCGTCGAAGGACTGGCCGACTGGATCCGCTGGTTCAACTTCGAGCCGGAGCGGCTCCGACCGCACCCGAACCCGGAGCGCGCCAAGTACACCGACAGTTACCGCACGACCGCCCACTTCCTCGATTATGTCGTGCAGAAGTACGACAAGGACCTGATCAAAAAGTTGAACGCCCTCATGCGCGAAGGCAAGTACGACGACGCTTGGTGGAAGCAGGACACCGGCAAGACGCTGGAGGATCTGGGGGCGGAGTGGAAGGAGACGCTGGGGAAGAAGCCCGAATGACGAAACCAGAATGACGAATGACGGGGGCGTCCGCTGTCGTCATTCGGGCTTCGTCATTTGGAATTGATTCGTCATTCGGGTTTCCCGCACCACGCAAATAAAAAAGGGCCGCCGCGATCACCGCGGCGGCCCCAGTTTCAACTCATTCCCGCGGGCCTACGACACCACCGTCGGGCCCTCCCACCCCTTGCGGTTCTGGCGCCGCACGAACTTCGCCGC
>Ga0207691_10007989_pt1 | contig 10174 bp, 10 predicted proteins | sample KBSM13metaG_FD_184327 | JGI IMG/M metagenome (GOLD analysis project Ga0207691, IMG submission 184327) | Miscanthus rhizosphere microbial communities from Kellogg Biological Station, Michigan, USA - KBS M1-3 metaG (SPAdes) (version 2) | ecosystem: Host-associated > Plants > Roots > Rhizosphere >... | reverse complement strand
ATTGCTGAGCCGCCTCCAACGCGTAGGCCTCCAGCTTGTCGGCCTTCAGCCGGCGGACCTGGGTGAACTCGGTGATCACCGGCTGGATGACCCCGGCGCCCATCTCCGTCGCCTTCTGCACGACATAGTCGAGCCGGCCGGTCTTGAGCGGCGCAAAGCCGAACCAGAGGTCCGAGGGCGATGTCTGGTGCGCGGTCTGCACCACCACGTCGAGTGTCGCGCCTTTCTTGCCGGCCTTGGTGATCTTGCCCAGCCAGGCCCCGTCGCGGCCATTGAACAGGATCGCCGCGTCGCCCTCCTTGAGGCGCAGCACGTTGACCAGATGGTTGGCCTGATCGGCATCGAGCGAGACCGGCCTCCCCGCGGCCAGATCGGCCTCGACATGGACGCGCGGAAACGACTTGTAGTCGCGGGGCATATTGCCTTGGGCGGTTGGTGGCGGGATAAGACTGCCGCATTACCGCACGAGTTCGACGCCCATGCCAAGTCCCGAGCTGCCCAGCGATCCCAGCGGCCGCGTTGCCGACGCCCGGCGCGGCAATTGGGTGGATCGCTACGCGCCCGAGATCGTCAAGCCGTTCGCGCGGCTGGCGCGCTGGGACCGGCCGATCGGGTTCTGGCTGCTGTTCTGGCCGTGCGGCTTCTCGCTGGCGCTCGCGGCACTGGCCCGACCGGGCACCGGCATCGACTGGTGGAGCCTGATCCTGATGTTCGTGGGCGCCATCGCCATGCGCGGCGCCGGCTGCACGCTCAACGACATCGTCGATGCCGATCTCGACGCGCAGGTGGAGCGGACGCGGTCGCGGCCGATCCCCGCCAAGGACGTGAGCAAGCAGCAGGCCGCGCTGTTCCTGAGCGCCCAGCTGCTGGTGGGCTTCGTGATCCTCTGCCAGTTCAACTGGCTGACCATCGGGCTTGGCGCGCTGTCGCTGGTGCTGGTCGGGATCTATCCGTTCATGAAGCGGATCACCTGGTGGCCGCAGCTGTTTCTCGGCCTCGCGTTCTCTTATGGCGCACTGGTGGGGTGGACGGCCGAGATCGAGAACCTGAGCTGGCCGCCGATCCTGATGTATCTGGGCTCGATCCTGTGGGTGATCGGCTACGATACGCTCTATGCCCTCCAGGATGTCGAGGACGATGCGCTGGTGGGGATCAGATCAACGGCGCGGCTGTTCGGCCCGCGGGTCAAGCCGATTGTGGCGTTGTTCTATGCCGGAGCGGTGGTGTGCTGGCTGAGTGCCGGACTGATGGTTGGCGGAGGCCACGTGTTCGTGCCGTTGCTGATCATCCCGGCGATGATCCTTGCGTGGCAGGTGGCGACGGTCGATGCCGGCGTGCCGGACAATCCGCGCTTCCGTTTCTGGATCAATGGCTGGGTCGGGTTCACGCTGACGCTGGCGATCCTGCTCGAAGTCGCGTTCTAGTTGAAGACGACGAGGCAGAAGCCGCCCGCCTTGCGCAGGTCCGCGCACAGCTCAACCGCCTCCTTGCGGGTCTGGCGACCGATCTCGACGCGGTAGCGCAGGTTACGACCGAAATTCGGATTGCGGCGGGCGACCAGCATCAACTCTTCATCGCCCAGCACCGAGACGTACTGCGACTGCAGCCGGGTAAAGGTGCGGCGGGCGGTGGCCGAAGAGAAGAACTCGGCCAGCTGGATGCCCCAGGGCTGCACGATGGCGGTGGGTGGAGTGAAGTTGTCCATCCTGCTGGTCGAGGCCAGCTCGATACAGGCGGCGACGAAGGGCTTGTCCGTCGAGAGCGCGTAGTCGGCCTTCGCGACATCCCCGACGAGCCAATCGGTGACTGGGATGCCGGTGACGATCTGCACGTAGTCGATGGTTTCGGCAGCGAGGTAGCCGGTGCCCGTGATGAAGCGGGCGACCCGGTTCTCACCGCCATTGTAGGCGGCCGCCGCGAGGCCGAGATTGCCGAACTGGGTGTGCAGCGCGTCGAGATAGTGCGCCGATCGCCACAGCGCTTCGGCGGGATTGTAGGGATTGGCCAGACCCCGGGTGCGGCCAGTCCCAGGCATGAACTGGGCAATCCCCTCGGCACCGGCCCAACTCACGGCATTGGCGTTGAAGTGGCTCTCCTGCCAGATCAGCCGTGCGAAGTATGCGGGCGGCAGATGCCAGGCTTGCGCGTCGCGCTCGATTGCGGCGCAGACGTCCGAGGTATAGTTTTGGAGTCGGATGCAACTCGACCGCGGTCGGCCGTCGTCGAGTTCCCGCTCAAAGCAATAGGATGCAAAGACCGGCGCCGGAGCGGCCACGCTCGCGGTCGTCCATGTGCCGACGCTCAGGATGAATGCGGCTATCAACGCTTGGATCGAACGGGGCATCGCCTCGGTAAGCTCCCATGACGCGAAGTCGTTCACAAAGGATTTGAAATGAAGCAAGTGAAACTTGGGAGCCAGGGGCTCGTCGTCAGTGCCGAGGGACTGGGGTGCATGGGGATGAGCGCATTCTACGGTCCAAGTGACGAACAGGAGAACCTGTCGACACTGGCCCGAGCAATCGAACTGGGCATCACCTTCTTCGATACGGCGGAAATCTACGGACCTTTCAAGAACGAGATGCTTCTGGCCAAGGCGTTCTCCGGCAAGCGGGACAAGGTGCTGATCGCCACCAAGGTGGGGTCGGAGGTCAGCGACAGCGGCGAGCGCGGCCAGGTGAACGGCACGCCCGCCTACATCAAGAAGGCCATCGACCGGTCGCTCAGGCACCTCAACACCGACTATGTCGACCTCTACTACCTGCACCGCATCGACCCGACGGTCGCCATCGAGGACTCTATCGGCGCCCTCAAGGAGTTGGTGCAGGCGGGCAAGGTCCGTTACATCGGCGTGTCGGAGGCGGCGGCGAGTACGATCCGCAGGGCACACGCTGTGCACCCGCTGACGGCGGTACAGACCGAATATTCCCTGTTCGAGCGCTCGCCCGAAACCAACGACGTGCTGAAGACCGTGCAGGAGCTGGGGATCGGTTTTGTCAGCTATTCGCCGCTCGGCCGCGGCTTCCTGACCGGCCGGCTGACCAATACCGAGGACCTCGCGCCCGACGATTTCCGACGCGCGGCGTTCCCGCGGCTGCAGGCCGAAAACCTGCAGCAGAACAAGGCCATCGTCGACCGGATCACCGCGGTTGCGACCGAGAAGGGCGTGACGCCCGGGCAGATCGCGCTTGCCTGGACCATCGCGCAAGGCACGACCCCCATCCCCGGGACGCGGCGGCTCAAATATCTCGAGGAGAACGCTGCGGCTGCGGACATCACGCTTACCGCGGCCGATCTCAGGGCGCTCGATCAGGCGGCTCCGGTGGGGGCGGCGGCAGGCAACCGCTACGCCGACGCTGGTATGGCGTCGCTAAACCACTGACGCCAAAAACAAATCGGCCCGTCACTTGGGGGAAGTGACGGGCCTTGAGCGCTTTGGAGGTCGCTTATTCGGGGCTTTTGGCCGGGCGGCCATCTGGGGTGCAAACAACGCGTCCCGGCAAAAGCAATAACGGGCAAGCGCCCGAAAAGTTGCGCAGGAGTTAACCCGCAGTGGTTTCGCCCGGCTGACGGCGGTTCAGGAACCGCGCGCGGCGATCGTTCTCGTGCGCCAGCTTGCGGCGAGCGACATGCGGGCCGAGGGCCACGCCCGACACCTGCTGGCTGTAGGGCAGCAGCGAGCCGTCGCCGGCCTTGATGTAGAGCGGCAGACGGAGCTTCTTGCCCCAGTTCTGCCATTCGGCGACGATGTTGCCGTTCCCGACTTCCTCGAACACCTGATAATTGAGCTCCGGATCGCCGTGCACGAGCTCGATTGCGCTCGACAGCACGCCATCTTCGGAGATGCGCGTCGACACGGCGACGCCGACGAATTCATCGACCGGTACCTTGATCTTGATGGCAACGCCCGATTTCTCGAGCATCTTGCGCACGGTGACGGTCTTCACCGGATCCTTAGGACCATTGTCATTGGCCGGACCGAATTGTTTGGCGGTGAAGGGAACGGCGGCGACATCGGTCGCGCTGCGCATTCCGAACATCAGGACGACATTCGCCCCTTCGATCCTCACGCTCTGATCCATTTTCGTAGACGCCTTCCTGTTAACCCCGAGAGCCTTGTTTTGTGACGCTCCCTTTATGCCCTCACTCTAGCCGCCCGCCTTTCTGGCCGGCTTAAGAAGTTGGGTTAAGTTTAGGTAGTTTTCGCGAGGGTTAGCGGGACGTCACCGGGTGTAACGACGAGTTAAGCACGTCGCGTTGTGCAGCACCGTAAATCCGCCTAGAAGCAAGGCGAAACGCAGCGGGCAATGGCCGACACACCCACCTCATATGAAACCGACCTCGAGCTGCTCCGCACCGCTGCGGTGACGGCCGGCATCATCGCCGCCAGCTACTTCCGGCGTGACCTCAAGACCTGGACGAAGGAGAACTCCTCTCCAGTTTCCGAAGCGGACATCGTTCTCGACAAGTTTCTGTTCTCGGCGCTGACGACTGCGCGCCTCGACTATGGCTGGCTCAGCGAAGAGAGCGCCGACGATCTGAAGCGGCTCGAGCACAAGCGGGTGTTCGTGGTCGATCCGATCGACGGCACGCGCGGCTTCATCCGCGGCGAGGACAGCTGGACAGTATCGCTCGCGGTGGTCGAGAACGGCGTGCCCGTTGCGGGCGTCGTCTACGCCCCCGCGCGCGACGAGATGTACTGCGCTTGCCGCGGCGGCGGGGCGACGCTCAATGGCAAGCCGATCACCCGGCGCACGCCGCCCGATCGGATGCTCCCACTCATTCCTGCCCCGGGTGCCGTGCACCAGGAGCTGCAGGCCGCGGGCCTCGACTACACGCGTGGTCCCGCTTATCCCTCTCTCGCTTACCGTCTGGTGCAGGTGGCGACCGGCAAGCTCGACGCGACCGTCGTGCGCCGCGGCGCACAGGACTGGGACATCGCCGGCGCCGCCGTGATCCTCACCGAGACGGGCGTGACATTCGAGGATGCGTGCATGGGCCCCATGCAGTTCAACCGGACAGAAATCCGCCATGGCGCGCTTGCGGCCTTCGCCCAGCTTTCGCTAAGAGACACGCTGTGCGGGGCGCTGATCAAGATCTATGGCTGCCCCGAGCCGCAACTCGATCGCGAACGGAAAAGCACGTGAAGGCGCCGAAGAAAGAACCGCAGAAGCAGCTGCTCCATCTCGTCATCGGCGGCGAGCTCGAGAACATCGATGGCATCACCTTCAAGGATTTGAGCAAAGTCGACCTGGTGGGTGTCTATCCCAACTACGCCGAAGCCGAGCGGGCGTGGCGCGCCAAGGCGCAGCAGACCGTCGACAATGCGCAGATGCGTTACTTTGTGGTGCATCTGCACCGCCTGCTCGATCCGGAAGACGAGGGCGCGTGAGCGAAGTCGCGGTTTCCGAGAAAGAACGCTGGATCGACCGCCCAGGCGTTCGCAGGTTCCTCGGCCGCGTGCTGATCGGCACCTACCTGCGTTTCCTCCGCGCGACGTCGAAAGTCGTCGCTGATCCCCCCGACTTCTGGGAGTCTGCCCACAAAGACTGGCCGGCGATCGCCGTCAGCTGGCATGGGCAATCGAACCTCGCTTATGTGGTGATGCCTGACCCCAAGCAGGTGGCGCTGCTGGTCTCGATGCACCCGGATGGGCAGATGATGGCGGCCATGGCCCGCTCGCTTGGCTACGGGACGGTCGACGGGTCGGGGGCGAGCGAGCGCCAGAAGCACGGCACCGGCGGCCTCGCGGCATTCCGCAACATGCTCAAAGCCTTAAAGAGCGGCGTCACCCTGTTCGCGACGGCGGATATCCCGCCAGAACCCGGGCGCAACGTCTCGCTCGGGATGATCGCGCTGGCGCGGAAGTCCAAGCGCCCCGTCTATGCCATCGCCACGGCAAGTTCGCGACGCAAGGTGCTGGATCGCGTCTGGGACAAGATGCAGCTCAACTATCCGTTCTCGACCATCGGCTTCGCGTGTGAAGGGCCGTTCTATATGACGGACGATGCGGTCGGCGATGCCGAATACGCCAACATGCTGCGCGAGAGTCTGGATCGGGTGCTGGCCAAGGCGTTCGATCTGGCGGACGGGAAGGCGAAGCCACGGGGCTGACGAGAGTCCCCCCACCCAGCTCCGCTACGTCGCTATCGCTCCGAGCTTCGCTACCCTCCCCACGCGGGGGAGGGATATTCGTGCCGACTTCTCCTTCTGCGCGGCTATCCACGGTTTCTCTCCCCCGCGTGGGGAGGGCGGCGCGCTTGTGAGCACAGCGAGCTAGCAAGCCGGGGTGGGGGGACTCGTAGGCGCTATTGCACAAGCGTCTCGATGATCTTGTCGATCGCCCCCGGGCCGCCAATCCGTTCCCGACCAATGGCACCGCGACGTGCGCGATCTGCATCATCGCGCAGCAACCTCGTCAGCACGTTCGCAATCTCGTTGGCATCGTCGGGAACCAGCAGCCGCGAGTCCCCGAACAGCCGGTTCTCATCCAGGTGCCGCTTCATGCGATCGCCGGGGCGGATGAAGGTGATCACCGGGCGGCCGAGTCCGAGCGACTGGATGGTCGCCGTACCGGCCTGCGATAGAACGACGTCCGAATTGTCAACGAGGGTGCCGAGGGCGCTCTGCGCGACGTGGACGGTCAAGTCGCCAGTGAACCTCGCACCGTCCCAGCTTAGCCCGGCCGCCTTGGCAAGTGCGAGCGGATCAACGCCGCCGGCAAGGGCAAGGAACACGTCGGGCTGCAGCTCCGCCGGCAACCTCAGGATCGCTTCGACCATCAACGCGAAGTTGGCCGCGGTCAGGTCGCGGCTGCCGGGAAGCAGGGTCACCGCAAGCGGCTTTGTGCGCAGCGATGCCGCGTCGAAGTCCGAGCGCGGAATGGTGTCCATCATGACGTTGCCGACCGCGCGCGCATCGATACCATCGTGTTGCAGGCTCGCGGCCAGCGACAGATGGCGGCTGAACACCGTGCGGCAGGTCTGCTTGATTACCCAGCGCTCGATGCCGAGATAGGGCCGGCTGTAGCCAGTCTTGTAGACATCGACATAGGTGACGTTGCGAATGCCGGTCAGGAAGCATCCACCGACGCCGATGAAATCGCCGATCACCAGCACCCGGTCGTAAGCGTGGCGCGCTCGGTGCATGAAGGCGAGGCCCGGCGGCACGGTGGCGAGCAGCCCTCCGCGCACGTCTTTGGCGATGGTCCCTTTGGCGACGCGGGAGCCGGCACTGGCCAGGGTCGCGCGGGGACCGACGATCTCGCAGACGCCCTCGTAATAGGCGCCGGATCCAAGGGTGGGGTAAGCCGAAGCCTTGATGGTGGGCGGCAGCCGGCGCACTAGCTCGGCGCCGACCGAGTCTTCACCGATGCCGTTGGTGATGACGAGGAGAGTCTTCGGACTCACTTCCCGGAGAGGCCGTGGCGCTTGTAGGCCTCGAGCGCCGCATCCGCGTCGGCGTACGGCTCCTGCCGGTCGACGTTCCAGTACATCAATTCGTCAACGGGGATCGGCTTGCCGGTGATGGCGCAGCGCACGAAGCTGCCGGGCCGGACCACGACATAATCGCCGTCGAGATAGCGGATCACCGCTTCGGAGGGGGCGAAGTTCTTGTCGTGAATGTTCATCAGCACTGCCTTTCACCGGGAATATAGGGGGAAACGAGGGCGGTGCAAACCGGCGAGGGTGACCGAGACTAGAACAGGCTCTCCTGCCCGCCATCGTCCTTGGGGGGGCGCGGACGCTTGCGCGAGACTGGGGCACCAGAAACACTCGCGCCGAACTGGCCGTCGGAGACCTCAACGGCCAACAACTGGCCCGGCCGCACCGCGGACTTCGAGCGCACGATATGCCCCTGGTCGTCGACGATAAGCGCGAAGCCGCGGTCGAGCACGCCCTTGTAGCTCAGCGATTCGAGAAGCTTGCCCAGCGACGTCAGGTCGTTGCCGCGCTGCACGATGATGCGGCGCAGCGCCGGCTGCAGCCGCTCGGCCAAGGGGGCAAAGCGCGCCCGGCTGTGACGCAGCTCGGCAACCAGCGTCTGCGGCGAGAGTTTTGCTGCGGCCGTCGCGAGGCGCAGACGCTTCTGCTGGCCGAGGTGGCGCAGCGATGCAGTGAGGTGCGACGACGCGAGGTCGAGCCGCTGCCGGGCGATGTTGAGCAGATCGAGCGGCCGAGGCAGCTCGCCCGCGGCGGCGCGCAGGCGATCGCGGCTGTTCAGCAGCTGGCGGCGCACGACGGAGCGGCCACGCTGGCCCTGGTCGTCGACATAGGCGATGAGTTCGGCGCGCACCGGCACGGCGGCTTCCGCGGCAGCACTGGGAGTCGGTGCGCGATGATCGGCGGCGTGGTCGACCAGCGTCGTGTCGGTCTCGTGGCCGACGCCCGAGATCACCGGGATGCGGCTCGCGGCCACAGCGCGGACCACGATCTCTTCGTTGAAGCTCCAGAGGTCTTCGATCGAGCCGCCACCTCGCGCGACGATGATGAGATCGGGACGCGGCACCGGGCCGCCGGTTTCGGGGAGCGCGTTGAACCCGTTGACGGCGTGCGCGACTTCCGTGGCCGCCGTCTCCCCCTGCACCCGCACCGGCCAGACAATGACATGGCTGGGGAAGCGGTCGTCGAGACGGTGCAGGATGTCGCGGATCACCGCGCCGGTCGGCGAGGTCACGACGCCGATGATGCGCGGCAGGTAAGGCAGCTTCTTCTTGCGCTCGGCGGCGAACAAACCCTCAGCCGCCAGTTTCCTGCGCCGCTCCTCGAGCAGCGCCATCAGCGCGCCGGCGCCGGCCGGTTCGATCTGCTCGATGACGATCTGGTACTTGCTCGAGCGCGGGAAGGTGGTGAGCCGGCCGGTGGCGATGATCTCCATCCCCTCCTCGGGCTTGAAACGGAGGCGCGGCCAGGTGGTCTTCCAGACGACGGCGTCGATCGTGGCCTGGTCGTCCTTCAGTGTGAAATAGGCGTGGCCGGAGGAATGGACGCCGCGGAAGCCGGAGATTTCGCCGCGCACGCGGACAATCTGGAACTCGTCCTCGACGGTGCGCTTTACCGCCAGGGCCAGCTCGCTGACGGTAAATTCGGGCGTGTTGGTACGCGGCAGCTCCATGCCTCCTGTTGCGCTTTCGTTCGCAATGGGTCAAGGAGGCCAAGCGGGTTTGGGAATTGGGTATGCGGGTCCTTTTGATCGGATCGGGTGGCCGTGAGCATGCGCTGGCGTGGAAGCTGGCGCAGTCGCCGCGCCTGACGAAACTCTATGTCGCGCCCGGCAATGGCGGCACGTCGGAGATCGCCGAGAATGTGGCGGTCGATCCAGCGAACCATGCTGCCGTGATCGGCTGGGCCGCGGCCAACGCCATCGACTTCGTGGTGATCGGGCCCGACGCGCCGGTGGTCGCCGGATTGGGCGACGACGTGCGCGCGGCGGGCATCGATTGCTTCGGGCCGAGCAAGGCGGCAGGGCAGCTCGAAGGCAGCAAGGCATTCACCAAGGCGCTCTGCGACGAGATGAACATCCCGACCGCCGGCTATCGCAAGTTTACGTCGGCGGAGCCGGCGCTCGCCTATGTCCGGCAGAAGGGCGCGCCGATCGTGATCAAGGCGGACGGCCTGGCACTCGGCAAGGGTGTGACGGTGGCGATGCACATCGCGGCGGCCGAGCACGCCATCAAGGATTGCTTCGGCGGGGCATTCGGCGACTCCGGCGCCTCGGTCGTGATCGAGGATTTCCTCGAGGGCGAAGAGGTGAGTTTCTTCGTGCTGTGCGACGGCGAGCACACGCTGCCGCTGGCAACGGCGCAGGACCACAAGCGCGCCTTCGATGGCGACAATGGTCCCAACACCGGCGGCATGGGCGCCTATTCCCCGGCCGCGGTGATGACCGACGAGCTGATCGCGCGGACGATGCGCGAGATCATCGAGCCGACCGTGCGGGGCCTGAAGGCGCGCGGCACTCCGTACCAGGGCGTGTTCTATGCCGGGCTGATGCTGACGCGCGACGGCCCCAAGCTGATCGAATACAATGCGCGCTTTGGCGACCCGGAGACCCAGGTGCTGATGCCGCGCCTCGAAAGCGACCTGCTGGAGCTGCTGCACGCGACGGCGACCGGCACGCTCGCGGGCAAAACCGCGAGCTGGCGGCCCGAAGCGGCGCTGACCACGGTGCTGGCGAG
>Ga0207691_10007982_pt1 | contig 10181 bp, 8 predicted proteins | sample KBSM13metaG_FD_184327 | JGI IMG/M metagenome (GOLD analysis project Ga0207691, IMG submission 184327) | Miscanthus rhizosphere microbial communities from Kellogg Biological Station, Michigan, USA - KBS M1-3 metaG (SPAdes) (version 2) | ecosystem: Host-associated > Plants > Roots > Rhizosphere >... | reverse complement strand
CGTTCCATTGGCGGATCGTCGATGGCAGGTGCGGGCTGGTGTCGATCGGAATGACGCGGGCTTCGTGTCCAGTTTCCATGAACAGCACGACGTGACCCGGGCTTTGAACGATCTGGTAGTAGGACATGTCGCCCGACCCGTAGCGTCCGCCAAGACGCGGCACGCCCCACGACAGACAGCGAAGCGCGTTTCCGACATCGGCTGGCTCCGCAGGCTGTCGAAACGCGGCGTTGGTGGCCGCCTGTCTGTTCCGACCTTCTGGTGTGATCGCCGGAATGCGTCCGTCCTGCGGATTGACGATGAGCGCCGTGCGGTTGTCGAACTCGAGGTCGACCATGTCCGTGGCGCCGTGAGTGGAGTTCGGGTTGGTGTACGTCTCGGGATTGGTCAGCACCGCCTGGAACACGCCATCACCGACGGCGAAGTCGCTGTTGCCGGTCCCGAACAGGCGCTCGGCTCGTCGTCGGAACTCGGCGACCTCTTCGTCGGTCAATGCCGTTCTGCCCTCGAGAGCCTTCGGCCGTTCGAGTGGTGTGGCGGTGTGAACGAGCCAGACACCCTGAAGATCAGGCTGACCATCGGCGGTGCGCGGTGTGGTCCAGGGTTTCGCAGGTGTCCGAGGCGTACTGACGCTCTGTCCACGTGCCGGCAGTGGCGTGCTCGCGACGATGAGGACCATGATGACGCACACACCGCCGCGCATAAGCCCTCCGTTCAGTACAATGACCCGTGATGGCACGTCCGGGCTTGGCCGATCACCGCGAACTGGCGCGGATACTGACACAGGGCGAGATCACCATTCAAGCCTGATGCAGTCACTCCATATCGCTTTTCTGGGTTGCGGCTTCATCACACGCGTCCATAGTCGCCACCTCGGGCGGCTCCGTTCCGAGATCGTTTGCAGCTACGCGAGCCGGGATCCTGATAAAGCCGAGCAGTTCCGCCGTAGCTTCAGCGGCCGGCGCAGCTATGCGAGCTACGAAGAGGCGATAGACGATCCAGGTGTGGACGCCGTGGTCGTTGCGGTGCCGCCGCGGTTTCATCTGGATCTGACACTGCGCGCGCTGGAAGCAGGAAAGCACGTCCTGGTCGAGAAGCCGGCGTTTCCACGGCTCGAGGACTACGAGACGGTGCTCGCCGCGAAGACTCGGGCGCGCAAGGTTGTCCTCGTCGGTGAGAACGATCATTACAAGCCGCTCGCCGTGTGTCTTCGCGACCTGCTGAAGCGGGGCGTCATCGGCGAGATGGTCTTCGGCCACTTCACGACGCTCGTCCGGAAGTTCAAGTCGGCCGACGACTGGCGCAACGATGAAACGATGGCAGGAGGAGATGCCTTCTTCGAGGAGGGCATTCACTGGCTACACCTTGCCTCGAGTCTCGGTCCCCGCATCATCCGGATCGAAGGCTTCCGTCCGTCGCCGTCCGTTGGTGGCACGGACACACGCGCGAAGAGCATGATGGTCGCATTCGAATACGACAACGGTGCGGTCGGATCGCTGTACTACTCGCGTGAAGTACCGTCGCTGTTGCAGGGGCTGCGCCTGTCGAAGCTGCTGGGTCGCGGAGGCATCATTACGTTCGAGTCCAATGGTGTGTTCGTCCTGGTGCGTGGCGGGGGATTCCCCCGCATTCTGTTTCCGGGCTTCCGCGACATTCGCGGCTATCAGGCGATGTATCGCGATTTCCATCGCTCCATTCGGGAGGGACGCTCGCCGGCGATGAACCTCGAGGTAGCCATGGAGGATCAGCGCCTGATGGATCGGATCTACGCCAGTCTGAAGGGAACCGGCCCGCTCGCAGTCGCGCGATAGCGAGCCGCACTCGATGCAGAACGACTCCTACGACATCGTCATCATCGGCAGTGGTGCCGGTGGCGGCACCATGGCACGCGCGCTGGCACCGACCGGCAGGCGGATCCTCGTCATCGAGCGGGGCAGCACGTTTACCCGAGACACGGACAACTGGGATCCAGGGGTCGTCTGGGTGGAGCAGCGTTACCGCGCGAAAGAGCGATGGCTGACGTCGGGCACGCACGAGTTCCAGCCGAACACGCACTACGGCGTTGGCGGAAACACGAAGTTCTGGGGCAGCGTGCTCTACCGGCTGAGAACCGACGACTTCGAGCGCGTCAGGCACGCGGACGGGGAGTCGCCCGCCTGGCCGATTCGCTACGCCGACCTCGCACCGTATTACGACCGCGCCGAGCAGATGTACCACGTGCACGGTCAGGCCGGCATGGACCCAACAGACCCTCCACGCGGCGAGTTCCCGTATCCTCCGGTGCCTCACACCGTTGGCATGGAGCGAATGCTCGAGCGCCTGCGCGCGCGCGGTCTCCATCCATCGTTCCTGCCGCTCGGGCTGATTCGACCCGGTGAAGAGGGCGGCTGCGTCTTGTGCGACAGATGTAATTCGTTTCCGTGCATGATCGGCGCGAAGAGTGACGCGGAGACGTGCGGGCTCCTTCCTGCCCGCCGCGAGTCTTCGCGAGTGGATGTGCGTGAGCGCACGTTGGCGACGCGTCTTGTTACCGACGCCTCAGGCAAGCGCGTGATCGCGGTTGACGTCGTCACCGATGGCCGCGAGCATCGCATTCACGCGGATCTGTTCGTCTTGTCGTGCGGGGCGGTCAACTCGGCGGCCTTACTGTTGCGGTCTGGTCACGGCAACACTGGACTTGCGAACGGTTCCGGACTCGTTGGTCGCAACTACATGGCCCACGTGACGACGATGTTCAGCGCGTATCGGTGGGATGATGTGCTGGCCGGGCCGCATGGATTTCAGAAGACGATCGCGGTCAACGACTTCTACCGAGCCAGTGAATCGCATTCATATCCTCTTGGCCACATTCAGTCACAGGGCACGATTCACCCGGAGATGGTGCAGGGCGGAGCACCGCCTCTGCTCAAACTGGGACTGCGTGCCGTGCTCAGCGTCTTCCCGCGGTCGTTGAAAAAGTGGACCGATCACAGCATTCAGTGGCTGGCGATGACTGAAGACCTGCCGCGACGCGACAACCGGGTCACGCTTCAGGGCGACCGTATCTGTCTCGACTACCGGCCGAGCAACCTGCGCGCGCACCAGCAGCTGAAGGCGACGCTGCGAGGGTTGCTGCGCGACTGCGGATTCCGCTGGATCAAGGCGCTATCGTTCGGCCTGGGCAACACGACGCATCAGTGCGGTACGCTGGCGTTTGGCAACGACCCAGCCACCTCCGTCCTCGATCAGTGGTGCCGCACGCACGACGTCGAAAATCTCTTCGTCGTGGACGCGTCATTCTTCCCGTCATCCGCGGCGGTGAACCCGGGACTCACAATCGTTGCCCAGGCGCTGCGCGTCGCGGACCACATCATGTGTCGATCATGAAAGCCCGGTCATTCAGCCACGTCGGCATCACCGTTTCCGACTTCAACCAGGCCGTTCGCTTCTATTGGGACGTGTTCGGGTGTCCGCTCGTCGGCGTCGCCGATACGCCGCCCGAACGCGTGCGTACCTTCTTCGGTGTCGAGAGCGACGCCCCGAGCTGCAAGATCGGCTGGATTCGCGTGCCTGGCGGCGGCGTCCTGGAGATCTTCGCGTTCACACCGCAGCGTCCACCGGTGCCCGTGCCGTGGAATCAGGTTGGTCTCACGCACATCTCGTTCAACGTCCGCGATCTCAATCGCTGGCACGACTATCTGACCGGCAGGGGGGTCGTGTGCCTCAGCAAGCCGGAGCGATCGCCGCGCGGCCATTCGTTCTTCTTTGCGAAGGACTTTGACGGCAACCTGATTGAATTGATGGACCTCGGCTACATGTATTACGTGCTGCAATGGTTCGGTCCGCTAGGCGGCTGGCTCTTCAGGCGGGGGATGTACAAGCAGTACTACAGCTAACGCCTGTATCCTTCCAGCACGATGGAGCAGCGCCGCATCGAACGAGCCTGGTTCTTTATCTTCCTGGCGGCAGTCACCGTCGCCTTCCTATGGCTGACGCTCGACTTCATCGAACCCGTCTTCTGGGCGGCTGTGCTCGCGATCATCTTCAATCCGTTGCAGCGTCAGCTCGAAGAGCATCTGAAGGGGCGGAAGACGCTAGCCGCGCTCATCACGACGATCATGATCGTCCTGGTTGTGTTTCTTCCGCTCGTGCTCATTGGCGTGGCGGTGTCACAAGAGGCACTCAACCTCTACGATCGGATCCAGAGCGGCAACGTCAACCTGCAGGACGTCGTCAGTCGAATCGATCCGATCCTGCGCAACGTCGCTGCTCGCATAGGGATCGATCCGGACACGCTTGGTCCGCGGATCTCCGAGTCGGTCGGGGCCGCCGCACAACTGATCGCCACTCGTGCCGTGATCGTCGGTCAGAACCTGCTCAGCGTCGTTGCTCAGACAGCGCTGATGCTCTACGTCCTGTTCTTCTTTCTTCGTGACGGAGACAAACTGCTCGCGACGCTCAACTATGCGATACCGATGGGGGACGGGCGTCAGCAAACGCTCTTTCGTCGATTCGCCGCAGTGACGCGTGCCACTCTCAAAGGGTCGCTGCTCGTGGGTCTGGTGCAGGGTGCGCTCGGCGGTGTGTTGTTCTGGGTCCTCGGTTTGCGCGCGCCGGTGTTCTGGGGCGTCATCATGGCGATGCTGTCGCTGCTGCCCATCGTCGGCCCTGCCATTGTGTGGGCGCCGGTTGCGCTCTATCTGATGTTCACCGGCTCGCTGACAAAGGGAATCATCCTTGTGGTCGGCGGCGTGCTCGTGGTCGGCACCGCAGACAACATCCTTCGACCGATTCTCGTAGGTCGCGAAACGCGCATGCCAGACTACATGGTGCTCCTCTCCACGCTTGGAGGGTTGTCTGTGTTCGGCCCGGCTGGTTTCGTCGCAGGCCCTGTGCTGGCTGCACTCTTCCTGTCCGTTTGGGATATGTTCGCGCAGGAGCAGCGGGGCGTCGTTCTGCATTCGAGCGATGGCGGGGTTCCCGCCGAGGAGCCATGATCGGACACGGCTTCGCTCTCTTCGACACAGCGATCGGACGATGCGCGATCGCGTGGGGCGAGGGAGGCCTCGTCGGCGTCAAGCTTCCGGAGCGAAGCGACGCCGCGATGCGCGCCCGGATGGCTCGGCAGCATTTCGAGGCACGCGAGACGGCTCCACCGCAAGAGATCGAAGCGGCCATCGCGGACATTCGACGACTACTCGAGGGTCACAAGCAGGATTTGTCCCGCATCGAGCTCGACATGAGCGCCGTCCCCGATTTCGAACAGCGGGTGTATGCGGAGACGCGCTCGATTCCGCCGGGTGAGACGCTGACCTACGGCGACATAGCCACTCGCCTCGGCGATGTTGGATTGTCGCGTGCGGTCGGACAGGCTCTCGGCCGGAATCCGTTTGCCATCGTCGTGCCGTGTCACCGTGTGTTGGCGGCGGGAGGGAAGTCAGGAGGGTTTTCTGCCGTTGGCGGCGTCGACACGAAGCGACGACTTCTGGAGATCGAAGGCGCCCGGGATCTGCACCCGACGCTGCCCTGGGACCCGATCCGCTAGCCCAGGAATGCCGGCTTTTCTCGCATTGGTCCTGGCGCTGCTGCTGCCTGCCGCGGCTGCCGCCCAAACGATTACCGTACATGTCACGAGAGGCGGCAGTCCGGTTGCGGATGCTCGTGTGACGAGCGCCGAACAGACTGTCCGGACCAACGCGCTCGGTCTCGCCGTCCTCGAAGTGTCGTCGCTGCCGATGGACATCGTGGTGGCGCCGGACGAATTCGTGACCGAAACCATTCACGTCTCATCGCTGCCGAAAGACGGTCGCGTTGATGTCGCCTTCGATGCTCCGCCCACATTCGAAGAAGAGATCGTTGTCAACGCCGCGCGTTCCCCGACGCGAATCCAGGATCAACCGCTGCGGGTGGAGGTGATCGACCGCGAGGAGATCGAAGAAAAGGCACTGATGACGCCCGGGAGCGTGGCGATGCTCATTGGTGAGACCAGCGGTCTTCGCGTCCAGCCGACGGCGCCGTCGCTGGGCGCTGCGAACGTTCGCATCCAGGGCCTGCGTGGGCGTTACAGCCAGATGCTCGCCGACGGCCTGCCGCTCTACGGAGGTCAGGGCGATTCATTCAGCTTGTTGCAGGTGCCGCCACTTGATCTGGGGCAGGTCGAAATCATCAAGGGGGCTGCATCGGCTCTCTATGGCGCATCAGCCCTGGGAGGTGTCATCAACCTGGTTTCGCGACGTCCCACAGAACCGGGTCGCGAGGTGCTTTTGAACCTGACGTCGCTCGGCGGAAGCGATGCGACGGTGTGGTTTGCCGACACGGTTCGCAGCCAGTGGACCTGGACGCTGCTCGGTGGATTTCATCGTCAGGGCCGGCGCGATCTGGACGATGACGGATGGACGGACGTTGCAGGCTACGAACGCGGGATGGTGCGCCCGAGGCTTTTTTACTCGGATGGCGCAGGGACGACCGCGATGGTGACCGGCGGCGTGATCGGCGAGAGCAGGAGAGGAGGCACACTCGACGATCGCGTTGCGCCAGATGGCGCACCGTTCGAGGAGTCACTCGATACCGCTCGAGGTGATGTTGGTGGAGTCACGAGATGGGTCGCTGGATCGTCCGGACTGATGTCTATTCGCGGTTCGTTCAGCCTTGCCTCACAGGATCGAGTATTCGGTGACGTCAGGGAACGCGGAGCTCGATCGACCGGATTTGGTGAATTCTCGTGGCAAGGCATGCACAGCCGGCACACGTGGGTCGTCGGCGGTGCGTATCAATACGATGGCTACAATGCCCGCGATCTGCCGGTTTTTGATTACGGTTTCCATACTCCCGCGGTCTTCGCGCAGGACGAGTTCGGCGCCGGTCCTGTTCGCGTATCACTCAGCGGCCGGATTGATATTCACAGCGAGTACGGCATGCTGGCGTCTCCTCGCGGATCGCTGCTCTGGCGACCCGACTCAGCATGGAGTGTTCGCATGTCCGCGGGTGGCGGTGCATTCGCGCCGACTCCGTTCGTCGAGGACACGGACGAAACCGGTTTGTCGCGAGTCGCGCCGCTCGAAGGTCTCGACGCCGAACGCGCGTGGGGAGGTTCCGTGGACGTCACCCGTCGCGTTGGCGGCCTGGAGGTGACCGGAACCGTGTTTGGCTCCGACGTGCAGCATCCGGTGCAGCTCGTCCAGGGAACGGACGATCGGTTCGTATTTGTCAATGCTGGTGGTCCGACTCGTACGGTTGGAGGCGAGGCGTTGGGCCGTTACCGGTCAGGGGCTTTCCTTGTGGTGGGAACCTACGCTTACGTTCAGTCTCATGAACTTGACGAAGAGACTGGCCTTCGGCGCGAGGTGCCGCTCACGCCCAGGCACTACGCGGCGATGGACGTGATGTGGGAGGCAGAGAAGTGGGGACGCGCCGGTCTCGAGCTGTACTACGTCGGGCGGCAGTCTCTGGAGGACAACCCCTATCGGACGCAGGGCGTCGGACAGTTCATCGTCGGAGCGTTGGTGGAGAAGCGCTTCGAGCGAGTCCGACTCTTCGCCAACGCCGAGAACCTGGGAAATGTTCGTCAAACGAGCTACAACCCGCTGGTGCGTCCCGATCGCCATCCCGATGGTCGATGGACCGTTGACGCGTGGGCGCCGCTCGACGGGCGGGTGATCAATGGCGGAGTCCGCGTCTTCTTCTGACCAGCGATAGAATCCGACGACGCGAATCATCGATGAGGAGCCTCTGATGCGAACGGCGTTTCCGCTCACACTCGTCACTCTGGCATTCTGCCTGGTCCTCGTGCCGATCCCAGCATCCGCGCAGACGACACGCGACGCGCCCGCCTGTTCGACCCTGACGTCACTGAAGATTCCCGGCCTCGACCTCACCATCACGAAGGCAGAGTGGTTCGCCGCTGGCTCGCCACCGCCCCGCGGTGGCCCGGGCGCACCGGCGAATCCGATCAAGCTGCCGGCTTACTGTCGCCTCGATGGCGTGATCGATCGACGCACGGGCGCCGACGGCAAGCCGTACGGGATTGGCTTTGCGCTCGCGCTCCCTGGCGATTGGAACGGTCGTTTCTTGTTTCAAGGTGGAGGCGGGCTCAACGGCAGCGTGCAGGCGCCTCTGGGCATGGTCGCAACGGGTGGCACGCCGGCGCTCGCGCGCGGGTTCGCTGTCGTCTCGACCGACACGGGTCATACAGGGCAAAACGGCTTCGATGCCAGCTTCATGGCCGAACAACAGGCGACGTTGGACTTCGCCTACCAGGCGGTGGGGCGAGTCGCATCTGTCGCGAAACAGATCATCGCGCAGCACTACGCGAAGGCGGCGGACCGTTCGTACTTCGCAGGATGTTCGACAGGCGGACGCGAGGCGATGCTGATGGCACAGCGTCACCCGACGTTCTTCGACGGGATCATCTCCGGAGCGCCTGCGATGCGAACCAACTTCTCCGGCATTGGCGATGAATGGGTGGCGACGCAGCTCAACGCCGTCGCACCGAAGAATGAACAGGGACAGCCGCTCACGCGCCAGGCGCTTTCCGAGGCCGACAAGAAGACCGTCATCGACGGGTTCCTGAACGCTTGCGATGCTGGCGACGGCATCAAGGACGGCATGGTGTTCAACACCAACGCGTGTCGCTTCGATCCGAAGGCGCTGGTCTGCAAAGGAGCCAAGACGGACGGCTGCCTGTCCGCGGAGCAAGCGGCGGCGCTCGAGAAAGGCTTCGCGGGACCGAAAGACTCGAAGGGCCGCCAGGTCTATCCCGGGTTTCTGTTCGACACAGGCATCGCCGCTACTCAGGGCATTCCCGGCCTCCTCCACGGAGGATTGAATCCGGTCGGCCCCAGCTTCTCGGCGACGACGATGGATGTGGACGCGAAAGCGGCGGCGGCGGTGGCCGATCAGGCGGAAGCACTGGTTGCAACGTCGCGGTGGACCAACCTCAACACGTTCTCCAACCATGGTGGCAAGTTGATCTTCTTCCACGGCGTGAGCGATCCGTGGTTCTCGGCGCTCGATACGATCGACTACTACGAGCGCATGACCAAGGCCAATAATGGTCCGACCGTCGTCAACAACTGGAGCCGTTTGTATCTGGCTCCAGGGATGGGGCACTGCAACGGTGGTGAAGCTGCGCTGGACAGCTTCGATCTGCTGACGTCGCTCGTGAATTGGGTCGAGAAGGGAACGTCGCCTGCAGCCACTGCGACGGGTCGCGCGTTTCCCGGACGGAGCCGTCCTCTGTGTTCGTATCCCCAACATGCGCACTACAAGGGACAGGGAGATCCAGAGAAGGCGGAGAACTTTGAATGCCGCAACTAGATTGAGGCGCGTCATCGTTCTGATGACGGGCGCAATGCTGCTGACTGGGTGTGGCTCGTCGGCGTCGCCCCCACAAGAGGTCCCGACTCCGAAGGCGCCCACCCCCGCATCGAAGCCGCCCATCGTCGCTCGCTTCGACTGCGACACGCTGGCCTTGACGGCGACGTTTCACGAAGACCGCGTGGTGATCGAAGTGCCTGAGCAGCGTCCGTTGACGCTGCCGGAAGCCGTGTCGGCCTCGGGTGCGAGATACAGCGACGGGACCGACACGTTCTGGAACAATGGGCGCGAAGCGACGTTCGAGCGCCACGGCCATACGGAAATGTGTCGCGAACGGCGTGAGCCATGGCAGGAGGCGGCCGATCGCGGTGTCGACTTCCGAGCCGTCGGGGAGGAGCCAGGCTGGTTCCTCGAGATCGACAACGAGAAACAGATTCGCGTTGTCTACGATTACGCCGAGCACCAGCTCGTTGCGCCGGTGACCTCTCCGGCTACGAAGGGCAGCACCGTGTTCTACGACATGATGGTGGACTCGCAGCGCGTGCTCATCACCATCGAAGAGGTGCCGTGCAACGATGCAATGAGTGGGGAGTCCTTTCCACGCAGCGTCGCCGTCACGATCGGCACGCGAACGCTGCGCGGATGCGGAAGGGATATCGCGGGCGGACGATGATCTACTTCGCCGTTCCGTCCAGCAACGCGTAGATACGGGCTGTCCCGATGGGTGGAACTGCGGGATTCGGGAAGTGATCCTTGTGCTTCGTCAGGTCCGCGCGCTTTGCCGCTTCCTCTGCTGACACGCCCTGCTTCTTCAGGCGGCTGACTTCAGTCCATACATCGCGGAGATAGGCCTGGAAGTAGCCGATCTTTGCCTTGTCGGTGAACGC
>Ga0207691_10007980_pt1 | contig 10185 bp, 11 predicted proteins | sample KBSM13metaG_FD_184327 | JGI IMG/M metagenome (GOLD analysis project Ga0207691, IMG submission 184327) | Miscanthus rhizosphere microbial communities from Kellogg Biological Station, Michigan, USA - KBS M1-3 metaG (SPAdes) (version 2) | ecosystem: Host-associated > Plants > Roots > Rhizosphere >... | reverse complement strand
GGGCGCGAACGATCGCGGCCGAATCGCGATTGCCGACGCCGCCGCGGCCCGGCAGTGGACGCAGCTCGAAATAGAGCTGACCCGCCCCGTCCCGTGCCCTTGGCGCGGTCCCCCGCATCGCGTCCGGCGAGGGAATCGAATCGATCAGCCGCCCCTCGCCGGTCCAGACCGTCGTGCGGCGCTTCCCCCAATCGGAGATGTAGGCGGTGTCCCCCATGGCGAAGACGGACGCGGGATGGAGGTACACCTGTTGTTTCGGCCCGCCGAGCGGTGTGAGAGCCTTGGTACCGAAGTCGGCGATGGCGGCCGCGTCAAAGTCACCGGCGACCAGCACCCAGCGCCCATCGCCGAGCCACGCCGCGGAGGGGATATTCGTCCAGGGGGCGACGATCGTGTCGGCCGGGAGCGAGAGCACCTCGAATGGCGGCGATGTGGCTGGTGACGGCCCGCAGGCCGCGAGGACGAGCACGAGGGCCGCGAGATCGCCACGGGCATGCCGCCCGCGCGATGACCCGTTCCTCCTCACGAGATCGGAACCACGATCTGCTCCTTGCTCGGCACAATCGGCGGCAAGCCGAGCCGCGCGAGCTCGGCATTCACCGCCGCCAGCGACGGACCGAATGCCGCCTGGAGCCGGTCGAGCTGGACCTTGAGCTGCCCGGAGAGCAGCTCGAAGACTTCGTAGGACTGCTTGGTCGGCTTGGCCTCCGCGCTCGAAACCACTCCCGCGAGTGCCGCGATCTGGTTGTTCAGCTTGATCGGATAATTGAGGGGATCCTGCCCGGCCCGGTTCCGGACCTGATAGATCTCTTCCTCGGCGGCGGAGATCTGACCGTCGAGCGTCTGGGCAAGCCGGCTGCCCACGCCGAGGACGGCAGGCTCGTGGCCAGCTTGCGCAACGAATTGGGTGCAGGGTACGATGTCCGCTACCCGACGATGCCTAACGAGTCATCGCCCGAATACCCGGCGTGGCGGCCACGTCTGGCGGACGTGGTGGCGACGAGCCACGACGGCGTGATCCTCGTCGGCCATTCCATCGGCGCAACGATGCTCATCAGGTTTCTCGCCGAGGGCGGGCTCAAAGGCAGGGCCGGCGGCATTTTTCTCATCGCCGCAGCTTTCGTAGGTGACGGCGGGTGGACGGACGACGAGTTCGAGCTGCCGAGACCTCTTGCCGCGAGGCTTCCGGCCGGGACGCCGGTGTTCCTGTATCACGGCAGCGATGACCAGACGGTACCGTTCGCGCACGTCGACCTCTTCGAGCGGGCGCTTCCGCACGCCGTGGTTCGCCGCCTCGAGAGGCGGGACCATCAGCTCGACGACGATCTTTCCGATGTGGCAGCGGACATCCGAACACTTGGGCAATAGATGATTGTCGCGTAAGCGCTGGTTTTCTGGATGCCTGTCCATCGACAATTCCGCCAGGTGCGCCTACCGCGAGCGCTTCTCGGGTTCCGGACTGGCCTGGCGTCTCATGGTGGTCCGCATCGCTCAGCTCGACGGTGAGACCGTTACCGCAGTGAGTTGATTGGTGACGAGCCTCCAGCGACCGTCGCGGCGGATCCATACGAAGGTGCCGCGCAGGTCGGTGTCGGTCGGGACGCCGTTGAAACGGCCGTGCAGCGTGGACAGGTTCTGCACGACGGCCATGTCGCCGTACACGCGCACCGTAATCTCACGCTCGTCGTCGATGACGCTCACGTCGGTGTTGCCTGACGCGAGGTTCGCGAGTCGCTGCGCGCGTCACGATCGCACCCTGCGGGTTGATGAACGTGTAGTCGTCGGTCCACGTGCGGGCGAGCTCGGCGACATCCGCATCGATGATCGCCTGCTTGAGCGCCTCCATCGCGGCCAGCACGGCGCGCTCCTGCGGCGATTCGTTAGCCGCGTTAGGCACTGAACGCGCGGCTGCCGGATCGGCGGCAGCCGCACGCGACGGGCCCGTTGGCGTGGCGGCAACCGGCGACGGGTCGCAGCCAGCAACCGGGATGGACGATGCGAGCACGAACAGGCTGGCGATGTGGAACTGAGGTCGCATGGGATTCACGGGCTTTCTGGTCGGGATGTTTCGCGAAGCGGACCCGTTCCAGCCGGCAGATACCAGCAGTGGCGTCAACGCACGCGGACCGCTCGACGCTGCCGCCGCGCGCATCGAGCGTGAGCTGGCGGGACAGCCTGACGTGCGCGTGGAATTGCTGCACCAACTCGGCGTGATCCGTCGCAACCTTGGGAGCTACGCGCCGGCCGAGACGTTGTTCCGCCAGGCCATCGACGAGCGCCGCCGCGTCCTTCCGCTTAACGACCGCACGGACTGTGGGCTGGCAAGTCTCTTTCACGAGCTCGGGGCGACGCTGCGTCTGGAGAACTCCTACGAATCCTGCGAGGCATGGCTTCGGAGCGCGTTGGCGATTCGTCAGGCGTCCTCCCGGCGGACCATCCGGAAGTGGCGGCCACGCTGATTGAACTGGGCGCGGTCCGCCGCGACTGGGGTGACCACGTCGAGGCCGGCAGGTTGCTTCGGCAGGCAATCGTCATTCTGGAGAAGCACGAAGAGAGGTCCGAGCTCGCGCACGCACTCGACGGACTGTCCATCGAGCGCTCCTTGGCGCGAGATGACGCCGGCGCCGAACAGCTCGTGCGACGATCGATCGCGATCAACGAGCACCTGTTCGGACCTGACCATCCGCGAGTCGCGAGTGGGCTCACGCGCCTTGCCTGGATACTGAGCGCCGCCGACAGGGAAGGTGCCGAGCGAGCGGCACGTCGGGCGCTCTCGATCCAGGAGCGACGGCTCGGGTCCGGCCATCCGGCCACCCTGTCCACGAAATCCCAGCTGTCGTTGATCATCAAGGACCGAGGCGACCTCGTTACGGCGGAGCGCATGCAGCGCGAGGTCCTCGAGGGACGCCTGCGCGCACTCGGCGAGTACCACCGAGACGTCGCCGGCAGCCTCGCCAACTTGTCCGCCATGTCACGACTGCGTGGCGACCTCGCGGGAGGCGAAGAGATGCTCCGCCGTTCCGTGGACGTCTACCGCAAGGTCGCAAGCGGGGACATCGACTATGGAAGGACAGTGCTGGAACTCGCCATGCTTCGGCATCACCGGGGCGACGACCGGGGCGCGGCGAATCTCGCGCGCGAGGTGCTCGGGTTCACCGTCGAGGGAATGGCAACGTGGGACGCGGAGACGGCCGGTTGGCTGGTCGAGATGGCTCCGGTGCTCGCCGCACAAGGCGACTGCAAAGCGGCGCAGACTTTCTCGAACGGGCTTCGGCAATCTACGCCAGAGTCCCCGGCGGCGAACACGCCGTTCCACGCGCGGGGAAACCGCCGGGCACGTGCGTCGCCGTTGGCCGGTAGCAACCTGCGCAACCTACCCCGTGTTTCGCAGACCCTGTGCGATACCGCTCAGCGTCGTCGACAGGACGGAATCAACGGTGTGAGCCGTAGGGTCGGACGTCGAATCGCCCGCCGTGTGCCCTTCCCCTCCGCCCGGCGTTCGTCTCCGCAGCAGCGACAGCTGGATGAGTGACAAGGGATCCACGTACGGATTCCGCAGCGTGATGGCCGACTGGATCACCGGCGTGTCCCGCATCAGCGCATCGCTCTCTCTGATCCGCAGGATGGCGCCGACCGTCGCGTTGAATTCCGCTTCCAGACGCTCGAACAGCCTAACGTCTCTACCGAGCGTCTCGACGTAGAGACGCGCGACCTCCATGTCCGCCTTCGCGCACACCATCTCGATCTTGCTCAGGAGGTCGTCGAAGAAGGGCCAGCGCCGCGCCATGCGGCGCAACAGGTCGAGCCCACCCGTCGTCCCCACGTAATGGCCTAACGCTGCCCCGACGCCGAGCCACCCCGGAAGCATCAGCCGCATCTGCGTCCACCCGAACACCCACGGAATCGCCCGTATCCCCTCGATCCCCTCCTTCCCACCTGGCCGGAAAGAGGGACGCGACCCGAACCGCGCGTTCGCGAGCGCATCGACCGGAGTCACCGTGCGGAACATTTGGAACAGCGCATCATCCTCGTGTACGAGCTCGCGGTACACGGCGAGCCCGCGCTGCGCGAGGTCGGTCATCGTATCACGAAACTCACGCAGCTCCGTCTCTGACGGATCGTCCGGCCCGGGATTGAACTGCTGCATCAGCACGCCCGCGAGCGTCACCTCCAGCGTACGCTCGGCTACCGGCAGCAATCCGAACTGCTGCGACACGATCTCGCCCTGCTCGGTGATCTTGATGCGTCCGTTCACCGTCCCCGGCGGCAGCGCGGCGAGCGCGCGATAGACCGGCGAGCCACCACCCCGCCCTGCACCTCCCCCTCGGCCGTGGAAGAGCTCGAGCGCGATGCCCGCACCGCCGAACAGCGTCGCGAGACGCTCCTGCCCCTCGTACAGCGCCCACGCCGACGCCAGGATGCCGGCATCCTTGGCCGAGTCCGAGTAGCCGATCATCACTTCCTGCCGGTTGCCGCGCGCGCGCAGCTGCCTGACGTACAGCTCATCGCGCAGTAGCGCGCCCATGACTTCGGGCGCGCGCTCGAGGTCGGCTCGCGTCTCGAACAGCGGCACCACGTCGAGACTCGACCTGGGAGGGATCTCATCGAGAGCCACGAGCCCGGCCTCTGTGCCGAGCTGCAGGACGCGCAGCAGGTCGGCGGGCTCGGTCGTCATCGAGACAATGTACGTGCTCGCGGCGCGCTCGCCCATCTCGTCCTGGATCGCGCGAATCGCCCGAAACGTCTCGAGGACGCGCGGGTTCTTCCCCGCCACCGCCTCGCGGTGCGAGTCGGCGTGGTCGCGGATGTCCATCACGTAGCCGTAGAACCCGTGCGCGCGCAGCATCGCCAACAGTGGATCGATCGTCGCCTCGGTCGCGCGTGTCGCGCCGGCATTCACGAGATTTCCGCGCACGAGCAGGAGGTCCTGCTCCAACTCGGCCGCTTTGGCGTAGGCGGCTGGCTCCTCTGCGGTGCGCCCGGCATCCCGTGCGGCGGTGAGCCGGCGCGTGGCCTCCACGCGCGCACGCATCAGCGTGAGCTTGAGGCGTACCGGTTCGTTCGCGTTGCGTCGCTTGTTCGCCTCGTAGACGTTAGGCAGGAGCGCCGCGTCGCTGGCAATCGACCCGAGCAGCGCGTTGCTCGGCTCCGCCAGCGTGGCCGAGACCGACAGACGCTCCACCAGTTCGTCGAGCGCGGCGGCGTACCGGCCGAGGATCGCGTAGCTGGCGCGGCGCGCGGTCGCGATGGTCACCTCCGGAGTGACGAAGGGGTTGCCGTCGCGGTCGCCGCCGACCCAGTTCCCGATCGTGAGCGGCACCGAGCTTCTGAGCGACTCGGACGTCGCGGAGAACTCCTCCTCGAACGCGCGCACGAGCGTTGCCCTCGCGTGCTCACTTGCCTCGAGCAGGCGCGTCTCGAGATACCAGATGACCGTGCTCACTTCGTCCATCACCGTGGGACGATCGTCGCGCACCTCGTTGGTCAACCAGAGCAGCTCTACTTCGGCGTCGAGTTGGTCCTCGATCACGCGTCGGTCGGCCGGCGGCACACCCTCGCGCTCGAGCAACATGTCGGCGACGCGCGCCTGAAGCCCGAGCAGTGTCCGTCGCGTGGACTCCGTTGGGTGCGCGGTGAGCACCGGCCTAACGTCCAGCGACAGCATCGCGCGCTCCACCGCCGCGGCGTCGTGCCCTTCTGACTTGAGCGTGCGCATCGCCCACCACGCTCCTCCGGGCTGCGGCGCGTCGGTCTCGGCCGAGCGGTGCGCGCGGGTGCGGCGAACGCGGTGGACCTGCTCCGCGGTGTTGATCAGCAGGAAGAAGAGCGTGAACGCTCGGGCCACGATCGCGGCGCGCTCGATGGGGAGCGCCGACACCTGCTCGAGCAGCGCCTCGAGCGTGGGCGCGTCAGGCTCGCCGTGGCGACGCGCTCGGCACGCCTGACGCAGGGACTCGACGCTCTCGAACGCCGCCTGCCCCTCCAGGCGCTGGATGACCTTGCCGAGGGATGCGGCGAGCCACCGCACGTCCTCGTGCAGCGGGCCATCTTCGGGGCGCTCGGTAGGTCCGGAGGTCACGCCACATCATACCGTGAGCGAGCGGCCACCGCGAGTGCGTTGGCGGCTCGCTGTGCCGTCGCTTGAATTGCGTTAGGCGCTGCCCGCGTTGCATCGGCACGCGGTGCGCTGCAATGATGACGCGCTGAGCGGCTGAGGTGGTAACGTGCGGCCATGTCATACACATTCTATCACTGCGGGCTCGTCATCGGGCACTCTGACCTCGAGGCGGCATCACCGCACCCCGGACAACGCGGCGGCGTGTTCTGGCCCACGACCTATGGCCTGCAACTGTTCCCGCGTCTTGCTGGGATGCTCACCGCGACGCACGCCCTCAGGACGCACCTCGAGGCGAACGGCCTGTGCCCTGACGACGTGGACGACCGCGTGATCGATGACCTCCTCGAGACGACGCCCGCGGGCCGGAAAATCTTAGGCCTCGGGCGCATGTTCGTCGACGTCGAGATGCGCGCGCCTGACAATCGACGAGTGGAGTTCGCATCGATCGCGTTCAGCGAGCCGGCTGAGGTCAGGCGTCTCGCTCGCGAGTTGCGGATCGAAGCCGCCAGTGATCTCCCGGATCTGCCGCCCGATGCGCCACGGCATATCGTCTCCGTCATGCTTCGCACGCCACTGCGTCACGTGACCAGCGGGCCTGGCGCGTGGGCCCACTGACTGCCATTGTGCGTATTTCATAGTAGATTGTGCTAGTACACACTACATGTCCAGGTACAATGGCGAAGGCAGTACCAAAGCGCGTACGCGAACAGGTCGTCGTCTACCTCGATGAGCGTGATCGCGCGCTCCTCGAGGAATTGACCAACGCCACTGGGCTCCCGAAAACGGAGTTGTTCCGTCGCGGGCTCCGCCGCTTGGCCGATGAGGCCCTTACGGGCAGGGCGCCGGGATTCTCGTTACGCCAACTCGTCGCGACGGCCGGCAACGACGACCTCCCACCCGACGTCGCCGAGCGGGCTGACGACTACCTGTATGGAGGAGAGTACAAGCGACGCACACCGCCAAAGCGTGCGCGCACTCGTTGACACGGGCGCCCTGCTCGCGCTCAGCCGGCGGAAAGACCAACATCACGCGCGTGCCATCGACATAGCGGAGCGACACCTCGGGGCCGGCGGACAGTTCGTCGGCACCACGTTGATTCTGACTGAGTTCCACTCGCACCTGCTGTACCTGCGCGGATCCACTGAAGCGCGCGTCGCGGTGTCCGCACTGCTCGACGACCCGGTGCATGACTGGCTTGCGGTCTCACCGGACCTCCAGCGCGAAGCGGTCGTCAGATGGCTGGCTCGCTACCCCGATCAGACGTTCCCCCTCATCGACGCCGTCAGCTTCGAGGTCATGCGTCGACACAAGGTGACGCACGCATTCGCATTCGACCGGCACTTCGCCGCCGCCGGGTTCGAGTTGCTCGGGTAATCGCAGCGTGTTACCGGTCCGCCTGATCAGGCGGCTCGACCGACTCGCGGATCACGCGAAGACGCATTGTCGTAATCAATCCGTGTTGGAAGCTGCGAGGTCTTCGTGGGGTACAAAAGCGACATAACTCGCGTGTGGCGCTGCGTTATTCGATCACCTCGGATGAATCTTCGAGCACTAAAGGCCTGATCGCCCGCATCAGTCAGCGCGAAGTGCCGTCACCGGATCGACGTGCGTTTCCGTAAACCAGTGTACCAATGCCTCACGGCACTGCCGCCCGCGGGATGTACTTGTCAAACCACGAAATCGACCGCTGCCACGTATCGCGCTCGTGATCCGGCTCGGTGATCGTGTGCATCTCGCGCGGATACAGCACCAGCTGCGTCGACACGCCACGCTCGCGCAATGCCACGTAGAACTCCCGCCCCTGCGCGAACGGCACGCGAATCTCCGCCTCTCCATATAGAATGAGCGTCGGCGTCTTTACCTTGTTGACGTGCGTGATCGCCGACCGCTCGCGATAGATCGCAGGATCGGCGAATGGACTCTTGCCCATGTACGACAAGCTCCACACCGACTGGATGTCGCTCTCCCCATAGAACGACGCGAGGTTGGACATCCCCGCGCCCGACACCGCGGCCTTGAAGCGATCGGTCTGCGTGATCGCCCAATACGTCATGTACCCGCCATAACTCCAACCCCACACGCCTAACCGGTCAGCGTCGGCGACGCCCATCGCAATCACGTGATCGACGCCGCGCATGATGTCCTGGAAATCCTTGCCGCCGAAGTCGCGATAGTTGGCCGCGTAGAACTTGTCGCCATGCCCGGTGCCAGCGCGCGGGTTCGGCGCGAACACCGCGTAGCCGCTCGCCGCCAGCAGCTGCCAGAACGGATCGAAAACCTTGGAGTTGACGCCCGACGGACCGCCGTGGATGAACACGATCGTTGGATAGCGGCGACCGGCGATGTAGCCCGGCGGTTTGACCAGCACGCCGTCCATCGGCCACGCGTCGGCGCCCTTCCACGTCACCGTCTCATACGCGCCGAGCCTGAGCCCGGCGAGTTGCGGGTTGATGTCGGTGACGCGTTTCGGGGTGTAGCTCGCGACCGGCGAGACCCAGATGTTGCCCGGGTCCATCGCATTGCTCGCGACGTACGCCATCCGCGTCCCCGTGCGATCCGTCGACAAACGTTGAAACACCTGCTCGGCGGCCGCGTCGCCTAACGGCGTGCTGCGATCGGACGCGACGTCGTGGCGGAAGAGCCGCCCCGTCACGCCCGTTACCGCCGAGTAGATGAGCGAGCCGGGGGCGGTCCACACGTAGTCCGAGACGCCGCCGTCGAAGTCACGAGGCAGCGTTTTGTTCTGCCCCGTCGCAACGTCCACCACCTTAATCCGTCGCTCGGCGAGCTTGAGCGCGGGATAGGTCGCCATGAACGCGACCGACTTGCCGTCCGGAGACCAGTGCACGGACCCGAACGACCACGCCTTGTCGATCGTGAGGTCACGCGCGCCAGTCCCGTCGGCCGCCATGATCGTCACCCGCGTCTCAACCATCCCCTCGTACTCGCCCGTCGCCGGCGTCGTCATCAACGCCAGCGACCGGCCATCCGGCGACCACTCGGCTTCATTCACCTGGCGTGTGCCACTCGTCAGGCGCACCGGAGAGCCGCTGCCGTCGGCAGCGATCGTCCACAGGCGCACCGGATGCCGCACCTCGTCAATCACGCGCGCGTCGTTCTGCTTCCGCTCCCGTTGCGCCTCTTCTTCCGCCGTGAGAGGCTCGGCGGCCAGGAAGGCGATGCGTGACCCGTCAGGCGACCAGCGCGGGCGCGACGCCGGCTGCGTTCCCGTCGGCAACTTGCGGGGCGACCCGCCGTCGGCGCCCATCACCCAGACCGCACGTGTGCTATCCCGCGAGGAGATGAAGGCGATGGAGCGTCCATCGGGTGACCACGTCACGTCGTTGTTGGCGACCGTCGAATCGGTCAGGGCCCGAGCCGCGCTGCCGTCGGTGCCCGCGACCCAGACGTTCGTGTACCGGATGTTCGCCGCGAGGTCCTTGCGCTCGACGACCCAGGCGATGCGCGTGCCATCGGGCGAGAGCGCTACGTCGGTGATTTTCGACAGGCCGAAGCCTTCGCGTGTGGTGAACGCACCGGACGGCTGCGCGCGAACGACGCCGGGAGCGAAGGCGATCGAGAGCGCCAGAAGGAAGAACAGTACCTGTCGAACGTGTCTCATGGTCTCACCTTGAGGTGTCGCAGCCGGCCTCGAGCACGTGCGTGCCTGGCGCAGGCAGCTCGGCAACGCGCGCACCTCACCGCGGCTGCGGTGGCGGGCCCTTGATCACGTAGTCCGCTGGCGGCTCTTCGTGCCGCAGATTGCGCACGAAGTAGTCCCAGTGCACACGGTGCACATAGGGCAGGTAGTACATCATGTGCCCCGCGTCCGGCACGATCAGCATGTCGAACGTCTTGCCCGCCTTGATCAGCGCATCCGCAAGCCGGAGCGTGTTCACGGGGCTGACGTTGTCGTCCATGTCCCCGTGAATGAGAAAGAGCTTGCCGCGGAGGTTCGCGGCCATGGTCAGATTCGCCTGTGACTCGAAGCTGTCCGTCTTCCGCGCGGTGTCGCGGGTGAGCACCCCGGTGTATTTCTCACCCCAGTGCATGTTGTAGCTGCGGTT
>Ga0207691_10007974_pt1 | contig 10188 bp, 10 predicted proteins | sample KBSM13metaG_FD_184327 | JGI IMG/M metagenome (GOLD analysis project Ga0207691, IMG submission 184327) | Miscanthus rhizosphere microbial communities from Kellogg Biological Station, Michigan, USA - KBS M1-3 metaG (SPAdes) (version 2) | ecosystem: Host-associated > Plants > Roots > Rhizosphere >... | reverse complement strand
TGGCGCGCTGGCGCAGATCATCTCGACGCCCAAGTTCGTCGTGATGCTCACGGAGACCTACCACGGCTTCCGGCTGATCCCGACGGACGGACGTCCGCACCGAGCCGAAGTGCCACCGTCGTATCGCGGTGATGCCGTCGGGAAATGGGAAGGTGACGTCTTCGTCGTCGAGACGAAGAACTTCACCGACAACACCTGGATCTGGGCAGAAGGACGCGCATCACCGCATTCGGATCAATTGCGGCTGGTCGAGCGCTATCGTCGTCCGGACAAGAACACGCTCGAAATTGAGGCGACGGTGTACGACCCGAAGGTCCTGACGGGACCGTGGACGGTGCCGAAGCAGACGCTGGTGCTCGCGCCGTTCGACCAGGTCATGCCGCTGAATTGCGCCGAGCTGTAGATGTAGTGTCCGCCTTCAGGCGGACCAGATGACCAACGTGTTGCGGCGACTCCTGCTTCTCACGGTTGCCGCGCTCGTGCTCTTCATTGTCGTCATCGCGGGCGCGGCCTACTGGTTCTTCGCCCGCGATGGCTTCCGTCTGGCGCTCGAGTCACAGGCAACATCGTGGCTCGGACATCCGGTTCACATCGGTGCCGCACGGGCGCAGTTCCTGCCGCGGCTTGCCGTCTCACTCAGAGACATTCGCGTCGGTGAGCCCGCGCAGTTGACGCTCGCCGAAGTCGATCTCGCCTCGGATCTGCGTCCCCTCTTCAGCGGCCGGATCGAGAACGCGGATGTCACGATCTCCGACAGCCGCGTCGACCTGCCATTGCCGTTCGGCCTCCCGGATATCTCCAACAGCAGCGAACAGGTAGAAACCGTTTCAGGTCCGCCTGAAGGCGGACACTACGTGTCAGCACCGGCCGTTCGCATCGTCTCGATTCGATCAATCGCGCTGCGTTCCGTTCGACTGCGGAGCCGCGGTCGCGAAGTCGTCGTGTCCGCGGATTCGGCGTACGGCGGCACGGCCCTGGCGCTGAAGAACTTCACCGCCGAAAGCGGCGGAACGAAACTCAATGCCGAGGGCATCATCGTCATCTCGCCGCGCATCGACGCGCGCGTGAACGCCACGGCGAATCGCCTGGATCTCGATGAGCTGCTCGCGCTCGCCGACGCCTTCGCGCCCGCGGCGAGCGGTGGCAGCCAGAAGAAAGGCCAGTCGCCGCGAATCGGCGCCGGTATCACCGCGAAGGAAGTCACGGCCGGTGGCATCAAACTGCAGGACTTTGTGACAACGCTCGCGCGCGATGGCGAATCGATCGCGCTGAATCCGGTGCAGTTCCAGGCGTTCGGCGGGCGCTACGCTGGCTCGATCGTCGGGCGCCTGGGCAAGCAACTGTCGGCGACGCTCGACGCGCGCGTCGAGAACGTCAATGTCGCCCAGCTCGCGGCGTTCGGCGGCTCACCTGATTCGATCACCGGAACGCTGAGCGGCGTGGGGAAGTTCAACGGATCAGGCGCGGACGTGACGCAACTGCTGCGAAGCGTTCGAGGCACGGGATCCGCGGCGATTGTCGATGGGTCGATTCGCCGCCTGCATCTCGTACGGACGGTCATTCTGTTCTTTGGCCGCCCGGCGCCGGACGGTGGCGAAAGTACCGATCGATTCGATCGACTCGACGCGCAGTTCTCGATCGCCAACCGCATCGTGAACGCCGAGGCCTTGGCCTTGCACTCTCCGGACGCCGATACGACGGGTGCCGGCACGCTGAGTCTCGATTCCGACGCGCTCGAGGGGCGAGTCAACGTCAAGCTCTCGGAAGCGCTCACGAAGCAGGCGGGCACGGACCTGATTCGCTACACGCAAGAGGGAAATCGGGTTGTCCTTCCGGCAACGATTGGCGGGACGCTCACGAATCCCAGGCTCACGATCGACGTCGGAGCGGCCGCAAAGCGAGGGCTCCAGAACGAGGTCGAGCGCCGGTTGAAAGGACTGTTCGACGGTCTCGGCCGCTAGTTCCGTCCGTCTCTGTGCTGCGACCCTCGAATCTGCCGATACGTGGGACAGCCATGCAGGACGGTTCCACCGGCTTCAAGACTGCCACGAGCTCTCTGTCTGACGCAGGCGGCCACGTTCGTCCGCCCACTGTGCTGGTGGTTGACGATGACGAGGCCGTCCGGATGCTGTTCGGACGCTGGCTGGCGTTTCAGGGCTACACCGTGATTGCCGTCGCGAATGGCGCCGCGGCGCTCGAGGCCGTACGAACGCAGCGGCCCGACGTGGTGCTGCTCGACATCGCGATGCCTGGACTGAACGGCGTTGAAGTGTGCCAGCGCATCAAGCGCGAAGAGGCCAGTCGACTGACGCCGGTGATTCTCGTCAGCGCGGTTGACGGCGTCGAAGATCGAATCGCAGGACTGGCGGCGGGCGCAGACGACTTCCTCAGCAAGCCGGCCGACGTGAACGAGCTGCTCACGCGAGTGGGCGCGGTCGTCCGCGTGAATGCTCACCAACGGGAGGCTTCCGCCCCAGCCGACTTACTGCTGTTTTCCGATCACAATCCGCAGACGCGGCAGGCTCGTCACGCGCCGCGCCTCGGGCTGAAGCCCTGAACGGATCGCCCAGTTCGTCAGGGTGCTGATCCCTGACGTGACCCGGGGGGCAAAAAGTCCAAACTTCGCCGCCGGCTGTGCGATCTCAGCCGTGCTGGCAATCGTCCACCCGGCGCCCTCAAGCACTGCCCGAATCTGGAGCGCCATGGCCAGGGCTTCCGTATCGTCGGAGGCATACTCCAGGTCATAGGTCTCGGGTGGGACTGCGCGCAGCAGCGTCACGAGATTCGCAAGGGCGGGCCCGAACCCGAACCCGCGCACTGGCACACCTGGCGGCGTGACGTTGTCAGGAGGCTGCGGAACCGGTGGCAGCCGTCGTGCCCGAGATGGCGTCTCTGATGCGCTTTCGCCGGAAGATTGTGGAGCCTGAGGCCGGACCCATTCCATCCACCGATCTCTCTTGGCGAACACGAAGATCACAAACAGCACGATCAGCAGCCGCCGCCAGCGCGAACTTCGTGACGGATTGCGAGCCGCCTGGCCGGCGGCCTTCCGCGCCGCTTTGCGCGCAACCCAGTCCGGCTTGACTCTCACCGTCTCGGCGAGCGCCTCTGGTGGACGCGTCGGAATCGGTGGCGGAATCGTTGGCGGCGGCGCCGCGTAGCTGGTTCGCATCGGGCCGGTGATCGCCTCGCGTTTTGCCAGCGTCAGATCGGAACGCAGGTCCGCAGCGGACTGGTAGCGACGCGCACGGTCCTTCTCGAGCGCCTTCAAGATCACCTGCTCCAGGCGTACTGGAAGCTCCGCGCGTATCTCACGCGGAGCGCGCGGCTGCTGGCTGAGAATGCCCGCAGCGGCGACGACAACCGTCGACCCTTCGAATGCACGCTCGCCGGTGGCCATCTCGTAGAGCACGAGGCCAAGCGAAAACAGATCGGTCCGCACGTCGAGCGATTCGCCGCGAAGCTGCTCGGGCGACATGTAGGCCACGGTGCCCAGCGTGGTGCCGGTGGTCGTGAGCGATTCGTTGATGGAACGTGTGACGTCCGCCTCGGAATCCTGCACGCTCTTGGCGAGCCCGAAGTCGAGGATTTTGACGATGCCGCGGGTGGTGATGAAGATGTTGGCCGGTTTCAGATCGCGGTGGATGAGGCCGCGTGCATGCGCCGCATCGAGCGCGTCCGCCAGCGCGATCCCGTATTCGAGCGTCTGCTCGATATCGAGCGCCCCGCGCTGGAGGCGTTGATGCAGCGTCTCGCCCTCGAGCCGCTCCATCACCAGATAGCCATGTCCATCGGTGTCGCCGATATCGTGCAGCGCGCAGATGTTGGGATGATTGAGCGCTGCGATCGCCTTGGCCTCGCGATCGAATCGGGCACGTGCGGACGCATCCGTCGCGAGGGCGGCGGGAAGTACTTTGACGGCAACGGCGCGGTCGAGACGGGTATCGATCGCCTCGTACACCTCGCCCATGCCGCCGGTGCCAATCGGCTTCACGATTTCGTAAGGTCCGAACCGTGTTCCTGGAGCTGCGGCCATCGTCGTGTCCGGCTGTAGCCGGCCCCTCCGTGCTCGGATTCTACAGTCCGCTCTGCAAATCGTCGAAGAGGAGCTGGTGAAAGCGCTGCTCCCCGGCTTCGCGCCTGACCGACAGCCGGCCCGCCGTATAGGCCCGTGAGTGCAGCCCGCGCTGGACGGATGCGCAGATCGCGACGTCTTCGTTCTGAATCTGCTCGCTGACGGCGATGCTCTCCTGGTTGCGAGCCCGGGCATCAGCAGACAGATCGGCGAAGAAGTAATCAAAGATCACTTCCGTGCGATCGGGCCCACGCGGGATCACCAGGTTTGTGTCCATCGCGCCAGCGTAGCAGTTGATCATGAAGTTCGGGTACAGCCAGAAATAGTAGGCACGGTCGCCGCTGCGGACCGAGCCGATTCGCGTGTCGGCGTTGTGTGAAACCAGCGGGCTCGACTGCAGACAGTAGCGCGCGCCGTTTTCAATCGTGTAGGTGCCGTAGTCGAGAACGCTGTCGAGCCCTTTGTGCAGATGCGGCACGTGATAACCGCCGTCGAGATAGTTGTCGACAAACACCTTCCAGTTGCAGTCGACGAAGTACGAGCGCCGCTCCATCCAGCGGAGTCCGGCGACGTCACCTGACGGGAACCGCGCCGACAGATCCGGTTCAGGGAAATCAGCAGCGGAACCGGGGTGTAAGCCGGTCTTCACCAGCACCCATTTCTCCCAGACGGCGATCTCGACCGGCACGAGTCCATTCGCTGATCGATCGAAATTGCAGACGCCGGTGAAGTCCGGGGTGCCCTTCAGCATGCCGTCGAGTCCGTACGTCCAGCCGTGATAGGGGCAGCGCAGATGGTTGGTTGACCCTTCGGGCTCAGTGACGACAGCCGCCGCATGATGGCGGCACACGTTGAAAAATCCGCGCAGTTGCTCGTCGTTCCCCCGGACGATCACGAGCGGTTCGCCTCCGGCGGTCTCGCACGTGACGAACTGTCCAGGGCGTTCGAGTTGTTCGACGCGAGCGGCGACCTGCCATGACTGCGCGAAGACGGTCTGACGCTCGAGATCCAGCACACGCGGGTCCGTGTACCACGCTGACGGAGGGGTGCTTGCCTCGCTCAGCGGCGCGTTGCGCTGATACGCCGCGACGATGTCCTCGAGCCTGCGTGTCATGCCGATTGATGGTAGGGCAGAATAGAACCATGGGCAGGAGCGACACAGCCGAACGGCAAGGCCGCATCGAGCTCGAGCTGATGGAGGAGCGTGCCGCCGCGCTCCGACGCATCAGCGAGACGCTTGAATCGTTGATCGATCAACTGCAGGCGCTCCGAGCCCGAATCGGCGACGTTCACTGGTCAACTCGATCTCACGAAGTCACCGAGTACCGCGAGCTGCGCCGCCGCGCGGTGAAATACCGGTGGTATCTCGAGGTGCAGCGCGAGGCGCTCGGGCTGCACCCGGACCACCGGCTCGACGAGTTCTATCGGGTCCCGGATCCCCTCTAAATCCACCCGAACGTCCTGCCGAGCTAGGTGGGACAGGTCTTTGCATTTGTGATGGCCGTCGGAGCCAGCATGGATCGCATCTGGACCTTCCTCAATGCCGGAATCCTCGGGAGCGAGTTCACTCCGTTCAAGCTGCTGACGGTCGTCACGCTGACCGGCATCCTGATCTGGGTGACCCGTCGCGTCACCCGGTGGCTGGTGGCGAGCATCCTGACGCGGCGCGGGGTGGACGTCGGGATGGGCGAGGCGCTCGGTGCCATCGTCCGCTATGTGATCATCACGCTTGGCGCGCTGGTGATTCTGCAGAGCGCCGGTATCGATCTGACGTCGCTCACCGTGTTTGTCGGCGCCATCGGTGTCGGCCTCGGATTCGGCCTGCAGAACATCACCAGCAACTTCTTCAGCGGGCTCATCATCCTGTTCGAGCGCCCGGTCAAGATCGGCGATCGCGTGGAGATCGGCGGCGTCGTCGGAGAAGTGCGGGACGTCGGCGCACGTGCCGCGACGATCGTTACTGATGAGAGCGTGGCCGTCATCGTGCCGAATTCGCAGTTCGTCTCCGAGCGCGTCACAAATTTCAGCCGGCCGGCGAAGCTGACCGCGTATGCGTTGACGTTCTGGGTGCCGCACTCCTCGGACCCCGAGCTTGTTCGCCACGCGCTGCTCACCGCGGCGACGGGTCACAACGACGTACTGCGGACTCCGGCGCCGGAAGTCGAGTTTGTCGAGGTCGGGCTGGCGGGCCTCAGGTTTCAGCTGCAGGTCTGGAGCACGGCGCACGTCAAGACTGCCGGCGCCCTGAAGAGCGACTTGAACTTTGCCGTGTGGAAAGAGCTGGCGGCCTCAGGCATCTCAATCCGGCCGTCGCGTGGCGCATGGATGGCTGGCCTGCAGCTCGCTTCTCAGAAGAAGTCGTAACAGTCAGGCCGAGGCCTGGCAGCTCAGTTCATCTTGGACGAGGACCGACGAAGGCCGACAACGACAACGAGCGCGGCCAACACCAGTGCGCCGAGCACCCACCACTGGCGGACGTTTCCGGCGACGAGTGACGCATCAACGGTTTCCTGGGTCACTGGCGCTGCGGCGCGGCGCGCTTCTTCGTCCGACAGCCGCCGACCGATCAGCTCGCCCTCGACAAACGTGGCCGAGAAGTGCGTCACACGTCCCTGCTTGTCCTTCACGAATTCGAGCGGGTTTGTCCCCAACAGGAATCGCGTTTCAGCAATCGGAACCAGCGGCGCGCCATTCATGAACAGTGTTCCCTCGGCGACTGCGGCCTGCCAGATCGACGGGATCGTGGGGTTCTCCGGAAAGCGGAAATCGTAGGTGCCGACGTACTGGGCCAGAACCTCGGGTGTCACCTTGATCGGTGCATATTGCTTTCGCATCGCGCTCGCGGTTCCGATCAGCTTCGGCCGATCGCGCTCGTTTTCGGCGCATACGTACTCGAGCAGATCGGTGTCCGGCACGAGCGTGCCGGTGACCTTCACGTTCATCGGCTTGGCGTAGATCTCGGGATCCGTAAACGTCTCCTCGATCTCGATGCGGCCGAAGTTCAGGCGCTTCCAACGCTCGGTCTGGTGGAGTTGTTCGCTATGCGGATGACCAGCCCAGTCGAGCCAGGTGCGTTCCTTGAAGCCGGTGCTCTCGACGACAAGCGTGCTGCCCTCCCAGTGGCCCACGGAGTAGCCGACGAAACTCGGGGTGGGATCCTTCGGCAACGGCCGGCCGTCGAGGAAGATCTGACGATAGGACAGGTCTTCGGCGATGACGATGATGAGCGTCGGGGTCTGCACGATCTTCTTGGGGAACGCGAGGAAGTGCATGAACCGCGGGCCCTCGGGGAGGCACTGCAAACCCGGATCATCGAGTTGGATGTTTTCGTCACGATCGGCGAGCAGCTTTTCGAGCCAGGCCTTCTTCTCAGGCTTCGGCTCGGCGGGGATCCAGAAGAGCGACGGGCCCGCGTCCAGTCCCCACACACCTGAGAAGTCCGGCTTGCCGTCAGCCGTGCGCGGCGCCGCGGCGGACAAGTCGGCCTTGCCGTCATTCGTGCGTGGAATGCCGGGCCAGGGGTGGTTCAGCCACTGTGCGTCGACGGATCCGACGCCGATGACCAAAAAGATCGCGAGGGCTTGCGCCGCAACTCTCATCGTTCCCCCTCAAGCCGACCGTTAACATCGGCCCCTTCCAGACTGTTTGTAAGGGTGACACTCTAGCGCGATCTTTGTTGGCAGATCGAGCAAAGTTCGCTATCATCGTCGGGACGATTTTTGAGGTCCCAGTGAACCTGCCGATCCGCCACGTTCGCCGTCACAACCCGCTGTTTATTACGTGGGTCGACGTGTGCGTTGCCAAGGACAGCGGTCATACCGCTGGAGGCGAAGTCGGATGATGTAGGTGCCAGGACCTGAACGCGGTCATCAAAGGGCCATCATCCGACGAGGGTGATGGCCCTTTTGCTTTTCTGGCCGACCTGAAGGTCGGCCCCTATTTTCGTAGTGTCCGCCTTCAGGCGGACTGGACCAACAGAGGAAAGGAGGATCCAGTGTTTCCGGGAAGACGCAACCGGTGGGTAACGTTTGATTGCGACGGAACGCTCGTCGGCCGAAGTGTGCCGCCGCTGCTCCCGCAGCATGACGCACGGGCGCAGACGGGGAAATCGTGGCCAGCCGTCCGGCCCCTCGAGGACGTCGAGCCGCTGCTGGCGGAGCTCCGCCAGCGAGGGTATCGCCTCGGCGTGCTCACGAACTGGGACGACGCGACGTTCGAGACGGTGCATCGGACGTTCCGCAACCCGTTCGACTTGTTCGTCACGTCGGAGCGGGTACGTGGCTTCAAGCCGGAGCTGTGGCACTTCCGCGCCTTCCAGATGCTGGCGCAGGCGCGAAAAGAGAACTGGATCCACATCGCGTCCGACTGGAAGCGCGACATTGTGCCGGCGGAGTCGTTCGGCATCCAGCGTGTGTGGCTGGATCGGCACGGGACCGGTGAGGATCCGTCCCGGGCGACGGTACACGTTCGCACCGCGTCTGAAGCAGCCAGAGCCGTGGACTGGCTCTTTCAGGGTCAGGTCGTCTTCGCGAGCTGAGGGAAAGCCATCCGGACGCCGGACACTACTTCATATACGCGTCGACTCTCGAGACGCCAGGCACGCGCTTGGCGATCTCGAGAAGACGCGTGCGCTGCTCTTCGGTGGTCCGATTACTTCTCAGGACCACGATTCCCGAATTGGGAACGTCGACTGCCAGCGGGACCGCGGCAACCAGCGGGTCTCGTTGCACGGCCGCGTACACCGCCACCGCTAGCGGATGCTCGTCGAGCCGCATCTCGTTGATGACCTTTTCCGCGCCAACCACCTCACGTGCGATCTCGAGTGCACGGTCGTACTGTCGACGCGCACGAACCACGCCCGACAGACGTACGGCGCCATGTTCGGCGGTGACGGTCACGTTCATCGCTGAGGTCGTGTTATCGACGATGAGCCGCGAGCGCACGTCGCGCTCGATGCTCGAGTCACTGCGGCGGCATGAGAGGCAGACCGCAGCGATCGTGAGGACGGCAGCGGCCGCCAGGGCGGTGCGGGCAAGTCTTCGCAAAGGCGAAGTTGACCGGCCGATGGATTGGTCGTAGTGTCTCCGCACAGGGTCCGGCTCAAGCCGGACCCTACTATACCGAGGAGTCGCGATGAGCATTTCCAGACGTGCATTTCTGCAGGCGGGCCTGGCCGTAGGCGCAGGGGCGAATCTCGCGTTTGGCGCGGAGACGCGCCCGCTGCTCGGACTGATCGCCCCGCCGGCCGATTACCCGATTCCGCCTGAGGGTCTCGCGCTCTACGACTCCAACATCCGTTTTACGGTCATCGGCCTCGGCCTGAAGACGATGACACCCGATGGATACGACTCGGTCATCGACAAGATCGTTCCGGCCGCCGTCGAGCTCAAGAAGCGAGGCGCCACGGCCATCGACCTGCTGGGCACGTCGCTCACCTTCTATCGCGGCGCCGCCTTCAACGAAAAGCTCCTCGGCGACATACGGAAAGCCACCGGCTTGAAGGCGACGAGCATGAGCACGGCTGTGGTGGATGGGCTTCGCGCCGTCGGTGCCAAGCGGGTCGCCGCCGCGACGGCATACAACGAAGAGGTCAATCGGCGACTGAACACGTTTCTGGGCGAGTCCGGCTTCGAAGTCGTCGCGATGAAGGGACTTGGACTCGAAGCGATCGGCGATCCCGGCAAAGTCACACAGGACACGCTTCACCAGTTCAGCGCCGGCGTTTTCAAACAGGCCTCAAAGGCCGATGCACTGCTCGTGTCGTGCGGTGGCCTCAGGACGCTGGAAATCCTTGCGCCGCTCGAGACAGAGACACGTGTTCCCGTGGTATCGAGCCTGCCACACGCGCTGTGGTCGGGCATGCGTCTCCTCGGCCTTCGTGTGAAGGCGCCGGGATACGGACGGTTGCTCGCGAACGGCTAGGAGAGACCCAAGCTCAGCGCTGAGCTTGTGCCGCCAGGAACCGCTGGTTACACTGGCGTTTCCGGGCACGACGCCCTTGAGACGCACGTGGCACACGCATCAGCCGGACACTACCACGCGGTTCAGTTCTACAGGGACGCCGAGTCTCTCGTCACCATTGTTGCCAGATTCCTGGACGAAGGAATCAGGCA
>Ga0207691_10007970_pt1 | contig 10191 bp, 5 predicted proteins | sample KBSM13metaG_FD_184327 | JGI IMG/M metagenome (GOLD analysis project Ga0207691, IMG submission 184327) | Miscanthus rhizosphere microbial communities from Kellogg Biological Station, Michigan, USA - KBS M1-3 metaG (SPAdes) (version 2) | ecosystem: Host-associated > Plants > Roots > Rhizosphere >... | reverse complement strand
CATTTCGAACAGTTATGTTTTCCGATAGCACCGGGTGTATTTCCCACATCGGTGAATTGATGATCGACACGCCTTCGATCAAAATATTCTTGCATCGGTATGGCTGAATAAAATTGGGCCTGAGAAATGAACCCGCACCGAAGATCCGTTGCTCGACCGGTAACCCGTCTTCCATCATTTTGTAGAGCTTTGCACGGGCGGCCTTTTGGTTCGGCATTCCCTCTTTCCAACCGTATTTAGGATTGCCATGCCATTTCCAAAAGCCGTCAGGACCGCTCTGTCCATCTAATGTTCCCTCGCCGGTGATAGCGATGTTTGATTGACCGAATGCGTAGATGAAAGGCGAGTAGCTCATCAATTCCATGCCTTCCCAACGCGTCATGACGATCGGCAAATAAGATTTTTCGTCGGTCGAGAACTTTAACGTTGCGCCTCTCGAAAGATAGAGATTTACGTTGGATTTGAGGTGAATGGCTCCGGTCAAAAATTCTCCGGCGGGGATCACGACGCGGCCGCCGCCGGCTTTATTACAGGCATCGATAGCTTTAGAAATTGCCGACGTACTGTCGTTTTCTACACCTGCCTTGGCCCCATATTTTGTGATCACAAAATCATGCTTTGGAAAAACAGGCGGTTTGATCCGCGCAAGGATTTGCGGCACCTGCGTTAACCACGGATCACCTGTTTCACCGCGTGCGGATAGCGGGAAAAGAGCCACCCCGGCAGACCCGATCAAGAGTGTCTTAACGAACTCACGTCTGTTTTGCTGCATTCCCTTTAGCATTCAACTCATTTTCCTTCGACGGACAATTTCCATTTCGGATAATCCTTATTCAAGAGCTCATTCGGCTCCGTTACATACCAGGCGTAGCCGTTTCGACGCTCGGCTTCGATCTCAGAGACGTCATATCGAATGACGGAATCGCGTCCTAAGAAAATGGGCTTCATTGAGCTGATCTCATAGAACCGCGCCCATATCGGCGGAGCATCTTTGTCTTTTACGACTGCATTCTCGCCGTTCTTTCTTTCCCATCTGATGCCGGTCAGCTGATTAGTTTTGTACCAGTTAATTGCTGACTCGATCGCGTAGCGTATCTCGGGGCTCGGTTTTTCACCCATCAGAAAACGCACGATACCGACGCTTTCGCCAGCAGTCAGGCAGGGCGGCTCGAATTTTCTCGCCCATGCCGGCTGCAATGTACTTTCGTCGTACTGCTGTACCCAAACGGTCTTTTTGCCGTTGATCTCAACCTGTAATTTGAGTATCAGTGGAATCGCTTTAGCGACGGCGGCTTCAGCTTTCGTCCGCCGAGTTTCATCTACGAATTTATAGTCGTCGGCCTTTCGGGCAATGTCGCGGAAAACCTTGAGCACACCGATCATCGCATCGTCATTGAAAGTAATGTGGGTGTAGTATCCCTTTTTTAGAGGATAGTATTGAGGAAATCCACCGTTCTCGTATTGTGCTGCAAGCAGATAATCAAGTCCCTTACTGAATGCCTCTTTATATTTTGGAAAGTTGTTCGGCGGCGATGTTTTCAAAAGACTGGCCGTAATTATCTTGGCTAGAAATGCGACCTGCGTGTACGAGGTTCGATTATCGATCGTTGTTTCCGATATTTCAGAACGTTTGCCGGTAATCTCCGCTTTCTGTTTCTCGGTGAGCATCGCGGCCATATCGATATTCTTTTCCCAGCCGCCATTCTCTTTTTGGTAAAGGACTATCTGATCCGCTATTCGTGCCGCTTCGTCAGTTTGATACCAGAGAGGTTTTTGTTTCAGTGCATCGGTCCAGCTGATGAACTTCCAGCCCGGAGGCGTCTTTTCGAGCCATTCGTCTTTTGCCGACTTTGGATCCCAACCGTCTCTTGCCTTCAAAAAACTTAGTGTAAGAAACGATTTGGCTTCCTCGTCGCTCAGCTGACGGGCCCATTTAGCGCGTGCAGGCGGATTGGCACCGCTGCCGGAGGAGTTGTATTCGGCGAAAAATGCCGTCTTTTCCCGCTCGGGCAGCCAGTGGTTCCATCCCTCGGGCCGGATCGCCGCATTCATTTTCGTGTTGATAAATATTGTCCGGCCGTAATCGCGCCAGGGGCGTGCGAGAAACACACCGTCTTTGGTATCGGAACTCGTCAAGGTCGAGTTTAGAAAGATAAAACCTGTCGGCTCATCCGCAGAAAAACGCATCGGTGCAGCAACATACCCGTCGCCCTTACTGTGAATGATGCAATTTTCGAAAACTGCTGCGGCCTCGCCAAAGATGAAGTCGACATGCCCCTCGATATAGCAGTTTTCGTAATACTGGCGGCCATTCTTTGCATACAAAGTATCCTGCCAGCCGAGGAACCGGCAATTTCTAAAGACGGCCCTATCCGCGTCAACCAGCACAGCGACAGCCTGTGAACCCGCGCCAAATGAATTCTCAAATGTAATATTCTCAGCGTGAAAATCGTGTCCGCCGATATAAATGCTGAAAGTTGCCGATGTAGATCCGGCAACTTTGTTGCTGAGATTAAAAGTTAATTTTGTTTTCTCGGCAGATTCGCCGATAAAGGAAATGAAAGGTTTATCAGCGGGAATAGATACCTGTTCGACATACGTGCCTGGCTTTATGCGAATGACGACGCGATGCTTGTTTGCCGCCGGGACCTTGTCGATAGCTTCGCGAACAGTACGAACATCTCCGCTGCCGTCCGAGGCGACAATGATCTCGGCTCGAACTGCCGAGCACGCTAGCATCAGAGAAATTATAAGGAAGACACCCCGTTTCATTTTCCGATAGATCGCTCGAGAGCAAGGGTAAAAACAAGTCGCCGCGTGAAGATATTAAATACTATTTCCACGCGGCGAAATTCTAAACGACGCTGGCAACTAGAAAGTGAAGCGGCCGCCGATCTGTATATCTCTCGGTGGCTGTCGCACAGGAGCCGTCGTGAAGCCAAAACTTCCGAGGAAGTTTGTTACACCGTTTGTCGACGTCGGCACAGTGTTTGGTGTCACCGTCGGCGAACCGAAATAAGGCCTGTTCAGTAAGTTGATAGCATCAATTCGGAATTGAAACTTCATTCCCTCACGAATACGGAAGTTCTTCGAAAGTCCCATATCGAATTTTAGGAATCGCTGATTTCGAAGTCCATTCAAGGTTAATGGGAAACGTCTCAAAGAAACTTCACTGCTGCTGGTGTAGTTGTTCGCAACTCCCGGAGCCGTCACCGAGGAGCCATTTGGAACATAAAATCCCGAGATGTCCCATGCCGGAATGTCGATGCCATAGCGTCTTCCCTGAGAATCCTTTTTACCAAGCTTGCTCTTAAGCTGATTAGGATCTCCGTTATAGAAAACATTTGGCAGCAGCAGAGGTTCGCCGCTTTGCCATTCGTAAATTCCCTGCACTTGCCAACCGCCTAATATTCCGTCGACCACACTGTTCCAATCGCTTCCCCATTGCCGGCCCTTACCAAATGGCAATTCATAGATGCCTGAGAGCGTCCATCGGTTTGGCCGTTCGTTTGGTGAAATGTAATCGGTCAGCTGTGAATCTTGCGGGTTCAGGTACTGGTTCTTAAGATGTTCGCGAGACAAGGTGTAGGAACCGTTCAAGGATAAGCCTTGTGTAAATCGCTTAATAAACTGGATCTGAAGCGAATTGTAGCTGCTCGAGCCGTTGTATTCAGTTACAGACGTGTTGCCAAACTGGGGGAAAGCTGTCAACAGGCGACGGCGCTGAATGGTTGCGGCATTCCATGTTGCACTATCAGGAACAAGGGTGCGGAACGGATTCGCGACGTTAGCATTGAGATAAGTATTTGCTGACGTTATATCTGCAAGAATCGTCGAAGGGGTCTCATATGCCAGATCGATCAAGCATGGGTTACCATTGTCCGACCGTCGGCAGGTCGTCGGGATAAAATTTAGCTCACGGTTTACCGCCAGGTCAGATCCATGAGAATAAATGTAAGTCGCTTCGAGACCGATACCGGCCCAGATCTCGTGCTGAATACCGATAATGAATCGGGTATAATTCGCGTTCTTTCTGTCATTCTGAAAGACAACCGACGTTGGGCCGCTGTTTCCAACGGACGTCAGGTCACGACCGACGAAAGTCATCAGGCCTTGTGCACTTCCCGGTGAAGGGATGATTCCGCTCGGAAACGGATTTGCCAATGTTGCGATGAACGTCAATCCATTATTTGTCGTAGGCGTGAACAAAGTTGGCGTTGAAAATCCAGGCTGGAAGATGACGTTCTGCGTAACGATCTGGAACGGTGCAGTAAATATTCCAAACCCGCCGCGAATAACAGTTTTTGGAGTTACCGCATACGAAAATCCGATACGCGGCTGCCAGTTATTTGAGTCCGTCTTTTGATTTGGCTGAGATGCATCACTCGCAAATATGAATCCGCCCGCGAGGTTTTGAAAAGTATTGATCGGAACGCCGGCAGGTACACTGGCATTATAGTTCGCCAGCACCTGTGATCGGATCGGGCTTGCCGCAGTTCTGTCAAAATCAACGATCATACGGCCTTCAGCTTCCTTATATCCGCCCTCGAGCTCATATCGCAGTCCAAGATTCAAGGTTAGTTTGGGAGTAACACGCCAGTCATCCTGGAAAAAGAACCCATGATATGAGGACTGCACATCGTAGACCTGCGGATTGTCGATCGCGCTGCTGGAACTCGCTACCGGGATTCCCAATAAGAACGATGCCAGGTCACGGCCCAGTCGATCTCGTTCAGTTGAGCTCGAATTCGAGGCTTGCATTGTGTAAGTTCCCTGAAACTGGAAACGTCCCGCCGCATTTCCCTGATAGTCGAACGTCTCATGCAGACGTCGGAAATCGTATCCGTATTTCAAAGTATGGTTTCCCCAGATCTGCGTGAACGAAGGCTGGAGAGTGAACATATCAAACGGCCGCTCACGTCCATCGTTATAGTCTGAGCGAAGCGAACCGACGGTCAGGAAATTTGTGAAATCAAATCGCGGAAAAATGTTTCCCTGGCGTGCTGCAGGTATTCCGGTAAATCCAAGTTCACCGGCTGTCGGCTGGCCGTCCTGAAATCGACGAAGTTTGAACATCGAATAGCTGCTGCGAAGGTCGAATATCAGTTCATTTGTAAAAGTCGAAGTCCAATCCACATTACCGCCGTTGTTGCGGCGGTTTTCGAACCCTCGGAAAATCGAGTCAGGCTCCATTGTCAGGTTGTAACGGTCTTCGGTATTACGGCTGTGATAATACTTTCCAAAGATCTTGTTCTTAGCGTTGATCTCATGATCGATCCTTCCCATATAGGATCTGTAAGGACGATTCAAATTCTGGTCTGTGATGAAATTGTTTTGAAGGCCGGGAAGGTTTGGAGCCGGAAAATACTGCATGAAAGCTAAAGCGGGACCGTACATGCTTCCTTGCGGAATAATATTGTTAGCAAAAGGCGTACGGCAGACAGTCGTTCCAGTGCTTCCGGGTGTGCAGGTACTGTTCAGCAATACTCCGGATGCAGGATTATAGATCGGATAACTTAGCTCCGAAAAATTTCCCTGACGCATCAACGCTGTCGGCACTGTATATGTTGTGGTCTGAGCTACGTTATCTTTCTGGCGTTCATATGAGAAGAGGAAAAATGTTTTGTTCTTCCAGATCGGGCCAGTTACCGTGGCGCCGTAGCGATCGTACTTTCGGCCGGGCCTGTCAATTCCCGCTAAATTGTTGAAGAAGTTGTTTGCCGTGCGGCTCTTGTCGCGGTCGTAAAGGTAAACTTCGCCGTGAAATTTATTGGTGCCGCTTCTCGTTGCGACGCTGACCGTGGCACCGGCAGTGAAACCCTGCTGTGCATCGAAGCTGTTTGTCTGTACCTTGAATTCTTGAGTTGCTGACGAAGGAGGAGTAAAGGCGACCTGGCCGTCGTATGCCAGATTAGGCGAACCGTCGAGGTTAACGACGTTACCGCCCGAGCCGTTCACCTGATTGCCTTGGGTGCCGTTGCTTCGAAAACCAGCAAGGTTACCGTTTGCAGTCGGTCCCTGAAAATTCGGGTCGCCCGTGTAAACCATGCCGGGTGCCTGGGTCGCAAGCACATAAGGTGCGCCCTCGGACAAAGGCAATTCTTCGATCTGTCGGCGAGTGACCAGTGTGCCCGTTGATACTGAGCCTTGTTCGAGCACGGACGCGTCGGCAACGATGTTGACCTCCGCTGTCGTTCCAACCTGCAGCGCAAGATCAACGGTCAATTTGCTGTCGACCTTAACGTCTACGTTTTGCACAGTGGTCGTTTTAAATCCGGCGGCTGTGGCGCTAACCGTGTAGGTTCCCGGCACGAGAAAAGGGACAGTGTACGACCCCTCACTATTACTTGTGGTGGTACTGCCAACATTCGTTGAAACGTTTTTCACGGTAACAGCGGCTCCCGGAACTGCAGCCCCATTAGGGTCGGTAACGTTTCCGGTGATAGATCCACGGAATTCCTGTCCAAACGCTGTTGCAGCGACCAAAACCGTGATCACAAACGTGAAAAAAAACGTCACGTATCGAAAATGACTCGTTTTCATCATTCCTTTCCTCTTTAGCTTAGAATTAAATGCGAACTCAAGAATTTGAAACGCGGAACATCATATAATTGGTCATACCAATTACGCAAGCACAAAATTAACTTTTTTTGAGAATATTTGAAATCAAACTACGATTGCAGAACGAAAGCGGGTATTTGAAAGCTATTTGATCGCTAGCTCGTGTAGGACTTTCAGTCTTACCAATAACCAAAATGCAAAATTGAGGGTATGACCAATCGTTCAAACAAAGCTATTTGCGAACGGTTAGCGAGGACAGTTATCGACAACCGTTCGGCACCGAGCTTTCAACTATCTGATCAAAACGATCTTCATAGCTCTTAGCATACGTATCGACGTTTCGCATGATATTCCCCAGTAAGCTGCAGATAGACGATCCCTTTTTACTCCGAGAAGCAAGAAAACGCATTGCATTGGCTTCGCCCCAATATTCCCGGTCTTCCCAGATCTCGATTGGCTGACGGCCTAAGGTCGCAACTAAAGATGTCAGGCGAGGGTCATTAGTGTTGTAGCCGTTACTTAGAAAGATCTTATAGTACGCATTCATCAACTTGTCCTGCTGTTGAATGGTCTTACCGTCGATACGCGAAGTAAGGTCGACATGCCCGAGCTCATGCGCAAATTTCGTCGAAGCCAAAAGACTTCCTTTCGCCTCAACTGAATCTGGAAGCAGCGATAATGAATTCATGACGGGATAATAGACGGGATCAGGAAATCCCTTGTCAAGATTTTTGCCTAGCGTGATGGTTGCACCGATGAGCTCACCTTTATCGTTCCACTTAAAATCGCCCGTTGATGCGCCAAACTTACGATCTGAGTCAACTGTTATCTTCAAAAGAAAATGATCGTTATTAGAGTAAAGTTCCCACTGCGAGCGCCCAAAGTCCGTAGACAAAAGCTCGGTTTTCCATTTCACATACCTATCGAGAAATTCGGCCGGAATATTCTCCTTGATACCGGAGCCAGAGTCCGCAGAGGTATTTACAGTATTCACGCTTATCCCAAAACGATCTTCGAAAACCGCTGCGTTGACCGAGAGCATCAACGTGAAAGCGATCAACAGAAATGAAATGACTCGGAATGAGATATTCACGGACGCTCCTCCTGCCTTACTGGAAATACTTATATTCTCGATAATAGAGCTATAAGTGTTTTACATCAACACTATTCTTGTCGGCCTTGAGGGTCTGGACCCATCCCCTGCGCCCTGTCGCGATCACCACTCAAAAATAAAACGGGTCCGCAATGAAGCAGACCCGTACTTGTGGGCAAAGGTTTAGTGCTAATTAGTGGATAACTACGCCGAAAGTGAGCAGCCAATTGTTTTGAAGGGCACTTCCAGATTGGCCGAGGCCATTGCCCAAGTTAACGTTACCGCGGAAGATCGGGTTCCAGTCAAACTGGATCGCACGAAGCGCAATATTCTTACTGAGCCCGATGTCCACTCCACCGCCGAACTTCATTGCGAAGTCGGTTGAGTTAATGTCGATCAACCGCGCATTTACAGGAGCTGTACGGTCGACTGAAAAATGCTGATCAGCAACACCCATCAGGATATGTGCAAAAGGGCGAACCTTTGAACCTTCTGTCTTGTTATCCTTGATCTGGATACCGCCCATAAATTGATAAACGTTTTGGCTGGTCTTGAATGTACCGGCTCCGTTACCTCCTGGCGGCGGCGGGTTGACCGTCAATGTTGAAGTCACGTCTTCACCATGTGAATGAAGAGTTACATCGAATTTGACACCCCAAAATCGTCGGAAATTATAGTTTAATGACCCGTTGAACCCATGCGCGTTAACCCGGTTGAACGGCGTATCGCTGAAATTATCATTGATCTCATCTGGATCAACGCCTCGATTTAGGTTCATGTATGAATAACCGCCCATGGCCTCGAATTTATGGTAATCGCTCTGTGCCTTAATGGAAGTAAACGCGAAAAATGTGATCGCCACTGCGAAAGCGGCTCTAAAAATAATTTTCATTTCGAACATCTCCTAACTAGTCTTCTTTAGAGTTATGCACCCCAAATATTGGCAGGCTACGCTGGGAAGTGTATCCTTTCCGGCCCTGGTGCTCATAAAATATTATGTTTCCTGCCCTTAGCCGATAACTGTTAGTTTTTACAGGTATCACCCGAACGGTGAAAACCCGTGCAAATAATACAGGACCAGCGGTTTCCCACCTCGCCAGGGCGACCCTTAACCCGTTCGAGCCTGTCAGAAATAGCAGTTACGTTGTCCTAGCAGGACTTAACGATACTTTCGTCAGGATTGGATCACTGGTCGCCGTGGAGGACGCGAATCGAGGAACTGAACGGATGATCTATCGCTCTGAGCCGATATTAATGGATGTTTTTGCTGGCCAAAATCCCGCGTGTCATTGGGCTCAGCCTCGGAGATAATATAGGGCAGTTCTCTAGCAGATAAGCGCGAAAAGGCTCACAACGGCATGCTATCCAACGACTCCCGCAAGATAAGTGACTGCAAGGAGTTCAATAAATTCGGTTGTTTTCGTTTCTCGTAAAATGCAGGTCAGAGTTTTTTGCAGCTGGGTTTGAGTAGCAGCCGCAGCTTCTCTTTTTCAATCCATCGATGTCCCGGATAACAACGGTGCCCCTGACATAATCAATTAGTCCTTGATCCCGCATATCGTGGGCGATGTAGGTGATGGTCGGACGATAGACGCCCAGGGCCCTTGCGATTTGTTCCTGTGTCAGCTTCAAATGGTTTACATCACACCGGTTCTGAAGCATTAAGAGCCAGGTAGGAAACCTTTCTTCAACCGAATGATGGGCGTTGCACGCTGCTTTCTGCGACAGCTGGGCTACATATTCCTGGATCGCTCCATAAAAAAGCATATTTACCAGGTCAAGGTCTCGTGTTTCGTTTCGGAGTTGCTGACGCTTAACTTTGACTGCGGTGCCCGGAGTACAAACCTGAACCCAGTTGAGTGAGCGTGACGGTTTAAAAACTGACGTAACTCCAACGGCGCCTTCATTGCCCGTGAGGGACACTTCAATAGTCCGCCCGTCTTCTAATATCTGTAATTCGGAAATGATGGTCGTTTCGGGAAAGTAGATCCATTCTATTTCTTCGTCAGGCGAATAAAGGTATTCACCGCCTTTAAAAGCGACTCGCTGCGAAACAGACTGAAGTTTGTTTAATAACCCGGCTGGAAACTTTCTCAGGATTCCGTTAGCAGAATCAAAGCAGACCCCCGCTTGACCAATGACACCCTCACCCGAAAACTCAGGCTTAAGCTTGGACTTCGCACTTCCACTGGGGCCAGCCTGCAACGCTCGTGCTTGGCCGGACTTTCCAAAATTATAGATATCCATGTTCAATCTAACCGCTAACGGCACTGTTCTTCCGCAACAACTCTTCCAAAAACAACAGACCGCCGTTCTAGCCTAATCTTCGAAGCAGGACACCAATAAAATAAACAAAATCCCCACATCCACACTTCAAACCGGCCGGGAGTAACCAGTTCGGCATCAAAGGGGGACAAACATTGATAAGCTGCCAGCTCATCAATTACAAATGTATTTCCGACCACTGTATACCAATCAAAAGCAAAAATGCAAGATTTTTTTGCCGTATTAGCTCTCGTCCCCGTGATACGTCGATT
>Ga0207691_10007968_pt1 | contig 10192 bp, 9 predicted proteins | sample KBSM13metaG_FD_184327 | JGI IMG/M metagenome (GOLD analysis project Ga0207691, IMG submission 184327) | Miscanthus rhizosphere microbial communities from Kellogg Biological Station, Michigan, USA - KBS M1-3 metaG (SPAdes) (version 2) | ecosystem: Host-associated > Plants > Roots > Rhizosphere >... | reverse complement strand
CTGGCGGCGATTGGGCGGCCTTTCCCGCACCGTCCATGATCGCGGAGGGGCTGCCCGCACGCCCGCTGTCGAACACGTGCGCACCGGTCCACGTCGCCGTCACGCGATTTCGTGGCTTGACCGTGGGCGCCGCTGCAGCATGCAAATGTGCGTCGCTCATCGTTCGATCGGCGCGCGCACAGCGTTGCCCCATTCGGTCCAGCTGCCGTCGTAGTTCCGCACCTTGTCGTAGCCGAGCAGGTACGACAGCACGAACCAGGTATGCGAGGAGCGTTCGCCGATGCGGCAATACGCGACGACGTCGTCACTGGGCGACACTCCGGCTTCGCCCTGATAGATCGCGCGCAGCTCGTCGGCGCTCTTGAACGTGCCGTCCGCGTTCGCCGCGCGCGCCCACGGGACGCTCTTTGCGCCGGGAATGTGGCCCCCGCGCATCGCTCCTTCCTGCGGATAGTCAGGCATGTGCAGCTTCTTGCCCGAGAACTCGTCAGGCGAGCGGACGTCGATCAGCTTGCCCTTGCTGTCGACGTGTTTCTTCACGTCGCCCATGAAGGCGCGAATCGGCTCGTCCTTTCGCTCCGGCGCCGAATAGCTCGAGGGCGCCACGGTGGGTACGTCGCTCGTCATCTCGCGTCCTTCGGCTTCCCACTTCGCACGCCCGCCATCGAGGACCTTCACGTTCGTGAAGCCGAACAGCCGGAAGATCCACAGTGCGTACGTGGCCCACCAGTTGTTCTTGTCGCCGTAGAATACGACCGTCGTCGATTCGTCGATGCCCAGGCGGCGCAGCAAGGACTCGAATTGCTCTCGCGAGATGTAGTCCCGCTGAAGTTGGTCGTTGAGGTCCGTGTGCCAGTCGATCTTGTGTGCGTTCGGAATGTGTCCCATGTCGTACAGCAGCACGTCCTCGTCGCTCTCGAGAATGCGGACCTTGGGATCGGCGAGATGGTCCGCGAGCCACTGCGTGCTCACGAGCGCCTCGGGATGGGCGTATTGCTTCGCGGCGATATCCTGGTCGGTCATGGCAATCCTTGCGACGAGCGGTGAGAGGTTTCCGGAAGAATCCGGCCAGACGGCGAAGGGTTCTCCTCGAGTGCGTCGATCCAATCGAGAATCACCTTGGCTTCGCTCTGCCAGCCCGGTTCGGCGAGGAGGAAGTGACCGTGTCCCTTGGCGACATGAAACCGCGCGCCGTACCTCTTCGCCATTCGGCGCGACGTGTCGAGTGGGATGAAGCGGTCGTGCTCTGCGCCGATGACGAACATTGGCACGCGCACCTGTTCTGGTGGAATGGCGTGTACGCCAAGCGCGATATCGCGTGACGCGCGCCCACTGTCCGGGGTGAAGCGCGCTCGCACCGCGGCGCGCTGTGCGGCCGGGACCATGTTGAGCGTCAGCGCATCGAAGTGTTCGTCGATGGGGAGATACGCGCGCGAGAAGAGCAAAGCCGGCAGGTACCGCGCCATTCTCGTGACGATCGCCACGCTGAGCGCCGGAATGCCGCGAGTGGGTGCCGGGGACATCAGCACGGCGGCCCGCGCGAAACCGTTGGCGGCGAGCATCAGGGCGATGAGTCCTCCCATCGAATGCCCGATCACGATCGGCCGGTCGAGTGTCCGCGCGGCCTCCGCTGCATCGTGGTAGAAGTCGGCGATCCGCTGAGTGCCGATGTCGGCCCGCGGCGGCAGCGGCGGATGACCGCGCATCGCCAACGCGGACGCGTTGTGGCCCCGCGCGGCCAACAGGGGCAAGAACTCCTCGAACACCCAGGTGCCGGCAAACAGCCCCGGTATGCACAGCACGTTCGCACGCGACGGCTCGGCGGCGCGAATCGTGTCGAGATGATAGGTCGGAGCAAGCGCGGACGTCATGAGATTGAACTATCAACTGGTAGCTGCGGTGCGGCAATGGCGCTCGGCGTCACGCTGCGCGCGCGCGTTGGTTAGAATCCGATTCGCCTCGTCCCGGTGCCATGTGAAGCCGACCGCCCCACAGCCAACCGCGTTCATGGAGCCATACGCGCGCCACGTCCTGGTGTGCGTCGGCGGGTTCTGCGCGCCGAATCGGGAAGGACGCATGCTGTATGCGGAGTTGGCTCGCCTGCTTCAGCGTGAGGGCTTGTTGTTCGGTCCGCGGCGCATAAAGCGGGGTGAGACGCCGTGTCTCGGTGTCTGCGCTGGAGGTCCAATCGTGGTCGTGTACCCGGAAGGGGTGTGGTATGCGGGCGTGACGCCTGCCTTGCTCGAGCGAATCGTCGTCGAGCACCTGCGCGATGGAAAGGTGGTAGAGGAAGCGGTGTTCCATCGGCTTAAGGGCGATTGAGACTTATCGCCGCACTCTTGCCACGACGAACTGAGGGCGACAAAATCCGCTGTGCCTGACGACTCCATTCTCTATTCCCGCAAACTGCCGCACGGGCCCTCCGTGCGCGTTCGGCGTACCAGTGAGCCCGGCACACAGCCGGTCACCGCGGTGCTGGAGGTGGATCGTCGATCGGGTACGCCTCGCGAGTTCGACGGGGGTTTCCCGCCACCCCTGATGATGGTCGAAGGCGCCACGGAAGCCGACGTCCTCGCGGCGCTCGAGCCACAGGCGTGCGACGATCGGCTCGTCGCCGGTCTCATGCGGGAGAAGGGACTGCGGTAGCTACCGCCTTCGGAGTTCCTCTTCCACCGCGCGCATGATCCTCGGCCATACGTGCGGGGCGGCCAGCGCAAAGAAGTGGGCTCGCGCCGTCTCGTCCGACCTGAGGAACTCCGCCAGGCGCAACGAGCCTTTGCGCACGTTGCACCCCCCACACGCCGTCACTAAGTTGCCCCCAGAGCGATCACCGCCACGCATGCGCGGTTGCACATGATCCACGGTGAGCGCCTCCGGCTCGAATCGCTCGCCGCAGTACACGCATTGGTAGTCGTCGCGCGCGAAGATCTGCTCCCGTCGCAATGAAGAATCTCCCCTCCAGGCGCAATCTCTTCGAGGCCGCGCAGCGCTATCTGCTCGAGCCGAACGAAGAGCAGCTCGACAAAGTCAGCGGCGAGCCTCCGCGTCTCACAATCCAAGCCATCCAGAAGGTCAGCATGTCCCGCTCCCGCGACCGCATTCTAGCCAATCTCGACGACATGTATCGCGAAGCCTTCGAGCGCGCCAAGGCCACTGGCGACGACTCGCAGATGGCTTCGCTCGACTTCGCCTATCGTCGCGAGCAGCTGTACTTCGAGATCCTGCTCGACGTCCGCGACGCCGTCGAACGGCGCTAGCGCCCGAACATCGATCCGGTCTTTCCCTCGGACTGCGGCGCCGGCCAGACCAGCGACGCGACGATCGACGCCGCCAGCACGCCTACCACGATCCCGAGCGAGAGCAGGATCGGGATGTGGACCCACGACTCCACGAGCATCTTCGTGCCCACGAACGTGAGGATGATGGCGAGCCCGTACTTGAGCAGGTGAAACTTCGTCACCACGTGCGCGAGCAGGAAGAACAGCGAGCGCAGGCCGAGCACGGCGAAGATGTTCGAGGTGAAGACGAGGAATGGGTCGCGCGTGATACCGAAGATGGCCGGAATGGAGTCCACGGCGAAGATCAGGTCCGTGGCCTCCACGAGCACCAGCACGAGCAGGAGCGGCGTCGCATGGCGACGGCCGTTCTCCATCGTGAAGAAGTGCTTGTCGCGATAGCCATTGGTGAGTGGAATCAGCTTCCGCACGAACTTGACGACGGGATTGTGCTCCCCGTCGAATTCTTCGTCGCCCTTGAGCGCCATGCGGATGCCGGTGATGACGAGCAGCGCGCCGAAGATGTAGATGATCCACTCGAACCGCGCGAGCAGCGCTGCGCCCAGACCGATGAAGATGCCGCGCATGATCAGCGCGCCAAGGATGCCCCAGAAGAGCACGCGATGCTGGTACTGCGCGGGCACCGCGAAGTACTGGAAGATCAGGACGATGACGAAGATGTTGTCGACACTGAGCGATTCCTCGATCACGTAGCCGGTGAGGAAGGTCAGCGCCGCCTGATGGTCCGCGAAGACGGCGAGTCCACCGGCGAAGACCAGCGCCAACCCCACCCACACGCCGGTCCAGATCAACGCCTCACGCGCCTGCACGACGTGCGGCGTTCGGTTGAAGACACCGAGGTCGATCGACAGCATCGCCAGCACGAAGGCGATGAAGCCGACCCAGAACCAGATGTTGGTCGCGATCATGTCAGTGGGAGTAGGAGCCTGAAAAACGACAAGGCGAGCCACTACGGCACGCACGGTGTCGTAGTGGTCTCGCCCAAGGCTTACTTACCGCCCTTCAGCCGACCGGAAGCGCTTGCGCACTCCGTCTTGACGATCGGCTGTTCCGGCGCATTCGCGCCGGCCGGCTACTCCCCACTCGACTTAAGCCTCGCCGGATGCCACCGATCCGTCAAGTCACCCTTCCGCGAAACGCGCATTCGCGCAAACTCCATCGCATGACATTCCCCCCAATTCGCGACGGAGCGCGCATCGCGACGCTCGCACTCTCGCTCCTTTCTCTACTCCCCGCGCGTACCATGTCGCAGACTGCCCTCGCCGCCGCCCCTGCTCCCGTGTCGGCGCTCGCCATCGTCAATGCGCGCATCTGGACCGGCGACGCACAACGACCGTGGGCGGATGCGCTGCTCATTCGTGGTGAGCGAATCGAAGCCGTGGGCTCCAGTGCCGAGGTGAAAAAACGCGCTGGCGCAAACGTGAAGACCATCGACGCCAAGGGCATGATGGTGACACCGGGGTTCGTCGACGCGCACGTCCATTTCCTCGACGGCGGCTTCGCGCTCTCGTCCGTGCAACTGCGCGACGCGAAAACGAAGGAGACGTTCATCCGGCGCATCAAGGAGTTCGCCGCCACGGTGCCGCCAGGCACCTGGATCCTCAATGGCGATTGGGATCACACGAGTTGGGGCGGTGAACTTCCCGAGCGCAGCTGGATCGACTCGGTCACGCCGAACAATCCAGTCTGGATCAACCGGCTCGACGGCCACATGAACCTCGCGAACTCGCTGGCGCTGTCGGCGGCGAAGGTCACGCGCGACACCAAGGACGTCGCAGGGGGAACGATCGTGCGCGACGCTGCTGGCGAGCCGACAGGCATCCTCAAGGACAACGCGCAGGACCTCATGGCGAACGCCGTCCCTGCGGCGAGCATGGAGATGAACCTGCGCGCGCTGAACGCGGCGATGTCGTACGTCGCAGAGCGCGGCGTCACGAGCGTGCACCACATGGGCACATGGAGCGACCTCGCCGTGTTCCGTCGTGCACACGACGCCGGTGCGCTGCGCACGCGCATCGCCGCGAACGTCCCACTGTCCACGTGGGCGCGGTTGCGCGACGAGGTGAAGGCCAACGGCCGCGGCGACGTCTGGCTCCGCATCGGCGGTCTCAAAGGATTCGTCGACGGATCGCTCGGCTCACACACCGCGGCCATGCTCGCGCCGTTCACCGATGCGCCGAGCGATCGTGGACTGCTCGTGAATACGGAGAAGGACCTGCACGACTGGACCGACGGTGCGGACAAGGCCGGTCTTCAGGTCATCGTGCACGCCATCGGTGACCGTGCGATCCGCACACAACTGAACATCTTCGAGCAGGTCGAGAAGCAGAACGGTCCACGGGATCGTCGCTTTCGCATCGAGCACGCGCAGCACATCGCGCCCGACGACATCCCGCGCTTCGCCCCACTCGGAGTCATTCCGAGCATGCAGCCGTACCACGCCATCGACGACGGCCGTTGGGCCGATCGCGTGATCGGCACCGAACGCGCGAAGGGAACGTATGCCTTCAAGTCGCTGTTGGATCACGGAGCGAAGCTCGCGTTCGGCAGCGACTGGTTCGTCGCGCCACCAACGCCGCTCGAGGGGATCTATGCGGCGACGACCCGTCGCACGCTCGATGACAAGAATCCTGGCGGCTGGGTGCCCGAGCAGAAGATCACCGTCGAGCAGGCGCTACGTGCGTACACGAGCGGCAGTGCGTACGCCGGCTTCCAGGAGAAGGACGTGGGCGTGCTCAAGCCGGGCATGCTCGCCGACGTCGTGGTGATCGATCGCGACCTCACACGCGTAGCACCAGAGACGATTCGCGATGCGCGCGTGATGCTGACGATGGTGGGTGGGCGCGTCGTATTCGATCGCGATGGTACCACGCACTGATCGCTGTGCGCGGAATGAAATCTGCCTGCCGAGTCCCTCGACGTGCTGACGTATCAGATAGGAGCTACACCATGAGAGCAATCGAACGCGTCGTGACGACGACGGCCGCCGTTGCGATGTTGGCGGCCGCTGGCTGTTCCACACAGAGCCGTGGTGTCGGCGACACGGCCCGCAAGGCGACGATTGCGACGCCGAGTGCAACGTCAGAGGCAACGCCGGGCGCCGCGCATGATACCATCTCGGCGCAGGCGAGGATCGCTCGCCTCGAGGCGGACGCGCGTGCCTTGGTGAAGATGACAGGATGCAACAGCGCGACGGAGTGTCACACCGCGCCCGTTGGCGAACGTGCGTGCGGCGGACCACGCGACTACCTGGTCTATTGCCCAGCGACCACTGACACTGTCGCGCTGTTCCAGAAGCTCGATCAGCTCAAGGCCGCTGAGGTCGAGTACAACAAGAGCTCGAATGCGATGAGCACGTGCGAGTTCCGGATGCCGCCCAAGATATCGCTGATTGGCGGAAGCTGTCGTCCGGCAGCCACGCCCTGACACGCTGCAACGTAAAACGGCCGGGAGACTCGATGTCTCCCGGCCGTTTTGCCCGCAGCGTCAGAGGAACGCTTTCGTCAGCGCGGAGTTTCGCCTCGCTTCGGATGTGCCCTATTGCCCGTCAGGATCTTCTCATTGTCGTCGTGCGATCCAGCGACGTTCGCCGAGCCCGAAGGAATTCTCGACGCGGCGACACCACCACTGGCGGGAATGCGCGCCGTGATCGGGCCGTTGCCGATGGTGTTGATCGGCGTAATGACCGTTCCGTTCAACTCGAAGACGGTCCAGGTCAACCCGTTGCCCGCTGGAACGGCGAACGACTGCGCGAGCGCGTTGTTGATGTAAACGTCGACCCGGGCACCGGACACATCGATGTTCGGTGACCTCGAGTAGTTGTTCACCGAGTAGCGATACGTGCCCGACAGCTGCTGAGCGATTGTGATCGTCTCTGGGCCGTTGCCGCCCGTCACGTCATTGTCGAGGCACGCGAATGGCGCCGCCAGGCAATTGCCGAGGGAGTAGTACGCGATGAGGAAGCGTCCGCCCTGACCGTCTGGTCCGGTGAGATACGAGTCGAGGTCGCGCGGCGAGGAGCGCCACGTAAGCACGATGCGAACGTTGCCCGCTACACCGATCGGCGAGATGAAGAGGTCCTGATTGCTCGTCGTCGCCCCACCTACGCTGATCCCCGTCTTGGTGGCATCCGCGTAGCCCGCGGCCTTCGCGACGATCGTGTAGGTGCCGGCGGCCACGTTCGTGAAGGTGTATGCCGCCGACTGGTTGGTCGTGACCGTCTGTAAAACCGCACCGATGGAGGAGTTCAGCCCGGCACGAAGTTCGAGCGTTACCGGCACACCCACCGCGCGATTGTTGGTCGCGTCGTACACGACGCCCGCGATGCTGCCGGGTTGGGTGCTCTGTGGAACCAGGGGCGCGGCAGGCGCCTGCGTGTTGCCGCTCACCGTCAGGGTGCTGATGCTGACGGGCGTGTAGCCAGTCGAGGTGATAGCGACGCTGTACGTGCCAGCGGGCAACACCGCCGTGGTGAAGTTGCCGCTGCTATTCGTCGTCGCAGTTGCCACGACCAGGCCGTTCAGGAGCACCGAGACCGACGCTCCCGCAACTGGGTTGCCCGTGACCGCGTCGAATACGAATCCGCTCAGCGTCCCAGAGGTGGACGGGGGCGCGGCCTGATCGGCGATCTCCGGGAAATGGACGTCGAGGGCCCCGGCCGTGGCGGTAACCGTCAGCGCACCAGCCGTGTTGCCAAGCGTGACCCGTGAAGACGCATGGCCACCGGCATCCGTGCTCGAGATCGGCGGCGCAAGCGTCGCAGTGGCAGTGCTGCCTCCAGCGACCGTCCACGTCACCTTGTAGCCTGGAACAGGGTTCCCATACTGGTCGGTCACGCTCACGGTCAGCGGATTCGGAAGCGCCGATCCCGCTGGCGCGTGCTGGCCGCCACCTGTCCCGGTCATCGCCGTGGGGACGTCCGCCAGTGCGGTCACTGAGAAGAAGACGTCGGACCCTTGCGTCGTTACCCCTGCTAGCGATGCACGCACCGCCTCGACCTGCGAGCGTGTGCTGAGTGTGTACGTCGTGCTCGCGGTACCGTCGGCGGCCGTCGTGGACGACGTCGGCGCGGGAGTACCGCCTGAACTGGAGCTCCAGTTGACGACGGCACCGGCGACCGGCGTGCCGAACTTGTTCGTCACCTTGACGGCGAGCGGCTGCGGCAGCGTAGTCCCGACGACTCCCGACTGGAGGTTGCCGCCATTGAACGTCACCTTCGTTGCTGGCGATGCCGTTGCCGTTGCACTGACGACGGCAGGAATCGCAGTTCCAGAAGTCGCCTCATACTGATAGGCCCCAGCGATCTGGCCGAGCGTGAAGCGGGTGCTGGCGCGGCCGTTCGCATCCGCAGTGGCGCCAGCAATCGCGACCGATCCACCTGCTGTGACGGCTCGGAAACTCACAGGCGCATTGGGTACTGGCAGGTTGTCCACGGCCTGGACCTCGACCACGAACGGCTGTGCCAGCGAATCGCCGGCCGCACCCGTCTGACCGCTGCCACTGATTACCACCAGCTTGGCTGCTGTCGGTATCACCGAGAGTACAGACGTACCGGCGAGTCCGAGCGGCGTCATCGCACTGATGGTGACGCTGCCGCGCTTGCCGGTGCTCGTCACGGTCGCAACGGAGTTACCGGTTGGCGTGACGGTGGCGATCGTCGCGTCGCTCGTCGTCCACCGGACGAGCAGGTCTGCGAGCTGTCCACCATTCGCGTCCTTCCCGATGGCGGTCACCGGCAACGACGCACCGCCTAGGATGGAACCTGTGGCAGGCGAAACGGCGACGCTTTTGGCTCCCGCGCCCGGGCCCGTGTAGTTCAACTGCACGGACGCTGGCGCTCTGCCGGCGCGGCCAATCGATATCTGCGCCACGACCTGCTGCGAGCCGCTGAACAGGACCACGCCATCCGAGTTGAGCAACTCGAGGTCGGCGCGGAAGGTCTGGCCGGCTGTGCGAAGCGGCACCTGGAGTTCGACCTCCAGCTCGCTCATCGTCACGGGAAACGCGATCGACGTATCCCGCGTGGAGCCATCCGGCGCAACGAGGCGTACGTGAACGCGAGTGACCTCGGTTCCGAACGCCGCGAGCTGCTGATAGGCCAGCGTTGCCGACGCCGAGAAGCTTGGCGCGAGCCCTATTTGTCCTCGTCCTGATTCCGGATCCGAGTTTGTCGGTGCGTCGGAGCAGGCGATCGCCATCGTCGCGATGGCGGCGAGAACAGCCAGACGGAAAACGCGCATGGGGGGAGACGTCAAAGGGCGCAGCCAACGTCGGTGCCGGCTACGTCTACACTATCAGACTCGGCTACTTCACGCGATGCGTCAATGACGGATTCACTGTAACCGTCCGAAATTGCGCATTTTGCAACAAACGTTACGTAAACAGATGCGCAAACGCAACGTTTTTGACGTCGCCGGCCCCCCGCCAGCGACGTCGCCTACTAATTACTAATACCGCGCCAACTCCGCAATCGCCGTCTTGAACGTCTCGACCTGCGGCAGAATCGCGTCCTCGAGCTGGGGCGCGTAACCGACGAACGTGTCCGAGCTGGCTACGCGCTTGACCGGGGCATCCAGCCACGCGAAGCAGTCGTCGGCAATCCGGGCGGCGATCTCCGCACCGTAGCCCCACGAGAGCGAATCCTCGTAGGCCACGATCACACGGCTCGTCTTCTTCACGCTTTCATAAACGCGCTCCTTGTCCCACGGGGACAGCGAGCGCAGGTCGATCACCTCGGCGCTGATGCCGTGCTCCTCCTGCATCTGGTTCGCCGCGGCGAACGCTCGCTGCACCGTGGCGCCATACGTCACGATGGTGACATCGGTGCCTTCGCGGACGACGCGAGCCTTCCCGAACGGAATCATGAAGTTCGGGCCCGGATACGCCGCCTTGTTATA
>Ga0207691_10007966_pt1 | contig 10194 bp, 7 predicted proteins | sample KBSM13metaG_FD_184327 | JGI IMG/M metagenome (GOLD analysis project Ga0207691, IMG submission 184327) | Miscanthus rhizosphere microbial communities from Kellogg Biological Station, Michigan, USA - KBS M1-3 metaG (SPAdes) (version 2) | ecosystem: Host-associated > Plants > Roots > Rhizosphere >... | reverse complement strand
CATGAACGAGGCCATCGCCAAGGCCACCGAGGAGATCGTCCGCGAGAGCCGCAGCGGGGACGTGCTGGTGTTCCTGCCGGGCGAGCGCGAGATCCGCGAGACCGCCGAGACGCTGCGCAAGCATCCGCTGGCGAAGAATCGCAGCGGCGGGCAGGCGATCGAGATCCTGCCGCTCTTCTCGCGCCTCTCCGCCGAGGAGCAGGACCGCGTGTTCGAGACCTCGGGGCACCGGCGCATCGTGCTCGCGACCAACGTGGCCGAAACCTCGCTCACCGTGCCCGGGATCAAGTACGTGATCGACCCCGGCACCGCGCGGCTCAACCGCTACAGCCCGCGGACCAAGGTGCAGCGCCTCCACGTCGAGCCCGTCTCGCAGGCCAGCGCCGACCAGCGCAAGGGCCGCTGCGGCCGGGTCAGCGCCGGGATCTGCGTGCGCCTTTACTCGGAAGAAAGCTACGCGGCCCGCCCCCGTTTCACCGACCCCGAAATCCTGCGCACGAACCTGGCCAGCGTGATTCTCCAGATGAAGGCGCTGCGGCTGGGCGAGGTGCAGGACTTCCCGTTCCTGGAGCCGCCGGACTACCGCGCCGTCCGCGACGGCTTCGCGACGCTGCACGAGCTGGGCGCGATCGACGCCAACAACGCCCTCACGCCGCTGGGCGCGGCGCTGGCGCGCCTGCCGGTCGACCCGCGCATCGGGCGGATGGTTTTGGCGGCGCGGGACGAGGGGGCGATGGACGAGGTGCTGGTCATCGCCGCGGCGCTGACCGTGCAGGACCCGCGCGAGCGGCCAATGGACAAGCAGGACGCCGCCGACGCGGCCCACACGAAGTTCAAGGTGGAGACCAGCGACTTCCTGGGCTACCTGAAGCTGTGGGACTGGTACCACGAGCAGGCGCGGCACCTGTCGCAGAACAAGCTCCGCAAGCTGTGCCAGGAAAACTTCCTGTCGTACGTGCGCCTGCGCGAGTGGAACGAGGTGCACCAGCAGCTTCATTCGCTGGTGACGGAGATGGGGTTGCACCACTTGGGAATGTCCAATTACCAAGCCCCAATGTCCAATCAAGCACCAATGACCAATACCCAAAGGGCCCGGCGCCGCGGCGGAGCACGCCATTAGTCATTGCTGCCTGGGCATTGGGCATTGATTGGTCATTGGGGTTTGCTCATTGGTCATTCTTCCTCCGGATCATCTCCGGCGGGAACTCCGCCGCCTTGCCGCGGCCCGGGTGGCGGAGGTTGTTGGGTTTGCCCTTGTCGCGATACAAGGGGATGTACATGCCGCCGGTGGCTTCGAGCGACGTGAACATCTGGTCCTTGAGGCGCTCGACGAGGCGCTCGTGCTCGGGGGAGTTGATCAGGTTCGTCGCCTCGCGCGGGTCGGATGCCAGGTCGTACAGCTCGTCGGTGTCCCAGACGCCGTAGTAGTGGACGTACTTGTAGCGGTCCGTGCGGATCGCGTGCATGGCGGGCGTCTGGGGGAAGTTGCGCTCCCAGTAGTACTCGTAGAGCAGGTGGTCGCGCCAATCCGCCGGCGACTCGCCGCGCAGCAGCGGCAGGATGCTGCGGCCCTGCATCGACTTCGGCGGGACCAGCCCGGCGGCGTCGAGGAACGTGGGCGCGACGTCGAGGTTGGCGACGAGCTGCGTCACCACCGTGCCCGGCTTGGTGAGCTGCGGGCAGTGGGCCAGCATCGGGACGCGCATCGATTCCTCGTAGGCGCAGCGCTTGTCGATCAGCCCGTGTTCGCCGAAGAGGAAGCCGTTGTCGCCCATGTAGACGACCAGGGTCGACTCGAGCAGGCCCTCGCCCTTCAGCCAGTCCATCAGGCGCCCGACGCTGTCGTCGACGGCGAGGAGTGTTTCGCAGTAGCGCTTGTAGTACTCGCCGACGTCGAGATCGCTGTGGTAAGGGAAGTCGACGCCGTGCCAGCTGTTCCGCTGGTTCTGCACCCACATCGGCCGGCCGCGCCGGGCCTCGGGCGTGTCGGCCATCGTCGGGGGCGGGGTGAAGACGGCGTCCTTGTAGCGGCCCTTGTGCCGCTCGGCGGGGACGAACTCCGAGTGCACCGCCTTGTGCGAGACGTAGGCAAAAAACGGCTTGTTCTTGTCGCGGCCCTTGAGCCAGTCGAGGGCGTAATCGGTCAGCTCGTCGGTGATGTAGCCCTTCTGCGGGACGTGTTTGCCGTCGACGTTGAGGCCGGGCCGGGTGGGCAGGTACGTCCCCTGCCCCTGGAAGCTGACCCAGTGATCGAAGCCGGGCTGCGGCTCGTCGCCCTGCTCGCCGCCACCCATGTGCCACTTGCCGAAGAACGCGGTCTGGTAGCCGGCGGCTTGGAGGTACTGGGGGAAGAAGACCGTGCCGGGCGGGACGGGGTTGTTGTTGTCGACGACCTTGTGCTGGTGCGCGTAGAGCCCGGTGAGGATCGACGCGCGGCTCGGCGAGCACAGGGCCGTCGTCACGAACGCGTTGCGGACGTGCGCGCCGCCGCGGGCCAGCATGTCGAGGTGCGGCGTCTTCAGGAACGGGTGGTTCATGAAGCCGATGGCATCGTAGCGGTGGTCGTCGGTGAGGACGAAGAGGATGTTGCGCGGCGCGGCGCCCGGGACGCGGTAGAGTTTGGGAATCTCGCTTGCGACGGCGTGCGACGTGAATAGCAAGAGTAGCGTAACCAACAAGAGCACCGGTCCCCGCTCCCCTTGCGGGAGAGAGTTAGACGGTGGTTCACAAAGGGATTGCTCCCTCTCCCGGTACTCCGGGGGAGGGTTGGGGTGGGGGCTCTGCTCGGGCGCTTCCGGAAGTAAGCCCCCACCCCTGCCCTCCCCCGGAGTACCGGGAGAGGGAGTGCGTCTGCGGGGTGCCAGGTTTGTGAGACGGAACGGAAGGTGTTCCATCACTGCACCGTCGCCTTCGGCGGGTTGGCGTAGTCGTTCCACAGGCGCTCGATCTCGTCCTTGTCCGGCGGGCCGTCGAAGGTGACGAAGCGGTACTTTGCAACGTATGGTTTGCCCGGCTCGATCGACCAGTCGCCGAGCTGGCTGGGGGCGAAGCAGAAGAACGGCTCGTCGGGGTGCAGGCGCATCGGCTGGGGGAAGCGGAAGTTGTCCGGGTGGCAGAGGATCGCGACGCCGGCCACGTCGCCGCTGCCGGCTGCGCCGCCCTCGACCTTGCCGCCGACGTAGCACCACTTGCCGCGGGTTTCGTTGCCGTTGCTCCGGTCGCGGCCTTCGCTGGTGAGGAAGGTGCAGTTGTCCTTGCCGTCCCACTCGCGCCGCCCGCGGAAGCCGAGGCCGCCGTAGTAGTATTTCGGAAGGACCAGCGGGCTGCTCGCGGCGCAGGTCTGCGTGCTCGTCCAGTCGAAGACGTTGTACGGGACCTTGCCGCGGATCGGCCGGTAGGCGACGACGTTCCAGGTTTCGTTCAGCGCGGGCTTAGGGTCGGGCTTGGCGCTGAGGTCGACGAAGCGGTGGGTGGCGGAGAAACCGCCGGCGACCGGCCCGCCCCACGCGGGGCCGAAGTTGACGAACTCGACCGTGCCGGTCGAATCGCCCATGTTCCAGAAGTCGGGGTGCCGGCCCTCGAACTCGGTCTTGGTCCAGGGCGACCAGACGCCGTGGTGGTGCTTGTGCTTGGGCGGGTAGTCGTCGGTGATCGTCTTGCCCGACGGCGTGAACAGCGGGTGGAGGTAGCCGCCGCGCTGGAACTTGGGCTCGAAGCCGGGCGGAAGCGGCGTCTTCTCGCCCTGGTAGTGGAGGATGTCTTTTCCGCCGGACGTGAGCCGGATCGTGCCGCGCTGCCGCGCGGCGTCGACGCCCGCCCCGCCGCCGCCGTCGGAACGCTCGAGGCGGAAGACGCGGGACTGACCGGATTTGAGTTCGCCTAGAATGAAACTCCCGCGCCCCGTCGGGCCGACCTGGAGCGGCGTCGGCTTGCCCGCGTCGTCGCGGAGCGTCCAGACGCCCAGGGCCGAGCCCTCGGGAACGACGACCGGCACCACGGCGTCGCGCCGGTCGAATTCGCCGGCGGAGACGGTGAGCGTTTTAGGCGTCTGCGCCGCCGCGGGCGCGGCGCGTGACGCAAAGACCAAGGCAACGAGGCAGACCGCGGCGAGGCCGCGACAGTCGGATATCTGAAAGCGCGACGTGAGGTCTTTCATGGGCCCCTGAGACTACGGCGCGGGCCGGGTCCGGGCAAACGACATGGGCGAGCAGGCAAAGGCCGAGGTTCCCGAACGAGAGCTCAGCCGCGAGCGGCAGGAGGCGATCCACCGCGCGCTGCTCGCAGGGCTGCTGGGCAACGTGGGCGTGAAGCTCACGCCGCACGAGTACCAGGGGGTCGGCAAGAAGTTCAGCATCTTCCCCGGCTCGGCCCTGTTCAAGCGCGGGCCCGAGTGGGTGATGGCCGCGGAGATGGTCGAGACGACCCGGCTCTACGCCCGCACCGCCGGCCCCGCCAAGGCCGAGTGGGTGGAGCGGCTGGCGGAGCACCTGGTCAAGCGGACCTACTCCGACGAGCACTGGCACCGCGAGCACGCCCGCGTCGAGGCGTTCGAGCGCGTCACGCTCCAGGGGCTGGTGCTGGTCGCGCGCCGGCCCATCCATTACGGGCCGATCGAGCCGCAGCTCTCGCGGGCGATCTTCATCCTCTACGCGCTGGTCCGCGGCGAATACCGGACGGCCGCCCCGTTCCTGCGGCACAACCTCCAGCTCGTCGAGCAGGTGCAGCAGATCGAGGCCAAGGCGCGGCGGCGCGACGTTCTGGTGGACGAGGAGCGGCGCGTGAAGTTCTACGACGCGCTCGTCCCGCAGCGCGTCTACAACGGCCACGAGTTCGAGAAGTGGCGCCGGCAGGCGGAGAAGCAGCGGCCGAAGCTGCTGTTCATGCAGCGCTCGGACCTGATGCTGCACAACGCCGAGGGCGTGACCGCAGAGCTGTACCCGGACGTGCTGAACGTCGAGGGCGTGAAGGTCGCGCTGGAATACCGCTTCGACCCCGGCCACGTCGCCGACGGGGTCACCGCGATCGTGCCTCTGGCGGCGTTAAATCAGTTGCCGGCCGACCGCTTCGAGTGGCTGGTGCCGGGGATGCTCGAGGAGAAGGTCGTCGCGCTGATCCGCTCGATGCCCAAGCCGCTGCGCGTGCAGTTCATCCCCGCGCCGGAGGTGGCGGCCGCGGCGACGGCGTCGCTGACGTTCGGCGCGGGGTCGCTGCTCGACGCCTTGGCGCTGACGCTGGGCAAGCGCGCCGGCACGACGCTGGCGCGCACCGTCTTCGACGAGGCGGCCATCCCCGAGCACCTGAAGACCAACTTCCGCGTGGTCGACGCCGCCGGCAAGACCGTCGCCGCGGGGCGCGACCTGAACGAGATCCGCCGCAAGCTCGGCATCAAGGCGCGCGAGAGCTTCGCGGCGATGCCGCCGTCGGAGTTCCACCGCGACGGCCTCACCCGCTGGGACTTCGGCGACCTGCCGGAGCAGGTGGAGCTGAGGCGGCACGGGATGACGCTGATGGGCTACCCGTCGCTGGTGGACGACGGTTCGTCGGTGTCGCTGCGCGTGCTCGACTCGCCCGCGGCGGCGCGGGCGGCGATGCGCGGCGGGCTGCGGCGGCTGTTCATGATCCAGGTGGCGCAGGAGCTGCGCGACCTCTCGCGCCGCCTGCCGGGCATCGACTCGATGTGCCTGTTCTACTCGCGCCTCGGACCCTGCGACGAGCTGAAACGCGACCTGCTGGCCGCGGCGGCGGATCGGGCGCTGTTCGGCGACGACGACGACGAGGCCGCCAACCGCATCCGCACGCGCGACGCCTTCTCCGCCCGCGCCGAGGCCGGCTGGCGCCGACTCACTCCGGCGGCGAACGAGGTCGCCAGGTCGGTTGCCGAGACGCTGGCTCTGTACCACGAGCTGGGCAAGCGGCTGTCGGAAGACTTCCCGCCGCTTCTGCTGTCGTCGGCCGCCGACCTGCGCGACCAGCTGGCGCGGCTCGTGCCCAAGCGCTTCGTGGCCCGCACGCCGTCGGTGTGGCTGCGGCACCTGCCGCGGTTTTTGAAGGGGATGCAGATCCGCCTGCAGAAGCTGTCCAACGCGGGGCTGGCGCGCGACGCGAACGCGTTCCACGAGATGCGCCCGCTCTGGCGGCAGTACGTCGAGCGCGAGCAGGCGCACGAGACGCGGGGGCTGCGCGACCCCGCGCTGGCGCAGTTCCGCTGGATGCTGGAGGAGCTGCGCGTGTCGCTGTTCGCGCAGGAGCTGAAGACGAGCGTACCGGTGTCGGTGAAGCGAATGGAGGCGCTGTGGGAGGGCGTGCAACCGTGAGCGGTGGAGCAATTCCTTCCGCGAAGGGCAAGCTACCTCGACCGCCGCGCGGCGATCGACGTAGCTTGCCTCTTCGCGGAGGATTCTTTGGACGCGGTCGTCACGCCTGATGCGACGGCTCGCGTCGTAAGGTCAGGTGGACGATCTCTGCGGGCGCACCGATTCTCAGCGGGAACCAGTTGCCGACGCCGTTGGAGACCACGAGGGCGCTATCGTTCTTCCGGTACGCGCCGGACCAATAGCGGTACATCCACGGCCCGAACCCCACGCGCGGGGAGAGCATGAGCTGCCCGCCGTGCGTGTGGCCCGACAGCGTGAGCGGAATGCCGGCGGCGGCGGCGGGGTCGAAGGCGTGAGGGTGGTGGGCCATCAGGATGGGGAAGACGTCTTTGGCGTCGCGCCGCAGTTGCGGAAGCAGCGTGTCCATCGCCGCGGCGATTACGCCGTCGCCGCGCTCGGCCATCCGGTTGCCCGAGGGCAGGCCCGCTCCCCATCGCAGGCCGAGCAGTTGGACTTGCCGCCCGCGGACCGGGACGAGCATTGACTCGTTAATCATCAGCGGCACGCCGGACGCCCGGGTGCGCCGCTCGAACTCGGAGCGGCTCTGGATGAGGTCGTGGTTGCCTTCGCACAGGTAGACGCCCGACCGCGCGTCCATCCGCCGGACGGCGTCGAGCGCGGCGGGCAGGTCGGACAGCTCCATGTTGATCAGGTCGCCGGTCATCAGGACCAGGTCAGTGCGGAGCTTGTTCGTCGCCTCGACGATGTCTCGTAGCACTTTGCCCTCGGTGAACCGGCCGACGTGGATGTCGCTGACGTGGGCGATGGTCATGCCGTCCAGGTCCGGCGGGAGCTGCGGCAGCACCAGCGTCATCGGCCGGACGCGGAAGCGCGAAAGTTGCACGGCGGAGGCGCCGGTGGCGATCGCGGTGACCAGGGGCGGCGCCGCGGCGACGGCGACGCCGAGGAACTGGCGGCGGGAGGATCCGATGGCAGGCGCAGGCTGGGCGGACATGCCGTCGAGCTGCGGCGGCGCGGGTGCGGTTGGCGCCCGTCGGGAGAGCTTGCTCCGGACGAGCACCACGACGCCGCGCCCGGTGCTCGCGACGAGCCAGAGGACCAGCGTCAGCGGCAGGACGATCAGGTGCCACAGGAACGACGCGGCCAACACCCAGCGCGGGAGGACGTCCGCGGGGTGCGCCACGACCGTCCGGCCCAGCAAGACCCACACCATGGCCAGGACGTTGCCGGCCATGAACAACGACCAAAGCACGCGCGGCCCGCGGCTGCGGCCGGGGGCGAGGGAGCGGATGGTCCGGTCGAGCCCGACCCAGCAGATGAGCTCGAGGACCAGGGCGGAAACCACGATCAGCAGCGCGAGTGACACGGCCGATTGTAGCCGCGCCGGCGGCGCTTATACTGCCGCCCTCCCGACCGGCCTTCGTGCGGCGCGGGCGAATTCATGACGACGCTTCGACCCGCCAACCTGTTCCGCCCGCTCGCCCTGCTGGTTCTGCCGCTCGCGGCCGGCGGGTGCGTGCATCGCACGCTCGAAGTCGAGAGCAACCCGCCGGGCGCGCTGGTCTACCTCAACGGCGAGGAGGTCGGGCGGACGCCGATGCGGAAGGAATTCCTGTGGTATGGGACGTACGACGTGCAGTTGCGCAAGGAGGGGTACGAGACGCTCAGCGCGGAGGAGAAGGTCTGGGCGCCGTGGTGGCAGTGGCCGCCGTTCGACCTGGTCGCCGAGGCGTTCCCGCTGGAGGACAACCACGTCGCCCGATTCACGATGAAGCCGGTCACGGCTGAGATCACGGACCCGCAGCAGGTACTGGGGCGGGCGGTGCAGATGCGAAGTCGATTGAAGTCGAGTGAGTTCCCTCAACCCGTGAAGGCGAAGCGCAAGCCCACGACTCAAGCGTCAACGGAGTGATCCGGGGAGTGATCCGGAACGAGCCGGCGCCGGCTCGCCCGCCGGTCTGCTCGCTTCAGCGGGCAGCGACGTGGGGGACGCTAAGCCGCAAGCGGCGCGGGGGAGGCATCGACCACTGCGGACTTGTTGTTGGTCATGACCACCGTCTCCCACAGGTCGATGCTCTCGAGCTTGTAGCGGTAGTCGACCTCGACGCCGGTGCGGCGCACCAGGTCCTGCAGCGCCAGGTCGCTGCGCCAGCCCAGCTTCGTGCACAGGGGGCACAGCCACTTCTCCACCATCGCGATGAACCGGTTGGTGGACTGGAAGTGGTTGACGATGACGATCCGCGCGCCCGGCTTGGCGACGCGCTGCGCCTCCTGGATCAGCTTGTACGGGTCGCTCACGACGCTAATGACGTGGCTCATGAACACGTGGTCGAACGTGTCGTCGCCGAACGGCAGGTGCAGCGCGTCGGCCTGGAAGACGACCGCCTTCTGCAGCCCGCGCTCGCGGATCTTCTCGCGGGCCTTGCGGAGCATGCCGCTGGAGAGGTCGATGCCGACGATCCGGCCGCGGTCGGTCGGGTAGTAGTCGAGGGAGACGCCGGTGCCGATCCCCATGTCGAGGACGCGGTCGGACTGGGCGAGGTTCATGTGGGAGATGGCGCGCGCGATGCGGCGCCGGACGAGGCGTCCGAACGTGGCGTCGTAGAACATCGCGTGGACGTCATAAATCTTCCGTGTGTTCGCTTCCTGCATGGCGGCCGAGACCTTCGCGAGACCTTCGCACGTTCGTGTCACTTCCCTGTCCGGACCGGCCGCCCGCGCGCCGCGGGGCCGCAACATGCCGGCAAGGCGCACAATCTAGTGAGTCTGGGAGTTTTTGCCAATGCGGGTTCCGGCGTCAGTAAATCGGCAATCGGGACCGGGCCCGGCCGGCGCAGGGCTTGTAATGGCCCCGCGAGCGACGGAATGCGGCTATTCCTCGTGCATACCGGCTGCCGCGGCGTCGACCAACCATGCGAGTCGGCCGCTGGCGGGATTAATGAGCTGGATCGGCAGTCGCTGCGGGTCGCGGGGACCTTCGAGCACCTCGGCCAGGCGCTTCGCCTTGGACGCCCCGCTGACGAGGATCAGGATTTCCCGGGCGCGGTTAATGAACGGGGCGGTGAGGGTGATGCGCCAGGTGTTGAGCTTCTCGACGTAGTTGCCCACCGCGCGGTGTTTGGCCTCATTTAGCGCCGCCGTGCCGGGGAAGAGCGAGGCGGTGTGGCCGTCGTCGCCCATGCCGAGCAGGATGAGGTCCAGTCCGCCATCGCCAAACTTCTCCTTAAGCATCTCGCCGTACTGCTTCGCCGCCTCGTTGGCGTCGAGCTCGCCGGCCATGCGGTAGACGTTGTCGCCGGGGATGGGGACCTTGGAGAGCAGCGCCTCGCGCGCCATGCGGAAGTTGCTGTCCTTGTGGTCGGGCGGGACGTTGCGCTCGTCGCCGAAGAAGACTTCCACCTTCGGCCAGTCGATCCGCGGCTTGTACAGGTTCGTCGCGAGCAGCTCGAACAGCGCCTTGGGCGTGCTGCCGCCGGACAGGGCGATGGAGAACGTGCGCCCCTCGCCGGCAGCGCGCTCGGCGGCGGCGACGATGCGCTCCGCGGCCTCGTGGGCGATGTCGGGGACGTCGGGCAGGACTTTGATCTCGGGGTCGATCATCCGCGCTAAGGTGGGCGGTGGCGACGGTTTTAGCAAGGCAGAAAAAGACGTGCCGGAGCAGGCGGGCGTGGCCTGGGACCTCTCACGCGCAGGGGCGGACCCACACCCGCGTGTCCCACAGGCGGTCGGTCAGGAGGCCGTGGCGCCAGCCCGCCAGCTCCTGCGCAAGGTGGGCCCACTTCGGCGAATACGGCTCCCTCCGCGGCTCGTGCGACGTCGAGTAGCCGCCCAGCGAGGGGTTCGGGAAGTAACGGTTGGC
>Ga0207691_10007965_pt1 | contig 10195 bp, 10 predicted proteins | sample KBSM13metaG_FD_184327 | JGI IMG/M metagenome (GOLD analysis project Ga0207691, IMG submission 184327) | Miscanthus rhizosphere microbial communities from Kellogg Biological Station, Michigan, USA - KBS M1-3 metaG (SPAdes) (version 2) | ecosystem: Host-associated > Plants > Roots > Rhizosphere >... | reverse complement strand
CCGCGGGATGCGACGTTCACCGGCGTCGCGCTCCGCGGGTGCGACTTCGGGGGGGGTGCGCCCTGCGCAGCGCGCTTCGTCGACTGTGACCCGATCGTCTTCGCGCTGGGCAACCCGGACTGCTGGCCGCGTTCGCGCGAGGCCGCCGACGGGGGCTCGCGCTGTGGGCGGCGGGCACCACCTGTCTCGTCTTCGGCTGGGGCCCGCGGACGGAGGACGGCCGGCTGCACGTCACGTTCCTCGACGTCGGCCAGGGCGACGCGATCGTCATCGCATCCCCGCGCGGCCGCACGTGGATGGTGGACACCGGCGGGTCCTTCGACACGCGCTTCGACGTGGGGGAGGCGGTCATCGGTCCCTTCCTCTGGCGAAACGGCGTACCCGTGCTGCGCGGAGTCGTGCTCACGCATGCTCATCCCGATCACGTCGGCGGCCTGCCCTTCCTCCTGCGCGCTTTCGACGTGCGGGAAGCATGGGAAGGGATCGCCCCGCGGCGCGACCGCGTGTACGACGAGCTGGCGTCGGCCCTCACGAAGGCCGGCGTCGCGCGGCGGACCGTCTCGCGGGGCATGGAGGCGGAGTGGGACGGCGTCCACGTCTCCGTCCTCGGTCCCGCGCCCCCCGCGAGCGCGCCGTGGCGCACCCGCAACGACGACTCCGTCGTCCTGGCCATCCGCTACGGGGAGATCGTCCTGCTCCTCACCGGCGACGTCGAGGCGGCGGGGGAGGCGGCCTTGGACGTCCCGCCCGCCTTCGCGCTCAAGGTTGCCCATCACGGCAGCCGTTCGAGCAGCACGCCCCGGCTGCTCGCCCTGGCCGCCCCGCGCGTCGCCATCGTGTCCGTCGGCGACCACAGCCGGTTCGGCCATCCCCACCCCGAGGTCGTGGACCGCTACCGGCAGGCGGGGGTGGTCCTCTTCCGCACCGATCGGGACGGCGCGGTGACGTTCTCGACGGATGGAAGGAGGGTCTGGATGGCCACCTATGCCGATGAATGGACGGCTCGTATCCGTTGAACTGTGGTAACATCCGGCTCCTGCTGGCGATCCGGAGCAGGCCCCCTTTCTCGCTTTGCGAGGGCCGCCCGGGGGGAGCGTACGAGAGGCTAACGGGCCTGTCTCCTGGGATGAGCGAAGACAAGAAGCCCTTCACTGTCAGCGACCGCCGGCATTTCACCTCGGAAGGGGAAGTCCGGAAATCGGACGCTGACGAGCCAACGTCTGCCCCAACGCTCACGGCGGAGAAGGCCGTGGCACCACCACCCGCCGCCCCGGCGGCGTCCGCGGCCGGGATCCAGCCTCCCGGCGCCGAGCCCGATGCCGAAGACGAGCGCGGAAGCCGGTTCCCCAGCGATTTCCTCGGCCTGCTCATCTCGCTCGGGGCGCAGGGCAGCATGCTCCTCATGGGCGGACCGGAGGGCGAGACGCCCGACCTCGACGGGGCGCGCTCGTTGATCGAGCTCCTCGGCGCGCTCAAGGAGAAGACCGAGGGCCGGAGGACGCCCCAGGAGGACCAGCTCCTCGACGGCCTCCTCTACGAGCTGCGCATGGCCTTCGTGCAGGCCACCAAGGCGGCGGGCCGGTGAGCGTTCTCGCCGCCGCCATCTTTTCTGTCCTGCTCATCGCGCCGCCGGGCGACAAGGTGATCGACGTGCGTGCCCGGCAGGCCCCGCCGACCGCGAGCAGCTTCGACGCGCTGTGGGCGACGTACAAGAAGGCGGAGAGCAAGGGCGACAACGAGGGCGCCCAGAGCGCGATGCGCGAGATCCGCCGCCTGCGCATCGAGCGCAACATCCGCGGCCTGGAGACGGTGGCCCTCGCCCGCGTCGCGGACGGCGTGGCCGCCCTGCGCGCGGGTGAGAACACGCGCGCGGAAACGGCGCTGCGCGACGCCGTCGCGCTCGATCCGCATCTGCCGGACGCGTACTTCGGCCTCGCGCAATACGACGTGAAGAAAGGCCCGCTCGGCATCGTGCCCGCCGTGAAGGACACCCTGGCCGGGACCATGGCGCGGCTCAACACCGCGCGCGGCGGGCATTACCTCTTCGCGTTGATCGTGCCCGTCATGCTGCTCGCGCTGCTGGCCAGCACCATCGTCTTCGGCCTGGCCATGGTCATCCGCTACGGATCGCTCCTGAAGCACGACTTCGAGGAGTCGTTCGGGCCCGGACGCCAGTCGCTCGCGCTCGGCCTCGCCGCGGTCATCCTGCTCCTGCCCGCCATGCTCTTCCAGGGCTGGGCCTGGCTGCCGCTGTGGTGGCTGGCCATGCTGTTCATCTACATGGGCTGGTCCGAGCGCATCGTCGCCCTCGCCCTCCTGCTCCTGTGCGTGGGCTCGGCACCGCTGGTGAAGACGATGGAGGCGCGCCTCCTCGCCCAGCAGAACCCGCTCTTCTGGGCGAGCCTGGGCGCGCTGGAGAGCGGGCCCGACACGCGGGCGGTCGCCCAGCTCGAGGAGGCGCGGCGCGCCAACCCGGCCGACCGCGACCTCACGTATCTCCTCGGGGCCGAATACAAGAAGGCCGGCCGCTACGACGACGCCTCCGGCCTCTACCGTGAGGCGCTGGGCTCGCAGGCCAAGGACCCCATCGCCCTCAACAACCTCGCGAACCTCGAGTTCGCCGCGGGCGAGTTCCCCGCGGCCATCGCGCGCTACAAGCAGGGGATCGAATCGGGTCCTCCCGTCCCCATCGCGGCGACCTTCTACTACAACCTCTCCCTCGCCCACCTGCAGCGGTTCGAGTACCAGCCCGCCCAGGAGGCGCGCTCGCAGGCGGATCGCCTGGACAGCTCTCTCGTGCACACGTACGACAGCCAGTGGAAATACGACAAGGGCGACTACGCGGTCGTGGACCTCGGGCTCACCCCGGAAGAGGTGTGGGCGAAATATTCGGGCGCGGCACGGGGCGTCGTGCAGGCCAACCGCGCGGGCAAGGGAGCGGGGGCATCCGAGAGCCAGTCGTTCCTGCCCAGCCTCGGCAACCGGCTGTCCGTCTTCCCCCTCGTCGCCCTCCTGGCCGTGGCCATCCTCCGGAAATGGCGCGGGGGCAAGGCGTTCACGATGCGCTGCCTGAAGTGCGGCACGCCCTTCTGCCGGCGCTGCCACCTCGGGCAGGTGGCGGGCGGCCTGTGCTCGCAGTGCCATCACCTGTTCGTCGTGCGGGACGGCGTCTCCGGTCCCGCGCGCAACCGGAAGCTGCTCGAGGTGCAGGCGGAGGAAGCCCGGCGCGACCGCGTCTTCCGGGTGCTCTCCCTCGTCGTGCCCGGAGCGGGGCACCTCTACGCGAACCGCGCGCCCGTGGGAATCCTCCTCGTCCTCGTGTGGTCGGCCGTGATCGCGGCCGCGCTCCTGACCGGGCGCATCCTGCCCCTGACGGAGGCTTCGGGCGAGCTCTCGAAGCCCTGGGGCCTGGGCGTGGGCGCGCTCGTCCTCCTCGTCGTCTACTTCCTCGCCAACCGCAGCAAGCCCGAGTTCGAGAACGTCATGCTGCCCATCCGCCGCCCGGCCGCTCCCGCCGCCGCGCGCCGCCGGGCCTCCTAGGAAGAGCGATGGCACTCGAAGGAACGATCAAGGACTTCGGCCTCCCCGACATCTTCCAGCTCATCGGGCTGCAGCGGAAGACGGGCCTCCTCACCCTGAAGCACGACCAGGACCAGGTGACCGTCTACTTCGAGAACGGCATGGTCGTGAACGCCGACTCCGCCTCCAAGCGGCTCGAGGACCGCCTGGGCAATGTGCTCGTCAAACAGGGCAAGCTGAGCAAGGAGCGCCTGGAAGAGGCGCTGGGCACGCAGAAGCAGACCCTGCAGCGCCTGGGCCACGTCCTCATCACCCAGAGCTACATCACGCAGAAGGACCTCAAGGACGCGATCACCGTCCAGGTCTCGCAGATCGTCTTCAAGGTCTTCCGCTGGCGCGACGGCGAGTACCATTTCGCGCCCAGCGACACCGTGGACTACGACCGCGAGAACTTCAGCCCGATGAGCGCCGACTTCATCCTGATGGAAGGGATCAGGATGGTCGACGAGTGGCCGATCATCGAGAAGAAGATCCCTTCCATGGACATCGTCTTCAAGCCCGCCGTCGATCCCAACTCGATCGAGGTGGGCGGAGGGGCGGAAGAGGAAATGGGGGGCAGCAGCAAGCGCTCCGCCGCCAGCTCCTCGAACAAGATCCGTCTCACCCCCGAAGAGGAGCGCATCTTCCGCAAGGTGGACGGCGCCCAGACCGTGCAGGCCATCATCGACTCCGTGGGCATGAGCGAGTTCGACACCTGCCGCATGCTGTTCGACCTCCTCAACCGCAACCTGATCACGACCGTGGGCCGCGGCGCCACCAAGCAGGCGGAGGCGGTGCCGGACGAGAGCGTCGCCTCCGCGACCCCCGGCTACCTCATCGCCCTCGCCGCGGTGATGCTGGCCGCCGTGGGCGTCTTCGCCACGCGTACCACGCCGTTTGCCGTCGTCGGACTGCCTCCTCTCCTGAAGAGCACGGAGGACCTCCTCCTGCAGGCGGTCAGCCGCACCCGCCTCGAGCGTCTCGATCGCGCGGTGCTGGCCTCGGACTACGCCCACGGCAACCCGCCGCGCACGCTGGAGGAGACGGTCAACCAGGGTCTCGTCGATCGCAGCTACCTCCGCGATCCCTGGGCCCGGCCCTATCACTACGCGCTCACCGGGAACGGATACCTCCTGAGCGGCGTCGACGACGCCGGCAAGAAGGTCGGGACCGCGATCGAGAGGGTGCTGCCTCCGAAGCAGCCGTAGTTGGAGCTCGTCCGCCTCGAGACGCTGGAGCCGCGCGGCTGGCCGCGTCCAGCCGTGACCGTCGGGAACTTCGACGGCGTCCACCGCGGCCATCAGGCCCTGGTCGCGCAGGCGGTGGCGGATGCGCGGGCCAGCGCGGGCACCGCGGTCGTGCTGACTTTCGACCCGCATCCCTCGCGCGTGCTCGCCCCGGAGCGCGCCCCCGCCACGATCATGACGCTCGAGCAGAAGGCGGAGCGGCTCGGGCGCCTGGGCGTGGACCGTGTCGCGGTGCTGCCCTTCACGCCGTCCCTCGCCGCGCAGCCCGCGCCCGAGTTCGCGCGGCGCGTCCTGCACGACGCGCTGCAGGCGACGACGGTGGTGGTGGGGGCGGGCTTCCGCTTCGGGCGGGGCCGGGCGGGCGACGTGGCGCTGCTGCGCCGGCTGGGGCGGAGCCTGGGCTTCGGTGTGCACGGCATGCGCCCCGTCTTCCATCAGGGCGCGCCCATCAGCTCCAGCCGGGTGCGCGAGGCCCTGGCCCGGGGCGACGTCGAGGGAGCGGCCGAGATGATGGGGCGGCCGTTCGCGATCGACGGCACGGTGGTGCGAGGCGCCGGCCGCGGGCGCACGATCGGCATTCCGACGGCGAACCTCGCGCCCGTGAACGAGACGCTGCCCGGCAACGGCGTGTATGCGTGCTGGATCCGGGTCGGGGGCCCCGATCGTCCCCTCCTGCCGGCCGTCGCCAACGTGGGCCGCCGGCCGACCTTCGGGGGGGCCGAGACCACGGTGGAAGCGCACGTCCTGGACGTGGACGAGGACTTCTACGACCAGCCCGCGCGGCTGGCCTTCCAGGCTCGCCTGCGCCCGGAGCAGACCTTCCCGGGCGCGGAAGCCCTGGTGGCTCAGATCCAGAAAGACATGGAACGAGGACGTGCGTCGCTCCGGGCGGCCGGAATCCCGGATGCGATATAGTCGGCTCATCGGATGAGCGAGCTGACGGTCGAGAGCCGTGACGTCGGGGGAGTCGTCCTCCTCTATCCGAAGGGCTTCATCAATGCCCACACGGTGCGCCTTTTCGAGGGGGCCCTCCAGAAGGCTATCTCATTGAAGCAGTTCAAGATCGTGGTCAACTGCTCTGGCCTCAGCTACATCGCCAGCGCGGGCCTCGGGGCCATGATGGGGGCGATCGAGGAGATCCGGCACAACGGGGGCGACCTCCGGCTGGCCAGCCTCAACGAGACCGTCCAGAACATCTTCGACATCCTCGGCTTCAACCACCTCTATCGGACCTACGCCTCGGAGGCGGAGGCCATCGCCAGCTTCGGGCCCGCGCAGGGTGCCGGCGCCTGATCGCGTGGCGCCCCGCGGCCGTAACAAGCCCGCCCTCGTCCTGTCGCTGCCCAGCGAGACCCGCTACCTCGGCCTCGTACGCGAGGTGACGAAGAAGATGGCGGAGGTTGCCGGCTTCTCGGAGCCGGTGGCGGAGCGGCTCTCCCTGGCCGTGGACGAGGCGGCCACGAACGTGCTCGAGCACGCGTACAAGGGCGCGACCGATCGGGAGGTGGAGCTGCGCTTCGAGGACCGGGGCCCGGACTTCCGCGTCGAGCTCGTGGACACGGGCCAGATGGTGGATCCGCGGGCCGTGCCGCAGGTGGATCTCGACAAGTTCGTGACCGAGCGCCGGACGGGGGGCCTCGGCATGCACCTCATGGAGAAGATCATGGACTCCGTCACGTTCCGGCGCTCCGCGCGCCGCAACGTGTGCGCCCTCGTCAAGCACAAGGACAAGGCGGACGAGGAGTCCCCTGGCCGCTGATGGAAGTTCCCGTCGTCTTCCAGTACCAGCGCGCGCTCGACGATTTCCGGCGAGCGGGGGAGGCCAGCCCGCTCCTCAAGCGCATGTCCGAGCTGATCTCGCTCCTGGACCTCACCACCACCCTGAACTCGGCGATGAGCCGGGAGGAGATCCTCGACGCCGCGCTGCTCATCGTGATGGGCGAGCTGCAGGCGGGGCGGGGGTGCCTGCTCGTACGGGCCGCGGACGGGGCCTACGACGTGCGCGCGTCGCGCGGGCTGCCCGCGGGCGCGCCCGTGCGCGTGGCCATCGACCTGGCCGCGGACGCCGTGGCCTTGCGGGGCCAGGGCGTCGCGGGTGAGGTCCTGGACGCGTTCGGTCTCGAGGTCCTGTGCCCGATCGTGCGCTTCCACGACGGCCAGGGTCCGGAGGCTTCCGGCGGGCCGGCCGCGCGCGTGATCGCCGTCCTCGGGCTCGGTCCCCGCGCCGACGGACGCACGTTCGGGCGCGAGGAGACCTCGTTCCTGCACAGCGTGGCCGCCTGCGCGGCTACGCCGATCGAGAACGGCCTCATCTACCACGAGCTCAAGACGCTGAACCAGCGGCTCTCGGTCAAGGTCTACCAGCTCCACACCCTCTTCGACATCAGCCGCGAGCTCACGTCGAGCTTCGACGAGGAGGGGATCAAGAACCTCGTGACCACCACCCTGATGGGACACCTCCTCGTGTCGCGCTGCGCGTTGTACCTGGGCGTGGGCGGCGGAGGCCTGGCCATCGCCCACGAGCGCGGCCTGCGCAGCGAGCTGGACGATTCGCTGGTGCCCGAGGCGGGCGCGCGCCCGGTGCTGGACGCGCTGACCACGCCGCGTCCGGTGGCCGACCTGCCCGCGGGCGCGCTCAGGGACCGGCTCCAGCGCGCGCGCCTGGTGCTGGCCGTGCCCGTGACCGTGGGTTCCCGGACGGAAGGGTTCCTCGCCGTGGGCGAGCGCGTGGGCGGCGGGGCCTTCACGGACGAAGACCGCGACTTCGCCCTGACCCTGGCCCGCCAGGCGGGCGCGGCCCTGGAGGCGGTGCGCCTCCATCGCGTGGACCTGCAGAAGCAGCGGCGCGACCGCGAGATGCAGATCGCGCGCGAGATCCAGCGTTCCCTCTTCCCGCGCGACCGCCCACACATAGAGGGCTTCGAGGTGGCGGCGGAGAGCCTGGCCTGCTACGAGGTCGGCGGTGACCACTACGACTTCATTCCCCTGGGGGACGATCGCTGGGCCCTTGCCATCGCCGACGTCTCCGGCAAGGGCGCGCCCGCCAGCATTCTCATGGCCTCCGTGCACGCCTCGCTGCGCGCCCTGGCCGGCAGCGCGCGCCCGGACCAGCTCATGGTGCGGCTCAACCAGTTCCTCTTCGAGAGCACGCAGGAGAACAAATACGTGACGCTCTTCTACGCCGAGCTCGATCCGGCCCGGCGCCGCCTGGCCTACGTCAACGCGGGCCACGTGCCCCCGTTCTGGCTGGGCCCCGACGGGTGGCGGGCGCGGCTGGGCGTGGGGGGGCCCGTCCTCGGACTCCTCGAGGGGGCGCAATACGACATGGCCGAGGTCGAGCTCGGCCCGGGCCACCTCGTCGCGATGGTGACGGACGGCGCGACGGAAGCGCTCTCGCCCGACGACGAGGAATTCGGGGAGGACCGGCTTCGTGCGCTGCTCGAGTCCGCGGCCGCGGACGGCGCGGAGGGCGTGGTGCGCCGCGTCTCCGAGCGCGTGCGCGAATGGGCGGGGCCCGGCGGGTGCTCCGACGATCTCACCCTCATGGTCCTGAAGGCGGTCTGATGGCGCTGAGCCTCCACAACACGCTCACCGGCAAGGTCGAGCCGTTCGAGCCTGCGAATCCTCCCGAAGTCCGCATGTACGTGTGCGGGCCGACCGTCTACGGGCGCGCCCACATCGGCAACTTCCGGTCCTTCCTGGCCACGGACCTCCTGCGCCGGACCCTGCGCTACAAGGGGTGGCGCGTGAAAGAGGTCATGAACCTCACCGACGTGGACGACCGGATCATCCAGCTCGCGGCGGAGGCGGGGAGCGACCTCGAGACCTTCACCGCCGGACACATCCGCTCGTTCCGGGAGGACATGGCCACGCTCGGGATGGAGGAGCCGGAGGTCGTGCCCCGCGCTACCGAGCACATCCCGGAGATGGTCGAGCTCGTCTCGCGCCTCACCGCCAGCGGCCACACCTACACCGTGGACGGCAGCGTGTACTTCCGCATCGCGTCCTTCCCGGAGTACGGGCGCCTGTCGCACCTGGACGTGGAGGGGATCAAGGCGGGCGCGCGCGTGGACACGGACAAATACGACAAGGAGAACGCGCGGGACTTCGTGCTCTGGAAGGCGAAGTCGGACGAGCCGGCCTGGGCCCAGTGGGACGCGCCTTTCGGGCGCGGGCGGCCCGGCTGGCACCTCGAGTGCTCGGCCATGAGCATGAAGTACCTGGGAGAGACGTTCGACCTGCACTGCGGCGGGATCGACCTCATCTTCCCGCACCACGAGAACGAGATCGCGCAGAGCCAGGCCGCGACGGGGAAGACGTTCGTGCGGCACTGGGCCCACGTCGCGCACCTGCTCATCGAGAACGAGACGATGTCGAAGAGCAAGGGGAACGTGTTCGTGATCCCGGATCTCCTGGCCAAGGGGCACAAGCCGGACGCGATCCGCTACGCGCTCATCGCCGCGCACTACCGGTCGCAGCTCAACTTCACCTGGGACGGGCTGGGTCAGGCGGCGGCGGCCCTGGAGCGCGTGCGGTCGTTCCTGCAGCGCGCGGGCGAGGTCGAGACTTCCGGTCCCGTGTCCGCCGCGGTGGAAGCGGCGGTGACGAAGGCGCTTGGCGCGTTCGACGCGGCTCTCGGGGACGACCTGAATACACCGGAGGCGTTGAGCGCGGTGCACGTGCTGGTGGGCGAGGCGAACTCACTGCTCGCGGCCGGGGAGATGACGCGCGAGGGCGCGGCCCGGGTGCGGGGCGCCATCGAGAAGATGGACACGGTGCTGGGCGTGCTGCTGCCGCAGGGCGAGGACCGGCTCAGCGCGGAAGAGCAGGCGCTGTTCGACGAACGTCAGGACGCGCGGCGCAAGCGCGAGTTCGCACGCGCGGACGAGGCGCGCCGCAAGCTGGAAGCGCTCGGGATCATTCTCGAGGACAGCGCGAAGGGCACGCGGTGGCGCCGAAAGCGCTGACCGGGCTCATCGAGCGCATCCGCGGCCCGCGCGCGGGCGTGGAGGGCGAGGACCTCGCTTGCCGGCACCTCGCGTCGCAGGGCTACTCGATCCTGGCCCGCAACTTCCGCTGCCGCTCGGGCGAGGTGGACCTGGTCGCGCGCGACGGCGAGACGACCGTCTTCGTCGAGGTGAAGGAGCGGGCTGGATCCACCCACGGCGAGGCCTGCGACGCCGTCACCTTCGGCAAGCGCCGCCGGATCGTGCGGGCGGCGCGGATCTACGCGGCCGCGCGCGGGCTGTACGAATCGCCGCTGCGGTTCGACGTGGTCTCGATCGACTGGACCGACGACGGCCGGCCGAGGATCCGGCACGACGCGGCCGCCTTCGACGCCGACGGCCGCTGAGACGATCCATGTGCGGCCGGGCCAGCCTCACCGCGTC
>Ga0207691_10007964_pt1 | contig 10195 bp, 8 predicted proteins | sample KBSM13metaG_FD_184327 | JGI IMG/M metagenome (GOLD analysis project Ga0207691, IMG submission 184327) | Miscanthus rhizosphere microbial communities from Kellogg Biological Station, Michigan, USA - KBS M1-3 metaG (SPAdes) (version 2) | ecosystem: Host-associated > Plants > Roots > Rhizosphere >... | reverse complement strand
GGATTCGATCCCTGGATGTCGATCATCGATCGGTACGTCGTCCGGCAGGTGTTGACGCCGTTCCTGCTCGGCCTGCTGGTCTTCACCTTTATCTTCATTATTCCGCCGCTCATCGAGTACGCCGAAGGCCTGGTCGCAAAGGGCGTGTCCGGGCCTCTCATCGCCGGGTTAATCGCCCTCCTGATACCGCAGGCGCTGGCGATCACGATTCCGATGTCGCTGCTGCTTGCGCTGTTGATTGCCTTCGGACGGCTATCGGCGGACCGGGAGTTCGTGGCAATGCAGGCGTGCGGAATCAGCCTGAGGCGTCTCTTGCGGCCGGTGGCAATCATAGCCGTCAGCGCATGGGCCCTGACGTCGTACGTGCTCATTGACCTCGTTCCAGGCTCGAATCAGCGATTTCTCGAAATCGTTTTCGACGTGGCAAGTGTGCGTGCGGAAGGCGAAGTGAAGGCGCGAACGTTCTACACCGATTTCCCCAACTTCGTCCTGTACGTCCGCGAGATTCCGCCGGACGGTCGCGGATGGACCGACGTGTTCCTCGCTGATCTCCGGGAGGCGCAGCACAATGCTGTCTACGTCGCCAAGAGTGGCCGGGTCTATATCGATCGCGAGCACCGGCTCATCAATATGGAGCTGCTTGGCGCGACCCAGCACTTCATCGATGCCGAGGGAAAACCCACGGTGCACAGCTCGAAACGCGCGGTCTTCACCGTCGACCCGGCAGCAAGCTTCAGCAAGCTCACCGCGAAGAATGCTCGACAAATGTCGATCGCGGAGTTGCGGCAGGAAATCGCCAACCGCCGACAGCTGATCGATCCAGCCACCAACGGTCCGCTCTCCACGCACAACGAGGAAATGGAGATTCACAAGCGCTTCTCCATCCCGGTCGCGTGCCTCGTCTTCGGGCTGATCGGACTGGCGCTTGGCGCGACGCATCGTCGCGACGGCGCCCTCGGCAGCTTCGTCATCGGAATCGCCGTGGTCTTTGCCTATTACGTGCCGCTGATGATCGGCCCGTCGCTCGTGAAGGGTCACTACCTGGCACCGTGGCTCGGATCATGGTTGCCCAATCTGGCCCTGGGTGCGCTCGGCATTCTGATGTTCGTCTGGCGCGATCGCCTGGCCGATCAGCCCTTCCGGTTCTACGTCCCGCAGTGGCTCACGCGGCCGCGCGGCCGGCGCCACTTCCGTATTCCCGGGCTCACGATCCTGGACGACTATGTCACCCGCGCGTATACGAGCTACGCGCTGCTCTCGGCGATTGCACTGCTCGGCATCATCTACATCGCCGCGTTCGTCGACATCTCCGACAAACTATTCAAGGGCATGGTCACCGCCATGACGATGCTCGATTACTTCCGCTATTCGACGCCCCAGTGGCTCTACTACGTCGTTCCGCTGGCGGTGCTGCTGAGCGCGCTCGTCACGATCGCGATGCTGACGAAGAACAGCGAGCTGATCGTGATGAAGGCGTGCGGCGTCAGCCTGTACCGCGTTGCGGCCCCGATGTTTGTCGTAGCGTTGCTCGTCGGCGCCGGGCTCTTCGTGTTGCAGGAAACCATTCTCGGGCCATCGACGCGGCGAGCTGAGGAACTGAAGCTCGTGATCAAAGGCGGGAATCCCCAGGCGCTCGATCTCTTGAACAACCGCTGGCTGGTCGGATCGAACGGCGAGATCTATCACTACCTGTCACTGGATCCGCGGAATCACGTCTTGACCGGACTCGAGGTGTACGAGTTCACCCCGGACATGGACCGCATGGTCCGCCAGTCGCACGCAGAGATCGCCACGCTGGCCGGGAGCCAGACCGGGAACAGCTGGCAGATTCATCGCGGCTGGTCACGGACGTTTGACGCAGACGGCAACGTTCAAGACGAGGCTCAACTCGTCGCGGAGCGCCGCACCCTCGAGACCGCCGACTACTTCGGTACCGAACAACCGAATCCCGACTTCATGGGATACATCGAGCTACGCCGCCATACCGAAAAGCTTCGCGCTGGAGGTCTGGCCGTCGTCAAGCAGCAGGTCGCGCTGGCGCGGAAGCTGGCGTTCCCTTTCGTGACCCTGATCATGACCCTGCTCGCGGTGCCCTTCGCCTCGACCATTGGCCGCAGCGGCGCGATGGGCGGGATCGGAGTTGGAATTGCGCTGGCGATTTCGTATTGGACCTTGATCAGTGTGTTTGCTGCGATCGGCGCCGGCGGAGCGCTTCCCCCGATGCTCGCCGCCTGGGCTCCGAACCTCCTGTTCGGCGCCGCCGCGCTCTACTTGTTGTTGACCGTACGGACGTAGACGAACTCAGCGCCCGTACTTCACATCGTCGATCCAGAACTGGCCTGACCCGCCTGGTCTCGCATTGATGGTGTCGACGACGAACAACACGTCCCGAACACTGGCGACCGTCAGTTGTGGCTGTGCAGTCTGGCCAGCAGGGCGAACATCATCGAAGAACACCGAAATCTCACGGGCGGTCTGATCGAGGTATACCGACTTCCTCCATCGATCCCCATTCGAGAGCCGGAACTGAACTGAGAGTCGCATCGGTTGGTCTGCACGTGCTGTGAATATCAGTCGGTCGTAGCCTCCGATCGCCTGACCAGCAGGCATCGCGAAGGCGGCGTACGGCGACTCCTCCTTCGTGCCACCGAGAGCCCAGCGCAACTTGAGCTCCGTTCCAGCCAGCGTTCGCACGACATCGAGCGCGGCTTTCGATCTCGGACTTGTCTCGACGCGCCATCCGCGTGCCTCGCCATTCTCGTACTGCGGCGCCGTCTCCGTCGCATTACTGCGAGCAGCCGGAGTCTCGTCTTGCGCACGCACGTAAATGGGATTGGTCACCACCCATGGAACGGGCGGACTACCGGGCGCGCCATCCAGTTGAATCTCAACTCGATACACCGCCCGATGTGCAGGCACCACCCGTCGAAGGGACGGCCCGTCTGCAGTCGCCATCGCTGCCCCGTCCTTCATCAGGAGAATGTGGCTGCCGGGCGGGGCGTTGCTATCGACGCGCAGTTCGATGTCGCCGCCCTTGTCGAGAACCAAATCTCCCATCGCGATCGCCATACCGCCTTGTACTGCCGAAAACGAAACGACTGCCGGAGTCGCCACAGCATCGATGGTTGAATACACACGGCCGTGTCGAATGGCGTCGAGGATCGCCGCACTGTCCCGTTCGGGATCGCGCGTCAGCGTCACACCGACAGGGGTCACCGAGAAGGCGCGAAACATCGTTTCGTACCCGGGAATCGGCAACATTGCGAGCCGACCCCCAGACTCGTCGCCGCGCACATCCAACCTGGCGTGCGCGTCGGTGCCGGCAACTCCGACGACGCGCCGGCGGGCGGTCAAGGCATCCCAGCGGCGGAGAACGGCATCCGGTCGATCGAGCAGCGTCGCGAGCGACGCCGGCGCCCGAAACGGATACGTGACGAGTGCGCGCGCGAGGCCGAACCATCGCTCATCGCGCGATTCGCTGTCTCCATTCAGCCATTCCAGCCCGCTGAAAGGACTCGCCCACTCTGTCCAGCGCAAGCCGGGCTTGGGTGAACCGGGATGGGCGGCCACAGACATGGCTCCCAGGCGCTCGACATCCTCGACGATGTCGCGTACTTCGCCGCCGAGTGGGTACGGCGTCTTCGGCAAACCGAGGGCGACCACGTGCCCGTCATCGCCGCTGATTTCGACGGCATCCACAACGAGAACACCACTCTGATACGCCGGTCGTGTTGGTGTGCGGGTGGCGTCGCCGTGGTCCGTCAGGATGATGAACTGCAGCCCGGCGCGCGCGGCTGCGGCGGCCACCTGTTCAGGCGTCCCGCTGCCGTCCGATCGCTTGGTGTGGACGTGCATGGCGCCGCGGACGCCAACTCCCGCACTCGTCGCGAGAACCCGCGGCTGCGGCGGCAAGGTCAGGTACACACCGCCGCCCGCGGCAAGCAGCACCAGCAGAATGAAAGCAGCCTTCTTCATGCGCGTGGATGAAAACGGTCGTACACGTTTCGCATCCGCTGCTCCAGCACGTGCGTGTAGATCTGTGTTGTCGACAGATCCGCGTGCCCGAGCATCATCTGAATCGCACGGAGATCGGCTCCCCGCTCGAGCAGGTGTGTTGCGAACGAGTGTCGAAGCGTGTGTGGGCTCAGTGAGGCGCTCACTCCGGCCTGAAGGGCATACTGTTTGAGGATCTTCCAGAACCCGACGCGCGAAAGCCCGGGGCCACCGCCGCGTACGTTCACAAACAACCGGGGGCTCGAGCGCCGTCGCAACAGCGCGGGCCGGCCCTCTCGCGCATACCGACCCACCCACTCCCCTGCAGACTCGCCAAACGGAACGATCCGCTGCTTCGAGCCCTTTCCGGTACACGTCAAGTACGACGCCTCGAGGTTGACGTCCGCGGGCCGCAGAGACAACAACTCCGACACACGCATGCCGGTGGCATAGAGCAACTCGATCAGTGCGCGGTCGCGGAGCCCTCGTGTCGTCGACACGTCAGGCTGTGCGATCAGGCGATCGACCTCCTCGACGGAGAGATACTTCGGCAGCACCTTCCAGGCCCGCGGCGGCCGCACGTCATCGGCCGGGCTCGCCTTCAAGCGTCCGTCGATGACCAGAAACCGGTAGAACCCACGGAAACACGCGACCGCGCGCGCGACAGACCGGGGCGATCGGCCTTCACTCATCAAGTCGCGAATGAGTGCTTCGAGCTCCGCCCGACCGAGCGTTTCGATTGCGCTGCCTCGCCCCGACGCAAACGCACCCAGCAGCGCGAGATCGCGCGCGTAGCTGTCCACAGAATTCACGGCGAGCCGGCGCTCGACCGTGAGGTGCGTCAGGTAGGCGTCGATCAGAGCCGTGCCAGGCACATGGAAGGATGAAGGCGTCAGGCCTCTGGAATCAGACCTCAGTATAACGAGCTTAGAATTGGGATCTATGGCTGTGCGGTCGAAGTGGCAGTCGCTCCCCACCGAAGCAATCAACCCGTCGAGCCTGGATATCGACAAGCTGGCGCCGGAAGACATCGTGGACCTGATGGTCAGCGAGGATCGGAAGATGCTCGAAGCGGTCAAGCGCGAACGCGAGCGGATCGCCGTCGGCATCGACATGATCGCGTCGGCGATGCGTAAAGGAGGCCGGATCATCTTCGTCGGCGCCGGCACCAGCGGCCGGCTTGGCATTCTCGAATCAGCGGAAATGCCGCCGACATTCAGCACCGATCCGGAACTGGTGCAGGCCGTCATGGCCGGTGGACGCGACGCCATCTTTTCGGCGAAGGAAGGCGTCGAAGACAACTACGAAGAGGGCGCGCGCGCCGTGACCAGGTTACGGCCGACCAGAAAAGACATCGTCGTCGGTGTGTCCGCCAGCGGCATGACGCAGTTCGTGCGTGGGGCGCTCACGCGTGCGCGCCAGGTTGGCGCACGCATCATCTTCGTTACCTGTGATCCGGCAACGGAACTGCAGACGTTCGTCGACCTGACGATCGCGCCAGGGGTTGGCGCCGAGGTGATCGCCGGCTCGACGCGCCTGAAGGCGGGCACCGCAACGAAGATGGTGCTCAACATGCTCACCACCGGCGCGATGATCCGAATCGGAAAGACCTACGGCAACCTGATGGTTGACGTGCATACCGGCTCTGAAAAGTTGAAAGATCGTGCGCGACGGATCGTCAACATCGTGACCGGTGTCGACTACGACGAAGCGGATCGGCTGCTCAAGAAAGCGCACTGGAACGTCAAGGCGGCGATCGTCATGCAGAAGACCGGCCTCATCTACCCCAAGGCCCTTGCCCGGCTGCGAAAGATGCACGATTCGATGCGCGCGGCGATCGGCGAGGACATCGAACCACGGCTCCGGGGGATGCTGCAGGGTCATGCAGAAGCGGCGCACTTTGGCTCGTCCGCCCCCGGGGACGCAACGGGCAACGCGGCGAAGCCACGAGCGAAAAAACTGCCCCCACCAGCCGAGCCTGTCCGCTAGGCCCCGACACCGTTCAGCTCAATAGCAACGCTGCATCGCGATCCAGAAATACTTCAGCGTGGCGGTGAGTCTGGAGGAACGATGCGGGCAGCCGCGTCGTCAGCGGCCCGCGCACCATTCCTCGCACGCAGGACGCCTTCCGTTCGCCGGTCGCGATCATCACGATGGCCGCGGCCTTCAGGATGGTTCCCATCCCCATCGACAGCGCCTCGCGCGGGACGCCACCCGCTTCACCGCCGAACAACGCCGCATTCTCGCGCCGCGTCACATCGTGAAGCGCGACGCGATGAGTCCGCGCGACCAGTTCGTCGGCCGGTTCGTTGAAGCCGATGTGACCGTTGGCGCCAATACCGAGAAACTGAAGATCGATGCCCCCTACGGCGGTGATCGCCTCCTCGTAGCGAGCGCACTCAGCGTCCAGATCGGGCGTGGCACCGTTCAAAAACTGTATGTGCGTTGCCGGGAGGTTGACGTGACGGAAGAGGTGCTCGTCCATGAACCGACGGAAGCTGCCCGGATGCGATGGGCCAATCCCTGCAAATTCGTCGAGATTGAACGTGCGCACACGGGAGAAGTCGACCAGCCCGGCTTCGTACATCCGTCGCAGTTCCGCGTATGTCGCAACAGGGCTCTTCCCCGTCGGCAGGCCGAGCGCGGCGTCCGGCTTCGCCGCGATCAGGCGTGCTATCCGCTCCGCCAGCGCCCGCGCGGTTTCGTCGGGAGTCGCAAAAACGCGAACGTCCATGTCTTGCTAAATGTACGCAGGAACCGGCAGGCGTCCGTGTGCGGCGGCAAGCGCTAGAGTTACGGCGCCAGCCGCGGGCTCCACGTCGAGCGTGCGAACTTCGCTGCGCGGCGCAACTTCAACCAGCCGCGCGGATACCTGCGATACCAACGCGGGCACACCGCGGAACACGCCACCCGCGAGCAGTATAGGGAACTGGTCGCCACGCATGGCAAGACGCGTAATCACTGACCCGGCAGCTGCAGACAATTCCACGCCCGCGCGCGTGATGATGTCCGCCGCAACCGCATCGCCGGCGTCGGCTGCGCGTTGTACGACGGCCGCCACACCCGCGATTGCATTCCGGTGCAGTCCGCCGCCGTAGACGGCGTGAATCAACTCCGTCGGACTGGCGAGATGCATATCCGCAAGCACGAGACCGGTCAGCAGCGTCGTCGGCCCACGTCCGTCAAATTCGCGCACCACGGCATTCAGAGCCGAGCGACCGATCCAGAATCCGCCGCCTTCATCCCCGAGGATGTATCCCCATCCGCCGGCACGCGCGGCGTGGTTCACAGCGTCGCGCCCGTAGGCGATCGAGCCGGTCCCCGCCACGATCACAACGCCGGGCTGCTCACCGGCTCCGGCGACGAGAGCGATGAGCGCGTCGTTCACGACGAGCGTCCGGGCCTTGAATCCGATCCGCCGCATGATGCCCCGCACAGCGGTCGCGTCGCTCTCGCGGTCCACACCCGCGATTCCGAGGCAGATGGCGTCCGGCTTCACGTCCCGTTCACCGATCGCCTCCTCCATGACGGCATGAAGGACCTTCTCGACCTCCAACTCTCCAGCGGCCTGCAGGTTGGCTCCCCCACCGCGCGCTTCAGACACGACGTGCCCTCGCTCGTCGGCAAGGAAGCAGACGGTCTTCGTCCCACCGGCATCGATGCCTAAGACATGCATCCTGCTCGTAATGGTACATTCGACTTGGTGAGCTCTCGCTTCGCTGACGCCCGCAACCTCCTTCTCGAGAGCGTCGGCCGACGGGCATTTCCGGCCGCGGTCATCGAGGTCGGCACGTCACTACGGCCACTGTGGCGTGAGGCGTTCGGGACACTCGCCTATCAGCCTGCGTCCCCGCCGGCCCGCGACGACACCATCTTCGACCTTGCCTCGCTGACCAAGGTCATGGCGACTGTTCCCCTCGTCATGCGCCTGCTCGAACGCGGCAGGCTGGAGCTCGACGATGCGGTGTCGGCCCATTTGCCTTCGTGGCACGGCGCCGATCGAGATGCGGTCACCATCCGCGATCTGCTGTCGCACAGCAGCGGTCTTCCGGCCCATGAACCCTTCTACCTGACGCTGCAGGGCCGCGAAGCGATTGAACGCGGGATCTGCACCACGCCGCTCGACTACGTTCCGGGAACACAGTCGGTTTACAGCGATCTCGGGTTCATGCTCCTGGGTTTCATCCTCAGCGATGTGGCGTCGCTCGACGTCCAGTTCGACGCGCTCCGGACGCAGATGCAGAACCCGGAGGAGCTGCAGTTTCACCCGCCCGAGACGTGGAAACCGCGCACAGCACCGACCCGCCTCAGCGAATGGCGCAGCAGACTCCTGGTTGGCGAAGTTGATGACGACAACGCGTGGGCGCTCGGCGGCGCCGCAGGTCACGCCGGCCTGTTCGGCACGGCGGCGGCGGTCGGCGCTTTCGCACGACACACCCTCCAGGTCATGGACGGTCGCAGCGGAGCATTCCAACCCGAGACCATGCGGCTGTTTGTAACGCGCCGCGACGTGCCTGGAAGTTCGCGCGCACTCGGCTGGGACACGATGCTGCCGACGTCATCATGCGGTACGCGAATGTCGTCGCGGGCCTTTGGCCACACCGGCTTTACTGGAACGTCACTGTGGATCGATCCGGAGAAGGATGTATATGTCGTCCTCCTGACGAACCGTGTACATCCGGACGGTTCGAATAATGCGATTCAGGAAGTCAGGCGCGCCGTGCACGACGCCGTGATGGTGGCGATAGCCGCGGACAGCTAGAAACGGCCCGGCGTCGTCTGGAAGCCGCGACCGCCCTGACCCTGAGGTGCAGCACCACGGCCATCGCCACGTCCTCCACGCCCGTCCGCGCCACGACCACCCGCCCGACCACCGTCACCACCTGCGCGCGCGGCCTGTGCTACCGGCACGAAGATCCATTGGTTGTACGTATCTTGTCCGTTGTAGAGACGAAGCGACTTCTCTGCGCTCTTACTGGTGACGCCAACGACGCCTCCCGCAGCAGCGCCGAAACCACCACCTGCAGCCGCGCCGAAACCACGACCCTGAGTGCTTGTCGTAGTCGTCGCTCCACCAGTCCGGCCTGTGAGCTGCCCCAGGCCGCTCTGCGTCTGGCGGCCACCACCGGGAGCCGCCGGTGTCTGGGTCTGGCCTGGCAGGTTCGTGCCCGCCGTCAGCACCTGAAAGTCGTCGTTGGTGATCGGGTCCTTGTATTTCTTGCGAAGGAATCGCTGCTCGACGAGCGCATCGAGCGATGGCGCGGGGACGTTCGCAAACCGCCGCTGATACATTCCGATCGCCCGGGCGATCTGCTCACCTCTGAAGACGAGCTCGGCTTCCTTCTCGCGCTGCGCCAGCGTGTGCCACGCTGGCATGGCCGCAGTCATCATGATTGCCATGACGGCAATGGCAACAAGCAGCGCCACCATCAGGTAGCCTTGCTCGTCGGACCATCGCTGGAACTGCTGTCGTGCACGCATGGTCAATCCAGTTACATCGCGCGATGCGTTGTCAGCCGATCGTAATCTCCACAGTGTTTCCAGGGTCGCCCGGCGCTGCGGCGCCCGAGATGGCGGTCACTGTCGCCGTTCCCGTGGCGCTCCCTGCCGTGAACGTCGTCTGAGCTACACCGTCATGAGTCGTGGCTTGTGGCGGGTCCACTTGCCCGCCCGTCGCTGAGAAAAACACCAACGTCCCGTTCTGAACGAGCGTTCCCGCTTCTCTGACCACAACGGCACTCACCTGGGTACTGCTGCCAGACTGCAGGGCCGTCGATGAGGCCGACACAGAGATCGTCGATGCCACCGGGGCGGTCAGCGGGACCTTATCGCAGGCAGAAGCCGCCGCGAGAGTCACCATGAGAAGCACGAGAAAGCGCGTTGCTATCTTGGTCATCACCACTCCGAGTAGGGAGTCTGCGTATTCGGCGACACGCGCGTCGACGAGCTGTGCACGTCGCTGATGCCAGGCTCGTCCGCCGGATTGGTCGGGTCGGGCTCGCTCGGCGTCGTCTGCCAATCGACCGCGTTCGTCGTCGGGTCTGGCGGCACCTGACGAATGTACTTCTCGGTCACCAGCGCATCGAGGGACGCCGGCCATTTGTTCTTGTCCGCGTGATACGCGTCAATCGCTTCGCGCATCTCCTTCAGATCGGTCTTCAGCGTCGCTTCATGTGCCTGCGTGATGCCGTTTTGGTACATG